>Ga0224505_10000504_pt1 | contig 26663 bp, 18 predicted proteins | sample SF_Jan12_sed_USG_FD_169102 | JGI IMG/M metagenome (GOLD analysis project Ga0224505, IMG submission 169102) | Sediment microbial communities from San Francisco Bay, California, United States - SF_Jan12_sed_USGS_4_1 | ecosystem: Environmental > Aquatic > Marine > Sediment | place: USA: California... | reverse complement strand
CTGGGGCGTCTACGAGCACCAGGTAAGCGCGCATGATCACCCGCTGCTGCGAGACATCAACACGCGCTTCGACGCGCCGCATTCGCGTTACAACGAGATCCGGCGTGAAGACCTGCTGGATGCCGGGCTGAGAATCCTCGCCGAGAGTCCCGAGGCCGGCGTACACATCGCGGTCAGCCCGGACCAGTTCCGGCGCATCTATTTCCAGGGGCATCCGGAGTACGACACAGTCAGCCTGCTGAAGGAATACCGCCGCGAGGTGTTCCGATTCCTCGAGGGCGAACTCGAAGAGCCGCCTCCTTACCCGGAGAACTACTTTCCGCTGCAGGCAAGGGAGATCGCGAGCGAATTCGTCGAAGCAGCGACACATGCAATCCGTCGCGGCAGCACGATCCCCGAGTTCTCCGAGGACAGGCTCGCTATCCTGGTGGACAACACCTGGGGCGACACGGCCAAAGCGATCTTCAATAACTGGCTCGGGCTCGTTTACCGCACGACGAATCTCGACCGGCACCAGAGGTACATGCCGGGAGTGGATCCCGACGACCCGTTGGGGTTGCGCCGGTAAGTCGCGCGATCGGGAAGTTCGGGCCTCTTCGGAACCCGTTGTATGATAGACCCGAACCCGATGCCCTGCCGTTCGCGATCGCTGATTCGTGAGGGCCCGGGCGGCAGGGCCCGCAAGTGAATTACAAGAAGCGATAGCCATGTCTCAATTTCACTCGTTCGATACGCTGAGCCTGCATGCAGGCCAGACGGTCGATCCGGAATTCGGTTCGCGAGCGACGCCGATACACCAGACGACGTCCTATGTCTTTCCGGATACCGATACCGCGTCGTCGATTTTCAATCTCGAGCGCGGGGGGCACGCGTATTCGCGCATAACCAACCCGACGGTCGGTGTGCTCGAGCAGAGAGTTGCCGCCCTGGAGGGCGGGTCGGCCGCCGTGTGCACCGCCTCCGGCATGAGCGCGATCTTCGTGGCGCTGACGGCGATCCTTAGCCAGGGCGCCCATGTCGTCGCGTCGTCCCAGATGTACGGCGGCAATATCAGCCTGTTGAAGAATACGCTGCCGCGCTTCGGCATCAACACGACATTTTTCGACCCGACCGACACGCGTAGCCTCGAGGAGGCGCTGCGCGACGAAACGCGCCTGGTGTTCGGCGAGCTGATCGGCAACCCGGGTCTCGATATCCTGGACCTCGAACGGGTGGCCTCGATCTGCCGGGAGCGTCACATACCGCTGATGATCGATGCGACCTTCAATACGCCCTATTTGTGCCGGTGCTTCGATTTCGGCGCCAACATGGTCGTCCATTCGCTGACCAAGTGGATGGGCGGGCACGGAGTCGCGATTGCGGGCGCGGTCGTGGATGGCGGCAACTTCGACTGGGGCGCGACTGACAAGTATCCGACGATTGTCGAGCCCTACGCACCATTCAATGGAATCAGCTTCTGGGAGGAGTTCGGGCCCGCCGCATTTGCCACCCGCATCCGCGCGGAGGCGATGCGTGATTTCGGTCCGGCGCTGAGCCCGATGAACGCCTTCTACATCCTGCAGGGGATCGAGACACTGTCGCTGCGCATGGATCGACACATAGCGAATACGCGGGCTATGCTGGAATTCCTCGGCTCGCACAAGCAGGTGGCCTGGGTCAATCATCCGGAATTGCCGGAACATCGCAGTCATCACCTGGTCGCGAAGTACCTGCCGCGTGGCGCAGGTTCGATCATCAGCTTCGGCGTAAAGGGGGGCCGCGACGCCGGCCGCGCGTTCATCGAGAATGTCGAGCTTGCGTCGCACCTGGCGAACGTCGGCGATGCCAAGACGCTCGTCATACACCCCGCGTCGACGACGCATTCTCGCATCGACGCCCAGGCGCTCAAGGCAGCCGGTATCACGGAGGATATGATTCGCCTGTCGGTCGGACTGGAGGATATCCGCGATATCAGGGTCGACTTCGAGAACGGCTTCCGCGCAGCACGGAAATTCAGCTGATGTATTTCGAGCTTGCGGGGAAACGGGCCTTCGCGTCGACCGGCGGCAAGCCGTTCGATGCATCCAAGCCGACCGTGATGTTCATCCACGGCAGCGCGCTCGACCACACGTTCTGGGGGCTGCATTCGCGTTTTTTCGCATTCCGCCAGTATTCGGTCCTGTGTCCCGACCTGCCGGGTCACACGCACTCCGCTGGTCCGTGCCTCGACAGCATCGAGTCGATGGCAGACTGGGTGGCCGACGTGGTCGCCAGCCTCGGCGTGACGCGGCTGTCGCTGGTCGGTCATTCGCAGGGCTGCCTCGTGGCACTCGAACTTGCAGGCCGGCAGCCGGAGTTCCTGCGGAGCGTGTCCTTCATTGCGAGCGGCTGCGAGACGCCGGTCAACCAGGCACTGCTCGATGCCGCGCGGGACGATCCGCCATCCGCCGTTGCGATGATGATCGGCTGGGGGTTCGGCCCTGCCGGGCATTTTCACCAGGGGCGCATACCCGGGGCTTCCATGCTTGCCGGCGGGCGCCGGACGATGGACAGCAATTCTGCCGAGGCGCTGTACGCGGACCTCAGGGCCTGCAACAGCTACCGTAACGGCCGGGGGGCTGCGGCGTCGATCCTCGTGCCTGCGCAGGTGATCCTCGGCGGCAAGGACCGGATGACGCCCCGCAAGGCGGGGCTGGCGCTGGCGGAAGCGCTTCCCGGCTGCGTCCTGCACGTGGTCGAGGAGTCCGGGCACATGGTGCCGATCGAGGCGCCGGACCCGTGCCGGGCGTTGCTCAGCGAATTCGTCTTCAGGCACAACCCTCGCGATTGAGACAGGCATGTACACGATAGAGCAAGCGGCGGTCATCGGGGCCGGCACAATGGGGCTGGGCATTGCCGGCCAACTGGCAAATGCGGGCGTCGACGTCCTCCTGCTCGACGTGCCGAGCCAGGGCCCGAATCGCAACGCGATCTGCGAGCGTGCGCTGGAGCGCCTGATGAACGAGCAGCAGCCCGGACTGCTGCACAAGGACAAGCTTGCGCGGATCCGCATCGGCAATACCGAGGACGACCTGGCGAAGATCGCGGATGCGGACTGGATTGCCGAAGCCGTCGTGGAGCGCCTGGAAGTCAAGCGTGCACTCTATCGCCGGATAGACGCGGTCAGGCGCACGGGTTCCATCGTTTCCTCGAATACGTCGACGATTCCGATCTCGCTGCTCGTCGACGGCATGCCGGAAGCGTTCCGGCGCGAATTCGCGATAACGCACTTTTTCAATCCCGTGCGCTACATGCCGCTCCTGGAAATCGTGCGGGGCGAAGCGACGCTACCGGAAGTCATCGATTGCCTCGAGCGCTTCAATGATGAGCGGATGGGCAAGGGCATCGTCGTCTGCAAGGACACGCCGGGCTTTCTCGGTAACCGGGTTGGCGTGTTTGCCATCCAGACCGCGCTGCACTCCGCATTTCGCCTCGGGCTGAGCCCCGAGGAAGCAGATGCGATTTTCGGCCGGCCGATGGGCGTGCCGAAGACCGGCGTCTTCGGGCTGTACGATCTCATCGGCATCGACCTGATGAGCGACGTCGCCAGGAGCCTCGTCGACATACTGCCACCGGAGGACATGTTTCACCGGGTTGCCGACGAGATAGCGGTGATGCGGCGGATGATCGATGCGGGTCTGCTCGGCAACAAGGGAGGGCGAGGCGGCTTTTACAGGTTCCGCGAGCCCGGCAACAGCGCGACGCGCGAGACGCTCGACTTTGCGAGTTTCGACTACCGGCCCTACGACCGGAGCCGGCCGGCCATCGCGGTGAAAGCCGAGGAGAGTGGTGACTTCACGCAGCTGCTCGAGGCAGACGACAGGTACGGACGTTACGCGTGGGACGTGTTGTCGGATACGCTGGTCTATGCCGCGCAGCTGGTGCCCGAGGTGAACGAGTCGCTGGTGGCAATCGATGACGCGATGAAGCTCGGCTACAATTGGGCCCGCGGGCCCTTCGAGATGATCGACGCCATCGGGCCCGACCGGTTCGTGCAGCGGCTGCAAAAGGAAGGGAGGCCGGTGCCGGCCTTCCTGCGGGCCGCTGTCGGCAAGTCGTTCTATCGTGTGTCCGGCGGCCGGCTGCAGCACCTGCTGGCGGACGGTTCATGGCGCGACCTGCGCCGTGCGCCCGGCATCCGGCGTTTCAGCGAGGAGCGCCGCGCGCTGCAGCCGGTGCACGAAAATCGCGCTGCGAGTTATTTCGTCATCGATGGGGATATCGGCCTCGTCGAGTTTCATACGAAAGCCAATGCACTGGACGGCGACTCGATGAAGCTGCTGGAGGCCGCGCTGCGGCATGCATCCTCCGGGCTCTCGGGACTGGTGGTGCACAACGACGCGCCGCATTTCTCCTGCGGCGTGAATCTCGAGGCCATCGCTGCATTCATCGATGCCGATGATCTCGACGGGCTGGACGGGTTCCTGCACCATTTCCAACAGACCGTAAAGGCGATGAGGATGGCGCCCGTACCGGCCGTGGCCGCGCCGTCCGGCCTGTCGGTAGGCGGTGGCTTCGAGGTCGTACTGCATGCGGACAAGGTCGTCTGCCATGCAAACTCGGTCAGCGGCCTGGTCGAATCGCTGGTCGGCGTCGTGCCCGGCGGCGGCGGCGTAAAGGAACTCCTGTACCGCTGGCGCGATATCAAGGGCAAGGAGTCCGAGGCGGCCTGGCAGGCCTTCATCACCGTCGGTTACGGCAAGACGGCGCGCTCGCCGCTGGAAGCGGCCGAGCTTGCGATGTTCCGTCCGGGAACGGACGAGTTCGTGATGAACAGGGATCGGCTGCTGGACGCCGCCGTCCGCGCGGTCCGCGCGCTGGCGCCGGGCTACGAGCCGACCGGGCGGGGAGATTTCCTGATGCCTGGCCGGCAGGTATGGTCGGACATGCAGGACTGGCTGGCCGGGGCCGCCGCGAAGGGGCGACTGACCCCGCACGACGTCGTCACGGGGACACAGATCGCGATGATCGTAACCGGCGGTGACGTCGACGCCGGTACCCGGATGAGCGAGGATGAAATCTTCGCGCTCGAACGCAAAGCATTCCTGGCGCTTGCGGCGACCGACGCGACGCGGGCTCGCATCCGGCACATGCTCGAGTTCGGGAAACCGCTGCGCAACTGACAAGGGAGCGATCGATGAAATACCAGGCGCCCGTCGACGACATGATGTTCCTCATCGAGGAATGGCTCGGGATCGAACGGTTGACCGGCTTACCGGGCTTCGAGGATCTCGACAGCGACGCATTGCGCTTCATGCTCGAGGAGGCCGGGCGGTTCTGTGCGAGCGAACTGCTGCCGATCAACGCGACCGGGGACGCCGTCGGGGCCGTACTCGACAGCGGCGAAGTCCGCACCCCGCCGGGCTTCCGGGAGGCCTATCGGAAATTCGTCGAGGGCGGCTGGACCAGCATCGACTCCGACCCGGAGTACGGCGGCCAGGGGCTGCCGCGCCTGCTGCAGTTCATGGTCGACGAGATGCTGGCCGCCTGCAATCTCGCGTTCAAGCTGTATACCGAGCTGAGCCATGGCGCCGGTCACCTGGTAGCGGCCTCGGCCTCCGAGGACCTTCGCCGACGCTACCTGCCGAACATGATCGCCGGGCGCTGGACGGGCACGATGTGCCTGACCGAACCGCACTGCGGCACGGATCTCGGCCTGCTGAACACGCGGGCAACACCGCAGCCTGACGGCAGCTACCGGATCAACGGAACCAAGATCTTCATCACATCCGGCGATCACGACCTCACCGAGAACATCGTGCACCTGGTGCTCGCTCGCGTCGACGGCGCTCCCGCGGGCTCGCACGGCATCAGCACCTTCCTCGTGCCGCGCAATCACGTCCGGGAGGACGGTTCGGTCGGCGAACGTAATTCGGTCAAGACCGGGTCGCTGGAGCACAAGATGGGCATACGCGGCTCGGCGACAGCGATGCTGCATTTCGAGGATGCAACAGGCTACCTGGTCGGCGAGGAGAACCGTGGCCTGGTCGCCATGTTCACGATGATGAACATCGAACGCATCACCGTCGGCATCCAGGGCCTGGGCATCGCGGAGATCGCCTGCCAGAATGCACTGGACTACGCTTGCGAACGACTGCAGAGCCGCGCTCCGGAACCACGGCCCGACCCGTCCAAACGTGCCGATCCCCTGGTCTATCACCCCGAGATCCGCCGGATGCTGCTGCGCATGCGCTCGCAGATCGAGGGCGGTCGTGCCCTCGCAATTTACACGGCCCTCCACACAGACCTGATGCATCGGGCGCCGAGCCCGGAGGAACGCAAGGGTGCCGCGGACACGGTCGCGCTCCTGACGCCGATAGTGAAGTCCTACCTCTCGGATCTCGCCGTCACGAGTTCACTCTCGGCGCAGCAGGTATTCGGCGGCCACGGCTACATCCGCGAGTGGGGCATGGAGCAACTGGTTCGCGACAGCCGCATCACGCCGATCTACGAGGGCACGAACGAGGTACAGGCGCTCGACCTCGTGACGCGCAAGCTGTCGCTCGACGGGGGGCGACTCGTCGATGCCGAATTCTCTCGCTGGGCCCGGTTCCTCGAGGCCGCGCGCAAAGACCGGGAACTCGAGGGCATCATCGGTCCGGCTGCCGCCGCTTTCGAGCGCCTGGCCGATGCGACCGGGTGCATGCGCCAGCGCGTCCTGGAAGACGACGCAGCCGCCCGGGGCGCGGCGACCGAGTTCCAGCGCCTGTTCGCGCTGACGACGGTTGCCATCCTCTGGGCACAGGTGGTCGCCGCAATCTCGGGCAAGCAGGGCGAAATCTACGAGCGCAAGCGCAAGCTGGCGCGTTTCTACATGAGCCATGTCCTGCCGGAGACGATAGCGCTGCACAAGGTGATAACGGAGGGCGCCGAAGATCTCGCAGAATTCGACGCGGCCTCGCTCACCGGGCAGGTGCGGGCCTAGCCTGCTCCGGAATGCGCTTCGCCGAGGTATTCCTGCGGCTCGGCTGCAGCCTCGTCGGCTGGATGGTCCTGTATGCGCACACCGTGTGGCTCGCGGCGCTGCACCGTATTGGCTGCGGGCCGGACGGTGGCGAGATGCATGCGCTGCTGCTCGGCATGGCGCCGCTCACGGTCGCCATGGCCTCCATGCTGCGACTGACCCGGCCCTTCGTCGAGATTCAGTCGATGCTGCGCTGGCTCGCTATCCCGCTGGCGCTGCTCTTGCCCTTCGCGCTGTACAACATATGGTCGGTCGGTGCCGGCATCCATCGTACGGGTCTCGGCATCTGCAGCGACGCCGCGCCGGCCGGCTGGCACTATGCGTGGTCGCCTGCGCAGGTGCTGGTCGTGCTGATCTGCGGTCTCTTCGTGTTGACCAACTGGCTGAATTCGAAACAGGATCGGCACCATCTCGCGGCGCCCCGCAGCGATTGAATTCGCGCTAACCGGGTGTTATTAGTGACCCGCATCCGGGTGGCCGCATACGCGTAGCGTGTGACGTCCGATCCGGGCACCGAAAACTGTTCGGCAATCCTGCCGGGAAATAAAAGGGGTGTACCAATGTCCATGCTTACGGAGTTTCGGGATTTTGCAGTACGCGGCAACGTAGTCGACATGGCGGTCGGTATCGTGATGGGCGGCGCTTTCGGCAAAATCGTTTCATCATTCGTCGGAGACGTCCTGATGCCGCCGATCGGCCTGCTGCTGGGCGGCGTCGACTTCAGTGACCTGGCGGTGACCATGAAGGAGGCTGCGGACGGAGTCGCTGCGGTCACGCTGAACTACGGCGCGTTCATCCAGACCATCGTCGATTTCACGATCATCGCGTTTGCGATCTTCCTGGTCGTCAAGGCGATGAATACCGTCATCAAGAAGCAGGAAGCCGCGCCACCGCCGCCTCCCGGGCCGAGCAAGGAAGAGGCATTGCTGACCGAGATCCGCGACGCGCTGCGCGCGCGCTGATTCTTCGTCGCCATCAGCAATCGGGCACGGGGATCCGGATCGCTCCCGGATCCCCGACCTGTTTGTGGCTCCCTGGGAAAGGCCGGTCGCCAGGGTTGACCGGCCGCATCCGGCGCCGCAGCATCTGCGGCATTACCGATCGGGATTTCCCCCGCGACGCAGGTACGGGTCATTGAACAATCGACGCAGCGTGCTCGTATCCGCCGGCGCAAGTGGCATCGGCCGCAGGATTGCCGAAGCCTTCGATACGATTGGCGACAGCGTACACGTATTTGATGTCTCGCCGGATCGGCTCGACGAACTCCGGCAGGCGAGGCCCGGAATCCACTGCCACCGGGCCGATGCATCCCGTGATACCGAACTGGCAGCGGTGTTCGAAGCCCTGGTGCGCCTCGAGGGCAAGCTCGACGTGCTGGTCAACAACGTCGGCATATCCGGGCCGGCGGCGGCGGTGGACAGGATCGACCCGGCAGACTGGGACCGGACGATCGCGGTGGACCTGAACGCCAATTTCTACTGCACGCGCCGTGCCGTGCCGCTGCTGAAAGGTGCCGGCGGGGGATCGATCATCAACATTGCGTCCACGGCCGGCCTGTACGGTTGCCCGCTCCGTTCGCCCTACGTCGCGGCGAAGTGGGCGCTGGTCGGCCTGACCAAGACCTGGGCCATGGAACTCGGCCCATCCGGCATACGCGTCAACGCGCTGTGCCCGGGCAGTGTCAACGGGCCGAGAATCGACGGCGTGATCGAGCGCGATGCGCAGGAACGGGGCATGACGCCAGCGGCGATACGGGACGTCTACCTGCAACAAACCTCGTTGGGCGTATTCGTCGAGGGCGAGGATGTCGCCCGGATGGCGGTGTTCCTGGCGTCCGACGGAGGCCGCTACGTGTCCGGCCAGGCGATCGCGATAGACGGCAACACCGAGAGCCTGGCCAACTGGCTCGACAAGGCGCCGGTGGAGGACGCGCGATGAGAGCGGCCTGGTTCGAGCGCTTTGGCCCCGCACGCGAGGTGCTCCGGGTCGGTGAGCTGCCGGACCCGGAGCCGGGCCCGGGCGAAGTCCTGGTCGAAGTTCACGCGAGCGGCGTGAACCCGTCCGACGTCAAGAAGCGGGCCGGCTCGGCCCCGAACCTGCTCGCGGATGGCCCCGTCATACCGCACAGCGACGGCGCGGGACGTATCGTTGCGGTCGGCGCCGGGGTAAGCGAGTCCAGGATCGGCGAGCGAGTATGGGTATACCAGGCGCAATACGGGCGGCGCTTCGGCACCGCGGCCGAACTCGTGGCCCTCGATTCCGCAAGGGCTGCCCGCCTGCCGGAGCCGGCATCCTTCGACGTCGGCGCCTGCATGGGCATCCCGGCGATGACGGCGCACCGCACCGTGTTCGCGGACGGGCCCGTCGAGCGGCAGCGCGTACTCGTGACGGGCGGTGCGGGGCGCGTGGGTCACTACGCGATCCAGTGGGCCAGCCAGGCCGGCGCATTCGTCGTCGCGACCGCGAGCAATACCGCGGACGAGCAGGCCTGCCGCGCAGCCGGCGCGGTCGACGTCGTCGATCATCGCGAGGCAGGCTGGGGACGCAGGGTGCTCGACGCGACGGGCGGCGAAAAAGTCGATCGCGTCATCGACGTCGAATTCGGTGCCAACCTGGGCGAAGTTCTCGACTGCATCGAGACGAGCGGGACGATCGCGACCTATGCGTCGATGCAGCAGCCCGAGCCCAGGCTGCCGTTCCCTCGCATGCTCTACATGGACCTGAACATCCGCATCGTTATCGTCTATGCAATGCCCGAGCCGGCCAAGCAGGCGGCGATCGCCGACATCGAGTCCGCCCTGCGCGAAAACCGGCTGCAGCATCGGGTCTCCGCCAGGCTCCCGCTCGACGAAATCGCCCGCAGCCACGAACTGGTCGAGCGCGGCGTCCGCGGCTGCGTCCTGGTCGGTCTCCGGTAGCGCGGCGATGAGAGGGATTGCGGGCATCCTTGCGGTGGCAACGACGTTGATCTTCACCGGCTGCGGATCGAATAATGTGCCTCTCGAAGATTCCGTCAGCGACGGCCATACGCTTTACAGCGGCGTCCGGACGCCGGGCGGCGACGTCGTTGCGTATCTCGGCATTCCTTTCGCCGAACCGCCGGTAGGCGAATTGCGCTGGGAGCCGCCGCGGGCGAGGCGCGACATGCCCGCCGTGTGGGCCGCGGACCGCTTTCGCCCGGCCTGCATGCAGGGCATGCACCTGGTTCGCTGGTACCGGGACCTCGCCAGGGGCTTTGGGGCCGAACCGGACGTCGTCGTTGCGCCGGAGTTCAGCGAGGACTGCCTGTACCTGAACGTGTGGACGCCGGCCGGTGGCTCCAACAAGCTGCCGGTCATGGTCTGGATCCACGGTGGCAGCAGCAAAAGCGGCTGGACCTACGAACCCAATTACATCGGCGCGGAACTGGCTGCCCAGGGCGTCGTCGTCGTGTCGATTCCGTACCGGCTCGGCATACTCGGTTTTTTCTCGCACCCGGAGCTCCGGGTGTCGAATTTCGGGCTGCTCGACCAGGTGGCGGCATTGCGCTGGGTCCGGGACAACATTGCGACTTTCGGCGGTGACCCGTCGAACGTAACGGTTTTCGGCGAGTCGGCCGGCGCCAACTCGATCGGCTACCTGGCGACGTCGCCGCCGGCTCGCGGCCTGTTCCGGCGTGCGATCCACCAGAGCGGGGGATCGGCGTTCAATAACCTGGCGACGCGGGACGACTACCTCGAGTCGGGCCGCATCCTGGCTGCGGCGGTAACCGGGAACCGGGATGCGCCACTGTCGACGCTGCGCGAGGCACCGGCGACCGACCTGGTGAGCGCGGCCGAGTCCGCGTTGCCGGACCAGTATTACGCCCCGGTCGTCGACGGCGACAGTGTCCTGCAGCCGGCGCGGGCCGCGCTGCAAGATGGCGAGCTGGCCGCCATCGACCTGGTCATCGGCACCAACGCGCACGAATGGCGCATGTACCTCGATCCCGAGACCCGCCAGGAGGATGTGCTGGACTGGATCCGGCAGAACGCGCCGCAGGCGGAAGACCGGCTGCTCGACATACTGGCGGACACCGAAGCGCCGTTGCAGAGGCTCGACCGGCTGGAAACGGCGAAGAACTTCGTCTGCCCGTCGCTGTATTTCGCAGAACGGGTACGGGCGGCAGGGCATGCCGCCTACGTTTATTATTTTTCGCAGCAACGCTCCGGCGAACTCGGAGCAAGTATGGGCTCGTATCATGGCGCCGAAATCCCGTACGTCTTCGGTACGCATGACGACTGGTTGCCGACGACTCGAGAGGACCGGGAGATCGGCCGGCGGATGGCACGCTACTGGACGCGCTTCGCACGTACCGGCGATCCGAACGGGGCGGGCGACCCGGAGTGGCCGGCGGCCGCAGACGGGGTGCGTACTGCGTTACAGATAGGCGCGGACACCCGCGCCGTGGCTCACCCGGACGCGGCGCTCTGTGCGATCCTGCAGCCGGCACTCGAGGGGCAGGTGCCATGACGGACAAGGAACCGGGTATCAGGACCGACTGGACGCTGTTCACGGCGACCGTTCTCGTGGTTCTGCTGGCTTGCGTCCCCACTGTGCTGCTGAAGGATCAGGCGGCCGGCTTCATCACGCTGGCCTACGAGGCGATTACCGAGCGCTTTGGCGTTTTGTACCTCGCCTACGCCGTCGGTACGATGGTGTTTCTCGCATTCCTCGCGCTGAGCCGTTACGGAGCCGTCAAGCTCGGCAATGCCGACGACAAAATAGAGTTCACGACGCCAACCTGGGTAGCCATGCTGTTCTGCGCCGGCATCGGCGCGGGCCTGCTGTACTGGGCCGTCATCGAGTGGGCCTACTACATCGCCGCCCCGCCTTTCGGTCTGGAGCCCCGCTCCCCCGAGGCTGTCGAATGGTCGGCGAGCTACGGTATCTTCCACTGGGGACTGACGGCCTGGACCTTTTACTGCCTTCCGACGCTGGCCATCGCCTATCCCTATTACGTACGGCGGATTCCCTACCTGCGCCTGAGCACGGCCTGCACGGCCTACCTGCCGGGCGGCGTGAACTCGAACCGCGGCCGCCTGATCGATTTCTTCTACATGCTGAACCTGATCGGGGGCACCGGCACGTCGCTGGGGCTGTCCACGCCGATGATCGCAGCCGCCTTCGCGAGACTCACCGGCCTCGAGCACGACTTCGTGCTGGAGGTCATCGTCGTGCTGTTCTGCATCGCGGTATTCGCGACCAGCGCCTATATCGGCCTGCAGAGCGGGTTCCGGCGCCTGGCGGATCTCAACATGATCGTCGCCTTCGCCCTGCTGTTCTTCGTGCTGGCTGCGGGGCCGACGATCTTCATCCTGAAGATGGGCATGAACAGCGTCGGGCTCGTGCTGCAAAACCTGTTCCGAATGAATACGTGGACGGATCCGGTCGCCAATACCGGCTTCGTCGAGAACTGGACGGTCTTCTACTGGGCCTGGTGGGTCGCCTACGGCCCCTTCGTCGGGATCTTCGTGACCAGGATCTCCAGGGGGCGCACGATCCGCCAGGTCATCGGCGGCATGCTCGCCTTCGGCAGCCTCGGGGCAGCCATATTCTTCATTATTTTCGGCAACTACGCGCTGCACCTCGAACTCAGCGGCATCCTGTCGGTTACGAGCCTCATTAAAGAGCAGGGCGAGGCCACCGCCATCGCGACCGTGTTCACGACTCTGCCTATGGGCCAGCTTGCGCTGGCCGCGTTCTTCGTCGTGGCCGTGATCTTCCTCGCGACGACGTACGACTCGGCCTCTTATACGCTGGCCTCGGTTTCCACGCGCCGCCTCGAGGCCGGACAGGACCCGGCCCGCTGGAGCCGCGTGTTCTGGGCCTTCGCCCTCGGCGTGGTCCCGATCACGCTGATGTTCATAGACGGCGGCCTGCGGGTGATATTGTCCGCGACCATCGTGGTCTCGCTGCCGCTGCTCGTCATCGGCGTCCTGATGTGCCGCTCGCTGCTCAAGATGCTGCGCGAGGATGCCGGCCCGGTCGTCACGGAAGTCCACCCGCCGAAACGCGCCGAGCCGGTCGAGTAGGCGCGTACCGGCCCTGCACCTATAATAGGCAGCCGTTTTTCAGAATGACGAGACGTGCCTGTATGGACATCGATACACCCCTTCGAAACCTGGGCCCGGTGGACAGCGCCGCCCTGATCGACGCGGTGCTGGCGCAGCCGGACGAAGCCTGGAAGGAAGACCAGTATCGCCAGGAGGTTTTCGACGTACACAAAGCGACGGAGTCGATCGTGCTGGTTTTCGTCGACCTGGAGCACTGGCCGGAGATCGTCGTCAAGAAGGAGCCAGGCTGGAACCGTCTCGCGGATGCCGCACTGCCGCTGATGAACGATATCCTCAGCCGGTTTTACCCGCCCGGCGGTACCGTCATTCGCGCCATGGCCGCAAAGCTGCTGGCCGGCCAGAAGATCACCCCGCACGTCGACAAGCACCCGTCGTTTCATTACGGTCACCGGATTCATATCCCGATAACGACGAACCCGCGAGTGCGTTTCATGATCGACGGCAGGCCCTACCAGTTCAAGGTAGGCGAAGCCTACGAGATCAACAACCAGATGATGCATTCGGTGATGAACAAGGGCGACGAAGACCGGATTACGTTCATCTTCGATTACGTACCGCCGGACCAGATCGCCGCGTTGAGCGCCGCTTAAGCGGTCGTCAGAGTACCGGGGCGAGGACCTGGCGCAGCTCGTCGAGCCAGGGCTCGTAATTTTTCCAGAAGTCGACGCCGGACCGGTATATGGGCTCACGCACCTGCTCGGCGCTCGCCGTGTTGACGGGCCGTTCGTTCTCGTGGAAGTTGACGCAGCTCTCCTCGAACGGCAATCCGCAGAAATCGAGCAATCGGCGCACCTGGCCCCCGAGGTCGGCGACTACATCCTCGTACTGCACCCGCAGCACGGCGCCGGGTATGACGGCATCCCAGTGATTCATCGTCTGGACGTACTGCAGGTAGTACTCACCGAGCTCCGTCAGGTCATAGGACTGGTTCTTGCCCTGTGCGAACAACTGCCGGTAGTTCGCCACACAGGTCGCCAGGGGGTCGCGGCGGGCGTCGATGATCTTCGCGTGCGGCAGGACCAGCCGTATGAAGCCGACGTGCGGGAAGTTCGCCGGCATCTTGTCGGTGAAAAATTCGGCGCCGGTCCCGGCATGGGTCAGGGCGTGGTGCAGGTAGCTGCGGCCGAGTCCGGTGAGTTCGTCGGCTGACAGCTCGGGTACCAGCTCGGGGTAGCGCAGGCCATCGCTCCGCCGTGCCGCGGCGGCGTTCGTCAGTATGATGATGTAGGGCAGTTCGCCGGTACCCTGCACCCGGCTGTGGCTGGCAAGGATTTGTTCGAGCAGGGTCGAGCCGGATCGTGGCATGCCGACGATAAAGACCGGCGTCCGCTCGGTGGGCGTGTCTGCCGGTACATTGCGGAACAGATCCGCGCCGAAGGTATCGCGTATCTTCTGGAGCTGCACTTCCGTGTCGACCGGGTCGTATCTTACGAGGGCGCGCTTGCCGGCGTTGCCGAGCTCGTACTGTGACCAGGCGCCCGGATAGTCCTTGCGGCGTTCGCATGCACGGGCCAATGCAAACCGGAAGGCGACTTCGGACTCGGGTGACACGGAATCCCGCTCGAGCTCCGCTTTGATCACCGAGATCTCGTTGTCTGTCGGCGTGTAGCCGCGCAGGCTCGCCAGGTTCCACCAGGCCTCGCCGATCTCCGGCCGCACTTGCGTGCAGCGCCTGTAGGACTCTTCGGCCGCCGCGCGCCGGCCCTCGATGCGCAGCATGTGGCCGGCACCGAGCAGGGCCTGGGGATCGTCGGGCCGCAGGCCGAGGCACTTTTCGTAGCGGCCGAGGGCCTCGCCGGAGCGGCCGACTATCGCCAGCATGTCGCCATGCAACAGGTGGACGTCCGGGTTTTCCGGACCCAGCCGCGCCGCGTCTTCCATCAGGCGGATCGCTTCGGGGTAACGGCCGCGCTGGCCGAGAAAGCGGCCGAGATCGAGCAGGGCGCCCAGGTGCTGCGGGGCGAGTTTCAGTATCCGGCGGAGATAGCCTTCCGCAACGACATAGCGCTCCCGGTCGGTCGAAATTTTTGCCAGCTCACGCAGCGCCGCGATATTTTCCGGGCCGAGCTTCAGGATCTCCTGGCATATCTGCTCGGCGGCATCGTATTCGCCACGCCGCCGCAGCTCGCTCGCTTCCGTGAGTTTGCGCAGCGCCGGTGGTACGGCGGCGGGACTCCTGCCGTCTGCTCCCGGCTTTCCGCCGGTACGCTGCCGGGCGGCGGCAAGCCCGCGCCGGGCCGATGTCAATCCGGGTTCCAGGGCCAACGCGCGCTCGAATTGCTCGGCCGCCCGGTCGGGCTGCTTGCGCGCCAGGTACAGTACCCCCAGGTCTTCGTGCGGCTTGGCGAATTCCGGTGCCAGCTCGATCGTAGTCAGCAGCGTTCGTTCGGCTTCGTCCCATGCCCCCCGCTTGAGCAGGATCGCGCCGAGCATGCCGAGCAGGCTGACGTCGTCGCGCCTTGCGGCAAGCGCTTCCCGGCAAAGGACCTCGGCCGCATCGGCTCGGCCCGCGCGAACCAGGTCGACGATCTCGTCGAGCTTCTTGCGGATGAATTCGGTCATTCGCTCCCGCCGCCGAGCCCCGCCGCGCGTATGGCGCGGGGGATCGACGTCAGGTCCTGGGTAGCCATGATGCTGACGCCCTCCACGCCAGGCACTTTCCGCAGGGCGCGGATGATTTCCGCGCATATCTGCACGCCCTCTGCCGCGGGATCTTTCGCCTGGTCCATCCGGCTAATAATGTCGTCCGGAATCATCACGTTCGGCCGGTTTTCCTTCAGCCAGCGCGCATCGTCTGCCGACTGCAGGACCGCCACGGACACGACGACGCTGGTCTTGTGCGTGAGTCCTTCGCTGACGAGTCGTCGCAGGTAACGGCGTAGCAGCTCGACGTTCATGCACAGGTGGGTCTGGACGAACTGCGCACCGGCGTCGATCTTCTCGAGCAGCTTGGCCGGCTTCCACCTGGGCCCTGGCGATACAGGGGTCACCAGGCCTCCGATCAGAAAGTCCGGTCGCTGGTAGAGCCGCTCATCGGCCCGGATCGTCGCGGCCGTCCGGATCAGGTCGGTCGCCTTGAGGTCCAGCACCGGTTTGGGCCGGGGCTCGAACCCCTTTGGGGCGCGTTCGCCCGCGGCCAGCAGGAGAGTGGTAACGCCGAGTGCGCCGGCGCCCAGCAGGTCGCTGACCAGCGCGATCCGGTTGCGGTTCCGGCTCGTGACCTGAACGATGGGGTCCACGCCAATGGCTAGCAGCAGGCTCGCCGCGACCAGGGGCGACATGTGCAGCTGGCCGTACTGGTTGTCCGTCACGAGTATGGCGTCGACGACGTCCTTCAGCACCGCCGCCTGCTCGCGGATGGAATCGGCATCGGATTCCGGCCGCAGGAAAATCTCGGCGGAGACCGCGAAGTCGCCTCGACGCATTGCGTCTTTGAATGTCTTCAATGGAATACCTGTCAATTCGGCGCCCGAGCAAAGGTAATGGGTCGCCGATTCTGGCACAAGGACGGTCTGGCACTCATCCGCAGCCTGTGGTGAACTTCCGGCGTGAACCAGAAACGGCAATTCAAACAGGCCCTGTCGCAGTTACAGTCCGGCAATGCGCGGATGGCGGCCGAACTCTGTGATCTCGGCCTGAAGCGTCATCCCGGCGACGGGAATTTCCTGGTGCTGGCGGCCAAGGCCAGTATCGCGATGCGCAGCTTCGCCGTTGCCGAGAAGCGTATCGAGGAGGCTATCCGGCTGTTCCCCGACTTCGCAGGTGCCTACGAAACCTACGGAGACTTGATGCTCGTCCAGGGCCGCGCCGGCGCGGCCCTGGACGCTTTCGAAACGGCCATGCGCCTGGACCCGACCAACGTACGTGCGCACGACAAGATCGACCGCACGAAGGAACTGATCGGGAATGGCGACACCAGGCCGGGCCCGGACGCCGGCCCTGAGCGCATGCCTTTCGAGAAACGAATCCGGATTGCGAAGGAGTACGAAAAGAACGGGGACCCACAGTCGGCGGAGGCGATCTACCGCGAGATACTCGGCAAGGACCCCGATCACGTCGAGGCCGCCCGGCTGCTCGCGGGCATCGCGGCTCAGAACAAGCGCTACCGGGACGCGGAGGTTTTCCTGAAGAAAGCTATCGCTGTCGCTCCCGACTGCACCCGGGCCTGGGTCGACCTGGTCGGCGTGCAGCGCGAACTCGACAAGTTTGACGACGCCATCGCGAGCGCGCAGGAGGTCATCCGGCTGGCGCCGGACAATGCCGAGTCCTATGTCGTGTACGCCAGCGCGATCGGCATGGCCGGCGACCACGACGAAGCAATCCGTGCCTACACCAGGGCGCTGGAAATCGCGCCCGAGCGGCCGGGCGCGATCTGCGGCATGGCGCATCACCAGAAAACGATCGGCCAGCAGGATGCGGCGATCGCGAGTTATCGGCGGGCGATCGCGGTCAAGCCCGACCATGCCGAAGCCTACTGGAGCCTGGCGAACCTCAAGACCTTTCGATTCGAAGACGCCGAGGTCGAGGCGATGGAACAGCTGCTGGAACGTGAGGACCTGCCCGACGAATCTCGCGCCCAGCTCAACAATGCACTTGGGCTGGAATACGAGGGGCGGAAGGACTACGCGCGGGCTTTCGGCCACTTCGGGCAATGCAATGCGGCCCGCCGCCGCAACGAGACCTACGACCCGATGGACACCGAGAGCACGTACGACCGGGTCATCGAGATGTTCACCCCCGAGTTCATCGAGAAGAACGCGGGCGTGCCCGATGCCGACGTGACCCCGATCCTGGTCGTCGGCCTGCCGCGCTCGGGCTCGACGCTGATCGAGCAGATCCTGGCTAGCCACAGCAGCGTGGACGGAACGCACGAGCTCGGCGACCTGTCGCGTGCCGTGCAGTCCGCGTGGCGGGGGCGGCGGCGCCGGACCCGGTTCCCCGACGCGCTGGCGGATTTCGGTCCAGGCCAGTGGCGTCGCATCGGCGAATCGTATCTCGAGCGGACGGAGCGCTACCGGCACGGCGCGCCGTATTTCATCGACAAGAACCCGAACAATTTCATCTACGCGGGCCTGCTGAAGCTCGCACTGCCGAACGCGAAGATCATCGACGCGCGCCGCCATCCGCTGGACAGTTGCCTCGGGTCTTACAAGCAGCTATTCGCGAGCGGCCAGCCGTTTACCTACGACATGACCGAGCTCGCCGAGTATTACCTGCAATACCGGCGCCTGATGGATCACTGGCACAGGGTGCTGCCCGGTTTTGTGCTGGAGGTACAGTACGAGCAGGTCGTCGCCGACCTCGAAACAGAGGTACGGCGCATGCTCGACTTTTGCAGCCTGCCGTTCGAGGACGCCTGCCTGCGTTTCCACGAGACCGAAAGGGCGGTGAAGACGGCCAGCTCCGAGCAGGTGCGGCGGCCGATCTACTCGAGCTCGGTCAACCTGTGGCGCAATTACGAGCCGCATCTCGACGAGCTGGTTCATATCCTGAAACCATTGCTACTGAAACTGCCTGCGCAGCAGCGGCCGGCGTCGCTGGCCAGTGACGGTTGATATCCTCGCGGGTTGGCAGTCGGTCGACCCCGCAAAACCCGACCCGACCGGATCCCCGGGCCGCGGCCGGATCCCGCCAGGGGCCGGCAGCGCCGTCGTGTTGTGTTCCTGCAACATTAATGAGTAATCTGTTGCCATTATTGCCCGGCACTTGTGGTTGCGCGCAAACTGCAATAAATTCGGGCTAACCACATTTGTACGTACTAGTACTTACCCGGCAAGGGTATTTGCGCAGTGGCAGCTCGACTATTCCGATTGGGGGAATCGCAGATGCAAGCACCCGGCAAGTTTTCCATCACGCCCGTAACGGCCGCCGTCACCGCGGCACTGTACCCGGCCTACAACGCGGTCGCCCAGGACGAGCAGGGCGCCCAGTCCAATGCGCTGGAGGAAATCGTCGTAACGGCGCGCAAGCGCACGGAGTCGATCCAGGACATTCCTGCGGCCATCCAGGCGATCAGCCAGGAGTCGCTGGCGGCGATGGGCGCGAAAGGCCTGGAAGACTACGCGCGCTTCGTGCCATCGGTGAACGTCGTCAACTACGGTGCCAGTTCGAACACCATCGTGTTCCGAGGCGCGATCACCGGCGCGGGATACCTCGGCCAGGCGACTTCGTCCGTATATCTCGACGAGATCTCGGTCTCGCAGACAGGCACGCAGCCGAACATTCGCCCGGTCGACATCGCGCGCGTCGAAGCGCTGCAGGGTCCGCAGGGCAGCCTGTATGGCTCGGACGCGCAGGCCGGCACGATGCGCATAGTTACCAACCAGCCGCTGATGAACCAGTTCGAGGCCATCTTCGACGGCGAACTGCGCGGCGGCGACAGCAGCGACATGAGCTACCGTGGCTCGCTGGTGTTCAACGTGCCACTCGCCGAGGACAAGCTCGCGCTGCGCGTTGCGGCATACAACGACCACGACGGCGGCTTCATCGACAACGTATTCGGGCACACGGCCGACTGGTATGGGCTCGACGGCGAGAACAAGGCTCCGACCTCAGAGGGCACCACGCTGCCCTGGGGCAGCCTCGACAACTCCGCGGTCCTGGAGGATCGCTGGAACGACGCGGACGTGTACGGTGGTCGCATTCACCTGCTCTGGAATATGAACGACAGTTGGGCGACAACGCTGTCGTTCCACCACCAGACGACCGATTCGGGGGCCGACAATTACTACGATCCCTATGTAGGCGACCTCCAGACCGTGCGTTTCCTCGACGAATGGCGCGAGGAAAAATTCAACATGGCCTCGATCAAGGTCGACGGCGATCTCGGGTTCGCGCAGCTGGTGGCCGCCGTCTCGTACTACGAGCGGGACGTCAAGTACCTGCGGGACATCACGACCTACGCGCATTACTGGTCGGCGCAGTATTGCCACGACTCGGCTTACACTCCGGCGTACTTCGACAACAATCCGAATGCCCCTGAATACACCATTGACAGCTTCTGGGCGAACCCGGATACCGGGTACATCGTCTGGTGGCCGGTCTACTGCCACGGTTCGCAGGTCAACTCGGACTTCTTCAACACGGCGCGCGGCACGTCGCACGACGACAAGCTGACTGCCGAAGTCCGATTGTCACACCAGGGCGATACGTTCGACTGGATCGTCGGCCTGTACCGCGAGGAGAGCGTGGATTCCTGGATTTCGCCGTTTGCGACGCCGACCTTCGACGGAGATGCGCGATCGCTTACCTACCAGGACTCGATATCCCTCGATTTCTGGGAGTGGTACTGGTCGAACTACTACGGTTCGCCTGTTACATACCCGGATGCCGAGGCGCAATGGTGGTCGCAGAGCAGTACCGACTGGGAACAGTCGGCCGTGTTCGGCGAAGTCACCTGGCACATTAACGACGACTGGGAGCTTACCGCGGGCGGCCGCTATTTCGAGCGCTCGAATACGAACTACTACTTTGTCAACCACCCCGGCGGGCCGAATTATGCGGGCGAACCGGACAATACCGCGGGCGACCGCGAGTATCGGTTGGCAAATAACGGTCGCCCGGAGGGACGCACGGGCGACGAGTCGCAGTTCGTGCCGAAGGTCAGCCTGAGCTACAACGTATCGGACCGCTCGATGATCTACGGACTGTATTCCCGCGGCGCCCGCCAGGGCGGCGTGAACCGCAGCCGCGGCGAGCCGTTCTTCCCGAATGTTTACGACTCGGACATCATGGACAACTACGAGATTGGATATAAGTCCACGTTCGGAGAGGGCCGTGGCCGGTTGAACCTGGTCGCCTACAACATGGACTGGAGTGACTACCAGCTCGAGCTCGTCGACCCGACCGACCCGCCGTGCCTTGACGAGGGGGGCAACCCGTTACCGGAGAGCGAAGTCTCAATCCCGGGCGTCTGCGGGCAACCTTGGCAGGTACTGATCGCGAACGCCGGCGACGCGCATATCGACGGCTTCAGCGTCGAGGTCGAATACGCGGCCGGCGACAACTGGGTAATCGGCGGCAACTTCGAGAAGATGGAGGCAGAGACCGATACCGACGCCGACCTGGACGGAGTGGTCGACGAAGACGGTAATACGACGAATGAACTGGTGGCAGGTCTGCGTTTGCCCTACGTGCCGGGCACGAAGGCATCCGCCTGGGTCGAGTACCGCCAGCCGACCCAGCTGTTCGGTGGGCAGGAGTTCTTCGTGCGGACGCAGTGGTCGTATACCGGCGACAGCTTCAACGTGCTGGAGCCGCGGGACCTGGACCACCCGAACCCGAGGCAGCTGTCGCCGGATTACACGATTGGCGACCTGCGAGTCGGGCTCGTAGGAGCCGACTGGCAGTTCGACGTGTTCGTCAACAACCTGACCGACGAACGTGCGCAGTACACGACGGCGACAGGCATGTTCGAGTGGGCGGCGGCGCAGACAGAGGACGGCCGCGAACACCACCAGACGATTTACACGAACCGACCGCGTGAGTTCGGTATCCGTTACATGAAGCGTTGGGGTGATTGATCCGGCAAGCCGCAAGGCAGGGGGGAAAGAAGACCGGGCGCAAGCCCGGTCTTTTTTTTGGGGCATGCGCGGCCCTTATGCGGCGGCTGATCAGTCGCCGTACGGCCACAGCTCGAGGCCGTGGATCGCGTTGCGGATGTCCATCGTCAGGTTGACCGATCCGACCACTTGGTTCGACTGCAGATCGTAGAGCGTGACGGTCGACGGCGACGAGCCGCCGGCGACGAAACGGTCGTCGACCGCGCAGAGGCCCCGGCCGAAGGCCTGACGGGCGATGTTCGAATCGTCGATGCCGAAGCTCAACAGTTCCGAGTCCTCGTAGCGACGAACGCGGAAGGCCTGCTGCTGCCCCTGCCGGGGGACGTAACGCACCGCGTCGCTCGCCGTGTCGTTGAACAGCACACCGTCGCGCCATGGCCGCGCATTATGGGTGCCGCCGGGCAGCACGCATACCTCGTGCACTTCCATCCGGTTCGACAGGTGCAGCAGAGCACTGGTGCGCAGGCCGCTCATAAAGATGCCGCCCGTATCGACGTGCACCATGTTGACGTGGAAGTCGTTGACGGGCCTCGGCCCGAGATCGCCGCGCGGGTCGAAGGTATGCCCGGTCCAGCGCTCGTAGGCGCGCTGCAGGTGGAATCCCCAGTCAAATTCCATCGTCTCCAGGTTGAAGGACAGCAGCGAGTCGAAGCCGGTGGAGGTCACGAACAGCCGGGTCTCCATGCGGCAGATTTCGTGCGCATGCTTCAGGTAGCGGTTCTTGTAGGATGCCGTGACCTTGAAGTCCCGGTCATAGACGAACAGTTCGTCGCTGGCGGCGATGTAAATGTCGTCCCCGTCGAAGGCTATGCCGCGCAGGCCGCGGTCCGCGCCGCGGCCCTCCCAGTCGATGTCGGCGGTGTTCCAGTCCACGTGCCGGGCGCCTTCCTGCTTGTCGAAATCGACCGTGTAGACGCCGCCGTGGCTCTCGCCCTGCCGGCTCCCGCGAACGACCGAGGTCACGATGAACTTGGGTAAACGTATCGTCATTGCTGCTAGACTGTGGCGGTCACGGGCCAGACTGTAATCGAATCGGGCAGTGCTACCAACCGGGCGCCGTGACGGAAACTACGAACCGGTGAGTGTAGCAGGCCGAACTGCCGACACGCGTTGGGGGAAGCATTATGAAGATCCTTGGAGCAGCCCTAAGGCTGTCGGTATTTCTGTCGTCGGCAGTCCTGATCGCCGGCTGCGGCGCCGGGAAGGATTCCCCGGCTCCCGCGGCGGCCGACACGGTCTTTGTGAACGGCAGGGTCTACACGGTCGACACGGCCCGATCCTGGGCGGAGGCGGTCGCCGTCAGCGGCGATCGGATCGTCTATGTCGGGGCGAATGACGGAGCCCTCGCGCTGGCCGGCGACACCACCACCGTGGTCGACCTCGAGGGCCGAATGATGCTCCCGGGCTTCCAGGATTCGCACATCCACCCGCTCAGCGGCGGCGTCGAGGCCTCGGCCTGTGATCTCAATGCGGTTACCGGCGTCACCGAGTATCGCTCGATCATCGCCGAGTACGCGGCCGCCAATCCCGACGTGCCGTGGATACTGGGCGGCGGCTGGGCCATGTCGGATTTCGGCCCCGGCGGCGCTCCGCATAAAGGGATACTGGATGAGCTTGTTCCGGACCGGCCGGTGTTCCTGAGCTCCCGGGACGGGCACTCGGGCTGGGCCAACAGCCGTGCGCTCGAAATCGCCGGCATCACCCGCGACACGCCGGACCCGGAAGACGGACGGATCGACCGCGACCCGGAGTCCGGGGAGCCGATCGGAGCCCTGCAGGAGGGCGCGATGAGCCTGGTCACCAGGCACATTCCGCCGACCTCGGACGAGGTGCGCGAGGCGGGCCTGCGCTACTCGGTGAAAATGCTGAACGGCCTCGGCATCACGTCCATGCAGGAAGCCGCTGTCCAGGAGGACGCGATACGTGCATACAAGGCCCTGGAGTCGCGCGGCGAACTGACCATGCGAGTCGTCGGCTCGATCTGGTGGGATCGCGACCGGGGCATCGAACAGGTCGACGAACTGGTCGCGTTGCGCGAGAAGTACGACAACGGCGGCCTGTTCCGCCCGACGACCGTCAAGATCATGCAGGACGGCGTCATGGAGAACTACACAGCGGTGATGCTCGAACCCTACCTGGTCCCGAGCGGCACCCGGGGGATACCGATGTTGGAGCCCGAACTCCTCAAGCGGGCGGTGACCGCCCTCGACGCGGCCGGCTTCCAGGTGCACTTCCATGCAATCGGAGACGGCGCCGTCCGGCAGTGCCTGGACGCGGTCGAGGAAGCCGAGATCGTCAACGGCGGTCACGGGCACCGGCACCATATCTCGCACCTGCAGATGATCGACCCGGCCGACATCCCGCGCTTCGCGGAACTGCAGGTCATCGCGAACTTCCAGCCGCTGTGGGCCTACCCGGACGAGTACGTCACCGAGCTGACGATCCCGTTCATCGGCGAGGAGCGCGCCCGCTGGATGTACCCGATCAGGAGCGTGCAGGAAGCCGGCGGAACGATCGCGTTCGGCAGCGACTGGTCGGTCTCCACGCCGAACGTCTTCCACCAGGTGGAAACCGCCGTCACGCGGATGAGCTCGACCGGCGAGCCCGCGGGAGAGACGCTGAACCCGCAAGAGGCGATCGACCTTGCCTCCGCAATCGACGCGTTCACGATCAACGCGGCATTCCTGAACAAGCACGAGGACCAGACGGGCTCGATCGAAGTCGGGAAGCTCGCTGACCTGATCGTCCTCGATCGAAACCTGTTCGAGATCGATCCGCAGGAGGTCTCCGAGACGACGGTATTGCTGACCGTGTTCGGGGGCGAGCCGGTGCACGGCAGTTATGCGGATCTCTGACTCGTGCGACCGCAACCGGGGCGGCCGGTAGGGAACCGGCCGGGGTGAGCGCGCGCTATCCGTACGATGCGATCGTCGTCGGGGCCGGGCACAACGGCCTGACAGCTGCGGCCTACCTGGGCAAGGCCGGCCTGCGGACGCTCGTGCTCGAGCGCCGGGATATCGTCGGCGGCTGCGCCGTCACCGAGGAAATCGATTCCGAGCGGGCACCGGGCTGCCGGGTATCCACGGCCTCGTATATCGCGAGCATGCTTCGCCCGGAGGTCATACGCGACCTGCGCCTCGCCGACCACGGCTTGCGCATGGTTCCCTGCCAGCCGGGCGTGCAGGCCGCGCTGCCGGACGGGCGGGTGATGTCGTGGTGGGGCACGAACGACCGCCTGGCGGCCGAGCTCAGGCAATTCGCGCCGAACGACGTCGAGCGCTTCTTCGCCGTCGACGCGGAGCTCAAGCGCCTCGCCGCGTACCTGCAGCCGTTCTTCCTCGAGGCGCCGCCGGACCCGCAACGTGGCGGACTGGGCCGGGTGCTGGAGCTGCTGCGGGTCGGCCGCCGCTTCCGCGGCATGCAGGGCCGCGAGGTCTCGGCACTGGTCCGTTTCCTGACCGGCTCCCTCGGCGATTTCCTCGACCAGGAGTTCGAATCGGATGCGCTGAAAAGGCTGATCCTGTCGAACAGCCTGTACGGCAAGCACGGCGGCCCCTACCAGCCGGGCACGGCCATGGGCCTGCTGTTTCACCTTTTGTCGGGCGGCGAAGAGCAGCAGCAGGGATTCATGGGGCACGTCATCGGCGGCATGGGTGCCATTACGCAGGCAATGGCCGATTCCTGCCGCGACACCGGCGTGGAAATCCGGACAGGCGCGGCGGTCGCGCGGGTCAACGTCGCCAACGGCAGGGCCTGCGGCGTCACGCTGGAAGACGGCAGCGCGATCGACGCCGCGCTGGTCGTGTCGAATGCCGATCCGAAGCGGAGCTTTCTCGAACTCGTCGAGCCCGCCGAGCTCCCGCCGGAGTTCCTGCATGCGGTCCGCGGCATCAAGATGGGCGGGCCTTGCGGCAAGGTGAACTTCGTACTGTCCCGCGAACCGCGCGTTACCGGCATGCCGGAATCCCATACGCCGGCCGAGCGCAGCCTGTTTACGCTCGCGCCCTCGCTGCAGGAGGCGGAGGACATCTACAACCAGGCGATGCGCGGCGAGGTGCCCGACGACCTGTGGGTGGATTGCGTCGTCGCGTCCAACGTCGATCCCGGCCTCGCCACCTCGGGCCGCCACGTGATGACCTGCTTCGTGCAGTACCTGCCTTACGAACTCCGCGGCAGCGACTGGGACCGCGAGCGCGAGCGGGTCGGCGACCTGGCGGTTGCGCGGATCTCGCGCTACGTCCCCGGATTCGAGGAGTCCGTGATCGCCCGGAAGGTCTTCACGCCGCTCGATCTCGAACGGCGCTTCGGCATTACCGAGGGCAATATATTCCACGGCGACATCAACATGGGCCAGCTGTTCTTCATGCGTCCGGTGCCCGGCTGGGCGCATTACCGCACGCCGCTAGAGGGCTATTACCTCTGCGGCGCCGGCACCCACCCGGGCGGAGGGGTTACCGGCGCGCCCGGCTACAACGCGGCCCGGCGGATCCTGAAGGACCGCGGCCGACGGGCCTGACGAGGGGAGAATGAACAGGATGCACAATTCAGACGATACAGGGGCGCTGCGCGCCGTCCTGGTGGCGCTGGCGCTGGCGCTGGCGCCGCAGGCGAGCGCGCGGGAGTCGCTGGCCCGGGCGCCTTACCTGCCCGACAGCGGCACGCTGGCCGTGCGCTGCGGCAGCCTGATCGACGGGCTGGCGGACGAGGCGCAGGCCGACCGCTGGGTGCTGATCCGCGACGGCCGGGTCAGCGAGGTGCTGCCGGGCACGGCCCGTATCGAGGGCTACGACCGGCAGCTCGACCTGTCCGGCTACACCTGCCTGCCCGGCCTGATCGATACGCATACCCACATCACGGACCAGGCCAACGAGACCCGCGATCTCAGTATCTATTACACGCGCAGTGTCGAGGAGGAGCGGCGGATCTCCCGGCGCAATGCCGAGGTGACGCTGTTCGCCGGCTTCACGACCGTTCGCAACGTCGGCGCCTACGGCGGCTGGTCGGGGCGCGACATCCGCGACCGCA
>Ga0224505_10000502_pt1 | contig 26709 bp, 25 predicted proteins | sample SF_Jan12_sed_USG_FD_169102 | JGI IMG/M metagenome (GOLD analysis project Ga0224505, IMG submission 169102) | Sediment microbial communities from San Francisco Bay, California, United States - SF_Jan12_sed_USGS_4_1 | ecosystem: Environmental > Aquatic > Marine > Sediment | place: USA: California... | reverse complement strand
GCCGAACAACCACGGTCGGCCGAGGCATCCTCTCCCCACCACGACCCCGTCACAACCCGTCTCGTCCATCATGCGCACCGCGTCGGCAGCCTCCCAGATGTCCCCATTCCCCAGGACGGGGATGGAGCGGACCGCCTCCTTGAGCAACCTGATCTTGGACCAGTCCGCCTTGCCCGAGTAGAGCTGGTATGCCGTCCTGGCGTGCAGGGCCACGGCCGCAGCGCCTTCCTCCTCGGCAATCCGACCCGCATCCAGAAAGGTCGGATGATCTTTGTCGATCCCGGTTCGGATCTTGATGGTGATGGGAGTGTCCCCGGCGTTTGCGACGGCGGCCGCCACGATCGACCGGAGACGATCGCGACGCCAAGGCAAGGCGGCTCCCCCACCATTCCTCGTCACCTTCGGGACCGGGCATCCGAAGTTGAGGTCGATGTGATCGGCTCCTTCGGTCTGGACGAGATACGCCACGGCTTCTCCGACGGCGCCGTGGTCCGTCCCATACAGCTGGATGGAACGAGGAGACTCGCCGGCGGGGAAACGGGCGAGCATCCGGGTCTTCTCGTCCCCGGAAACCAGGCTCCTCGCTCCCACCATCTCGCACACGTACAGACTCGCCCGGTCACCACCGAGCTCACGGCACAGACGGCGAAAGGGCGCGTTCGTGACACCCGCCATCGGCGCCAGGACGACAGGGGTGTTCACCTCGAGCATTCCCAGACGAAGCGACATACGCCCGACAACCTACCAGCGGACCGATTCCAGCCGGAGGTGGTAAACAACGGCGATGAGCTTCTCGGTCGCCAGCGCGGTCCAACGATCGAACGGTACGTGGACGGCGGATCTGTCGCCCGATTGGGCTGTGATGGGCAACGCCAATGGCGGCTACCTGATGGCCATCGCCGCCCGGGCCATGGCGGCCGAATCGGGGCGCCAGCCCGTGACCCTCACGGCGCACTTCTTGTCGCCGGGCACCGCCGGCCCGGTGACGGTGTCGGTCGACACCATCAAGACAGGGCGGGCATTCACGACGATGCGGGCGGAGCTCGCCTCGGGCGACCGACTGGTGGCGATCCTCACCGGCAGCTTCGGAGACCTGAGGTCCCTGGCCGGCCCCGTCCGCGTCGATGCCCAACCGCCGGCGTTGCCCCCGCCGGAGGACTGTGTCCGAGTCGAACCCGCAGCGGCCGGTCTGCCTCCGCCGCTCACCGCTCACGTCGATCTCCGACTCCATCCTGAGGACGCCTCTTTCGGCGAAGGGCGCCCGTCGGGTCGCCCGTTGTTCCGCGGATGGCTGCGCCCACTCCCCGCCGACGAGCTCGACGAGTTCATGCTCCTCCTGGCGGTCGACGTGTTTCCTCCCACGGTCTTCAACGCCGCAATGCCGGTGGCCTGGACGCCGACACTCGAACTCACTGCCCACCTGCGAGCAGTTCCCTCTGGAGGTTGGCTGAGATGCCAGTTCAGCACCCGTTTCATCACCGGCGGGCTCTTGGAAGAGGACGGCGAGCTGTGGGACGACGAGGGTCGGCTCGTAGCTCAGAGCCGACAGCTCGCACTCATTCCCCGCGGCTGATCACCAGTATTCCTCGTAGTGGACGGTCCCGATGTGGCCGCGGCGGTCGATCTGAAACCCCCGCTCGTGGAGGATGCCTACGACTCCTTCGTCGTCCGGGAAGTGGGGGGTTCCTCCGTCCCACTCCGGGAGGCCGATCATCGCCGGGTTCCCGCACAAGAACACATGGGTTCGCCGCGGGTCGAGTCCGTGCTGGAGGAGACCCTCCATCTCACCGTCCCTCAACAGGTCCTGGATATAGCGTTTGGGCACACCCGGTTCCCGCGTGGGCAGGGTGATGTAGGCGTAGTTGGCGTGGTGCCGCTCGAGCGCTCTATGTTGTTCCAGGTATCCCAGATCCATGAGTCGCCGAACCGTCACGGCCGACACGATCCTGCCACGGTGCCCTTTCCGGAACAGCTCGGTGATCATGGCGTTGTGGGGGGCCTCTCCGGTACCGGTGGCGAGGAAAACTACGTCCGCCTCCGGGTCCGTCAACGGGTCGAGTGTGTACCGGCCCGCGATCTTTGGGCCCAGGTAGATGCGATCTCCCACCCGCTTGCCCGCAAGCCGCGGCGTGAGGGCAGGGATCCGATCGCCCGACGGCCGAACGTGGACGATGTAGAACTCGACCTCGGCTTCCTCGCCGGCATCGACCAGGTATCCGTGCTCATCGAAGATCCGCGAGCTGATCGAATACGACCTCCTGATCATCTTGGACCGTTGCTCGTCGGACAGACCTTCGTCGGCGCCGTCGACACGTGGCTCCCAATACCCGAGCCCGAGCGTCGCGTATTGACCGGGTCGGTGCACGGTATCGCGCTGATCGGGACGGACCCGGATGACCCACAGGTCTTCGTGACTGAAATCGAAGTGGGTGATGGTGGCGTTGTAATGCCGGACGCGGAGTTGTTCGGTCTCATGGGTCGTGGCGGGCCGCGGCCAACCCGGCTTTGGCGGCGGCAACTCGTGGGCCCACGCCGAGACGATGGTGTCCCACGCCGACGCCGGCGCCAGTGGATCGGGTTGGGTTGCCATCGAGTCGACGGTGAAGACGCGCCCGGAGGCACCGCCCAACACCGATCCGTCGGGGTAGATCGCAACGACGTGGTCGAATTGGAGATCGGGGGTGCGCCGGTCGTCGAAGAAGGCCATCGGGTACCCGTCGACGTCGTCGATCAGGTCGGGGACCGAGTGCCAGAGAACGGTGATCCGGCGGGCGATCTCGAGTTCGGCGAGTTCCTCGCGGGCCACACGGGAGAGATCCGAGTGAGAGCCGGCGTATGCAACGACGACGCGTGCCCCCGACTCCAGGAGCGTGACGGCAGCTGACACGACATCGTCGCCGAACCCCACCACCAGAACGTCCTGGTCGGTGGGGACGAACCCGGACGGCGAGGAGTGGAATCGCTCTGCCAGGCTCGGCGCCGACGGGAAGGGTGGACCTTCGCCCGCGCTCGAGACCATGCGAACGACGAGCCGGCTCCTGAGGCTCTCTTCCGCCGATTCGACGACCACCGAATCATCCAGCTCGCGGACGTTGTCCACGGAAAACTGGTATCGAACCGACAGCCCGTACCTGCCGACCGCCGCCTGCGGGACCGAGGCCTGGCCGGCTTCGAGGACGAGCACACGGTCGAGACCCCGCCGCTGGGCATGCGAGGCAATGGAGAGACCCGTCGGGGTCGCCCCGATGACCACCAGATCGTAGGTCCCGCTCTCCACGAACCTCACCTTATACAATCGATTGCAGTCGCGAGTTGTCGAGTGAGTAGAGTGCACCCACCAGACCAGGAGCCACGCCGATGAAATGGGCACGATTTCGCCATGCCGGATCTGTTTCGACGGGGCGGGTGGAAGGCGACCAGGTGGTACCCGTTGCCGCTTCGAGCCCCCTCTCCGCCATCCTCGACGGCACCGACGCAACAGGGGATCCCATCCCTCTGGCCGACGTGACCCTGCTGGCCCCCATCGACCCGGTGCGCAACATCTTCTGCGTCGGTTGGAACTACCTGCCGCACTTCAAAGAAGGCGAGGTTGTTCACGGAGAGCGCCCGCTTCCCGACCGGCCGAACTTCTTCACCAAGGCGACCGGCACTGTCATCGGGCCCTTCGACGACATCCCGTCGCATGTCGGACTCACCGAGAAACTCGATTGGGAAGTCGAGATGGCAGTGATCATCGGCCGCCGGTGTGTCGACCTCAGCGAATCCGACGCTCTGTCGGCCGTCGCTGCCTACGCCGTGGCCCAGGACATGACCGGCCGCGACGTCCAGCATGCACACGGCGGACAATGGTTCCGAGGCAAGAGCCTCGACGGAACGTGCCCCATCGGACCGTGGCTGGTCGATGCAGGCGACATCGCCGACCCGCAAGGCCTCGACATCAGCTGCTCTGTGAACGGCGCCGTCAAACAGACTTCGAACACCTCGACGATGATCTTCACCGTGGCCAGGCTGCTCGCCGAGTTGAGCCGGGGTCTGACCCTCCTTCCGGGGGACGTCTTGCTGTCGGGGACACCCGAGGGGGTGGGAATGGGCCGCACACCACCCGAGTTCCTCCATCCTGGAGATGTGGTCGAGAGCACGGTCGCGGGCATCGGGACGATCCGGAATCGGGTGGTCTGACTCCACCGCACCGGTCACAGGATCACCATGTAGAGATGGCCCGGGCCATGAACCCCGGTGTTGAGCTTCATCTCGATGTCCCCGGTTCGGGAGACGCCGGTGATGAAGACCACATTGGTGGCGCCGGCCATGAACCCCGGATCGGCCGCAGCCCAATGAGCGAGGCTGCGGTGGATGTCGACGGCTTTGAGATACACCACATGCACGGCGGGGATCAGTGAGGCCATTCGGGGCCTGCCGGCCCCCGAACTCACGACCACGGATCCGGTTTCTGCGAATCCGGCGTGGGCTCCGGTGACACCCAGCACCACGTCGTGATATCCCGCTAGATGAGCACGGCGATCACCGCCGATCCGGGGATCAACGGGCTGTAGTCCGGCCGCGACGAGTCGTGACCCGACATCAGGCGCAGGGATCTCTGGACCGTCCCACGCCAGAAAACTCGTCGCGGCATGCGCCGCCGCCACGGATGCCAACTCCGAATCGTCGATGAACTCCACGCCGACACCCTCGGCGGCCGCACGGAACAATTCGACCAGGTCGCCACCCCCGAGTTCGGGGACGAGCAACCCGGTGGCCGACGGGACTCCGGGAATCTGGGCACTCTGCGTCGCCGCGTCGACCCGGGAGAGGAATGTCTCCCTATCCACGCCGCCTCCTCCACGATGCGCGAAAGCTCTCGGGCGCCGGCGCCCGCAGGGATCGGTGTTGTGTCCAACGCGATGCGTGAAAGGGCAGCCGTTCCAGATGCCCCCGGCGACCTATGGTCCGGGCCACGATGCCCCCGAGCGCCAGGAATGCCCTCCACAGCACCGGGTGTTCGGCTGCCCTCGCATACGCGGACATCCCTGGTCGGATCCAGCCGAATCCAACGCCGGACTCCATCGCCTCCTGTCGAAGCCCCAACAGCATCCGGGGGATGTCGATCCTGACCGGGCATACCTCGGTACACGCTCCGCACAGCGTGGAAGCGAACGGCAGGTCGCTCCACGGGTCCACACCATCGAGGGCAGGGTTGAGAACCGCACCGATGGGCCCCGGATAGACCGCGCCGTAGGCGTGACCCCCGACGGCTCGATACACCGGACACGCATTGAGGCAGGCACCACACCGGATGCACGCGAGGATCTCGGCATTCGGTCCGGCCAGCGCTCGGGACCGGCCGTTGTCGAGGATGACCACGTGCAGCTCGTCCGGCCCATCCGGGTCGCCGTCGCGCCGGGGGCCCGTGACGATGTTGGTGTAGGCGCTGAGGTTCTGTCCGGTCCCGCTCCGAGCCAGCACCTCGATCATCTGCACCAGATCGGCGGTGGTGGGAACGAGCCGTTCCATCCCCATGAGCGCCACGTGCACCCGAGGCGCAGTGGTGGTCAATCTCCCATTGCCCTCATTGGTCACGGTGCATATCGAACCGGATTCGGCCACGCCGAAGTTGACCCCCGAGATACCCATGTCCGCCTCGAGAAACACACGTCGCAGATGGGCACGGGCAAAACGGTTCAGCTCGTCCGCGTCGTCGGTGTAGTCGATCCCGAGTCGCCGCTCGAACAGCCGTCCGATGTCGGCAGCGGTCATGTGGATGGCGGGGGCGATGATGTGCGACGGAGCCTCACCGGCGAGCTGGATGATGAACTCGCCGAGATCGGTCTCGACGACCTCCCGCCCGTCGGCTTCGAGTGCGTCGTTGAGGTGGATCTCCTCGGACACCATCGACTTCGACTTGATGATCTTCCGGGCGTCGACGTCCCTGGCGATCCCGAGAATGATCGAACGCGCCTCGGCGGCGTCCGCCGCGAAGTAAACGCGACCACCGGCCGCCTCCACCGAATCGGCGAACTGCCTGAGATAGCCGCCCAGGTTGGCAAGCGTGTGGAGCCGGATCGCGCGGGCCCGGTCGCGCATCGCATCGAACGGGGCGTAGCGGGCAGCCGCGTCCGTTCGCAGCTGCGTAAAACGTCGGGCTCCGGCCCGGTTGGCGATTGCGCTCGGAGTGCCCACCGCCGGGCCTGCTCGACCGAGAAACGTGACCGGCTCGCTCACGGACTGCGCTCGGGTTTCATGGCGAAGCCAGCACCTCGGCGAGGTGCATGACGCGCATCTCGGACCCACGACGTCGGAGCCCACCCTCGATGTGGATGAGGCAACTCATGTCCGTCCCGACGACCACTTCCGCCCCGGTCTCCTCCAAGGCGTCCAACTTCGATTCGAGTATGGCGTTCGACACCGCGGGCATCTCGATCGAGAAGAGCCCCCCGAACCCACAACACTGATCGGCCTCGGCAGGGGTCTTTCGCTCGAAACCCGCAACGGCGTCGAGGAGACGTTCGGGCTGCTCGCGCACACCGAGGTTGCGCATCCCGTGACAGGACGGGTGATACGCGCCGACGCAGCCTTCGCAGGATGCACCCACATCGTCGAGGCCGAGATCGTCTGCGAGGAACTGACTCAGCTCTCGAGTTCGCCGTGCGACCCTCTGCGCCGCCGGGCCGAGCGGCGTATCGGCGAGCAACTCGGGAACGTGGTGAGTGATCATGTCGGCGCATGATCCCGACGGAACCACAATGGGGCCGGAGGTGGCGTCGAGCGTCCGCACGAGTCGTTTGGCCATCCGTCTCGCATCAGGGACGAGCCCGCTGTTGAGTGCGGGCTGACCACAACAGGTCTGACTCGCCGGAAACTCCACGGTCTGACCGGCACCCTCGAGGACGGATGTGGTTGCCCATCCCACCGACGGGGCGAATCCGTCGACGAGGCATGTCACGAAGAGCTGTACGACGGGCACGGCCGCACGATACCCGCACCGGTGCTGCTTGACACGGGACCCGGGCCCTTCCACAATACAATCGATTGCACCTGCAGCGAAGGAGAGAGCGTGGGCGACGAGGGGTACCCGCACCGGGTCGGCTGGATCGGAACCGGTCGAATGGGATACGAGCTCGTGTCGAGGCTCTTGGCGGCCGGCGTGGACGTCTGGGTCTACAACCGGACCCGGGCCAAAGCAGAACCGTTGGCGGATCTTGGAGCCAAGATCGTCGACACCCCTGCCGAACTCGCCGAATGCGAAATCGTGTTCACGATCGTCGCCGGACCCAAGGACGTCATGGCGGTGACGATGGGAGAGAACGGCGTGCTGACCCGCACCAACGCCCGCCCACGGATCCTCGTCGACGTGACGACGATCGATCCCGGCACTTCCGCGGAGCTCCGCGCACAGGCGGCGGAACTCGGGGTCGCAATCCTGGCGTCCCCTGTCAGCGGCAACCCGAAGGTCGTGAAGTCCGGCAACCTCACGGTCGCCGTCTCCGGCCCGAACGACGCCTGGCAGGAGGCGAAGGCGTACATCGAATTGTTCGGCAAGAAGGTCACCTACGTGGGCGAAGCCGACGAAGCCCGCCTCGTCAAGATCTGCCACAACCTGATGCTGGGAATCGTTGCCCAGGTGATGGCGGAAACCTGTGTGCTCATGGAGGCTGCCGGGGTTTCACGAGGCGACTACCTCGAATTCCTGAACGACAGCGTGATGGGATCGGTCTTCACGCGATACAAGACTCCCGCCTACGTCAATCTCGACTACACCCCGACGTTCACCTGGGACCTGCTCCGCAAGGATTTCGAGTTGGGTTTGTCGGCAGGACGAGAACTCGACGTGCCGCTCCCGGTGTCCGCGCTGGTCCATCAAATCGTGATCGAGGGCATGGGTCAGGGGTACACGCCCCAGGACTTTGCCGCGCTTCTCACCAAGGCGGCTACTGGCGCCGGGCTCGAGCTCACGTCGGAGAACCGAGAGGTCTCCGACGGACTGTGATCGCGGGTCGCACGGCCTCTAATGTGACGCCATGACGCTGCTCGACCAACTCAAGCACACCGGCAAGACCAACCTCGTGATCGACGGCGAGTGGCGCGAAGCCTCCGATGGCGCCGAAATCTCGGTCCTCGACCCCTCCACCGGTGGCGAGATCGCAACGGTGCCGAGCGGCTCCAAGGACGACGCGCTGGCGGCGGTCGACGCGGCCGCCGAGGCGGCGGGTCCGTTTGCGGCGATGCCGCCCCGCCAACGGGCCGAAATCCTGCGCAAAGCGTTCGAGATCATGAATGCCCGGGCCGACGAGATCGCAGGCTTGATCGTGGCCGAAATGGGCAAGGCCTACGTCGAGGCCCGCGCCGAAGCCGTATATGCGGCCGAGTTCTTCCGGTGGTTCTCCGAAGAAGCGGTGAGGAACATCGGGTACATCAACACCGCTCCCGGTGGAGACAAACGCATCATCGCGGTGCATCAGCCGATAGGGGTATCGCTCCTCATCACGCCGTGGAACTTCCCTGCCGCCATGGCCACCAGAAAGATCGGCCCGGCTGTGGCTGCGGGCTGCACGATGATCCTCAAGCCCGCCTCAGACACTCCGCTCACGGCACTGGCAGTGGCGCAGATTCTCGAAGAGGCCGGGCTCCCCAAAGGTGTTCTCAACGTGCTGCCGTCACGACGATCGGGCGAGGTTGTGTCGGCGATGCTCGCCGACGATCGGGTACGCAATCTCTCGTTCACCGGCTCCACCGAGGTCGGGCGTGGCCTCCTCGAACAGACCGCCAAACGGGTCGTCCGGGCGTCGATGGAGCTGGGCGGAAACGCCCCGTTCCTGGTGTTCGAGGACGCCGACATCGACGCCGCAGTCGACGGTTGCATGATCGCAAAGATGCGCAACGGCGGTCAGTCGTGCATCGCAGCCAACCGGATCTTCGTCCACGAGGCTGTGGCCGCGGGCTTCACGGAGAAGCTGTCGGCCGCCATGAACGCCATGAAAGTGGGCCCCGGAATGGAGAGCGGCGTGACCCTGGGACCGGTCATCAACGAACGCGCCGCCCTCGACATGACCGAGATCGTCGAAGGGTCGACCGGTCACGGTTCGCAAGTCCGAGTGGGTGGCCGCCGGCCGGATCGCCCCGGGTTCTTCTTCGAGCCTACGGTCCTCGCCGACGTGCGCCGCGACGACCCCATCCTTTCGACGGAGGTCTTCGGTCCCATCGCCCCCGTCGTCACCTTCGCCACCGAGGACGAGGCGGTCGCATTGGCCAACGACACCATCTACGGACTGGCGAGCTACCTGTACACGGGTGACCTGGCTCGGGGGATGCGGGTGGCCGAGGCAATCGAAGCCGGCATGGTCGGCGTGAACCGGGGCCTCATCTCCGATCCCGCCGCGCCCTTCGGCGGCGTGAAGCAGTCCGGCCAAGGCCGGGAAGGTTCCCACGAGGGCGTGATGGAATTCCTCGAGACGAAATACATCGCCGCCAACTGGTGACTTGCCAGTCTCCAGTCTCCAGTCGGCGAGGGGGCGAGGCGGCAGACGGGGGACTCAGGTACCCGGTACCGGGTACCCACTACCCAGTGCGGCCCGAGCGAAGCGAGGGCCCCTCCCTCTAGGCCTCGAACTCCTCGGCTTGGGCGCTCAGCCAGGCGTCCCAGTCGAAACCGGCGGGGACGATCAGCATGTTCTCGTGCTCCAGTCCGGCGACCTCGAGCAGATGCGTCACCGGAGGCATCACCCCGGAGAACAGCCGCCGATCGCCGGCCGCCGCCAGTTCGAACAACACGGGTTCGAGTTCCATCGGGAGCCCGCTCTCGGCCATCGCCTCACCGAGACGTTGGAAGGCCCTCACCAGGGCAGCGGAGGACTCGGAGTCGGGCACCGGCTCCACGCGGGTCAGGACATCGAGCGTCCCGCCTTGTATCTTGAAGCCCGTGAGCCGACCCTCTTCCGTGAGATGAAGCCAGCGCGGGTGGTGAAGTCGGTACCCCTTGTCGTATGTGCGCAGTCCCGTCGCTTCCCCGTCGATCAGAAGTTCGAGCTGCAATTCGGAAACGGTTTCCACGAACAAGAGGTCAGGACGGTGGTCCAGGAGATCGTGCGATTCCGAGAAGTCCACTGTGAATGTCACGCCGTCGAACAGTGAGAGCGGGTCGATGACCACCGCCTCTTCCAGTTCGATGAACCGTCCTGATCCCTCGATGAGCGCTTCCATCACGGCGTCCGGATCCTCGCCGAGATCGTGACCCAGGTCGGTCAGGTGATCTTCCAGGTCGTAGAAGTTCCTCGGCCCCACGGAGAGCGCGTCGACAAGGTCGGCTATCGGATCTCGCATCCACCGACGATATCAGCCCCCTCGCCGACATCACCTCGAACGCCGTGCCTAGCGTTGACCCGAAGCACATCGACCTGAGGAGGAACACCGTGTCCTGGAAGAAGCCGCTGCTCTTCATCGTCGTAGCTCTGCTGTCGGCCGCGCCGGCGGCGGCAGGAGCGCCCGACCACCCCATCATCGAGCGGACCGTGAGCATCCGCAACGACGGGGGCCGGATTGCCGGCACACTCACGATGCCGGGCCGGGTCCGCGGCTCGATCCCCGGCGTTCTCCTCTTCCACGGGTTCACGGGAACGAGGGACGAGTTGCCCGTCCTGGGAACCGACGACACGATGTACACACGGACGGCACGGGCGCTCGCCGAGGCCGGCATCGCCTCGCTCAGGATCGACTTCCGGGGCTCCGGCGAGAGCACCGGCACATTCAACGAGACGACGTTCTCCGGTCAGATCTCCGACGCCCGCGCTGCGCTCGACTACCTCGATCGGCTGCGCAAGGTCGACGATCGCCTGGCGGTGATCGGACTCAGCCAGGGAGGGCTCGTGGCGGCCTCCATCGCCGACGATCCACGGCTCGACTCGGTGGTTCTGTGGTCGCCCGTGGCCAATCCCGTCGACACGTACAAGACGATCCTCGGGGCCGAGACGGTCCTGGGAGGGCTGACGGCCGAATCGACCCACATCGTGTTGCCCTGGGGTGCCGAGATCGACCTCGATCGCCCCTTCTTCGAGGATGTGTTCGCCGTCGACCCGGTGGCGGAGATCACAGCATACGAAGGCCCACTCCAAGTGATCGTCGGATCGCGGGACACACTCGTGACTCCGCAGCCCTACTACGGCCAGGTGTACCTCAACTATCACGATGGCGACGAGGAACTGGTCGTCGTCGATGGTGACCACGTCTTCGATGTGCTCAGCGGAAATGGTCCGGCGGTCATGGACGAGGTGATCGGCGAGAGCCTCGACTGGCTCGCCGCAACCTTGGGCTGACATCGTTATCCTGAGGGTTGGGCGTGCTCCACGCCCAACCCTCAGACCGGTTGACCACGCCATCCGGCAGTGCGAGGGCAAAGGGGGCTCAGTCCTCGGAGAACCGGTCCGTCGCGTTGCTGTCCGCCCGGGGTCTCGAGCGTGGTTCGATGCCTCGGACTTGCGGACGGAAAGAACGCACGATGACCAGTCAGAACACTCTCAAACGCCGCATCCGCGCCCGTATGGAGAAGACGGGCGAGAGCTACACGACGGCGAGACGAGCCATTGTGGGAACCCCACCGCCACCGGCGAGTGGCGCAGTCCCCGGCTACACCCGCGTCGGCGGGGGCACACACCACGACTCGGCGCTCGTGTCGAACGTACTGCACCAGATGGGCGTCACCGGTCCCCACAACGGGGAGCCGTTCTCCGAGACGATGCTCATCGGCCTCGGGGGTGGCATCGGGGTGATGTACTTCGTGTTCGAGTACGAGGGTCACCTCCCGATGCTGTCCTTGATCCTGCGACATCATCCCGACGATTTCGTCGTGGGCATGCTCACGAACGCAGGCATCCGCCACGAGGTCTCCACCACCTCCAGCCCCCGCCTGGCTGCTGCCACGCTCGGCCGCGTGATCGAGGCGGGCCGCCCCGCCATTTGCAGGGTGACTGCAGGAGCGCTCCCCTACGACCCTCGCCAACCGATCCAAGGCGACCACTACGAGGTTGGTGTGATCGGTTTCGACAGCGGCACGGCCCTGATCGATGACGAGGCTCCGCACCCGCATCGAGTCACACTGCAGGAGCTCGCAGATGCACGAGCGTTCACCAAGAAGGAGAAGCACAGGCTCATCGAGGTGATCGATCGAGACCCCGATCACGACTTCGCAACCGGGATACGACGCGCTATCGCCAAGACGATTCACAATCTCACCGAGCCGGTCATGGGCAACAACTTCGACGCCAACTTCGGTTTTCGCGGCCTGGAGAAGCTGGCCGACGAACTCGAGAGCACCAAGAGCAGCGGCTGGCGCCGACGATTCACCACCCCGGATCGCCAGTTCGCCGTGCTCCACCGCATGTTCACCGGAATCGAATTGGAATGGGGTGCCACGGGAGGCCTCCGCCCGGCCTACGCCGACTTTCTGGACGAGGCGGCGAGCGTTCTCGACCGGCCCGATCTCATTGGTGCAGCAGGGCGATTCCGGGCCGCCGGCAAGATGTGGCAGGAGCTCGCAGATCTTGCTGTGCCGTCGGCCGCGCCCGGGCTTGGTCGTATCAGAGAGGTGATGGACCTCGATCAGGCCTCGCGGATCACGGGCGTGAGCCACCCGGTCCTGGGACCGAGCCCGTTCGACGATCTCCGAGCGGAGTTCGCCGCCGCCGGGGGGCTCGCCGAACCCGAGCTCGCATCGCTGCTCGATTCGATGGCCATCGGCGTGCGGCAGATCCTCGACGTCGAACGAGAAGCCGTGGGCCGCCTGGCCGAAGCGATCGGGTGATCTACGTTCGGTCCGAGGCCGTCTCCGGCACCCACAACGTGACACCGGCGGCCACCACGACCGCCAGTACGAGCATCGGCACGGTCGCCCACACCCGCCCTGACGTCGAGTAGAGCCATCCCGAGAGGGCCGGAGCCACCATGAACGCGGCGTCGCCCGTGAAACGGAACACGCCCAACCGCCTCCCCAGGGTGGAAGCCTCGCTGAGATCGGCGAGGATGGTGGCTCCGACGTGGACGCCGACCGAGCCAAACGTCATCAGGAGGATGGCGACGAGCCACAGTGCCCGGGTCGTGGCCATGGCAAAGACGGCAACACCGGCCGCCTGGATCACCTGAGACGGCACGAGCGCCCAACGCCGGGACACGCGATCGGTCACCTGACCTGCCACCAGCGCGCCGGCGAGACGTGCCACTCCCCCGACGCCCAGGGCGAGACCGACCGTGGCCGGACCGATTGCCAGTTCGCCGTCAGCGACGATCGGGACGAGGGTCTGGAGGATGGCGCCACCCAGCGCGAACTGCACAGCGGGCAACAGGTAGAGGAAGGCAATCGCCTGCCGTGAAGGGTTCTTCAGATGCTCGTCGACCTGCTCGCCGGAACCCGTCGACTCCTCGCCGGTCGCGATGGTTCCTACAGGAAGCAGCCACAGGCCGACGGCAACCAGAGCAGCCGCGACGCCTGCTGCGCCCAGCGACCATCGCCAATCGAACGAGTCGGCCAGGATCCCGCCGACGGCGGGGCCGAAGGACTGGCCTGCGAGCAGCCAGCCTGCGAACGCCGACATCGCCATCCCCCGCCGCTTCTTGGGTGCCCGGGCGAAGTGAGACATGCCGGTCGTCAAGACGAAGGTCGACCCCACGCCCAGCAGCAGGGCCGAGACGTAGATCCACGCCTCGTTTCCTGCGATGGCCATCACGACGCTGCCGACGGCGACGATCGCCGCCGATGCGGCCATCATCCGGGCCGGCTTCGTGCGGTCGGCGACCCGACCCGCCGGAAGATCGGCGAGCAACCGCCCGAGTGCGAACACAGAACCCATCAGCCCAAGGCCGATGGCGCTCATTCCGATTTCGCGCCCGAGGTCGGGGAGCAGGGGGGCGCGCACAAACGCTGCCATGGTGAGGATCAGGAGGGCGGCGCCGATGGCTGCCGACAGCGTCCGCGGTTTCATCCCGTGCGGCTCAAGAACGCGGACGCGCTGTCGACTCACGCACCGACAGCGTCGGCGTGAGCCAGACAGCTCCGGGCCTCACCGTCTCCGAATCGGCGATCATCTCCAAGAGGACCGAAGCCGCTTCGACGCCCATCTTTCGGTACGGCACCCGGACCGCCGTCATCGGCGGCTGGACGAATTGCATGAAGGGGACGTCGTTGTACCCGGTCACCGAGATCCCCTGGCCAATCGTAAATCCGGCCTCGCTGACGGCTTGGTAGGCACCGAGGGCGAGGAGGTCGTTGGCCGCGACGATCGCAGTGAGATCGGGATTCCGCTCAATGAGCCGTCTCGTGACCCGGTAGCCGGGCATCATCCGGAATGACTCTGCTTCTTCGATGGGCGCCTCGTGCACGCCGAGCTTCCCGGCCCATTCGAGGAAAGCTTCTCGGCGGCCCAAACCTGTCGAGAAGGTCCCTGGACCGGCGACGTGGCCAATCCGGCGATGGCCCAACTCGACGAGATGTTCCATCACGAGGCCGATGCCGGCGTGATCGTCGCCGACGATGGCGGGGACCTCGACCTCATTCGACATGCGGTTGACCTGGACCACGGGGAGCCCTTGATCGTGCAGCCTCCGAATGTGTTCGTCGACTCGCGAGGCGCTGGCGATGATCATCCCGTCGACGCGTCGCTCGGCCAGGGCGTCGATCACCGTGAGACTCGAATCATCCCTCGGATCGGTGTTGGCGATCAGCAACGAATAGCCGTCGGTACCGAGCCGGTGCTCGACCCCGGCGATGATGGGCCCGAACAGGGGGTTCTCGACGTCGGGGATCACCATCCCCACGGTCATCGTCTGGTTCGTACGCAGACCTCGGGCGAGCGGGTGAGGCCGGTAGCCCAGCCGTTGCGCCACCTCGAGCACTCGCGCAACCGTCTCCGGGTTCACCACAGACTGGGTTTGCGGATTGAGCGCTCGTGAAGCAGTCGAAGTGTGCACTCCGGCTTCCCTGGCGACGTCTTTGAGTGTGATCCGACCGATGACCATCGGCTCCCCAGCATAACCATGGCCCTGGCGACTACAATCGATTGCAAGGCCCCGGACCGAGGAGCATCATGGCGAACATCAGTTTCAAACTCCCCTCGGAGCTCGAGGACGGAGAATGCCGGGAGTGGCTGGAGGCAGCGATCGCCAAGGGCAAGCCCGGCCCTGAGTTCCAATCGATCAGGGCCCACGCTCCGGGCGTGATGCGAAGCTTCACGATGAGCCGTCGATGGGTCTACCACGAGGGTTTCCTCGAGTTCGATCTGAAGGAGCTGCTGCGGGCATATATCGCCCTCTCGGGCGAATGCACGTACTGCTCGAATCAGGGGGTGGCCCGGGACATCAGGGCCGACCAGCACCAGCTCGATGAGCTGTTCAACTATCAGACGTCCGACGAGTACACCCCCCGTCAGAAGCTGGCGTTCCGCTACGCCGACGCCATCATGTGGGATCCCAGCACCGCCGACGACGCCATGTGGGACGAACTGCGGGCCGAGTTCGACGAGCCCGAGTTGGTGGAACTCGGGTATTGGATCGGGTTCACCTTCGGCGGTCAGCGCTGGCTGAAGACGCTCGGATCGGTTCAGGGTCAACTCGCCGAGGCGCTCGCCGCAGCCGGAGAGGCGGACTTCGTGGCCACTGGAGCAACGTCGGACTGACGGCGCCCAAAACGAGGTCTCCGCCACGTCGCAAGCCCGATTCGATTCTGCTACAAACGATTGCATGCACGCAGCAGACATCCTCGGATTTCGACAGATCGGCCACTCCGACCTGGGAGGTTTCGGTGATGGCATGCAGCTCATGCGTTTCGGGGACGCCCTCTATGTGGGCCATTTCGGACCGAGCGGCATGGGAACCTCGGTGCTCGACGCCTCCGATCCGACCGACCTGAAGCTGGTCACTCAGTGGAAGGCTCCCGCCGGCGGGCACAACCACAAGGTCCAGGTGGCCGACGGATTGCTGCTCACGAACTTCGAGGCTTTCCGGGGTGGATCTCCCGACAGGGTGGGAATGGCCGTCTTCGACCTGTCAGACCCTTTCGCTCCCGCAGAGATCGGGTTCTGGAACAGCGGAGGAAAGGGCGTCCATCGGATCGTCTACGAGGGCGGTCAATACGCATATCTCTCCGTGACGCCCGACGGGTTCTCAGATCGGATCTGGGCGATCGTCGACGTGTCCGACCCTACACACCCCGTGGAGGCCGGGCGGTGGTGGTGGCCGGGGATGGCACCCGACGAGACCCGCGATTGGCCCGGTGACGAAGAACGTTCGGTTCACCACGCCATGGTGGCCGGAGACAGGGCATACCTCGGATTCTGGGACTCGGGCATGGTCATTCTCGACATTTCCGATTACTCGAACATCAGGGTGGTCTCCCATCTGAACTGGGAAGTCGGCGGGAACACCCACACGTGCCTCCCGCTCCCCGGACGCGACATCGTGGTGGTGACCGATGAGGCCGTCACCAACGGCTGCGACGACGATCCCCACATGGTGCGGGTGGTCGACATCTCCAACGAGACCTCACCCGAGGTTCTCTCGATCTGCCCCGTCCCCCAGGGCGACTTCTGCGATCGCGGGCTGCGGTTCGGTGCGCACAACCTCCATGAGAACCGCCCCGGCAGCTACCGGTCGGCCGAGGTCGTGTTCGCCACCTATTTCAACGGTGGACTGCGGGTCTACGACCTCGCCGATTCTCGCAGCCCCGCCGAGATCGCCCACTGGGTACCCGAATGCCCACCCAACCAGGAGGCATGCCAGATCAACGACGTGTGGGTGGACACCGATCTCCTCGTCTACATCACGGATCGCGTCAACGGCGGTGCCTACGTACTCGAGCCCGAACCATGGCTCGCCCGGCGACTCACCGAAGCGGCGATGTGATCATTTCCCCGACGTGACAGCGCTGAGCCGCCGCGACCGCAGAGCCTCGGCGGCCCGCCTTCTGTCGTCGTCGGTGAACCCGTCGTAGGCGCTCCGGGCGATCACGGACTGAGCCCACGGCAAGTCTTCGACGGGTTCGGCGCCCGCCTCGTGCATGTCGATGACCGCCGGATCGAACAGCACCTCGATGGTGTCGGCGTTCGCCTCCAGTTCGGCGACCCTTGCCTCCAACTCGGAGATCCGGGCTCGCGCCCGCCTCGTCAACTCGGCGATGAAACGATCGACGTCCGACGGTGCGTAGCCCTCGGCCACGACCGGAAATGAAACCCTCCTGTGCATGCTCTCTGTATCGACAGCAGCGCATGCCTCGATTGAGGCTCAGCCCTCGTCAAATGCGCCAGCGCCGAGAGGACTAGTCAGTGCGACGGGCTCGCGGAGATGACACGCCTCGCTGAGGGTGTCCCCATCGCCAGAACACTGCAAATGCGAAGGCCACTACGAGCGCGTTCACGAGGAAGGCCGCACCGAATCCCGAGGCATCTGTCACCGCACCGAGGATCGGCGGACCAATGAACAACCCAACGTCACCGGCCGTCCGATAGATGCCCATCGCCGCCCCCCGGGCCTCCTCGGGAGAAGCGTCTGCGGCAAAGGCTGCCGGGGCCGGGCCCGATACCGACGTGGCAATGGCGAGAACCCCGGCCGCGACCAGAAAGGCTATGACGTTGCCCGCCCGGGAGAACATGAGGAGCGCCAAGATCATCAGAACGAGGCTGGGCAGAATCGCCACCCGGCGACCCCAGCGATCGGCCACCCATCCCCCGGGTGCCACCAGCACCAGGTTGATCACCGCCATCGCCGACAACACGAAACCGATCTGACTCGCAGACATGCCGAAGTCGGTAGCGCCAACCAGTGGAATCAGGGTCAGCCGAGCCGTCCCTCTCGTGAAGAACCCCGCCATCGCCACCACGGAGATCGCCACGAACGACGGCGCACCCACCACCAGGCGCAACGACCCTCGCCGACGCGGGACAGACGCATGCACCGGTCTGGTCTCCCTGATCCGAGCCAAGGCGTAGCCCGAGGCGGCGAGCCCCAGGATCCCCACCACCTGAAAGGGCGCTCTGAGCCCGTACCGATCGCCGAGCAACCCCCCTATTGCGGGACCGATCGACACCCCGAGCTGAAGCGCGGCCTGGTTCGCCCCCAAGTATCGAGCCCGCTGGTCTGGGGCAGCGATATCTGTGATGTAGATCATCGCCGCCGTCATGTACATGGCGGATCCGATCCCGGCGACGAGCCGCCACAGCGTGAGCGTCATGATCGACTGGGCCGCACCGGAGCCGAACATACCGATCGCCAGAACGAGAGGCCCGCCGACCATGAGCGGCCGGCGACCGCGACGATCGGCGACCAGACCCAGTGGTGCGTTGAGGACCATCCTCGACAGACCGAAGGCGGAGAGCGCCGCCCCGATCGCGGCCACTCCCACGCCGTAGCTCGCGGCCAGAAGCGGCAACACCGGACTCACCACGCCCTGACCCAGCATCACGATGACCGTGGACCCGGCAACGGCCCACAGATCGGCGCGTCGGCTCAGATGAACTCCCCGCGCTCGGCCATCTCAACCGAGAAGAGGCGATCGAGGCAGAACATCAACTCGGTGAGCACGCCGTCCTCGATGACCTTCGACATCGTGTCGGCCCTGGAGGCGAACTGTTTCATCCGTTTGACCAGCATCTCGTTCGGAGCGGCTCCGGCCTCCTCATCGGCGATCACCTTGCGAGCCGCCGCTCCGTAGGCGTCGATCGCGTCGAGAGCTGAGTAGATGGCGCCTTCCATGGAGTGCGTCCGCTCCGCGATCAGTTCGTGCGGTTTCACAGCCATCGCTCCCATCTCCTCCATCGCACCGGAAACTCCTTGAACGTGCGCGGCTCGGTCGCCGACTCGATGATCCCCAAGAGCGTCTCGATCACCAGATGCTGCTGTTGGGGCTGATCCGGTTCCCCGAGGGGGTTCCCCATCGGAAAGCGTGCGTAGAGCGCCCGTGAGACACCGACCCCGTACGTGATCTCGGGACGCAGCGACATCACTACCGTCGGAATCCCCGCCCGTTCCACCGACCCTGCTACCAGTCCGACCGACCGGTGACACATCGGTCAGCCCGGGACGAACAGCGCCACGTCCACCTCGTGTTCAACCAACCGCTCGGCAATGGTCGGGCCCAACTCGTCGGCCACCGGACCCGAATTGGGGTTGAACCCCATCATCCCGAAGTGGACGGGCGACGCCGAGCCGATCCGTCCCCGCTCCACCAACTCGGCGAGCCTGGTGATCGGCAGCACCACATTGGGATCCTTGGCGGCGGAGGAGGTGTCGTAGTGGGTATGGGTGAAACGGATCCGACGCACGTCCACATCGTTGGGAATCTCTCTGAACGACGGATCGCCGGCGACGGTCTCGATGTGGAAAGGAACCTGGTCATCGAGGTGGGCGCCTGCGGTGGTCAGGAGGGCGACCCTCGCCTCTGCCAGAGGTTTTGTGAGGAGAGCGAAGGGCACGGGGTCGTTGACCCGCGGATCGGAGGCGTGGTGCGTCTCGGCGATGAACCCGATCCAATCGCGATATTTCTCGTCGAGACCTTCCGTCGGCACGTCCTGGAGTTGCATCAATTCCGCTTTCCGGCTGGCTGCAATCGATTTCCGTCTAGGCTAGCCGCCGAAGCGTTCGTAGGCCCCGAGGATGGATCTGACATGACACTCGAGCTCGGTTTCGCCCCCTCCGAAGACCCGTTCGTCGTACAGCACGGTGGGTTCTACCGGCGCTGGCTGTCGATGATCAACGACGTAGGCGAACTCGAAGCGACCGTGTCGAAGCTCACTGGAACCACCCACGACCTGTGGGTTCCCGTGTGGCACGAGGTGGGCTCGGCCCACGAGCGGCGTGGTGACGAGATGGAGGCGGCTGGTGACTTCGACGGAGCGAGGGACGCCTACCTGCAAGCGAAGACCTACTACGCGATCGGCCGCTTTCCGGGCGAGGTCAGTGACGTGAAACGAGCGATCTCGGACGACTGCGCACGGGCGTACCGGAAGGCGTGCGCCCACCTCGAGCCACCTATGACGGTCGTCGAGGTTCCCCATGAGGGCCGGACGATCCGATCACACTATCGGGTCCCGGCATCGGCGAGCCCCTCTTCCCCCGTCCCTGCCGTGCTGATCATGTGTGGCGCAGACGTCTTCAAAGAGGACCGCGGCTGGGCACAGGACTATTGCCTCGAATACGGAATGGCTGCGCTCGTGATGGATGCCCCTGGCACCGGAGAGAATCCGTTCCCGTGGTCTCCGGAGTCCGTGAGCGCCTGGGTGGCCGCCGTCGACTGGCTCGCTGCCCGACCGGAGGTGGACGGGGCGAAGATCGGTGCCTTCGGAATCAGCCGCGGTGGCTATTCGGTGATGCAGCTGGCCGGTGTCGCCCCCGACAAGGTCAAGGCCGTCGTCGCCAGCGCCGGCCATCCCTTCGGGTATGTGATGACCGACGACGAACTCGACGAGTTCGTCGCCGTCCGCAATCAGCGCTCCACATGGAAGTTCGGCGCACCCGACGACCCACCCTCATTCGCTCCGACATCGCCGGAGCAGGAAAGGGCTGCCTTCAGCCGGTGGGCGCTGAGCGAACTCGGTCTGGTCGACCGGATCACCCAGCCGGTGCTCATGATCAACGGCAAACGGGATCACCTCGCACCAATAGGAAACATCTACTACATGCTCGAGAACGGGCCGGCCACCGGCCGGCAGGCGCGGGTGTATGCCGACGATGGGCATTGCGCGTTCAAGCACTTCAAAGAGTGGGCCCCCGCCTCGTTCGAGTGGCTCGCCGGGCACCTCGGGTGAACGGCCTGCCCATCAGGACACCAATTTGACAGGCCTGCTGCTCGGCCTGTCGTCGGCCATCTGCTTCTCCTCGGCTTCGGTCTGCTTCAAGCTGGGTCAGCGTACGCAGTCGGGCGACAACGGGCTGTGGCTCAGCATCATGCTGAACACGGTGATGCTGGGCCTGATCTCGGCGTTTCTCGTATGGTCTCCTTGGAGCACCTCCGGAATCGTGGCACTTATCATCGGCGGCATCGTCGGTACGGTGGGAGGGCGCTCCTCCAACCTCAAGGCGATACGGCTGATCGGCCCGAGTCGATCCAATGCATTCCTGACCGCGAACCCGGTGGTAGCCGCACTCGGCGGTTGGTTGTTCCTCGACGAAACCCTGGGCCTCCAGGAGTTTGCGGGCGGGGCGTTGGTGATCCTCGGCTTGCTGTGGTTGATCCGCTCGAGGTCGACGCCCGACGCGACGGCAGCGCAACCGCCCACGAGAGGTTATCTGTGGGCCACGGCGGCGCCGTTGTTCTTCGGCTCGGCCTTCGTCTTCAGGAAGTGGGGTTTGGCGCGGTTCCCGGGGTCGGTCACCGGCGCCTTCATCGGGGCCGCCGCCGCATTCTTGGTTGTCTCATTGATCGACGCCCGTGCCGGTCGGCTCGGCACGACGGCTCGCGCCAACTTCAAGCCTGTGGCCTGGTGGTACGTGGCGGCCGGGACCTTCACGACCTTGGCACTGCTCTCGCAGTTCAGCGCCTTCAGCTACCTGCCCGCATGGGTGGTCGGCATCCTCCAGGGTACGCAGGGACTGTTCACTCTCCTCCTCGGTTGGATCTTCTTGAGACAAGAAGAACGGATCGACCGGACGCTCGTCGGCTCCGTCCTGCTGGTGCTCGCAGGGGTCGTGCTGATAGGACTCGAAGTCTGAGAGCAAGATCAATGAATAATTCATGATCTGCGTTGCCCAAGCGCGCCGTAGATCGGCCAGACTGTCAAGAACCAGAGATCTGACGGTTTCGGGAGAGATGCACGGTGCAAACGAACAACACACGATTGCAGGAATGGGTGGACGAGGTAGCTGCGCTCACGACCCCCGATTCCGTCCACTGGGTCGACGGGAGCGACGCCGAGTACAGCCGACTCATCGACGAACTGGTCGCTGCAGGAACCATCGTCCGGCTGGCAGGTAAGCCGAACTCGTACTGGGCGGCCTCGGACCCGACCGACGTCGCACGCGTAGAGGAACGCACCTTCATCTGCTCGGCCGACCCCGACGACGCCGGCCCCACCAACAACTGGGTCGATCCCGTCGAGATGAAGGCCACCATGACCGATCTCTTCCGCGGATCGATGCGGGGCCGGACCATGTATGTGATCCCGTTTGTCATGGGCAGCCTCGACTCGAAACACCCCATGTTCGGAGTCGAGATCACGGATTCGCCCTACGTGGTCGCCTCGATGCGGATCATGGCGCGGATAGGTTTGGATGTGCTCGACGCGATCGGCGACGACGGGTTTTTCGTGCCCTGCCTGCATTCGGTCGGAGCGCCAATGGAGCCGGGCCAGGAAGACGTCGCCTGGCCCGCGAACGAGACCAAGTACATCTCACACTTCCCGGAGACACGAGAGATCTGGTCGTACGGGTCGGGGTACGGTGGCAACGCTCTCCTCGGCAAGAAGTGCTACGCCCTTCGCATCGCCTCGGTGGTCGGTCGCGACGAGGGCTGGATGGCCGAACACATGCTGATCCTCAAACTCACCAACCCCCGAGGCGAGGTTCACTACGTGGCGGGGGCGTTCCCCTCGGCGTGTGGGAAGACCAACCTGGCGATGCTGGAGCCCACCATCGAAGGTTGGGCCGTCGAAACCATCGGAGACGACATCGCGTGGATGCGATTCGGTGAGGACGGCCGCCTGTACGCATCGAACCCCGAAGCGGGATTGTTCGGTGTGGCACCCGGCACCGGGTGGGGCACCAACCCCAACGCCATCCGTGCCATCGAGCGGGGGGATTCGATCTTCACGAACGTCGCGATGACCGACGACGGTGACGTGTGGTGGGAGGGACTGACCGAAGAAACGCCGGACCACCTCATCGATTGGCACGGCAATGACTGGACACCCGAGTCGGGGGTGTTGTCGTCCCACCCCAACTCACGGTTCTGCACACCGATCAGGAACTGCCCGATCCTCGCCCCCGAGTACGACGCTCCGGAGGGAGTCCCCATCTCCGCCATCCTGTTCGGAGGGCGACGCAAGGACACCGTTCCCCTGGTCTACGAGGCTCGGGACTGGAATCACGGCGTGTTCCTCGGGGCCACGTTGAGTTCGGAGACGACGGCGGCGGCGACCGGACAGGTGGGTGTTGTCCGCCGCGACCCGATGGCGATGATCCCCTTCATCGGCTACCACGCCGGCGACTACTTCCAGCACTGGATCGACATGGGCAAGTCCGCGGACGCGGCAAAACTCCCTCGGGTCTTCTATGTCAACTGGTTCCGCCGCGACGAAGACGGTGCTTTCCTGTGGCCGGGGTTCGGCGAGAACGGCCGCGTGTTGAAGTGGGTGATCGAACGCATCACCGGAGACGCCCCAGCGGTCGAGACCCCGATCGGGTACGTCCCGAACGCCGACGCCCTCGACACGACTGGTCTCGACATGTCACACGAGGCCATCGAGAGGGCAGTTGCGGTCGACGTCGACGAATGGAAGGCGGAGGTCCCCCTCATCGAGGATTGGTTCGCCACGATCGGCGACAAGACTCCTTCGATTCTCCTCACCGAACTCGACGCACTGAAGGCGCGCCTGGGTCTCTGAACCCAATCTGTGTTTCGGGTGTCTTTATCGCGACGGCGAAGGGCACTACATTGCGTCACATAGATCCGGAGGGGTGCATCCATGCGCAAGGCTGTGTTTGCCGCGATCGCGGCCGCACTCGTAATGACCACTTCGTGGCCGGCCATCGCCGCCACCGGTGACTTCGACGACGTGGCGCCGTCGAACGTCTTCGCCGACGACATCAAATGGCTTGCCGAGGCTCAGATCACGCTCGGGTGCAATCCACCCGACAACAACCTGTTCTGCCCCGGTGACAACGTGACACGCGGCCAAATGGCGGCGTTCCTCGTTCGGGCGCTCGGCCTCACCGCGGGCGACGTCGACACCTTCACCGATGACGACAACTCGGTGTTCCAAGGGGACATCGAAAAGCTCGCGAAGTCGGGAATCACACGAGGCTGCAATCCGCCGACGAACGATCGATTCTGTCCCGACGATCCTGTGACCCGGGGGCAGATGGCGGCGTTCCTCGTGAGGGCGCTGGATCTCACAGAATCCGATCCGGACCCGTTCACTGACGACAACGGTTCGGTCTTCGAGGCCGAGATCGCAAAGTTGGCCCATTCCGGCGTCACTCGCGGATGCAACCCGCCCACCAACGACCTCTTCTGCCCGGACGACTTCGTGACCCGGGAACAGATGGCGGCCTTTCTCCACCGAGCGCTCGACCTCGGAATCGAGGGCAGGCTCACCCTCATCCGGTCGATCGATGCCTCCACCTATCCGTCGTTCGATCCCACGGCGGTCGTCTACCGCGACGACACCAACGAACTGGTCCTGCTCGACGCCCCGGCCGAGGAGCAACCCGGATTCTCGGGAATCAACGCGTGGACGCTGAACCTGTCGGGAGACATCAAGTACGAGTGGGACACGCTCGGCTTCACGTCCGAGCCGGCCGGTGGAGCGTGGGACCCCGACCGCAACGAGCTGCTGATCGCCGATGACGACTTCGGGGTCGTATACGCGTTGAACCCGGGGCCCGACACGAAGCTCGGAACCGGAGACGACACGGTGCGTTCGTTCGACACGCTGGCTTTCGGAGCCAAGGATCCCGAGGGGCTGGGCTTCGACCCGTCGACCGGACAGCTGTTCATCATCAACGGCACCGACTCGGATACGCCCGAGATCTTCCGTCTGTCGCCCGGCGTCAACGGAGTTCTCGATGGCGTGCCGCCACAGGGTGACGACGTGGTCGTCAGCATCGACGTGACCGGGCTGGGCATCACCGACCCCGAGGGCGGCGCGTTCGACCCGGTGAATCACACGTTGCTCGTGGTCGACCGCGGTACTCCGGGCACCGTGTTCGAGCTCGATTCGAGCGGTGACCTCATCGAGGAGTTTGGGATCTCCACCACCGGAGCCGACCTGGCCAGCATCGAACTCGGTCCATCGTCGGAGAATCCGGCGCGACGGAGCCTCTACCTCGTCGACCGCGGCGCCGAAGGTGTTGCCGATGGTGTGGTATTCGAGTTCCGCTACGACTGAGTTCGGCGTTCCGCCAGCGCCTCGGCCACCACTGGGACCACGGCCGTGTCAGTGCCAGGGGAGAAGCTGACCAGGATGTGGTCGGCCCCGTACCCCTCGTACGTCGCCACGAGATCCAGCATCCGGCCGAGATCGTCCGGATAGCGGAACTGAACGGACAACTCGATGTCACTGCGGGGCCGCCCGATCGCCATCAGAGCCGCTTCGAACGTCGCTAGTGCCGACTCGAGCTTGGCGAAGTCCTGGTCGAAGTCCGGGTAGTTCCATTGGTCGGCGTGTCGGGCGGCGATCGGGATGGTCCGCTTCGGGCCCGCTCCGCCAATGACGAATGGCGGCCGCGGGCGCTGGACCGGTTTCGGTTCGAATCGGGCTTCCCGGATCGACGTGTAGCGGCCGTCGAAACTGAACACCTCGGACGTGAACAAGCCATCGAGGATCTGCAGGGTCTCTTCGAGCCGATCGAACCGCTCTGTGAGCGGCGGAAGAGGGATTCCGAACGCATCGTGCTCGGTCTGTTTCCACCCTGCCCCGAGCCCGATCTCGAGCCGACCCGATGACATCTGGTCGAGCGTGGCGGCCTGTTTGGCCAGCACAGACGGGTGCCGGAAGGTGTTGGAGCTGACCATTGTCCCGAATCGAATCCTGTCGGTCAGCGCCGCTAGCCCGCCGAACAGCTCCCATGGCTCCATGATCGCAAGCTCCGGGGGAGCCTTCGGTGGGTAGAGGTGGTCGTTCAACCACACGACGTCCCAGAAGCCCTGCCGGTCGGCGGTCACCCAGCAGTCGCGCAGCGTGGGCCAATCGGTCTCTTGCGCCCAGACCTTGAAGGAGTGGCGCATATCAGCTCGACGGCACCTCGATGGCGTCCAGGAACGGCTTCACCTCGACGGCTCGCCCACCCTGACGGTTCGATTCGATCGCCACGTGCACGATGGCGAGGGCCCTGATGGCCTCTTCGACGCCCACCTCGACGCTGCCCTGTCCCCGTGCCGCCAGGGCGAACTCCTCCAACTGCTCCCGGAACATGTCCGTGGACGGGAGCTCGACCGAAGTCCGCTCCTGCTGGCCGTAGGCCTGGGATACGAGCGACGACCACTCGTCGGCTTCGTGGGATTCGTCCCAGTGCGTGAAGTCGAGGTCATACATCAGATTCTGCTTGGTCCCCTGTACCCGGATTTGATAGATGCCCGGCGAGGCCCAGCCGCACCCGAGGTAACCCAGGGCGCCGGACTCGAATTCGAGGATTGCCATCGTCGCATCGGGGACTTCGGATGGCGTGTACAGCTTGCGCTGTACGGCACTCACAGCGGCGACGGGGCCGAGCAGATACTGGAGGTTGTCTGCATGGTGAACCCCCAGTTGGATCAGCGGACCGCCCGGTGTCTTGTCGAGGTACCAGCGCCAGGTCTGAGGGGTCAACTCGAGCCCACGCTCATTCGAGAAGTTCGCTTCCACCATCGAGACGTCGCCGAGGGTTCCATCGTCGATCCACTGCTTGATGACACGGTTCCCTGACAAGCGGCGGGCACTGTGACCGACTGCGAACACACCTCCGGTGCGTTCGACCGCGGCACGGATCGCCAGCGCATCCTCCAAGGTCTGGGCCACGGGTTTGTCGGTGTAGACGGCCTTGCCGGCT
>Ga0224505_10000500_pt1 | contig 26736 bp, 20 predicted proteins | sample SF_Jan12_sed_USG_FD_169102 | JGI IMG/M metagenome (GOLD analysis project Ga0224505, IMG submission 169102) | Sediment microbial communities from San Francisco Bay, California, United States - SF_Jan12_sed_USGS_4_1 | ecosystem: Environmental > Aquatic > Marine > Sediment | place: USA: California... | reverse complement strand
AGACAATTTTGATCTGGAAACCTCTCATGTGATTCCGGCACTGATTAGGAAATGTGTGTCAGCTAAGGAAGAGGGGCGTGCACTCATCACTCTATGGGGTGATGGATCTCCGACTCGGGAATTCTTGTATGTCGAGGATGCCGCCGAAGGCATTCTACTGGCGGCCGAACAGTACAATGGTGATCTCCCGATCAATCTGGGAACGGGTGAAGAAGTCAGGATTCACGATCTCGCCACCATGATTGCTGCCGAGGTGGGGTTCACAGGACAGATTCAGTGGGACCCGACCAAGCCGAACGGCCAGCCTCGCCGCTGTCTTGATGTGAGTCGAGCCAAGCAACTCTTCGGATTTCAAGCCCGGCACAGCTTGCGTGACGGGCTGAGACAGACTGTCCAATGGTTTCAGGCTAACCGCCAGTCCATACGCGAAGTGCATTTCTGAATTATCTCTAGCAGGGCGCACACGGTGTGATAGAAATACAGCTGCTGTGCTGCTCTCTCTTCCATTGTGTAAGACGAAATGCCATCTCCGTACGCAAGTGATTGCTGGCGATACTTCAGGGCATTTGCATCGTTGAACGACTCTCTGAATTCGCTGTATCCAATCGTATAAAGCGAGTATCTCCTGATTATGATGTGAGGTGCTGAGTGAAACGTATCGATATCATTGCCGGGGCGAGACCCAATTTTATGAAAATTGCACCGATCATTGAGGCGCTGAAAGCGGCTGAGCGCCGTGGCGGGCACCTCAGGTATCGGTTGATCCATACAGGTCAACACTACGATCGTACGATGTCAGGGAGTTTCTTTGAAGAGCTTGGGATTCCCGACCCAGATATTAATCTGGAGGTAGGGTCGGGGACTCAGGCCGAACAAACTGCCGGTATTATGGTCGGGTACGAAAAAGTCCTCTTGAAGGAGAAGAGTGACCTTTGTTTAGTCGTTGGTGACGTGACGTCCACTATGGCTTGCTCGATTGCTGCACGGAAGCTGGGCGTGCCGGTGGCTCACGTGGAGGGTGGAATTCGATCAGGCGATTGGACAATGCCGGAGGAGATTAATAGAGTCGTGACCGACTCCATCACCAACTGGTTTTTTACGACGAGCGAGACGGCCAACGACAATCTGCGCCGCGCCGGTGTGACCGACGATCAAATCTTTTTTGTCGGCAACACGATGATCGACACCTTGCTCAAGAATGTGTTGCGGTTGCGACCTCCGACTTGTTGGGCATCACTCAAGCTTGAAACAAAACAGTTTTTTGTCGTGACACTTCACCGACCGGCAAATGTTGATGGAGAGCGGCAGCTCTGGGATCTACTCCGCGCCATTAGCGAAGGGACGAGAGGACTGCCCGTGGTATTTCCTGTTCACCCACGGACCGCAAAAAATCTTCGCGAACTAGACAGCACGACTCCTCAACTCCATTATATTGAGCCTTTGGGTTATCTGGAATTCAATTATTTGGTGAAACATGCGAAAGGTGTCATCACCGATTCGGGCGGAATCACCGAAGAGACGACGGTCCTGGGTGTTCCTTGTCTGACGCTCCGCGACAATACCGAACGGCCAGAGACCATCACGATCGGCACCAACGAACTGATCGGGACTGATCCAAGCAAGCTTCCACCTGCGCTTGCGCGATTGATGGCGGGCCAGTGGAAGAAAGGGGCGATTCCTCCGTTGTGGGACGGCAAAGCGGCGGAGCGGATCGTGGCACAGTTAGAGAGGTTGCTGACGTAACTCCGGCAGGAGTCAATCATAAGGGTAAGAAAAACTTTCAGATCTCTTTTCTCTTCCGCGAGCAGCTTGTCGGCTTCCACACGCACTTAGCGAATTATTTGGCGCGCGCATTCCTTCCTACAACCTAACTGGTGCTGTCGAAAATCGATTTTCAGTTGTCACATTTTTAGGCAACCAATATCATCACGGCAGCTTTCCTAACTGCTGATGAGATTTGAATCAGGATACGGTGCAGCATAGGCTCCCTGAATAGGAAGTATCCCAATAACTTGAATCATGAGTGACTTCATTCAGGTTGTTCGTGAGTAGAACGATTCACGTTGTCCTAATGGGAGAAGACAACGAGCTTCGAAGACCAGGTTAAATCGTTCAAGCCCGTGAGAAAGTAAAGAATGAGCACCATCTACTCCAGCGGAAAATATTTAGAGGTAACTGAGACATGGCACGCAGAGGATTCCCCATGGAAAGCTGCTCAGATTTTGAAGCTCATGGAAAGGAATTATTTACAACCTCGCAGCGTTGCAGAGATTGGATGTGGAGCGGGAGTAATCCTCAAGGAACTATCTCGAATAGATGGCCTCTGTGACACTCAATTTAAGGGGTACGACATTTCTCCCCAGGCAATCGAATTAGCAAGTCGAATGGAAGCCAGGAATATTCAGTTTTCTTGTGAAGATTTGCTTTCGGAAACAAACGGGGATCATTTCGACCTTCTCCTTGCGATTGATGTGTATGAGCATATACCGGATTACATGTGTTTTTTGGTCAACTGTAAAAAGAAGGCCGACTACAAGATCTATCATATACCGCTTGAGCTTCACGTTTCCTCGGTACTTAGAAATACATTTCTTGTGAATCGATACACTTTAGGGCATCTACATTACTTTACAGCTGACTCTGCGATCGCCACGCTGAAAGATACAGGGCACGAGGTTGAAGATTACTATTACACTAGCCCGGCTACTGAGCTGTTTCATCTGCACAAATCAAATAAGAAAGCGATTGCAAACATTCCGCGATGGCTGTTTTCCAAGTTGAGCGTACCGTTTACTGCCCGTGTTTTCGGAGGATATTCGCTGTTAGTTTTAGCTAGATAGCGCTTTTGTTACTCATCGCTATGTACGGCCATTTATCCAACATCACATGTGTCTGCGGTCAATATCATCACCCTAACCTTCCTAGCTAAATCGGCAAGTATGTAGAAAGCGTTGGATTGATTGCTACGTATGATGCTTGTCAGACAATGGGTTCATTGATCGAGTGTCCGAATAAGCCGCAAGAATCCGGCCGGAAGGGGGTCCGATCTGAGCGACGGCATGGTGTGGCAAACGCAAGGTAGCACTGCTGATTCTGGCAGCATCATCTCGGTGGCGACGGTGCTCGGAATGCCGTGCCTGACTCTGCGCTATAACACCGAGCAATCCGAGAGCATCACGATTGGAACGAACGAATTGATTTGGAACAGGTCCGCGACGGCTTCCACTGGTACAGGCACGATTAATGGAAGGGCAGTGGAAAAAAGGAGTCATCCCACCGAAATGAGATGGCAAGGCGACGGATTGTGGAGTAGATGAAGAGACTGTTGGGCGATAGCAGATAGCGGTTCGGCCTACACAGGGCCGCAATCAGTCAAGTCGTGCCTGATCTGTTAATACACCAATCGATTCGTGAAGGTGAGCGTTAAATCCCTGTCGCGTCTCCGTCCGTTCTATTTCGAATGCCTCCGTTCACCTTAGAAAGCATTCCTCAGACTGTTTCAAAGCTCCTGCTTCATTGCGGCGTTCAAACCATTCGATCTGGACCAAGTCGTGCTGTCACAAAAATCGTTTTGGTTTGCCAGATAGACTTAGACCCAATACCATCGCAGAAGCTTTTCTAACGAAAGCGGTATCAATCGTATCAACAGGAAGGTTGCATAGCTGTTTATAGCGGCCATCAGAAACCTGGAGCGATCCAATGCTTTCGTCCTTGGTATTTCTCTAGGGACGAATAGTGCGAGCAGGATTTCAATGACCTCCAAAGTTGATCTCTGGAGCTACGTATGTCATCGCATTGCCTGTTCGTTTCTGGCAAGACCGGCATCTTGTATTCTGGATGTGGTGATACTGGCATCAGTGATGGCCGTCGTAACTGAGCTAGGCGGAATAGCTCAAGCAGCAAACAGCCAAATGCGGCTCAACAGTACGTCCGCAGGTGCACAGCATGTGCTGGAAAGAGGAATCAACCACTTTGGGTCAGAGTTCATTCGAACTCAAAGGTCAATCAACTCGCTTCGCTTGAAAACTGGTGCATATGCCGAAGCCTTGGTAGGTAAGCAGATTAAGGCCTCAGGTGGAACAATTTCATTTTGGGTTTACCCGCTCTGGCGAAAAGACGATCCTACCTCGCATACCTTTGTCTCTCTGCCTTGGAACGATGCCAAGAAGAGTTACCTTGCTATTACATTCGGGTGGTGGGAGCCGCAAGGGAACAACCGTCTTTATTTCATCCTGAGCAATCAAGAATCTATTCATTGCTCCGTACCATATGAATTTGAGCGAGCTGCGTGGACGATGATAACTGTGGCCTGGGAGTCAGGAACCAACGGCTATTGCAAGCTTTTTGTCAACGGTGCGAAAGTCGCCACCCAAGAACAAACATTCGTGGGCAGTTATTTTGGACGGGGTCCTCTCTATCTAGGGACTGATAGGGGGACGACCCAAGTATCGGGACGGAGTGCCAACGCGCTACTCGATGAGCTTCTGCTATATTCCCACCCATTCAGTGAAGACGAGGCGCGGAGATCATACAAGGAACAAGAGAAAGATCCGGTGGGGGCAACCGCTAGAAAGTGGAGATGGCTTGATGAAGGATTGGCGATCCAAAGGCCGCTTACCCGAGCAAAGGGAGGAGAGGTTCTGGAAAGCCGTGTCATATTCGATGAAGACATGCATTGGGCAGTATCAAAGGAAAGTGCAGATAACATTCTTAGTCGAGTCAAAGCTGCTGGATTCAATGTGTTCATTCCGTGTGTGTGGCACGGTAATGGAACGTACTATCCAACCATCCTGACAAGCCCTGATCCGAAACTCGCAGATGTCATCTCTGAGTACGATCCGTTGGAGTATCTGATTAATAAAGCTCATGCACTGGGGATCGAGGTGCATCCATGGTTCACCGTCATGCGTCGAGAGAACTCCCACTATCCAAACTTCTTCGGAGAAGGGGTTCCCGACGGTGCATATGACGTGCACAATCAAAAGTTCCGGAAATTCATCGTTGACCTGATGGTCGACGTGGTTCGCCGCTACAATGTGGAAGGAGTGAACCTCGACTACATTCGAGCTATGGGGCTCTGCACTTCCGATTCATGCCGAGCGGACTACAATCGAAAAACTGGAAGAAATTTCTGGACTGACTATTCCTCGCGAGCGATTTTGGGTCCGGCGAGGAATCGCCTTGAACAGTGGCAGGACCAAGCCGTAAGAGACATTGTCGATACCTTTTCCAGGCGGGCCAAGGAGATCAGTCCTGACCTCATCATTAGTGTGGACGGTCATCCCAAACCCAAGACCGAGCACCGGCCTCTCGAAGGACGACATGAGATCGGTTGGATGAACGATGGCCTGATCAATGTAGTGTTCGCTATGGACTACCGGGAAACGATTGATTACGAGCAGATCAACGCCGTGCGTAGAAACTTACATCGACCGGAACGATTGATCGTGCTATTTGGAAACTACGATCGTCGAAGCGCCACTGCTCCGGCGGTTCCACGCCCAGGTATTTTGGTCGCGAAATATGCTTCCTACGCGCAACATCAATGGCCCTCGAGTGGCGTCGGATTCTATATTTACGGTCAAATGACCGATGAGCAGGTAGCCGCTTTGCGAGACGGTCCTTTCAAGGATGTGGCCATACCTGCTTGGCGGCGTTCGCAGCGTTAGAGGATTACCCAGTGCGCAATCGAATAATAGAAACTGCACCGCAGTTCAGAGACTATTTCAAAACTAGGATGTAAGGTTTCGGACAAGTTCCGATCGATGAGGCTCAACAGCCAACACAAGCATTGTCAGCCAATTGCAATGCCTCTGAATGCGGATGACTGCATAGCGAGAAGCCTGCATCCCTAAAAAGCACTTATGAGGATAGGTAGGGGTTCGCCCTGGGCCAGGTCCCTTCGATTCAAGCGGTGAAGCATACTCAGAAAGTTCTTCCTCCGGTATCCGGGGTGTTTGTCCATGAGCATCATCGTTCTACTCAACCTGAGCGTATTAGTGGTTCTTGGATCCATGCTCTTTCTTTTTTCTCGAGGTGCTGCAGTTCTTCTCCTCCTGCTTCCTGCCTCTCAAATGCTCGGAATAGTAGATCCAATGGCCATTGCCGTGAAAGGTATTTTCGATATTCATCTGTATATCGTGATTTTCACGCTTGGATTAACGTTCCTTTCGGTTCACAAGTTTGGAGAGCTTTGTCAGGCTGCATTTATTCATCCGTTTCTTATATTGGCTCTTCTTTGGGCCTATGGCGTTGTATTTCCAGTAGCCACAGGCAATTCCTCCTTATTCTTTTCTCTAAAGGCCTCGAAGGAATTCATGTCCGTATTTAGCTACTTTGGTGTATTTCTCTTTCTTCGAACAGAGAAGGATGTTGAATGGGGGTGGAGATGCCTGTTATTGCTGGGTCTCTACTATTCAGGCTTAGAGATTCTCAGTCAAATCTTCGGAGACACTCTTCTCAGGCACCTCTCCTTCGACTACCGTCGCGAGGCTCAGTGGTTTTGGAAAGTGTACATCTCCTTCTGGCCAGTGATGGTCATTGCCTTCCTCCATTTTTTCTTTGCAATGACTCAATCTGTTGGGCGATCTCATATCGCGCTCGCACTCTCCATCTGTGGAATTCTTCTGACGTTTTTTCGCTCCTACTTCCTAGGTGTCCTAGGTGCCATACCACTCTGTTTGTTGCTGGCGAGGCAGAGGTTAGGAAAGATTGCGTCAAAGGCCGCTCTGCTTGGCGGGATGACTGTGGTGGCGGTTGCCGTCGTCGCGACCTTGATCGGTGGAGATGTCGATGCAATGGAACGCATGTTCGATCAGTTCATTTCGTCCGGCATCAATGAACTCCAAACTCAAAAGGGTGGGGCCCTCGAAGGTCGTGAAGCCTTTGCGAAAGAACGCCGCAGAATCCTAGATGACAGTCCGTATCTTGGGTATGGGTTTATCGACAAAGAATCTAAGGCCGGGATCGCTTTTCAAAGGCAGATCAAAGGAGATATGTTGGGTTTTATCGACAAAGGGGATCTGGATGTCGCTCTAAAGTTTGGCTATCTGGGACAGATTGTTCTGTATGGGACATTTCTCTATTTATCCATCAATCTTATCCGACTAGCTCGCCAGAAGCTCCAATCAATGTTTAGCGTACGATGTCTGTCTGTTGCAACTACCGTGATCGTCTTTCTAATCGTGCAGCCGGTCCATGCTCCCTTGAGCTATAGCTTTGGCCTACTTCCATTTGGGATAGCGATGGGTTTGATCGAGCGAGAAAGGCTGCTTAGCATGAGGCAGGTCTCATGATAACGATGCTCCATGTGTTGGAAACTTTAAAAGGACATGGTGGGACACCAAGAAAGCTTTTGTATTTGGCGCGACACATAGATCGGCAACAGGTTAAGTTGGTATTTGCTCATTTCAGACCATCGCCACTCGCGCATGAATTCATCGAATCTGGATGTCAGGTGCACGCCATCCATACAGAATCCCCGCTGGCACTCACTTGGCAGATACAAGAGATTGCGCGGAAGTGCAGAGCGAACGTCATATGTACGCATTTTACAAGAGCGCTTCTCACAGGGTTTGTGGCTGCAAAGTGGCACCACATTCCGATCATTCATAATGAACACAGCAGCGCCCATTACCGGCAAGGACTGGGGAGAACATTGGCTCGGCTGGTCCTCCCATGGGTGGATCTCATCATCTGCAACTCCGAGCATACTCGTCAGTCCATTCAGAAGAGTTTTTCTGGAACCAAAGATAAGCTGGTTACGATTCATAACCCGGTCGAAGAGCGAATTGCTGGACGGTCAGTGAAAGAGGTGAGAGCAGAGCTAGGTGTGGCTGCGAATGAAATTCTCATTATCCATGTAGGAAGGATGATTCCAGAGCGGGATCAAATCACGATCCTCCAGGGAGTGTATGAATTGAGGAAGACATTCTCTTCGGTTCGGCTGATGATGATCGGTGAAGGCCCTCAAAGAGCTGATCTCGAACTGAGCGCCAGGACGATGGGGCTGGAGGGTTCGGCTATTTTCATAGGAAACAGAAACGAAATTGGGGACTATCTCCAAGCCGCTGATATCTATGTCAACTCGACGCTCGATGAGGGCTTTGGAATTGCCGTGGTAGAGGCCATGCTCTCGAGAGTTCCTGTGGTGCTTTCTGATCGTGGAGCTCACCCTGAGTTGATTGTCCCCGGCAAGAGCGGCCTTCTCTACGAGGGTGGTAACAGCCACGCATTAGCCTCACAACTAGGCCTCCTCGTCGGGGATCCGAATCTGAGGAGGCGAATGGGAGACAATGGACGCAGGCACGCACAACGTCGATTTTCTCCTGCTGACTATGCAACCCGATATCTGGATTTCTTAAAGCCAAAAGTGAGTCGGTATTCCTAGAACGGTGTCTTAAGGCGGCGATTATATGGATGTACCAACGCTAAGAGGGAAGTTATTCTCGGGCGCAGTGGTGGGCTTCTTGAGAATGGGGCTAGCAGTTCCTGTCTATTTGGTATTGACGCCGATTATGTTGAACACCTTAGGAACGGAGCGCTTTGGGCTTTGGTCATTTAGTACGATGATGGTAAGTGCGCTTAATCTGATGGATTTCGGTCTTAAGAACAGCCTTGTGTATCATGTGGCGCGGTTGCGAAACGACCACAATGCTGTCGCTCGACATTTCACTGCGACAGCTCAAATGTATCTGGTAATTAGCTCATGCGTTGTCTTCGCAATGTGGCTGTGGCATCGGGCACTCATCGAAAACGTGCTGCAAGTTCCATCTCATCTTTTCGAAGAAGCCAAGTTCCTGCTCATTGTCACAATTGTCGCGATTGGTGTGAGGCTGATGGCGATACCATACCAAGGTGTATTGGAAGGGTTTCAAGAGCTCTCGCTCTCTCAATCGGTTTTCGTTGTGTGGCTATTTGTCTATAGCGTCGCCATTTCTATTGCACTTATTGTACACCCAGATATTTATGGCCTTAGTTGTGCGCTACTGTTCAGCAACCTTTTTATCCTGCTTGGGTTCTACGGAGTTGCCCGCTGGCGTCTTCCGTTTCTCCGTCTTACCGCGTCGGGAATGCAGGCGGGTGGTTGGGGAAATATGTTGAGGTATGGCGTAGGAATACAGCTGGCAACGGCGGCGATTGGGCTTAGAGAGCCTCTCTACAAGATTGCTTTAGCTAGGACCCACGACCTGTCAACCGTAGCAGCGTTTGAGATAGCCTATAGGCTGTGTACACAACTGACTTCTATTATCGCAACTCCTTTATTAGGTGTATTAGGCGTCACTGCGCTTCTATCGCAGCGCCATGAAGACCTGATAAGGATTCTGCGGCCGCTCTTTTCTTACGGCGTGATTGTACTGCCACCCGCAGTTCTATTCGCACATACGTTTACAAAACCATTGTTCAATTTGTGGCTTGGACAGAAGGGCAGTGACGCGGCCAACCTGTTTCCCTTATTGTTCCTTGGATTTGCCATCTACTACTCGACAGAGGTCTTGTACAAATCCATCGAGGGTTCTGGTCGATCTTGGTACAGCGGTATCTTGCAGGTCGCTGTGCTTGTCTTGCAGGTATCATTATTGGTTAATTTCACCTCTATTCCCTGGTCAGTTGCGGGATCACTTCTTGCCGGTTTTGGGGTTTTTAGTCTTTCCAACATCATAATGTTCGGCCGATGCTATGGGAACGCGAATCTATTCCCTCTCTTGCCGTTGGCCTGTGTGGGCCTACTTTCTTGCGTATACGCGAGTGCGCTGCCGCACCTACCGCAAAACACGCACTTGTGGGCATTTGGAGCTTATCTGGGACTACATCTCACCGTGTTGAATTATTGGGGTGTGGTTACCGTTCAAGCTGTCCTAAGGCTAGTGCGTCGGGCTGGCCAAGCTGATATTCACGGGCAGGTAATCTCTAAATGATCCATCATTAATCTCGGCAAGGAATTTGAGTTGCTGGCTGGGGGCGCAGGAGGCGAAACTATCCGAACCTCCAAGACTCAGCTGAGGACGTGATGTCAAGGTCTTCCATGCCTTTTCTTTGCAAATTTGGCTGGCCTGCCTATCTATCACCGGAGGCTTACTGACGGCCATTGAACAGTGTGTTAATCCCGATAACGATCTGAGAATGCATTTTCTGAAGTCTGAGCCCTGCGACGGGTGAGGACCTGTCTGCGTGATATGAACTCATGATCTCAAGACAACCTTCACTCCTTTTAATTGGGCCAACTCCACCACCATTCCACGGAGTGGCCGTTGCGATTCAGACGCTACTGCAGTCGGATCTTGTGCGAAGGTTCCCCGCAATACACTTGGAACTCGCAGACCGGCGCGGCATTCAGCACGTTAATAAGCCTGATTTGCACGATCTGGCCCTCTTTGTGTGGCAATGGCTGAAGCTGGTTGGCATACTCGTCCATGCCTGCCCAAGGGTGAGCTATCTGGTTCTCTCTCAGTCAACGATTGGTTTTCTCCGGGACAGTATCTTGATCTGGCCGGTGTATCTGAGAGGGAGTCACATCGTTCTGCACCTGCATGGGGGGAACTTTCGAGAGTGGTTTCTAGGGCGTTCTTGGTTCATGCGGGCCTACGTGAAGGTGGTCCTTCGACGTGTCACACGAGCCATTGTTCTCGGCGAATCTTTGAAGGCTCAATTCGATGGCCTGATTGAGAAGGATCGAATTGCGGTTGTGCCTAATGGCATTGATTGGTTGGGTAGTGACCCAGATCGAAACGTACCTCGATCCCAGAGCCGATACCGCATCCTTCATCTCAGCACATTGAGCCATCTCAAAGGTGCTCTGGTGCTCTTACAAGCGGTTCCCCTAGTGATACAGCAGCGAAAGGACGTCGAGTTCATGTTAGCAGGACCATGGTCTCATGAGGAAGACATGCAGTGGGCAGAGGACTTTATTCATCAACATGAACTCGAAACCTACGTGTCGTTTAGCGGGCAGGTTGACGCTGCAGAGAAACAAGCTTTGTTTGACTCTTCCGATCTTTTCGTTTTTCCTGGAGTGCAGCAGGAAGGTCAGCCGTTGGTTGTGATCGAGGCAATGGCAGCAGGCATGCCCGTGATCTTTACTGATCGAGGCTGTTTGCGAGAAACGGTTGTGGACGGAAAAACAGGGTTCGAGGTACCGATCGGTGATGCCCATCAGTTAGCAGAGCGCATTCTCTGGTGTTTGGGCCATCCCGAGCAGATGAAATCGATGGGAACAAGATCTCGTATGCGATACGAAACGATGTACACAAAAGAACAACACATCAGGCGAATGATCGATGTGTTCACGGTTTCAGCTGGGGGAGAGGCCGCATGAGAACTCCCGTGTGTGCGGAAAGAGCATCAGGTGTGGAGAGTCGTAACACAGGAGTACTACTTGAGATTCCAATTGATTCGAAGTCGCTCTCAGGGATCGTTCAAGACTCCATTCTCTCCGTAGAATACAGGAATTCTCAAAGCGTATTCGCTTGCGCTAATCCGCACTCATTGGTGGTTGCCCAACGAGATCTAGAATTTAAGGTGGCTTTACAACAAGCAAATCTTGTCGTGGTCGATGGTATTGGCGCATCTTTGATGGCTCGTATTGCCGGTCTCCGACTTGGACCTCGTATTACGGGGATGGACTATTTTCACGGGATTCTGAACGCCCTCAACCGACGCGAGAGTGGGCGAGTCTTCTTCTTTGGATCATCTCCGTACGTTCTGGAGCGTATCGCTAAACGTTTCGCCATCGATTTCCCATCCCTGACTCTTTGTGGTGTCGTGTCTCCGCCGTTCGGCGCCTGGAGTGAAACGGAAAATCATCGCATGGTGAAGATGATCAACGAGGCCAAGCCGGACGTTCTCTGGGTTGGAATGACGGCGCCAAAGCAAGAAAAATGGGTGGAGGTCAATCGGCGGCAGCTCACGGTTCCAGTGATCGGTTCGATCGGGGCGGTATTCGACTTCTATGCCGGAACGTACTCGCGGGCTCCGAAGTGGATCTGTGATGTCGGCCTTGAATGGTTGTATCGATTTATCCGTGAGCCCCGTCGAATGTGGCGGAGAAACTTTGTATCCGCTCCTAAGTTCGTTTGGTTGGTATTTCGGCAACACATTGTCGGCACTCATCCCACTACTGTGGCTAGGGAAGTGTCCGGCCCTGAGCAGGATGACCAGCATAGGGAAAAAGCTGCCTAGTGTCTGAGGTCAGCTTACATGATACGGTCTAACGGGCTTGCAGTAGCATGCTATTTCGGTGTGAGGATGTGCGGTGTAAGGCTACCTGCGCTCGTCTATTGCTCAAGTTTTCCGTACGAAATTGAACGCCCTCGCAGGATTGTGTAGACAGTTGTTCTCATGAGTCTCAATCCTCGTCCTTAATTTGCAGGAGGATAGAAACCATCAGATGATGGCCCGAGATTTGCTGTACAAGTTCAGCTCATGCGTGTTCCTAACGACCAACCTCTAGAAGGAGCGGTGATATGCGGATGATTAATCCACGGTTTAGGAAAGGGGGCATACTGGCGGCTGTTGCGGTTTGTTCCCTATTGGTTCCTTTGGCTCCAGCTCACGCTGCTCTGGTGACGTATTCGTTCGCTGGAAACTTTGATGGCGATCCTCTTGGTATGACCCCAATCACGGGATCCTTTCAATTCGACAATGGAACGAGCGGCAGCGGGGGGATATACAACAGCGCAGTTACCGGTATGAGCCTGACGATCGGTAGTGGTGTTGGAAGTTATGCATCTGTTTTAGCTCCCGGCGCGAATGCGGTAACGATCTCGCAGAACACGAATCTTGGGGGCGGGTTGCTGGGAGATCGTTGGGCCCTGGTCACGGCTGCAACCGGACCTCAGGTCGGTGATTTCTCCCCATTTAGATTCGACCTTCGATTTGACGACGACAGTGGTGGGTTGTTTACAAACACTAACCTCCAAGATCCGCCGAGTTTGGCCACGGTGAGCGCGGCGAGATGGCGACTCATGTTTGAAGATAGTCTTGGAGACCCAGTTGCGTTGCGCGGATCGATCACCAGTCTGACAGCCGTGCCTTTGCCGGCAGCCGTAATTCTGTTCGGTGCCGGGCTCATCTCATTGGTTGGGTTGGGTGCAGGTGGTTTGAGAAATCTCCGCGGATCCAGGGCCTAGTCGAATACCTCGCTTCTGACGGCTAGGGTCTGATACCCCCTGAGGGGTATCAGACCCGTTCTTTCTTCGAAATCAATCGACAGATAGAAGGTTCCGATAGAAAATCAGGTGTCGACCTGCTCTTCTAGACCGACAGCTTGTTCGGCTCATTCCTTATCAACGTTCGAATGAGTAGTTCATGATGACCAGCACGCGCAACCTTATCTTCAGCTCAGTCCTGGTCATCGCGTTATTGTCCTATATGTATTCGGACAGTCTGCGGTTTGTGTTTAGCTACTGGTTGGGAAGTGATGACTATAGCCATGGAATGTTTGTGCCTCTGATTAGTGGGTTTTTGGTTTGGCAATCACGGCATCGATTGATGCAAGTCCCGAGAGAGAGAGCATGGTGGGGGGTAGGCGTCATCTTCGTGGGGCTCATGCTCTATGTGATCGGTGAATTGGCCACATTGTATGTGGTTCTCCATCTCTCGCTCTGGACCGTGATTGTAGGGTTAGTCATTGCCTTGGTGGGAGTTCGTGGGGCGAAGGCTATTGCGTTTCCACTGGGCTATCTCCTCACGGCTGTTCCGTTACCCGTCTTTTTCTACGCCAACCTATCGAGTCAACTGCAGTTGTGGTCTTCATCTCTTGGGGTTGGGTGTTTGCAGCTTCTTGGGGTGATGGCGTTTCGTGAAGGGAATGTCATCGATCTTGGGCAGGTGCAGCTCCAAGTGGTCGAAGCCTGCAGCGGGATTCGCTATCTCCTGCCTCTGACATCTCTTGCGTTGCTCTGTGCCTATCTTTTTAAGGACAAGATGTGGAAGCGAGTGGTCCTTGTGGTCTCAGCGATTCCCATCTCTATTCTCATCAACGGTTTCAGGATCGGCATGATCGGAGTGCTGATTGAACTCTATGGGAAGGGCGCTGCAGAAGGTTTCTATCATCTCTTCGAGGGGTGGGTCATTTTCATGGTGAGCTTAGCGTTCCTGATTACAGAAATGGGACTGTTGGGAAGGATTGGGATGACGGCGCCAAATCGACCCTTCTTCGCGCAACTGTCTTGGCGTGATCAGTATGGAGAGGGTGCGCAAGGGAGTGCCGTATCTTTGCCAAGGCGGATCCTGCCATCTCCTGGTCCGGCGTACCTCTGCAGCGTGGCGCTTCTCGCGCCCTTCACACTCCTCTCGACCTCTCTTATTGATCGTGAAGAAACACCTCCTTCACGCGCTGCATTCATTGACTTCCCGATGGAGATCACCGGATGGCGAGGCGAACGCTTTCCATTGGAGAAACAATACATTGATGCACTCCGATTCGATGACTATGTGTTAGCCGATTATCGTTCCAACCATGGACATCAGGTCAACTTCTATGCGGCCTATTATCAATCACAACGGAAAGGGCAGTCCGCCCACTCACCGAAGAGTTGTCTGCCTGGTGGCGGTTGGGAAATCACCTCCATTACCCATAAGGAATTGCCCTCGACGGCGAAAATAATGCAGCCACTCATGGTCAATCGCGCTGTCATTCACAAGGGTGATCAGAAGCAGATCGTTCTGTACTGGTTCAAGCAACGAGACCGATATCTCGCGGATGAGTATTTGGTGAAGGTGTACTTGCTGTGGGATGCCGTATCACGTCAACGCACTGATGGCGCGCTGGTGCGAATGGCCTCGCTTGTAGGGCCAGGTGAAACAGAGGCGATGGTCGACCAACGTCTTCAGGATTTTGCCGCTGAGATTGGGCCAGAGCTAAGTCGGTTTGTGCCAGACTGATTAAGAGTCGGCAAACGAGTGAGAGCCTGATCGATGATCAACGAACTATTTTTCAGCTCCATGACTGCGCTGCTTCTGTGCATGGGATTGATTCCGCCCCTACGGCTGGCGGCGGAACGATTTCAGGTGATGGATTTGCCCGGAGGGCGAAAAGTGCACGAGCATCCTGTGCCACGTATAGGAGGCCTTGCCTTTGCCATCGGAGCATGCGTGTCAATTGGCTGCTGGGGAGCAAAGGATGAAACTACGCTCTCAGTGTTGCTGGGATGCCTAATTATCGTAGGATTCGGCGTATGGGATGATCGTGTCGATCTTGGCTATCGGACAAAATTACTTGGGCAGTTGCTTGGCGCGCTCGCCGTTGTCCTAGGCGGGGGCATTTCGTTTACCACCCTTCCATTTCTGCCTGATACGGAAGTGCCGGCGTGGGTTGGGATGTTCCTCAGCATCGTGTTTCTGATTGGCGTATCAAACGCTGTAAATCTCACGGATGGGTTAGACGGCTTGGCTGGTGGATTGTCATTTCTGACGCTCAGCGGAATTGCCTATTTGGCCTACCTTTCTAGTGATTCAACCGTCCTGATGCTCACCGTTCCATTTCTTGGGGCGCTCTTGGGGTTTTTGCGATACAACACATACCCCGCACGAATTTTTATGGGAGATGGCGGCAGCCAGCTCTTAGGATTCATGATGGGCGTGCTGGTTATCTTGCTGACAGATTCGTCGCGCGGTCCATTCAGCCCAAGTCTTGCTCTCTTCCTCTTAGGGTTACCGTTTTTGGATACGCTTGGTGTCACGGGTCAACGATTGGCTGAAGGACGTTCTCCTTTCGTCGGTGACCGCGCCCATGTCCACCATAAACTCCTGCGTGTTGGATTAACTCATTACGAAGCCGTAAGTGTGATCTATCTCATTCAGGCAAGCATGTTGGGCGTCGCGTATGCGCTGCGATGGGAAACGGATACAGTAATCCTACCGCTCTATCTTGCGCTTGCGATCACGGTGTTGGGGTTTTTTATTGCTGCTGGGCGAGGGCTTCTTCCTGGTCCTGCATCGCATGAGGGTCTCTTTCTGTCGAATCGTACCGTAGCGCGGTTTGTGAGTGGCCCATGGCTCACGGATATGCCGATCCGATTTTTAGCCGTGGCTGTCCCGTTGTTTCTCATTGCCTTGGTGTTTCTCCCATCGACCGTACCAAATGACGTGGGGTATCTCTCGATCGCGTTGTTTGGGATTGTGCTGCTCGGCCTCTCCTTTTCATCCAACGTCGCGCCGTATTTTGTGCGAGGTGGCCTTTATGTGGGAACGACATTCTTGTTGTATGTCTGTGAAGGATCGAGAGCGTCGTCGGTGTCCGCTCTCACGGTAATGCATAACGCGTTTTTCGTGGTCGTCGCGGTCATGGTGCTACTGAGTCTCCGCTTCAATGAGGAGAATCGGTTTCAAACAACTCCGCTCGATTATTTGATGGTATTTCTGGCCGTCACCTTCCCGCTCTTGCCAGAGGTCAGCGCAGATATCTCGCACTTGGGTATCTTTATGGCTAAATTGATGGTCTTGTTCTTCTCCTTCGAGTTACTGCTCCACGCCTTTTCCAGCCGTGTCAGACAGTTGGGACTCGTTTCGCTCTGGATCCTCTTCGGACTCGGAATTCGGATTTTGTTGTAGCGAAACGAGTTACGTAATAACCTAAGTTCATGACGCAGTATTCACACACAACATACAGGGGTGGACTTTCAGCATGAGTAATGGAATCGGCATTCTGCTTCTGGCCGTGATGACATTGACGGCTTGTGGCGGCCCTGAGGAAAAGAAGGCTAAGTACTTTGCGCGAGCGCACGAGTACATGGAAGCGGCGAATTATCCAAAAGCGAGGGTTGCACTCCGCAACGTCCTGAAAATCGATCCCAAAGAGGGGGAGGCCTATTATCTATTCGCTCAGGTTGAAGAAAAGGAAAAGAACTGGCGCAATGCGGTTCAACTCTACCAAGAAGCTGTCCGGTTGGTCCCTGATCATTCGGCCGCCTTAATCACGCTCGGTAAGTATTATCTGGAGGCTCGGTTGACGGAACAGGTGATCGAGGTAGCGGATACGGTGCTGAAGATGGAGCCTCGCCATGCTCAGGCTAAAGCCCTCAAGATTGCTGCACAGGCGGTGGCCAAAGAGGCCGTCCCTACAGTGATTTCCAAGGCAGAGGCACTGGCAAGCGAGTTTCCGACAGAGCCGGATGTTGCCATCCTCCTTGCGACGTTGTATGGCCAGCAAGAACGGCACCATGAGGCGAAACGCACACTCACGCGTGCCTTAGACGTTCATCCAAGAGATCTGGATCTTCTCAATAATTTGAATACCGTTCTGACGATAGCTAAGGATTGGGTCGGTGCGGAAGCCGTCATTCGTCGGATGATCGAGGCTGAACCTCAATCCATGGACCATCGGATACGATTGGTCAGATTCTATATGAGCCGTAACACTTACGAGAAGGCCGAAGCGGTCTTGCGCGAGGCGATTGTCTCTGAGCCTGACAGCGAACAGCGCCGTCTTGCGTTGGCCGACTTTTTTGTAAATCGGAAGGATGTACCTGCAGCGGAACGGGTGCTTCTCGATGCTGCCACTACATTGCCGTACTCAAGCCAAATCCAATTCGGACTTGCTGGGTTGTACCGGAAGAGTGGGCAGGACGACAAAGCCAGAGAGCGGTATGTCGCGTTGGTACAGGAGTTCAAGCACAAACCAGTTGGGTTGGAAGCTAAAGTGAAGCTGGCAGAGATGGATCTTGTCGCAGGGCGGCAAAGCGACGCGGAGCGACAAGTACAAGAGGTGTTGAGTGAGAACCCTCGATCTTCCGATGGGCTGATCCTCTTAGGCCGCATGGCGTTGGCCAGACGGAATGGGAAGGACGCAGTTCAGGCATTTCGTACGGTCCTACATGATCAACCGGAATTGGCAACGGTACAGTACCTACTTGGTCAAGCCTATCAGCTCACCGGGGAGACCAATCTTGCGAAGGAAAGTTTTGAGCGAGCAGTTGCTCTGTATCCCGACCAAATCGAGGCGAAACGATCCCTGGCAGTTTTGGAGAGTAGGAGTGGTCGCTATCAGCAGGCGCGCGCGCGACTCGACGATCTCCTGAAGCAACGTCCCGATGATGTCGTTGCTCTTGACATGTTGATGTCACTCGATTTGGCAACGAAGAACTGGCAAGGGGCTGAGCAAACGTTGGTACGGCTTCGTCGGCTGTCGGCTGAAAATTATGTTGCGGTACTGGCCGAAGGGCGCTTTTATGAAGCGCAGCGTCGTTTGAGTGATGCGAGACATGCGTACGAGCGTGCGACAACGCTGGCTCCAAACGAGCCGGAACCCTTATTGTCTCTCCTAAGGCTGGAAGTTGCTGACGGTCAGTCGGCCCGTGCGAAAACGCGCTTGGAGTCTCTTCTTGCGGCTCGTTCCGACCATCCATTCGCACATGGATTACTCGGTGAGGTGTTGTCACTGACGGGCGAGCGTGAAGCGGCTCTTCATGAATATCGTGAAGCGGTGAGGTTGAACCCCAAATGGATGACGCCCTGGTTGAATTGGAGCACCTTATTACTATCCGAGAAGAAACCGGAAATGGCCGCACAGATTGTAGAAGACGGGCTCAAGGCCAATCCGGAAAGTGAGGAATTGTACATGCTGCTGGCCTCGGCCCGCTCGGAGCAGGGGCAAATCGAGTCAGCCATGGCCGCCTATGACACGGTGTTGCGTCTCAATCCACGCAATGTTCTGGCTGCAAATAACCTCGCCGTGTTGCTCGTGGATCGAAAAGGTGATCCATCAAGCCTGCAAAAAGCCTTTGCCCTCAGCCGAGATTTTGAAAAAGACGCTCCGCATCCTCTCTTCATCGATACGCTTGGCTGGGTGCGATTTAAAATGGGACAGCAGGAAGAGGCGATTCGTTTGATGAAGTATGCCGTTGCGAAATCGCCAGAAATCGCTGTTCTGAATTACCATCTTGGAATAGCATTTTTTCAGTCAGGAAAACGTACCGAGGCGCGGAGCTTTCTTTCGAAGGCGCTCAAAGGCACAGATGTGTTTGATGGACGACAAGAGGCTGAACAGGCCCTGGCGCAGCTCAGAGGATAAGGAGAAGCCATGGTGTATTCCGTTGGAGTGCTGAGCAGTCGAGTAGTGCTTCTATTCGCAACGGTCGGTGTTTTGTCTGGACTTGGAGGAGGGATCACGACAACCGCCATGGCCTCGCAGGTTGATCCAGAATATCGCTTGGGGGCCGAGGACATCATGCTGATCTCTGTATGGAAAGACGAACAGTTGACACGAGAGGTCGTGGTCCGCCCCGACGGGATGTTCTCCTTTCCCCTCATCGGCGACGTCCAGGCTGAGGACAGAACGGTCGATCAAATCCGTACCGATCTCGTTCAAAGACTGACGAAGTATATCCCTAATGCAAACGTATCCGTGGCAGTGAACAAAGTAGCAAGTTACAAGGTCTATGTCGTTGGACGAGTGAACAAACCAGGTGAATATGTGATTGGGCATTACGCCGATGTACTTCAAGCCTTGAGCCTTGCTGGAGGATTAACGCCATTTGCCGCAGAAAATGACATTAAAGTCATGCGCCGAGTGCGAGGAGAACAGCATGCCATTCCCTTTCGCTATGGGGATATGAGGAAAGGGAGGGAGCTGGAGCAAAATATCGTCCTCCAGCGCGGTGATGTCGTGATGGTGCCGTGACGGTCGCCGCTAGAATGCAACCGAGTTGTACGTGGTGGAGTCGAGGGTGGAGCAGCAACCGTGTCGCCAAGGTTATTCTCGTCCTGGTGATCATTGCGTCCGCCAAGGTGCCTGGTATCAAGGCAGCTGAATGGTCGCTGTCGCCATCCTTGGGTGTCAAAGGAGTCTATAACAGTAACTTGCTGCTGACTCCGTTACCGCATGATGACACCTATGGATACTGGGTCACGCCGGCGATGGAGTTATCCGGTAACACTGAACGGCTGGATGTGAGCAGTCGGGTCGCAGCGGATTTTGTTGGGTATTTCGGTGGAGAAGACCGGCAGTTTACCAACGTCTTTGTGCCTGTATCGATTCGTTATAGGACTGAGAAGGATCTCATAGGTTTCACCGGCGGTCTCAGTCGAGACAATACGCTGATCAGTGAGTTGCAAGCGACCGGGGTTGTCTTGCAGTTCGCACAGCGCAATCAGTGGACGTTTAACCCGACATGGACAAGAAGTCTCACTGAAAAGTTGTCGTTTCAATCAGGCATGCAGTTTTCAGATACGACATATGAAAGCGGACGGTTGGTCGACTACCGACTACTGGGCGGTTCGGGTGGCGTTCTGTATCACGTGACTGAGCGAGACCAAGTGCAAGTTTCAGGAACCTATGTCGATTTTCATACGACCGACTCCCCATCGCCATTTCGAGCCAGCTTTCCCGGGGTCGATCTCAGCGTGACACATGCCTTTAGCGAATCATTAACGGGGACAGTCCACGGTGGTCCAAGATTCCTGCATTCCAGCTCACAGATCTTGGGCGGAAATCTTACAACTCACGATACCGTATGGTTGGCGGGGGCGAGTCTGAGAAAGAACTTTGAGCGCGCTGCGTTCCAAGTAGCATTTGCGCGGGATTTGGTTCCCAGTGGGTTTGGATTGCTCATTCAGACCAATCGAGCGGAAGCATCAGGATCGTACGATCTTTCAGAGACCCTGGCCTGTTCTGTCAATGTGGTGGGGGTGCTGACATCTGGAAAAACACGAGTGGCGATCGGCGGAGCCTTTCCGGATAGCAGCTATGTCAGCGTTGCGCCGAAACTCTCCTGGAAGTTTCTCGAGTGGTGGCAGGCCGAGGTGTCCTACATGTACCGATGGCGCGACATTGATACGCAAGCTGATTCGGCGAGCTCCCACGCCACGACATTCATGGTGACCTATTATCCACCTAAACGGACGTTCTTCCATTAAAACTATGGCACAGTCACAGACTTCGATGCGTACATCCGAGCAGGGTAAAAGTTTTACAGAGTATGTCGTCGCGTTTCGACGACGTCGCAAGCTCATCGTCTTCACAAGTCTCGGGCTTCTCACGATCTCGTTAACGCTAGCGTTCCTGTGGCCATCGACCTTTAAGTCAACGGCCACGATCTTGATCGAGGAACAGGAAATCCCTTCTGATCTCGTTCGGTCGACCATCACAAGCTATGCCGATCAGAGGATTGAGACTATTAAACAACAAGTAATGAGCCGCACCACGCTCTGGAAAGTGGTCGACCAATTTGATCTCTATCAAGATCAACGGAAGAACAGTCCGGCCGAAGAGATTGTCAAGCAATTCATCAAGGATATTGAAGTCGAAGTCATCAGTGCGGATGTTGTGGACAAACGTACGCAGCATGCGACCAAGGCGACCATTGCCTTTACGGTTGCGTATCAAAACAAGTCTCCGGAATTAGCCCAAAAAGTAGCGAATGAGCTGACGAGCCTGTTTCTAGGGGAAAACCTCAAGAGCCGCGAGCGACAAGCGCAGGAGGCCACAACTTTCCTTCAGCAAGAAGCGGAAAACCTCGAGCGGCATATCAACGACATTGACGAAAAGGTCGCGAAGTTCAAGAGACGAGCCCATGGAGCGCTTCCGGAGTTGACGCCACTGAATCAGCAGTTGATGAACCAAGCGGAACGGGAGTTGATGGATATCGATCAGCAGATTCGTAGTCTGGACGAACGCAAGACGTATCTTGAGGGAGAATTAGCCACGATCAAACCGAATACGCCGATCTTATCCGTTACGGGAGAACGGATTTTGGACTCCACCGAGCGGCTGCGGGCTCTTCGTGCCGAATATGCGGCTGCTGCAGCTAATCTTTCAGCCGATCATCCAGATATCCTCAAAATGAAACAGGAGATCGATGCCTTGGAGAAGGAGACCGGCCAACTCCCCGACGCGGAAGAGGCATCGAAACGGCTTATTGATGCCCGTGTCGCCTTATCAGCCGACTTAGAACGACTTGGAAGCGCCCACCCTGACATCCTTCAGGCACAGAGAAAAGTCTCGGCCCTCGAGCAGGAAGTGTTGATGCTCAACGCCAGGCCGAACAAGATTACGAATCAACGACCGGAAAATCCAGCCTATATCAATCTTCAGGCGCAGCTGAATTCTGCTCTCTCCTCGTTGGATGCACTCCGTAAGACGCGTCTCGAGGTGAAGCGGCGTCTAGGTGAGTATGCGACCCGTCTGGAACGATCTCCGGGGATTGAGCCGGAATACTTGGTGCTCATACGTGACCGCGACACCACGGCACAAAAGTATCAAGAGATCCGTTCCCGGTTGCTGGAAGCGAAAGTAGCGGAAGGGTTGGAGGTGCAGCGAAAGGGGGAGCGGTTTTCTTTGATCGATCCTCCAAGCCTCCCCGAAAAACCCTTCAAGCCTAACCGCATGGCGATCGTTCTGCTTGGCTTCATTCTGGCCATCGGTGGCGGAATCGGGTTCGGAACGGTGGCGGAATCGCTGGATCACTCGATCCGGTCTCCGGAGCAGCTCCTCACGTTGACTCAACATTTTCCTCTGGCGGTGATTCCTTTTATGCCGAATGAGGAAGATGTGTCACGAGTGAGAATCAGGCGACGCCTCGCTCAAACTGCGGGGTTGGGAGTCCTCGGGACTGCGCTGGTTGTCTTACATGTGTACGTCATTCCTTTGGACGTCTTGTGGTTTACGGCCTTGAGACGGGTCGGTATGGAATAAGGAACGGGAATATTATGGATCGGATTCGAACAGCGCTCGAGCTCTATCGGGAATTAAAAAGCACATCTACCGCTGAGGCGACGCCAAAGCGGTCCGATGAGCAGGCCGTACCGCCCCCCATTACCTATACGCGAACCAGGTCACTGACCGTTCCACGATCTGTGCTGCAGGGACATCGCGTCATGGCCGCTCACAACAAAGGGCCGTTCGTCGATGCGTACAAGATCCTACGAACTCAAGTGACCCATCGACTTCGAGAAAACGGCTGGAACGTCGTGGGAGTCACAAGTCCGGGATACGGTGAAGGGAAGACGTTAACAGCCATCAATTTAGCCGTGAGTCTTGCGATGGAGACGACGCAGACCGTACTCCTCGTCGACTCAGACCTTCAAGACCCTAGTGTGCACAAGGTGTTTGGTGTGCAGGACTGTCTGGGCCTGGCTGACTATTTGTTGGATGATCAACCTGTTGAAGAGCTGCTCCTTCATCCAGGCATCGGGCGATTTGTCTTGCTGCCAGGGGGGAGAGCTATTTCAAACTCGACCGAAATTCTGACGTCGCCGAAAATGGTCGCGCTTGTTGAGGAACTGAAGCATCGATACCCCTCACGCTACGTTATCTTCGATCTTCCGCCATTGCTTCATACGGCTGATGTCTTGGCCTTCTCTCCATATACGGATGCGCTCCTCATGGTCGTCGAAGAAGGCAAAACCACTGGTGAGGAACTCCAGCGGGCTTTGGGGTTGGTGCGAGACTCGCGTCCTGTTCTCGGAACAGTATTGAATAAAGCCGGCCGTTCATCATTGAGCCTCGCCGACATGAAAGCGATGCTGTCTTGATCGGGGAACATATCGAGGGGCGAAAGACATACCCATGTACGAATCCTTTTATCATCTGAAGGCCAAGCCTTTTGCGCTCCTGCCGGATAGCAGTTTTCTGTATTCGGGATCCGAGCATCAGGCCGCATACAGCCTCTTGGAGTACGGCATTGTAAGTCAGGCTCCATTCATGGTGCTTACCGGAGATCCTGGGATGGGGAAAACCTCCCTGCTCCAGAAACTTATCGCAGAACACGGGAGTAAGCATAAGATTGGGCTTGTGACAAATGCGCGTTATGATATCGAGCATCTCTTGCCGTGGATCCTATTGGCTCTTGGACTAAGCACCAAACGTCTTGATCCGATCGAAGCCTACCACCTGTTCTCAGAGTTTTTGACGCAAGAGTCGAAGCGCCTTCGGCGCGTCATTCTCATCGTGGATGAAGCCCAGAGTCTGGGGGCCGAACTACTCGAAGAATTACGGCTATTGTCCAACATGAACGACGGTAAAACGTTAAAGTTGCAGGTCATCCTTTCTGGTCAACCAGATCTGTATACCTTGCTCCAACGAGTCGACATGACTCAATTCGCGCAACGAATCGTCGTCGACTATCATCTTAAGCCGCTGTCGGAAATGGATACCGCCAACTTTATTCGTCATCGGATACACGTTGCGGGCAGGCATCAGAGGCTGTTCACCGACAAGGCGTGCGCATTAATACATCGATTGAGTCGAGGGAACCCACGATTGATCAATCAGGTATCAGATATCACGTTGACATATGGCTACGCGGAGCAAGCGCCCATCATCACCTCGAAGCTGGTGGCCCAAGCAGCGCTTGACCGGCTCAAGGGGGGGATTCTTCCGCTGGCCGGCAAGGAAGAGCTGGGAGAACTAGCAGCTGCGCCGGAAGATCCGACCGAACTCAAGGATTCCATTCCGGTTCCTGAACCGACCATCGCTGACGATGAATTCCCTGAGACAGGTCCGGCCAGCTCCCCGGAAGAAGACTATGAGCAAGGGATGATGCTTAAAGATGATGGGCAGTTGAAAGAGGCAATCGATATGTTCCATTCAGCCGCCAGGGATAAGGCGTTGTGGCTCAAAGCCTACGCACAGGTCGGATTCTGTTATGTGAAAATGCGGGAGCCCCATGCTGCGATACAAGCATTTCGTACAGCACTGAACGATACGGCGGCACTTCCTCGAGATATGATGGACGTGCTCTATTTCTTGGGGCGCAGTCTCGAGTCTATCGGGAAAACGAGTCAAGCAGTGGAAATCTATCAGCGCATCGACCATTCAACTCCATCCTTCCGAGACGTCGTGAGTCGATTGGAGGAGCTGAAGGGGACTCCAAGGCCGGCGCGAAAAACCGAGCAATCCACTGCAGAACGACACTCGTGGTTCAGCGGCGTGGTTGATAATTTTCAGCGGTTCCTGATTGGTAGCCAGAAGTAGACGTCCGGTAAGTTTCTCCAAGGTCCAGTATACAACGCAGGTTGGGTTCTTACGGAGCACTCTCGCCAAGAGCTTCAAGGAGCACAGCCACACCATGTCGGATCCTGTCGATGGCGTGGATATTCAAGCAGTAAGCCCGGTGGAACGGTATGAGCGTGGAACTGCGCTGAAGAAGGCCGGGCTGTATAAAGCTGCCATTGAGCAGTTTGAACTGGCTACCGGTGATAGGTCATTGGCCGTGAAGGCACATGCCTAAATCGGACTGTGTTACAAATTGTCTGGTCGTTACGAGGAGGCCATTCCTGCATTTCAACGGGCCCTCAAGGCCACTCCGGTCTCGCCGAAAGAAACCGTCCAGATCCTCTACGTTCTAGGCCGCACCCTAGAATCATTGGGGCGGATAGCGGAAACCCTTGAAGCCTATCGGTGGATCAGGCGAGAGGATTCTGCGTATCGAGATGTGACAGAACGGATAGAACAGCTTAGTGCTCGACGACCAACGGTACCAGCAAAAACTCTTAGCCCATAGAGTCGCCCAGCTCAAAGGAGCTGCTGAGCCTACAGTCTGGCTGGCGAGTGACGGGATATACTGCCTGCGTTTTATCTTCACTTCTCAGGCCCGATCCTACAATATTACCGAAGCGGAAGAATATCTCGTTAGGCCGGCACCGAGCATGCGCGCAACTCGTAGTTGAATCCTCGTCGACGCAATGAGATCAATTGTCTTCGGCTCAGTTCGTCGACCATGCAAAATACCTGAGTCCAGGTTAATTCGGGGAGGCTGTTGACAAGTTCTTCCAGAGCAATGTGTCGGTGTTCATGCACAATCGCCAATAATTTAGCTCTTGCCTGTTGAGTCATGACCTATCTCCATGCTGACATTGGTTATCTTGTGTTATGCCAGTGTTCTTCTCTAAGATTGGGCGTCGATAGCCGAATTGCATATGGCGTTACCCTGCAAAGAGGACGTCATTCAAATGCGTATACGTCATATTAGATGCCGTTTAACAAAAACCCAAAAGAAAACCGTTATTGGGACGATATTTCTGTCATAGATTGATGTCAGCGTGCTCAATCTCGATTTCAACATGGTCATCACGCGGCAAAATCGTTGTTAACTGCAGGGTAGTCTTCCGGTAAGTTGCGGTCTCACTGCGTGGAGGGAATGCTATGGAATGTATTCTAATTCGCCACGGCATCGCCGTAGAGCGAGATGAATGGGAAGGAACGGAGGAGAATCGTCCCCTCACCGACAGGGGGAAGAAGCGTGTGCGGCAAGCCGCCGCGGGTCTTGTTGCACTTGGCTGTAAGCCGACTCATCTATTCACGAGTCCATTCGTACGGGCGTACGATACGGCCAGGGTGCTGCGCGCGGAGCTCTGTCCGACGTTGAAGGTTGAGACGCGGGAAGAGTTAGCGGTCGGAGCGAAGCCGGACCAGCTCGTGAGTGTTCTCCATACACTCCCGTTGGATGCTGTAGTTCTTTGTGTGGGCCATGAGCCTTTTCTCGGTGAACTTGTGAGCCTCCTCCTATGTGGAAAAATGCTCGAGAATTTCCCGTTCAAGAAAGCCGGGGCTGCTTGCATGGAAGCGGAGGGGAGACTCAGGGTAGGGCAGTGTAGGCTATGCTGGTGGTTCCCACCGATGCAGCTGCGGGTGCTTCGGAAGCGGGCACGAATGAAGCGACAAGGCGAACAGTCTTAGCCGGGATTATTCATGATGGTGGTCAATAATCAGTTTCATGCGATTGGACCGAGCACGTGAGCCCCCGCCCGTGCTGGCCGGTGTCCGACTGGAGTGCGCTGAAGGGTGAGAATGCCTGGTGT
>Ga0224505_10000499_pt1 | contig 26749 bp, 21 predicted proteins | sample SF_Jan12_sed_USG_FD_169102 | JGI IMG/M metagenome (GOLD analysis project Ga0224505, IMG submission 169102) | Sediment microbial communities from San Francisco Bay, California, United States - SF_Jan12_sed_USGS_4_1 | ecosystem: Environmental > Aquatic > Marine > Sediment | place: USA: California... | reverse complement strand
GAGGACGGGGTCACGCCGGTCTATGCGGTGCCGCCGACGGCGGCAACCGCGGCCGCGTACTATCGCAACACCTGCGTGCACTTCTTCGTACCCAGCGCGATCGCCGAGCTGGCCTTGCAGCACGCCAGCGGCCAGGACGTTCGCGACCGTGTCGGTGCGTTCCGCGCCGAGGCCTTGCGTGTGCGCGACCTGCTCAAGTTCGAGTTCTTCTTCGATGACAAGGAGGCATTTCTGGACTCGATGGAGCGCGAACTGACGCAGCGCGCGCCGGATTGGCGCGAGCGCCTCGCAGGTCCGCATGACCCGGGCGAACTGCTGGCATCGCTGGACCCGCTGCTGACTCCGGGGACGCTGCGCCCCTTTTTCGAGGCGTACTGGGTGCTGGCGGACGCGCTGCTGCTCGAGGACCCATCGCAGCAACTGGAGCGCAAGTCATTTCTGAAGCGCTGCGTCGCGCTCGGCCAGCAGCGCGTCCGGCAGCGCCGCGTGGCCAGCGAAGAGTCGGTCTCGCCGGCCTATTTCGAAGCTGCGTTGAAGCTTGCGGAGCATCGCGGGCTTCTCGGCGGCGAGGCCAGTCCGCTCTTGACCGAACGCAGGCTTCTTGCGGCCGAGCTCGCCACACTCGTCCGGCGTGTCGACCGTCTGGCGCTGCTGGTCGACCAGCGGCGCACCGCGCCGGACGAGTTCGCTTGAGGACAGGAACCGGAACATGAACACGCAGACGCGCGCCAGGGCGCATCGACAGGTCACCGCGCACCTTGCAAAGTCGGCTCGTGGATCCAGTGTCGGTGCATTCTTCGATCTCGACCGCACGCTGCTCGAAGGATTCTCGGCGTACCCATATCTGGGCGAGCGCCTCAGGCGCGGCGCCATGCCGGCACGAGAAGTGCTCGCCAACCTTGGCGCGATGCTCGACTACAGGCTCGGCCGCTCCGGCTTCTCCGGCGTCGTTGGACGCACCACGCAACCGCTGCGTGGCGTTGCGGAGTCTGTGCTCGAGGAACTCGGCGAGGACGTCTTCCGCAAGCACCTGCTCGGAAGAATCTTCCCGGAAGCAAGGGCGCTGGTGCGGGCGCACCGCGAGCGCGGCCACACACTGGCTATCGTATCGTCGGCGACTCGCTACCAGATCGAACCCGTGGCACGCTATCTCGGCATCGAGCACGTGCTCTGCACGCGGCTCAAGGTCGAAGACGGCGTGCTGACCGGCGAGGTAGTCCGGCCAACCTGCTACGGTGAGGGCAAGGCCACGGCGGCGCGCCGGCTCGCGGCCGCGGCGGGACTCGACCTTTCGGCCAGCCACTTCTACACCGATGCGGTCGAGGACCTGCCGCTGCTCGAACTCGTCGGCCACCCGCACGCACTCAATCCCGACCCGAAGCTGGCCAGGCTGGCGCGCGAACGCGGCTGGCCCGTGCAGCGCTTTGCCTCCCGGGCCGCGGGTGCGCGCGAAGCCGTCGGCACTGCGCTCGCATATGGCAGCATGATCCCAGCCGTGTTGGCCGGTCGCGTGGCCGGCCTGCTGAGCGGCAATGCGCGATCCGGCCTCAATCTTGCGATCGCTTCCTGGGCAGATTTCACTACGCTCGCGATCGGCCTCGAACTCCAGGTCAAAGGACGGCAGCACCTGTGGTCGCACCGGCCAGCGGTGTTCGTGTTCAATCACCAGAGCCAGGCCGATGTCGTGGTCGTCGCGAAGCTGTTGCGCGAGGACTTCACGGGTGTGGCAAAGATCGAGGTGACTCGTCACCCGATCGTCGGGCCCATGTTCCGGGCGATGCAGGTCGCTTTTGTCGATCGGGCCAATAACAAGAAAGCGGTTGAGGCGCTCAAGCCGGCGGTTGAGGCGCTGCGCGACGGCAGGTCGCTGGTCATCGCCCCGGAAGGCACCCGCAGCCAGACAGAACGCCTCGGACCGTTCAAGAAAGGTGCTTTCCATCTCGCGATGCAGGCCGGCGTGCCGATCGTGCCGATCGTGATCCACAACGCCCTCGAGTCGCAGCCGAAGGGCGCCACGCTGTTCCGGCCAGCGACGATCCGCGTGGAGGTCCTGGCCCCGGTCCCCACGGAACACTGGCGGGCGGCGACGATCGATCGCCACGTGGCCGAAGTCCGCGGGATGTTCCTGCGCGCGCTCGGGCAGGAGGATGCGCCGACCCCTGCGGCGCCGCGCAAGCAGCGGCGCAGGGTGGCAAGAAAGCCCGTCGCGAAGCGTTCCGCGCGGTAAGCGGGCGCGTAGACCTGACGGGCTGCGAGTCGCGGGGTGCAAGCCACCCAGCGGCCCCAGGCCCTGGCCGCGATCACGGGCCTCAGTCGATGAGGTCGCCCGGGGTCGGCGGCAGCCGCGGCATCTGCTGTGTCGGGAAGGGTCCCGAGAGACTCTCGAGGAACGCCACGATGTCGGCCACCTGCGGGTCGTCGAGCGTGCGGTTCAGCTGCGTGCTCGCCATGATGCGCACCGACTCGCCGATCGTGTGGACCTGACCGTTATGGAAATACGGAGCCGTGTACTCCAGGTTGCGCAGGCCGGGGACCCGCCAGACGTTCTTGTCCGCGTCGTCCCTGGTCGCACTCGCGCGACCGGTGTCGCTCAGGAAATCGTACTTCGCGACGTACGGGCTGTCCGGGAAGGTCGGGAACTTCATGAAGAAGCCCGTGCCTGCCGGCAGCGGCGGGCCACTGAACGTCGGGCCCTGGTGGCAGCTGGCGCACCCGACTTCGGCGAAGGCGTTGAGGCCGCGGACCTGCTGCCCGGTGAGCGCTTTCATGTCGCCCTTGGCGTACTTGTCGTAAGCGTTGTTCGGTGTGATCAGCGTGCGCTCATAGGCGGCGATGGCCTTGGCCACGTTGTCCATGGTGACCACGTCACCCGTCCCGAATGCCTTTTCAAAGAAGGCCTTGTAGCCGGGAATGTTGCGCACGCGGCCGATGACCGCGTCCAGGTTGGGCATTCCCATTTCGATCGCGTTCGCCGGCGGACCCTTCGCCTGATCCTCGAGCGTCGCAGCGCGGCCGTCCCAGAACTGGCTGGACAGGAATGCGGCATTCCACACGGCGGGCGCGTTGCGACCGCCGACATGGCCGTGCACGCCGATGGACGTCGGCCGGTGGTCGTCACCGCCTTCCATGACGTTATGGCACGAGAAACAAGAAACGGTGCCGCTCGACGACAGCCGCGGGTCGAAGTAAAGCATCTTGCCGAGTTCGACCTTGTCGGCAGTCGCCGGATTGTCCGCGGGTGCCGGGGCCACGTCTGGCAGTGCCTGCCAGGGACCACTTGCTGCGATCCCCGCCGTCGCGGCGAACAGTGTCGAGGTCAGGACGATTGCGGCAGTCGCGATGGAACGCATGGCATTGCTCCCGGTAACCGGAGGTAACGCCAATACCCTAGTACGGCTGCGGCCGCTCCATAAGTCGCAGAAGTACGGAATTCCGCGCCGTCCGCCGCTCGTCGATCAAGGCGCGATCGGCAGGATCGTCGTTTCCTTGATCACGGTGACCGTCACCGACGAATTGATGGACTGCACGAAAGGGAGCTTCGACAGGTGATCGAGGTAGAACGCCTCGTAGGCCTTGATGTCGCGGGTGACGACGCGAAGCATGAAGTCCCACTCGCCCATCGTCGTGTAGCAGTCGAGCACTTCGGGTCGTTCGCGGATCGCTTCCGCAAACGCGGCGATGGCATCGCGGCCCTGCGTCGAGAGCTTCACGTGGGCAAAGATGGTCACGTCGAGGCCGAGCGCGGCCCGGTCCAGCAACGCCACGCGTCCCTTGATGACTCCTGATTGCTCGAGGCTCTGGATGCGGCGCCAGCAGGTCGTGGTGGACAGCCCCGTCCGCGAGGCGACTTCGGCAACCGAGAGGGCACCTTCACGTTGCAGCAGGTCCAGAATCCGCCGGTCAGCCTTATCCAGACGAGAGGGTGACGCCTCTTCCATTAGAGTGGGCTCCATGAAATGAATATTTCGCATTGCTGCACTGCAACGCAACAATTTCCGCACCCCTGCGCAACGGTCAGTAATCTACCGCTACAACCGTTCCAACGCATCTGAAATCAGCGAGGAAGCGATGGCCCGCCGCTCACGCCTGCACATTCCGCGACATCATTCACGTCCGGGTGAAGAACCGGATTTCAGCTACCTGGAGACGTCGCCGGCCGGCGCCGTGCCTCGCCCCGACGTGAATGCCCGGGTTCGCGACATCGGCCACCTGTCGATCGACCTCGTGCGCGTGCTCGACGACAGTCACGTCGCGGTCGGGCCATGGAATCCGCACCTCGAGGTGCAGGACCTGCAGATCGGGCTGCGCCACATGCTGCTCACCCGCATCTTCGACGAGCGCATGCAGCGCGCGCAGCGCCAGGGCAAGACCTCGTTCTACATGCGCTGTCTCGGCGAGGAAGCGGTATCGGTCGCGCAGGGCATGGCACTGCGGCCGAAGGACATGCTGTTCCCGGCCTATCGCAACCAGGGTCTCTACGTCGTCCGCGGGCGACCGCTGGTCGATTTGATGTGCCAGCTGCTCTCGAACACGCGCGACATGTGCAAGGGCCGGCAGCTGCCGGTCATGTACCACTGGGCCGAGGGCCGCATCTTCTCGATCTCCGGCAACCTGACGACGCAGTTCCCGCAAGCCGTGGGCTGGGCGATGGCCGCGGCGATCAAGGGCGAGGACGACATCGCGGTGTCATGGATCGGCGAGGGTTCGAGCGCCGAAGCCGACTTCCACCATGCGATGCTGTTCGCCTCCGTCTACATGGCGCCGGTGATCCTCAACATCGTCAACAACCAGTGGGCGATCTCGACGTTCCAGGGCTTCGCGGGCGGCGAACAGCGTTCGTTCGCGGCGCGCGGCCCGGGTTACGGCATGGCCGGCATCCGTGTCGACGGCAACGATTTCCTGGCCGTGCATGCCGTGACGCAGTGGGCGGCGGAGCGCGCGCGCACCGGAGCGGGCCCGACGCTGATCGAGCACGTCACCTATCGCGGTGCGGCGCACTCCACGAGCGACGATCCTGCGCGGTACCGCCCCAAGGACGATTACGAGAAATGGCCGCTCGGCGACCCGGTGCTGCGACTCAAGAACCACCTGATCGCGCTCGGCGAATGGTCCGAGGAACGCCACGCGGCGCTGGCGCAGGAACTGGAAGCGCACGTGATCGAAAGCTGGAAGGAAGCCGTGCAGTACGGAACGCTGACGGACGGGCCGCGCCTCAACCGCGACCTCATGTTCCAGGACGTGTTCAAGGAAATGCCGGAGCACCTGCGCAAGCAGCGCGAGCAGCTGCGCACGGAGCAGGGGGTTTAGCGCATGGCGCAAATGAACATGATCCAGGCGCTCAACTCCGCCATGGACATCATGCTGGCGCGCGACCCGAACGTGGTCGTGCTCGGCGAGGACGTGGGGTATTTCGGCGGCGTGTTCCGCGTCACCGACGGGCTGCAGCGCAAGTACGGCGAGCACCGCGTGCTCGATACGCCGATCGCGGAAGGTGCGATCGTCGGCGCCGCCATCGGCATGGGCGTGAACGGCCTGCGCCCGGTGGCGGAAGTGCAGTTCGCGGACTACATCTACCCCGCGTGTGACCAGATCTTCTCGGAACTCGCGCGTCTGCGCTACCGCAGCGCCGGCGACTTCTGGGCGCCCGTCACGATCCGCACGCCCTGCGGCGGCGGCATCCGCGGTGGCCAGACGCACTCGCAGAGTCCGGAAGGCATCTTCACGCACGTCTGCGGCATCAAGGTGGTGATGCCATCGACGCCGTACGATGCGAAGGGCCTGCTGATCGCCTCGATCGAGGACGACGACCCGGTCGTGTTCTTCGAGCCGAAGCGGCTCTACAACGGTCCGTTCGACGGCGATGCGAACAAGCCGGCCGTGCCGTGGAGCACGCACCCCAAGGGCGAGGTGCCCGACGGTTACTACACCGTGCCGATCGGCAAGGCCGAGATCGTGCGCAAAGGGACCGCTGTCACGATGGTTGCGTACGGCACGATGATCTACGTCTGCGAAGCCGCAGCGAAGGCGCTCGGCATCGATGCCGAGATCATCGACGTCCGTTCGATGGTGCCGCTCGACACCGACACGATCTGCACGTCGGTCAGGAAGACCGGGCGCTGCCTGATCGCCCACGAAGCGACGCGGTTCTCCGGCTTCGGCGCGGAGCTGTCGGCGACGATCCAGGAAGAGTGCTTCTGGGACCTCGAGGCGCCCATCGGCCGCGTCGCCGGCTGGGACACGCCCTATCCGCACGCGTTCGAATGGGAGTACTTCCCCGGTCCGCTGCGCGTGGCTGCGGCCCTGAAAGCCGTGATGGAGGCCGCATGACACGCTACGTCTTCAAGATGCCGGATCTGGGCGAAGGCACGGTCGAAGCTGAAGTCGTCGCGTGGCACATCAAGGTCGGCGACATGGTGCAGGAAGACCAGGTCATGGCCGAGGTCATGACGGACAAGGCGGCCGTGGAAGTGCCGGCACCCGTCAGCGGGAGGATCGTGACGATCAACGGGCAGCCGGGCGACATGGTCCGCGTAGGCTCGGAGCTGGTCGTGTTCGAGACGGCAGCGGCCGACGACGACGTCGTCGCCCCTGTGGCCCCTGCCGCTATGCCCTCGCCCGCGCCAGAGGTGGAGTTGAAGCAGGCAGCACCGGCGCCGCGCGCAACCTCTCCCTCGCGCGTGGGCGAGGTGAAGCAGCCAGGGCCTGCTGTCGCACCGGGCGCGACGCCTGCCGTCGAGGCAGAGATCGGCGGTCGCGTGAAGGCGTCGCCGGCCACGCGGCGCAAGGCACGCGAGGCGGGCATCGACCTGCGGCAGGTCCCGGGCTCCGGTCCAAGTGGCCGCATCATGCCAAAGGACTTCGATGCCGTGATGAGCGGCGCCGCGCGCCCCGGCAAGAATGGGGGGGCGGCGGCCGCGCCGTCGCCGCTGCGGCAGCGCACCGGAGTCGAGGAGGTCAAGGTCATTGGCGTGCGTCGCGTCATCGCGCAACGCATGACGGATGCGGCGCGGACGATCCCGCACTTCTCGTACGTCGAGGAAGTCGACGTCACCGAGCTCGAGTCGCTGCGCGCTCACCTGAATTCAAAGGCGCCGAAGGGCACGCCTCCGCTCACGTACCTGCCGTTCCTCGCGGCGGCGCTCGCGCGCGTGCTCGAGGAGTTTCCCCAGTGCAACGCGCACTACGACGCCGAGCGCAACGTGCTGATACGTCACGGTCCGGTTCATCTCGGCGTGGCGACGCAGACGTCCGACGGCCTCAAGGTGCCGGTCGTGCGCCATGCCGAAGCCCGCACGCTGTGGGACCTCGCGGACGAGATCCGCCGGGTCTCCGATGCGGCCAAGGGCGGCAAGGCCTCGCGCGAGGAGCTGAGCGGCTCGACCATCACGATCACCAGCCTCGGCAGGATGGGCGGCATCGTGTCGACGCCGATCATCAACGCGCCCGAGATGGGCATCATCGGCGTCAACAAGGCGATCGACCGTCCGGTCGTCCTGGACGGCGCCATCGCCATCCGCCGCATCATGAATCTATCGTCATCGTTCGATCATCGCTTCGTGGATGGCTACGACGCCGCGGCCATGATCCTGGCGCTCAAGGACCTGCTCGAGCACCCGGCGACGATCTTCATCCCCGGTTAAACTTGCGCCTGCAGAGCGCCGACCCGTCCCGAGAACGACACAATGACAACGACTCCCCCAGCGCGTCCCGCCTTTGGCACCGTCCTCGCCGACCAGATGAGCATCGCCACCTACGCCGGCGGTGCGTGGGGTGCAGACCGGCTCGTGCCGGTGGCACCGATCCCCCTGCACCCGGCCGCGCACGTGCTGCATTACGCCAGCACCTGCTTCGAGGGCTTCAAGGCCTATCGCTACACGGACGGCAGCATCCACGTCTTCCGCATGGACCGGCACATGGCGCGGCTGCGCCAGAGCGCACAGCTGCTGATGCTGCCGGTGCCGGACGAGGCGCAGCTCGAGCGCATGATCCTGCAGACGATCGACCGCAACCGCGCGCAGGTGCCGGAGCCGCCGGGCGCGCTGTACATGCGGCCGGTGCTGTTCGGCACGATGCCCAACATCGGCGCTGCCTCGCAGCCTTCGAACGAAGCCACGCTGATCGTGCTGGCGAGCCCGGTCTGGGATTACTTTTCGGGCGGCATGAAGCCGCTGCGCATCTATGTCGAGGACCAGAAGCACCGCACGGCGGAGCACCTCGGCATGGTGAAAACGGGTGGCAACTACGCCGCGGCCATGGGCCCGACACTCGCCGCGAAGGAAAGGTACCAGATCGACCAGGTGCTGTTCTGTCCGGAAGGCTCGGTGCAGGAAACCGGCGCCGCGAATTTCCTGCTCATCCGCGAAGGGCACATCCTGACGCGCAGCCTCGACTCCACGTTCCTGCACGGCGTCACGCGCGATTCGCTGCTGACGATGGCGCGGCAGATGGGGTTCAAGGTCGAGGAGCGCGTGTTCGACGTCGCCGAGATGATGGAGTGGGTCAAGACCGGTGAGGCCGCGCTGTCCGGCACGGCTGCCGTGCTCGCGGGTGTCGGCACGCTCGTGCGCAGCGACGGCACTGAAGTCAGGGTGGGTGGTACAGGCGACGTAGGCCCGGTGACGCAGAAGCTGCGGGCCGCACTCGTGGCGATCCAGAACGGCACCGCACCCGACACGTTCGGGTGGACCCGCAAGGTCTGAGGCTGCCTCCGTGACCGAGCGCACTGTCGCCGTCGTCACGGGAGCCGGCAGTCCGACCGGCATCGGCTTTGCTACGGCACGGGCACTCGCTCGTGCCGGGCACTGCCTCCTCATCGTCTCGACCACCGACCGCATCAAGGAGCGCGCGGCCGAACTGCGCGCCGAGGGGCACGAGGCCCACGCGATCGTCGCCGACCTGACCAGCGAGCCCGACGTCGAGCGGTTGCATGAGCACGCGGAAGCGCTCGGCGACGTGAGCGTTCTCGTCAACAACGCCGGCATGGCCGTGCTCGGCGAGATGGACGCACCCGGCAATCTCGAGCGGCTCGACCTCGCTGACTGGCAGCGCTCGCTCGAACGCAACCTGACCACTGCATTCCTCGTGACGCGCGCGTTCCTGCTCGGCATGAAGGCGCGCGGCTATGGTCGCATCGTGAACGTTGCGTCGACGACCGGGGCCGTGTCAGCTGTGGCGGGGGATACCGCCTACGCGGCCGCGAAGGCGGGCATGGTCGGCCTGACGCGCGCCATCGCGCTCGAAGCGGCGCCGCACGGCGTGACCGTGAATGCGGTCGCGCCCGGCTGGATCGCGACCGGCTCGCAGACCGAACGGGAAGCGGCAGCCGGACTTCGCACGCCGGTCCGCCGTTCGGGTGCGCCGCAAGAAATCGCCGCGTTGATCGCGTTCCTGGCGTCGCCGGCCGCCTCGTACGTCGTTGGCCAGTTGATCGTCGCCGACGGCGGCAACTCGATCGTCGAGGACCACAACGCGTGAGTGACTCGCCGGTCGCGCTCGTGACCGGTGCGGCGGGCGGCATGGGCGCCGCGATCGTGCAGCGCTTCGCCCTGGCCGGCTGGCGGGTCTGCTGCACGGACATCGACGCCGGCGGGCTCGATGCACTCGCAGGCGACTCCATCGTTGTGATGGACGTGAACGCGAAGGGCACGTTCTTCATGTGCGCGGCGGCGATTCCTGTGTTGCGGGCGACGCGCGGCGCCATCGTGAATATTTCGAGCGACGCGGGACGGCAGGGCAACCTGAACGCCGCGGCCTACTGTGCATCGAAAGGAGCAGTCACGCTGTTCACGAAAGCGCTCGCACTGGAACTGGCGCCCGACGACGCACGCGCCAACGTCGTGTCGCCGGCGGACGTGCGCACGCCGATGCTCGAATTCCAGGCCCGGCATTACGGTGGCGGCGATCGGGGCGCGTATTACCGTGCGTTGCTCGAGGAATATCCGCAAGGCGCACAGGCGCGGTTCATCGAGCCGCAGGAGGTGGCGGAGCTGGTGTTCTATCTCTGCTCGCCGGCCGCCGCTTCGATCACGGGGGCGGATTTCGCGATCGACCGCGGGTACTCCGCGGGCAAGTAGAAGTTGCGGCGGTCAGTCCGCCAGCAGCATGGAGCCTGCGGACGGCCGACCCGCAAACACCGCGCCACACACGGCAAACACCGCGCCGAGCGCGATCGAGAACGTCAGCGTCGCACTCATGCCCGGGCCGACGAGGCCGTACGACTGCAGCAAACCCGGGGCAACGGTGTTGAGACCGACGATCATGCCGCCGACGACGGATCCCAGTGCCGCCGCATTCAGCACCGTGCGCCAGCTCAGGCCGCGGCCCAGGTTCTGCAGCATCCACTCGTGCTCGCGCTCCGCGGTGGCGAGCGCCGCGGTGCGATTCGGAACTTGAGTCAGTTCCGCGATCTGCTCCCGCAGGCGCGCATCGAAGCCTGGCGACAATGCGGGGCGGGGCAGGGCACCGGCCAGCGACGCGTCGAGCTCCCCGAGCGCCAACGCGTAGGCCCGGCAGCGGGTGCAACGCTCGAGATGCTGTTGCACGATGACCGCGCGCTGCGGGTCGAGCGCGCCCTCGCTGCGTTCAACGAGGTCGAACTCGTAATCTGCACATGGCCCTTGCGCAAGGGCGTAGTCGTGACTGTGCTGGTTCATGCGGCCTTGACCTCCGCGGGCCGGGCAAGCTCCATCAGGCGCTTGCGGGCCCGGAACAGTAGATTCTTGACCGTCCCCAACGGCATGCCGAGCGACTCGGCCACGGCGTCGTAGGAACGGTCTTCCAGGTAAAAGAGCCGCACCGCCTGCTGCTGGTTCGCTGGCAGCGTTTCCAGCAGGCGCAGCAGGTTGTCGCGTTCCGGATCGCCGGCCGGGCCGGTGGCGATGCTCGTCGCGGCGTGCTGTGCCTCGGCCGAGTCCGGATCGTCGAACGAGACGGTAGGCCGCCGCTTGCGCAGTTCCATCAGGCAGGTGTTCCGGGTGATGGCGTAGATCCAGGTGCCGAGCGCCGCGCGGCCGTCGAAGCCGGGCAGGCCCTTCCAGACACGGACGAAGGTTTCCTGCGCCGCGTCCTCGGCCGCCGCGCGGTCCTTGAGGATCGAAAAAGCCAGGCGAAACACACGGTTACGGAATTCGGGCACGATCAGGTCGAACGCTCGCGCGTGCCGACCTGTCGCCAGATGACCTTGGATCGCCGCGTCCATGGGACTTTATATGCGCCTCCGGCACTCAAGGTTGCAAGCCACGACCACTGCAACCTTTCCCCGGGATGACGCATATAACCATCGACAGCCCAGGAGGCCCATCCATGAACGAAGAAGTCGTTGCAGTGTTCATCCCGATCGTCGCGATCATCATGTCGCTGGGGATTCCCATCGTCTACCAGATCCTCGATTACCGCCGCCGTCGCGACGTCGTCGAGGCACATCACAAGGAGCGCATGGCCGCGATCGAGCGCGGCATGGAGCTGCCGGCGTTGCCGGAAGCATTTTACGGCCCGCTGGATCGCAACAAGCGTCCGCGCCACCTGCTGACCGGCATGATCTGGCTGTTCATCGGCACCGCGCTGTTCCTTGCGCTCGGCGCCGTGGCAGGCGAGGACGTGCGGTTCTTCGGCCTGATCCCGGCCGGGGTTGGCCTCGCGTTCCTGATCTACTACTTCATCGAAGGCAGGCACGAGGCCGCGGCTTTCAGGGCCAAGGAAGCCGCCCGGGACGCAGCTGCCGCCTCCAAGGTCTGAGTGGCAGGACGCAGTAACGCAGCCCGTTTCCCGGCGGGCTGCGTTTTTTTCGGCCGGGGCGACTGTTTGCCTGACTCCGCAGGGCGCAAGGGTGCGAAAATGCCTGCATCCCGTATCCCTGCCCGGAGTACTCCATGTCGCGGCCGGTTCCATCCTCAGCCCGAGCGCAGCCCGCTGCGGCCGCGGTCATACCCACGCTGAGCGCGATTGCGCTGCTGGTCTTTGCCCCGGCGGCCTGCGCCCTCGACGACACCATGGTCGTCGTCACCGAGAAAGGCAGGGTGCAGCTGACGGTCGTCACCAGGGGGCTCGAGCATCCGTGGGGTATCGCTTTCCTGCCGGATGGCCGTGCGCTCGTCACCGAGCGTCCGGGCCGGCTGCGCATCATCGATCGCAATGGCAAGGCCGGCGCGCCGCTGGCCGGAGTTCCCGGTGTGGACGCCGTGGGGCAGGGTGGCCTGCTGGACGTTGCGCTGGATCCCGAATTCGCACGCAACGAGCGGATCTATCTTTCGTACGCCGAACCGCGCGGCGAGGGAACGAACGGCACGAGCGTCGCACGCGCGCAGCTTGGACCCACGGGGCTCGAGGACGTCACCGTCATCTTCCGGCAGCAGCCGGCCATGGCCAGCCGGCACCACTTCGGCTCGCGCCTCGTGTTTGGTCGCGACGGCAACCTGTTCGTGACGCTGGGCGATCGCAATTCGGGCCGCGACAAGGTGCAGCTGCTCGACAATCACATCGGCAAGGTCGTCCGCATCGACCGCGATGGCAAGGCGCCGGCTGACAACCCTTACCGCGATCAGGCGGGAGCGCTGCCTGAGATCTGGTCGTTCGGCCATCGCAACATCCAGGGTGCGGCGCTCGACCCGGCGACGGGCGACCTGTGGACCGACGAGCACGGGCCGAAAGGAGGCGACGAACTCAACCACACGCTGGGCGGTCGCAACTACGGCTGGCCGATCGTGACGTATGGGGTGGAGTACTCAGGCAAGCCCGTCAGCGACAAGACCGAGGCACCGGGTCTCCAATCGCCGGTGCACTACTGGGTGCCTTCGATCGCGACGAGCGGCCTTGCGTTCTACACCGGGTCCGCAATTCCGGACTGGCAGGGCAACGTGTTCGTGGGCGGGTTGAAGGTGGGTGAACTGGCGCGTCTCGAGCTGCGCGACGGCAAGGTCGTGAACGAGGAGCGGTTGTTCGTCGAGGCGCTCGGCACGCGGATCCGCACCGTGGTCAACGGGCCGGATGGCGCGTTGTACCTCCTCACCGACGAGGACGACGGGCAGCTGATCCGGGTGACGGCGGCGAAGTAAGCCCGAGTGCTCGCTCATGCCTGATCGATGCACGCCCCTGGGTTGTGATACTCAGCGTGGCAGTTCGAACACAGCAGAACGCATTTCTCCGCCTCGATCTCGACGTCGCGCCGGTTCCGGTTGGCAAGCGTTCTTGTGTCCAATCGAAAAATCTTCGAACCGGGCTCGCGATGATGGAACTCGAGCGCAGCCAGGTTTCGGGCGTAACCGCAAATCATGCAATGACCGCCCAGCTTCAGTACCAACTTGATCTTCCTGGTCCTGCCTCGCTCCAGCTGCTTGCCGTAGCTTTGGTGATGGTAGTTCGTGTGTCTGTTCTTGCAGTGTCGTGAGCAGAAAGATTTCTGTTTGCCGCACAGAGATTCGCCGCAAACGACGCAGCAGAGCCTTGCAGGGGCTTCCATGAACGCACTTTGCTGGTCCGCTGCCAGTGTTTCCATGCGATTAATTGCCGGGTTCTGTAGAATCACGGCGGGGGCCTGTAGCACAGCGGTTAGTGCAGGGGACTCATCGAAAGGTGCCTCCGCGGAGTAATCCACGGAGTGGACGGGATGAATTCAGGGAAACCTAATGGCGAAGGCGCCGATGGCAACCCTGAGCCAAGCCGGCGGTACACCGCCGGAAGGTGCAGAGACTACCTGAGGGCTGCAGTGCCCTTGATAACAGGTTCAGCTTCCCGCACCCGACCGGCATGAGGCCGAGGGTGAAGAGATAGTCCACGCCCGAAGGAAACTTCGGGGCCACGTGAATCCCTTGGTCCTGGGTTCGAATCCCAGCGGGCCCACCATTTCTTGCCCAACCCGGGGTTGCCATGTCCTTCGATCCGCAAGCCGCGACGGCCGCCTACATCGACTCGCTGGGCGCGGATGCGCTCGCGAGAGCGGCGGCATACACGACCGGCGGCCATTGGCTGCTGCTCTGGAACCTGCTGGTGACGGCCGCCATCACGTGGATCGTCGTGCGCAGCGGACTGCTCGACCGCGTCAATGCCAAGCTGGCCAGGCGCGGCCTCAACGTGAAAGCCTGGGTCATTGCCGCGGCCTATATCGTCGTGTCGGGCCTGATCTCGCTGCCCTGGACGATCTACACCGACTGGTGGCGCGAACGTGGTTACGGCCGCACCAGCCAGCCGCTCATCGATTACCTGGGCCAGGGCGTGCTGGCGCTCCTGATCGCAGCTGTCTTCGTCGCGCTGTTCTTCGTAGGCGTCTACGCGCTGATGCGCCGGGCCGGAAGATTCTGGTGGGTGTGGTCGGGCGGGCTGACGGCGTTCGCGCTGTCCTCGTTCCTGCTCGCCGGCCCCGTGTTCATCGAGCCGCTGTTCAACGAATACCGGCCCGTGCCTGCGGGTGAAGTGCGCGAAGCGCTGGTCGCGATGGCGCAGCGGGCCGGTGTGCCCGAAGACCGGATCTTCGTCTACGACGGTTCACGGCAATCGAACAACTTCACCGCCAACGTCTCGGGCATCGCGGGTTCGGCACGCATCGCGATCTCCGACATCGCCTTCAAGGGCGCATCGCTCGACGAAGTGAAGGCGGTCACCGGCCACGAAGTGGGCCACTACGTGCTGGGCCATGTCTGGCGTACGGTGATCCTGTTCTCCGTGCTCGCGGTCGCGTTCTTCTTCCTGGCAGACCGGTTGTTCCCGCGGGTTGCGGGTGCCTTCGGCAGCGCGGCGTCGATCAGCGATCCGACGGGCCTGCCGGTGCTGTTCTTCATGGTCTCGCTGTTCCTGCTGCTGGTGCAGCCGATCGTGAACGGGCAGATCCGGAACGGCGAGAACGAGGCCGACCAGTACTCCCTCGCGACGGTGAACCTGCCGGATGCGTTGGCGACCGCGCTGGTGAAGACGGCGGAGTACCGCAACCCGCGGCCGGGAAGACTGGAAGAGGTGTTGTTCTACACGCACCCCTCGGTCGAGCGCCGGGTGCGTCGCGCCATGGACTGGAAGGCGGCTGGTCAGCACTGAACTCGCGTGCCAAGAGAGCGGGGGCTCGCGGCAGCGGATTCGGACGTCCCCTTCGTTTCACCGGGACAATGCGCCATGATAGCCGCCCGAGACCCGACAAGGCGGCGGTGAATGCCCTTCCTCACTGAGCTGAAGCGTCGCAACGTGTTCAAGGTGGCGGGCGCCTACCTGGCTCTCGGCTGGGTCGTAGTGCAGGCCACGGCAACGCTGGCGCCGGCTCTCAACCTGCCCGAGTCTGCGCTGCCGCTGGTGACCTGGATCGGCGTGATCGGCTTTCCTTTCGTGGTGGTCTTCTCCTGGGCGTACGAGCTCACGCCCGAGGGCCTCAAGCGCGAGCGCGACGTCGACCGCAGCCAGTCGATCACGCACCTCACGAGCAAGCGGCTCGACTACATCATCATCGTGCTGCTGGTGGTGGCGATGCTGATGTTCGCCGCAGATCGCTTCATTCCCCGCGACTCCGGTGTCGAGTCGGTCGCGGACAGCGCGAACGATGCGCCCCCGCAATATGCACGCACTCCCGCCACTGACCAGAAATCCATTGCGGTGCTGCCGTTCGAGAGCCTGAGCTCGGATGCCGAGAACGAGCACTTCGCCGATGGCCTGCACGACGAGCTGCTGACCAAGCTCGCCAAGCTGCACGACCTCAAGGTGATCTCGCGCACCTCGGTGATGGAGTACAAGGACAAAGCCCGCAACCTGCGCGAGATCGGCACGGCGCTCGGGGTCGCAACCATCCTCGAGGGCACCGTGCGCAAGGCCGACAACCGGGTGCGGCTCTCGATGCAGCTGATCGACACCGACACCGACGCCCACCTCTGGGCCGAAACCTACGAGCGCGAGCTCACGGACGTGTTCCAGATCCAGACAGCGGTCGCCGACGAGATCGCCCAGGCGCTCAAGCTCAATTTCAGCGCCGAGGAACGCAGCGCGGTGGACCAGCAGGCCTCGGCCAACGCCGAGGCCTACGATCTCTATCTGCGGGCGCGACGTTACGGCGACTACTTCGCGCTGGAGAACGAAGACCTGCGCAAGGCGCGCGAGCTGCTCGAGCGCGCGGTGGCGCTCGACCCCGGGTTTGCCGAAGCGCACGGACGTCTTGCGGTGGTCACCGCCGTGCAATACAACCGGAACGATCACAGCGCCGAGCGTCTGGCGCAGTCCGAGCGCGCCATCGCACGCGCGCTCGGGCTCGACCCGCAGCTGCCGAGCGCCTACTTTGCCAAGGCCCACAATGAGTACTGGGTACACCAGCGATTCGAGGTGGCGCTCGCCGACCTCGACCGCGCGCTCGCCCGTGAACCGAACTATGCCGAAGCGCTGACGATGCGTGGCTGGCTGTACCGTCGCCTCGGTCGCTGGGACGAGATGCTTGCCGCGTTCATGCGCGCCGTGGAGCTTAACCCGCGCCACCCCGACGTCCTGCAGAGCGCCGGGCAGGCGGCAGCCTGGCTGCGGCGTTATGCCGAGGCTGCCCGGTACTACGACCGTGCGGTCGCCGCCGCGCCCGACAACCTCGACTACGCAGCTCAACGCGCCTACTACGAAATCAACTGGCACGGCGACCTCGCCCTGCTGCGCGAGGTCGTACGCCGCACCGAGGCGACGGACCTGCGCACGCGTCGGCAGTGGGCCTGGTCCCTCGCGCAGCTCGAGGGCCGATTCGACGAACTCGATCCGATCGTGGCGCAGTGGGCGCCGGAGATGTTCGAGGGCGGCAACGGGCTCAAGATTCCAAAGTCCGCGTTCGTTGCGTTCAATGCCTGGCTCCGGAGCGATCGCGGACGCGCGCGCTCGGCGGCGGCGGAGGCGCGGCGTGACCTCGAGCGCCAGCTTGCCGGCCGCAAGGACGCGGACCGGTTCGCCTCTTTTGGGGCGCTCCTGGCCGCGCTGGTGGGAGATGCGCCTGCCGCGCGTCGTTTGCTCGACGTCGAGGAACGCTACGCTCGCAGCATCAACGATGCGGTGCTCCTGAAAAGCGCCTCGAACACCCGTATGACGGTGATGCTGATGCTCGGCGAACGCGGCGAGGCGCTCGACGAGCTCGAGCAGGCGCTCGCCGACCCGGTCGGCGGCGGCGAGGTCGCCGACGCGGCCCAGGTCGCGATCGATCCAGTCTGGAAGGAGCTGCGCGACGATCCGCGCTTCAAGGACGTCATCGCGAAGCACCGGCCGAAGGATTGATCCTCCACAGGTGCTCGGCCGCGTCCAGTGAGGGTCCCGCGCAAACCGGGACACTCACGTCTCCTCTGCCGCTCGCGGGTTCGCGAGCGATGCGAGCCACGTCGGATCAGGCGTCGCGGCGCGACTCGAGGATCTCGAGCATCCGCGAACGCGCGCTGCTCGAGTGAATCAAGAGCACCAGCGCGTCGCCTGGCCGTGCCCAGTCGAGCGCCAGCAGCGCCGCATCGACCTCCGACGGACAGATCGGCACCGCGGCTGCTGGCAGACCCGTCTTCAGCAGCGCGCCCTGGATGATCGCGGGCACCTCGCCGGGCTGCCGCCCGCGCAGGTGGCCTTCGTCTTCCTTCACCACGATCAGGTCGGGCCTGAACTCGGTCGCCACGAGGGCGAGTTCCTCGATATCCGCATTCAGGCGGTTGCCGGCATGTCCCAGCAGCATGCCGATGCGGCCGTGCGGTGCGCGCAGTTGCTGCGCCACGCGCATCACGCCGCGCAAGCCGTCCGGATTGTGGGCGTAATCGAGGATGATCTTCACGCCGCCGATGTCGAAGCGCATGAGCCGGCCCGCGTTGTCGGCGAGGTCGCGGCCGAACGTCGCGAACACCTGCGCGATCGTCGCCGGCGGGACGCCGAGCTTCGTCGCGACGAGCGCCGCACCCGCGAGATTCTCGACGTTGTAGGTCGCGGTTCCGTCGACCGTCAGCGGCATGTCGTCGATGGCGCCCAGGTCGTGTTCGCGGCCCACTGACGACAGCCACATGTGAGCCGCGCGCACGCCGCACGTGGCGCCCTGCAGGGCACGATGCTGCACGAGCGCCGGATGATCGTAATTTCGCGCAAACCAGCCGATTGCCGGTTGCCAGCCCAGCCGTTGCCGGAGCACGCGGCTCTTTGCGCAGAGCAGCTCGTCGTCGGCATTCAGCACCAGCAGCCCGTCGCGGTCCAGCAGGTGGGCGATGCTGAGCTTCACGTCCGCGAGGCCCTCGAGGTCGTCGATGCCGTATTCGCCGAAGTGATCGGGACTGATGTTGGTGACGATGGCCACGTCCGCGCGATCTGCTGCGAGGCCGCGGCGCAGGATGCCGCCCCGGGCCGTTTCGAGGACGGCTGCTTCCACGCTCGTGTTGCGCAGGACGAGGCGAGTTCCAGCCGGACCCGAGTAATCGCCCGACGCCACCGGCTTGCGGTCGATGAAGACGCCGTCCGTGCAATTGAAGCCATCACGCCAGCCATGGGCCCGGGCGCAGGCAGCGACGAGTCGCACCGTGGTGGTCTTGCCGTTCGAGCCGGTGATGGCCGCGATCGGGATGGTGTGCAGCGCAGCCCACGGCACCGTGTCTGCCTTAGGTAGCGCATCGAGTGACCAGCTGTGGCTGCCCTTGCCCGCGCCAAGCGTCAGTGTCGTTTCGTCGAGCAGGTGACCGACGCGGCGCGCGCTCGCGGCCTCGATCAGCGTGACGATGTCCGGACGTCGTTCACTCGCAGCGCGTACTGCGAGCCTGGCAAGTGCGGCGTGTTCCTCCAGTACCGGTGGAATGACGTCGGCGGGATCCCTGGCGTCCTCTAGATAGTCCGCGAGCAGGTCGTCGGTCACGTTCACCCAGCGGACCGGATCACGCTCGAACACCGTCGCGCACAGTGCCCACTCGTTGAGTTCGGTCGCGGTGAAGAGCTGGTCGACGGGCGCCTGCAGCGCAAGGGACACGCCCGTGGCGTGCCGACGCGCGACGATCGCGGGCGCGAGCGGCGAGCCCGGTGAGGTCTGGTCCCAGCCCAGGTATCGACGTGCACGGTCCACACGCGCGTGCCAGCCGGACAACAGCGCGTCGTCGATCTCGAGGCCGACCGTCTCCAGCACCGCGCCGGTGCCAGCGAAGAACAGGTTCCCGCCCATCAGGCGACGCGAGTCGTCGAGGGGCAGGGCGTGCCCGGCGTTCAGTCTTCCGTCTCCGGCGCGATCCAGACGCCGCGCTCGTCACGAATGACCCCCGGCATGAGCTGTTCGGTGAGCTCACCGGCTTCGTGTGCGCTGATTCCCTCTTCTGCGTGAGGGGTGACGGGCGAGGGCCGCTTGACCGGCTGCTTGCCAGAAGCAGGAAGAGGTGAGGGCTTCCGTGCACCCTGCGTCGCACCCTTTGTGGTCTCTACCGCAGAGGCGGCAGCGGTGACGAGAGGAGACGCGCCGCTCGCCATGAAACCGCCGATGCCGGAATATCCCTCACCCGTACCACCGCCCTCGCCCGCACTTCGCGCGACCTCTCCTGCAGCGGAGGGAGACGTGGCGGACTTGTACTTGGTGATCTGCTTCCACGAGCGGATCAGCGCATCGGCGAAGATCAGCAACAGGTCGCCGGGCCGGCCCATGTCAAGCGCGGCGTCGATGGCCTCCTGTTCGTCGGGGATGATCGAGATCGCCGACGCCGGGACGCCGCGCGATTGCAGCTGCGCGGCCTGCAGTCTGGGCACTTCGTCCGGAGCGCGGTCGCGCAGGCTGTCGTCGCGGCGGCAGATGTAGTGATCGAAGCGGCCTGCGACCGCATCGGCGATCGCCCGGAGGTCTTCGTCGCGGCGGTCGCCCGGGCCGGCCAGCACGACGATGCGTCGTCCCGTCACGTCCAGGCGTTGCGCGAGGTCGGCCATCGCGGCGACCGCGTGTGCGTTGTGACCGTAGTCGAACAACACCTTGAACGGGTGCTCGTTGAACACGTTCATGCGGCCCGGCGCCTGGAAGAACGTCGAGTCGAACGTGCGCAGGCCGTGACGGATCGCATCGAGCTTGATGCCGAGCGAATACGCCATCGCCGCGGCGAACATCGCGTTCTGCACGTTGTGCATCGCGCGACCTTCGAGCGTCGCGGGAATCAGGTGCGTCCAGACCAGCGGGATGTGGCTGCCGCGGTCGTAGAGCGTGATCATCTGGCCATTGACGCCGGCCTCCAGTGCGCAGGCGCGGCCGCCCGCACGGATGTGTTCACGCACCAGCCCGTGCTGTGGATTGATCGTGACGTAACAGATGCTCTTGGCTTCGGTGTAACCCGACATCTTGAGCACCAGCGGATCGTCGGCATTCAGCACGGCGCAATCCTTCGCCACTTCGATCACGACGCGCTTCACGTCGGCCAGCTGGTCGAGCGTGTCGATGCCCTTGAGGCCAAGGTGATCCGACTGCACATTGAGCACCGCACCGACGTTCACCTCGGGCACACCCATGCCGGCACGCAACAGGCCGCCGCGCGCGGTTTCGAGTATCGCGATGTCGATCTGCGGATCGGCGAGCACCATGCGCGCAGACACTGGGCCAGTCATGTCGCCCTGCACCGTGCGCTGGCCGTCGATGTAGACGCCGTCGGTCGTCGTGAGACCCGGCGTGTAGCCCGCCATCTTGGTGATGTGCGCGAGCATGCGCGCCGTCGTTGTCTTGCCGTTGGTGCCGGTGAGCGCCGCAATCGGCACCCGCGTGGGCGAACCCGTGGGGAACAGCATGTCGATGACGGGACCCGCGACGTCGCGCGGGGTACCTTCGCTCGGCGCCACGTGCATGCGGAAGCCCGGCGCGGCGTTCACTTCGCAGATGCCGCCGCCGATCTTGCGATAGCTCTCGGTGATGTCGGTCGAAAGAAAGTCGACGCCGCCGACGTCGAGGCCGACGGCCTGCACGGCGCGCACTGCCATCTCGCGATTGTCCGGATGGATGACGTCGGTGACGTCCGTCGCCGTCCCGCCCGTCGACAGGTTCGCGGTCGAGCGCAGGTAGACGACCTGGCCCGGCGCGGGGATCGACTCCGGCGTCATGCCGGCCTTCTCCAGCATCTTGAGCGCCTGCGCATCGAGTTCGAGGCGCGTCAGCACCTTTTCGTGGCCGACGCCGCGGCGCGGATCCTGGTTCACGACCTCGGTCAGCTCGACGATGTTCCTGGCGCCGTCGCCTACGACGTGACCAGGCGTGCGGCGCGTGGCCGCGACGAGTTCGCCATTCACGACCAGCAGGCGGTGGTCCTCGCCTTCGAGGTACGTCTCGACGATCACCGACCGGGAATGTTCCTTTGCGACGCGGAAACCCTGCACGACTTCGTCTTCCGTCGTGAGCTTGATCGAAATGCCACGACCGTGATTGCCGTTGTACGGCTTGGTGACCACCGGGTAGCCGATACGGCGCGCGGCGCGGGCCGCCTGGCCTTCGGTCTGCACCAGTTCCTGCTGCGGCACGGGCAGGCCCAGCGTCGCGAGGATCTTGTTCGTCTCCTCCTTGTCGCTCGCGAGTTCGACCGCGATGTGCGACGTGCGGCCGGTGACGGTCGCCTGGATGCGCTGCTGGTAGCGGCCGTGACCGAGTTGCACCAGCGACTGGTCATTGAGGCGCAGCCAGGGGATGTCCCGGGCTTCTGCGGCGCGCACGAGCGACGCCGTCGACGGGCCCAGTGCACGCCGCTGCGCGAAGCGGATGAATTCGTCGCGCGCCTCGGGCCAGTTCCAGCCTTCGGGCACGCTGTCGCCAGGGCGGATCGCGTCGGGCAACAGCGAGCACAGCAGCCGGAGCGCGAGTTCGCCGGCCGCGATGCCTTCGTCACGCTGCGCGTATTCGTAGACGACCGTGTAGACGCCCGGCGCGCTGGCGCTGCGCGTCTTGCCGAAGGTGACGTGCTCGCCCGCGATGTTCTGCAGTTCGATCGCGACGTGCTCGAGCACGTGACCGAGCCAGGTGCCTTCGTCTTCGCGCATGCGGCGGAAGAAGCCGCCCGGCTCGCGATACGAGCAACCGTGTTCGGCGAGGCCGGGGAGCGCGGCCGCCAGCCCGTCTACGAACGAGTGGCCGAGCCGTCCCGTGGGCCAGTGCTCGAGATCGCCCAGGTCGAGTTCGAGCCGGATGACGGGGAAATGAGCGTAAAGCGAAGGCCCGACGTAAACGGACCGGTCCAGGATGCGCATTCCCGGCTTCCTCCCTGCCTGTGAAAACCTATTCTTTACGGACGACGAGCGATCCAGCCTGCGCCAGCCGCGTGTGCAGGTTGAATGTCGCGCCGGCGACGAGGATGTGCAGCTTGAGGCCCAGCAGGCACACCGGCTGTCCCTCATTCACCGCATCCATCGACGAGAACGAAACGTCGCTCGCGTCGACGATCGTGACGCCACCGCTGCCTTCCACCTCGACAGTCTCGTCGGGGCCGATGAAGGCCGCCGTGTCTTCGTCGAGACCGATGCCGATCGCAAACGGATTGTAGGCCAGCGCCGTCAGCAGGCGACCGAGCCGGTCGCGCTGGCGGAAGTGCTGGTCGATGATGAAGCGGTTGGTGAGGCCGAGGCCCGGGGCGAGCCGCACGCTACCGGAGATCACCGACGAGCCTTCGTCGCCAAAGGCGATCATGTGCTCGCTCAGGATGCTGGCACCTGCACTGGTGCCGCCGACGGTCACGCCGCTGGCATTGCGCAGGCGGATGAGCTTGGCGACGGGCGTGCCGCCGAGCAGCGTCGAGATGCGCAGCTGGTTGCCGCCGGTGAAGAAGATTCCCGTCGCTGCTTCGAGTCGCTCGAGCCGGCCAGGTTCGTGGCAGTCGCGCCGGGTGTCGAAGTCCATCGACGTTACGCGGGCGGCGCCGATGTCGCGGAACAGTTTCTCGTAGCGTGGCCCGGTCTCGGTGAGGCGGCTCGCCGTCGGTATGACGACGATGTCGGCGTCACGACCACCGGACACATTGACGAACCGCTCGAGGATGTGGCGGTCGTTCTCTTTGTTCTCGGCGCCGCCGATCGGGATGATCCAGCCGCGGGTTCCGCCTTCCGGGACGATGCTCGGCAACGTGCTGCTCCTAGCGATTCTCGAACGTTCCCCGCCGGACGGCCTGGCCGTTCTGGGCGTGGATTTCCCCGCGAATAATGACCGTATGCGCGCCGCCTGTCGCGTTCAATGCAACAAGATCGGCGTCGGCGCCTGCTGCGACCCGGCCTTTCCCGGCGAGACGCAGCAGGCGGGCTGGATTGGCCGTGAATGCGGGCAGGGCGATCTCGAGCGGCGTCCCGCCGTCGACCAGTGCCCGCAGTGTCTCGAGCAGGGCGCCGGAGTGGCCGACGTCCATGCTGCTGACGCGGCCTTGTGTGTCGAAGCAGGGCAGGCAGCCGCCGGCGTCAGAACTGATCGTGACCCGGTCCGCCGGGGCGCCGCTTGCCAGGTAGCGCTGCAGGCCCTCCGCGGCGCTCCAGGCGTCTTCGCCGTCCTCGACCGGGAAGGCGGTCAGGTCGATGAAGCAACCCTCTCCCGCCAGCGCGACGGCCTCGTCGAACAGTGCCTTGCGGCGGTTGACGTGGGTCGGGTTGAACACGCGTGCCGGGATCTCGCTTTCGCGGAGCGCACGGCGTACGAAATCCAGGCCGCGAGGGCCATCGCCGAGGTGCAGGTGCAGGACACCGGCCTTGCCGGTCATCAGGCCGGACACGTGGGCATCGGCGGCGAGGCGGAGAATTTCTTCGAAGGTCGGCTGGCTCGAGCGGTGGTCGCTGATCGCGAGTTCGCCGATGCCGAGCAGCGGTTCGAGCAGGACAAGGTCGCCACGCACGCTGCCCGTCAGGGTTGCGAGCGGCAGGTGATAGCCCCCGGCGTAGCCGAATGCATTCAGGCCCTCTTCGCGCAGGGCGTAGATCTGTGCGAGCAGGTCACGCGGACCGCGCGTCACGTCGTCGGTGCCGAGGAGTCCGACGACGGTAGTGACCCCGGCCAGCGTGTAGCGCGTCAGCGGCACCGCCGGTACCCGGGTCCTGAAGCCTGCCTCGCCGCCACCGCCCGTGACGTGCACGTGGCCGTCGATGAGGCCGGGAATCAGTCGCAGTCCTGCGAGGTCGACTTCGACGGCGCCTGCAGCGAGCGCCGCCGGTAGTGCGGGGAGGTCCCTGCCGGCACCCATCCAGAGCACGGTGCCGCCGCCGATCAGGAGGGACTGCAGGCCCAGTGGACGGGGTGAATAGACGTCGGCGTTGCGCAGGAGGAGCACGCCGCGCAGATTACCAGACACCGTGGTGCAGTCAGAGACAGCCGGGATTCGGCTGGCCGAAAAAAGGGGCGCCCGTTCCCGCGCGCCCCGAGGGATCACTTTTTCTTGGCGGCGGCCTTCTTCCTGGCCGGTGCCTTCTTCTTGGCTGCTTTTTTCGTCGCCTCTGCCTTCGACGACTTGCGGATGTCCGCCGCGTGCGCGCGCTTGTAGGTCTGGATGTCCTTGAACGTGCCATCCGCCGCACGCACTGCGTAGAGCTTCGTGCCCTTCGAGCTGCGCAGCGTCGTGCGACGGATCGTCTTCTTCTTCGCTGCCTTCTTCTTTGCCGCCATGTCGGTTCCCATTTCCTTCGCGGTTAATGTAAGAAATCAATCAGTCGGGTCAGTCGGTGCGAAACCTAACCGCGACGCGCGCCAAGGTCAACGAGCGGATCGTTCATCTGCGCTGCTAGACTCCCGCTAACCACCGCTCCGGGTCCGCGCCGTTGAACAAGCTGCCGCAACTTTTCGCCAACAACCGCCGCTGGGCTGCTGCCACGGAGCAGCGCAATCCCGGTTTCTTCGGCGAGCTTTCGGCGCAGCAGAATCCGCGTTACCTGTGGATCGGCTGTTCCGACAGTCGCGTGCCGGCGAACGAAATCGTAGGGCTCGCGCCGGGCGAGCTGTTCGTCCATCGCAACGTCGCCAACCTCGTCTTCCACAACGATTTCAGCTGTCTCTCGGTGCTGCAGTACGCGATCGACGTGCTCGGCATCGAACACGTGATCGTCTGCGGGCACTACGGCTGCGGCGGCGTGACGGCCGCTTACGAACAGCGGCCGCTCGGCCTGGTCGACAACTGGCTGCTGCCGATCCGCGACATCGCCCGCACCTACGCGACGCAGCTTGCGGAGTTGCCGACCGACCTCGAGCGTGCCGACCGGCTCTGCGAGCTGAACGTGCTGTTCCAGGCGCGTCGCGTGTGCCGCACGACGATCGTGCAGCAGGCCTGGGAGCGCGATCATCCGCTCACGGTGCATGCGTGGGTGTACCGGCTCAACGACGGCCTGTTGCGGGACCTGGGCTTTTGCGCGACGGATCTCGCCAGCGCCGACGCCGACTTTGAACGTACGGTGGGAGCCGATACGAACCGTTCGAACCATCAGGCAATGACCCCGTGACCATCAACCTTGGTCTGCTCGCCACGCTGGCCCTGGCGACGGCGCTGTTCTTCGTCGGGCAGCTGATCGTGGCGCGTTCAGCCGCGCTGCAGCGGTACAGCATTCCGGTGCCGGTCGTCGGCGGGTTTCTGTTTGCGCTCGCGCTTGCGCTCGCCGGTCTCGTGCTGCCGGTGCAGTTCACGATGAACGAGTCGCTCAAGGACCCGCTGCTGCTCGCGTTCTTCGCGACGCTGGGGCTTGGCGCCGACGTGCGTTTGCTGGCTCGCGGCGGTCGCAAGCTGGTGATCCTGCTGGTGCTGTTCGTGCTGTTGATGGTGGTCCAGAACACGATTGGCATCGCGATGGCGCGACTGCTCGACCTGCACCCGCTGGTGGGGCTGCTGGGCGGTACCATCTCATTGATCGGCGGGCACGGCACGGCCGCCGCCTACGCGGCCAGCTTCGGCGAGACGCGCAACCTGCAGGGGGCCATGGAACTGGCGATGGCGGCGGCCACGGCAGGTCTGGTCCTCGGCAGCGTGCTGTCGGGGCCGGTGGCCGAGCACCTGATGCGCCGTGCCGGGGCGAGGGCCGGGCACGCCTCCGGCGCGGCGGCCGCGCCGCAGAGTTCGCCGGAAAATCCATTCTTCATGCCGATCACGACGGAACAGCTGCTGTTCGTGTTGCTGGTGTGCCTGGTCTGCATAGGCGCGGCTCACGGGGTGCACGGACTGATGAAGGACACCGGCATCCTGCTGCCGGGCTTCCTCTGGGCGTTGCTGATCGGCATGGCCGTGCGCAACCTCGCGACGCTGCTCAGGCTCGAGGGCATCAATGACCGGGCCGCACAGGCGGTGGGCGGCGTGTCGCTGTCGCTGTTCCTGATCATGGCGCTGATGTCGATGCGTCTGCTCGATCTGGCGACCCTTGCCGGGCCGCTGATGCTGATTGTCGTCGTCAATGCGCTGGTGACCGCAGCCTTTGCGTACTTCGTTACCGGTCGCATGATGGGCAACGATTACGACGCGGCCGTGGTGGCCGGCGGTCAGGTCGCGGCGGGTCTGGCGACGACGGCCGTCGCGATGTCCGTGATGCAGACGCTGACGGAGCGCCATGGCCCGGCGCCACTGGCCTTCCTGTTGATCCCCATTGTCGGGGCCTTCTTCGCCGACATCGCCAATGCGCTGGTGTTGCAGGCGTACTTCGCCTTGCCGGCGCTGGGATTCTGAGGTGAGACCCTGCCTCCACGGACTGCTGCTCGGCTTCGCCCTGATCGTGCTGGCGGGCTGCGCCCGCGGGCCAGACGAGGCCGGATTGCAGCGTGACGTCCAGGCGCAGCTCGACACGCTGTTCGGTAATCGGGTGCTTGCAGTGACGTCACTGAAGCGGCAGGGCAGCGCGCCGCTGGCGGCCACCGGCAACGGAGGTC
>Ga0224505_10000498_pt1 | contig 26754 bp, 30 predicted proteins | sample SF_Jan12_sed_USG_FD_169102 | JGI IMG/M metagenome (GOLD analysis project Ga0224505, IMG submission 169102) | Sediment microbial communities from San Francisco Bay, California, United States - SF_Jan12_sed_USGS_4_1 | ecosystem: Environmental > Aquatic > Marine > Sediment | place: USA: California... | reverse complement strand
CGCGCTCAAGCCCGCGCAGCACCCGATCCCGTAAATCTTGCGAATAGGCCGCCATGTCTGCCCCCTCCTGATAGGCAAGGACAGAATACCCTACATCATGCAAGATTAAATAGAAACTGCTCTAATGAGAACGGAAAGAGACCCGTGAGCTATTTATCACTCAGCTTCGCGGATTGATTGACGGATTGCCAGGTCAGGCACGGCCTGGCTGACTGACATTCTGCATGGGAGTAACTATCTACCTATTGCCAACTACTCGCTCCAGACACTCCACAATTCGCTCCGCCGCTTTGCCATCCCATTTCGGTGGAATCGCCCCTTTCTTCCACTGCCCAGCCATCAATCGCGCAAGCGCGGGTGGAAGCTTGTTCGGATCAGTCCCGATCAGTTCGTTGGTGCCGATGGTGATGGTCTCTGGTCGTTCGGTATTGTCGCGGAGCGTCAGACAAGGAATACCCAGGACCGTCGTCTCTTCGGTGATTCCGCCCGAATCGGTGATGACACCTTTCGCATGTTTCACCAAATAATTGAATTCCAGATAACCCAAAGGCTCAATATAATGGAGTTGAGGAGTCGTGCTGTCGAGTTCGCGAAGATTTTTTGCGGTCCGTGGGTGAACAGGAAATACCACGGGCAATCCTCTCGTCCCTTCGCTAATGGCGCGGAGCAGATCCAAGAGCTGCCGCTCTCCATCAACATTTGCCGGTCGGTGAAGTGTCACGACAAAAAACTGTTTTGGCTCAAGCTTGAGTGATGCCCAACAAGTCGGAGGTCGCAAGTGCGGCAAGTTTTTCAGTAGGGTGTCGATCATCGTGTTGCCGACGAAAAAGATCTGGTCGTCGGCCACGCCGGCACGGCGCAGATTCTCGTTGGCCGTCTCGCTCGTCGTAAAAAACCAGTTGGTGATGGAGTCGGTCACCACTCTATTAATCTCCTCCGGCATCGTCCAATCACCTGATCGAATCCCACCCTCCACATGAGCCACTGGCACCCCCAGCTTTCGCGCTGCTATAGAACAGGCCATTGTGGATGTCACGTCACCAACGACAAGACAGAGGTCACTCTTCTCCGTCAAGAGGACTTTCTCATACCCAACCATAATACCGGCGGTTTGTTCGGCCTGAGTCCCCGACCCTACCTCGAGATTAATATCTGGATCAGGAATCCCTAGCTCTTCAAAGAAACTCCCTGACATGGCCCGGTCATAGTGCTGCCCGGTATGAATCAGGCGGTAGCGCAGCCTTCCTCCCCGCTTCTCCGCTGCCTTCAATGCGTCGATGATCGGCGAAATTTTCATGAAATTGGGCCGTGCTCCGGCGATGAGATCAATGCGTTTTATCATATGGTTTGGCTTGCTCCGGACTCGTTCTGGCTAGGACTACTTTGACATTGTTTTGCTTAGTCATGCTCCGGCTCACGTGGCCGGATCTTCGTACCACAGATGAGCTACTTAGCTGATTTGGGCTTAATCGGCAACAAGGAAGTGATTTACTGTCAGCACTTCGTGTTCCGTAGAAGGCCGTGCCTTGGGTGGAAACGGCAGGGCGGTCAGGCGCCACTTTTTGAGATCATTGCGGGACGCGGCGCTGAAGCGCCACGCAACATGCCTTCCACGCTGATATCCTCATCAATGTCGGGCCAGCGAATTCCCTGACCATCGCCTAGAATTTCCCAATGTTGTCGCTGCTTTGGGGTGGCGTCCGCTAACCGCCAAGACCAGACCAATGGCACGCTGATCGTCCGCCCGTCTACCAGATGTGCAATGATCTCATCATCAGTGACGGCCATACTCATGACGCGAGGTTCAACGATGTTTGCCGCAGTGCTCATGCCATGCCTCCACGATTTGGTTTATGACAAGCCATTTGGTCAAGGCAACATTGTTGAGAGGTTGGGGATGTAGGGGTCTGCGGCTTGAGGCAGCGGAAAAGATTATCGGGAGATTACACGTAGTTGCCTCGGACCTCAGACCGGAAGCCTCAGGCACTTTTGTTCTCGTCTCAACCCTCCAACCCTTCACCTCAGACCACAAGCGCCTTTACCGGATCAGAAATGCACTTCGCGTATTGCTTGACGGTTAGCCTGAAACCATTGAACAGTTTTTTTCAGTCCGTCGCGCAAGCTATGTTGAGCTTGGAATCCAAAGAGCTGTTTTGCCCGGCTGACATCAAGACATCGACGAGGCTGGCCGTTCGGCTTGGTCGGGTCCCACTGAATCTGACCGGTGAACCCCACCTCGGCCGCGATCATCATGGCAAGATCGTGAATCCTGACTTCTTCACCCGTTCCCAGATTGATCGGAAGATTGCCATCATACTGTTCGGCCGCCAGTAGAATGCCTTCGGCGGCATCCTCGACATACAAGAATTCCCGAGTCGGAGATCCATCACCCCATAGAGTGATGAATGCACGCCCCTCTTCCTTAGCTGACACACATTTCCTAATCAGTGCCGGAATCACATGAGAGGTTTCCAGATCAAAATTGTCTCGTGGCCCGTACAGATTCACAGGGAAAAGCACAATGGAGTTGAAGCCGTATTGTTGCCGATAGGCCTGCGACTGCGCCAGCATCATTTTCTTCGCCAGCCCATACGGGGCATTGGTTTCCTCAGGATATCCGTTCCAGATATCATCCTCTTTAAATGGAATCGGAGCGAATTTGGGATAGGCACAAATGGTCCCGGTTGCCACAAACTTCTTCAGTCCCTGTTGTCGGCCCACCTCGATCAGCTGAGCACCCATCATCAAGTTGTCGTAGAAGAATCGTCCAGGATTGGCTTGGTTCGCACCGATGCCGCCGACTCGAGCCGCCAAATGAATCACGACATCCGGTTTGGTGTCGCCATACAACTGCTTCACAGCATCCATCTGAACCAGATCATAGTCTCGGCTTCGCGGCACCACGATCTGTTGACAGCCCTTCGCGCGTAACTGGTCCACAACGAAAGAACCAAGAAACCCCGCTCCTCCGGTCACGACCACACGTTTATCTTTCCAGAATGACGGCATATCCCTCTAGGCTCCCCTAGCTTCGCTTCCTAGTCCCATCCAATTTCTCTTTTTCCGCAGCCAGATCCGCATCGACCATCATGGCGATCAATTCTTCAAATTTCACTTTGGGTTGCCATCCGAGTCGTTTCTTGGCCTTGCCGGCATCTCCGATGAGCAGATCGACCTCCGTTGGCCGATAGTATTTTTCGTCGATCTTGACATGCTTCTTCCAATCGAGCTGTAGCCGGTCGAACGCCAGCTCCAACATTTCCTTGACGGTATGAGTTTCCCCTGTCGCAATCACATAATCATCCGGCTGTGATGCTTGCAACATCATCCACATGGCCTCAATGTAGTCGCCGGCATAGCCCCAGTCCCGCTTCGCATCGAGATTGCCCAAAAAGAGATCTTGCTGCGTGCCGAGCTTGATCCGTGCCGCCGCCTTGGTGATTTTCCTCGTCACAAAGGTCTCACCTCGTCGAGGTGATTCATGATTGAACAGAATGCCATTGCAGGCAAAGAGATTGTAGGCCTCCCGATAGTTCACGGTAATCCAGTAGGAATAGACTTTGGCCGCCCCATAGGGGCTCCGGGGATAAAACGGCGTCGTTTCTTTCTGAGGCACTTCCAATACTTTGCCGAACATCTCACTCGATGAGGCTTGATAAAACTTTGGTTTGAGCCCCGACTCCCGGATCGCCTCAAGGAGCCGGATGGTCCCGAGCCCCGTGATCTCTCCGGTGTACTCAGGAATATCGAAGCTCACTCGCACATGGCTTTGAGCACCTAAATTGTAAATTTCATCGGGCTGGACCGTACGCAAGATCCGATTCAGGGAACTGGCGTCGTTCAAATCGCCGTAGACGAGATGGAGTCGCCGATGGGGCACATGTGGATCCTCATAAATAGGATCAATTCGACCCGTATTGAACGAGCTGGAGCGACGTACAATGCCGTACACCTCGTACCCTTTCCCCAGTAGAAACTCAGACAGATAGGAACCATCTTGGCCGGTAATCCCGGTGATCAGTGCTTTCTTCACGTGAGCAACCTCCTTGAAGAAGGCGATTATTACTTGCTCGATTCACTTTGTCCACACATCATGTGAAAGGCCGCAACAAAAAGATTCTTGCGGCCATCACGGGTCACCGAGTACCATGGGAGCTCGCGATAGTCACAACCATATTATGGCAACAGTTTCTTCTCAACATGTCCGCTCCGCTGGTGTGCTGCTATGCATGGTGGCAGGCGGGTTGCTCGTCGCACACTCCATCAACGCGTTTGTTGCAGATGCGTTATACCTGATGCCGGAGCCTCCTGCTGGAGTCAGCGCCGTCGCACCGGGAGGATCTCCATCGCGCACGTCTTATTCGCCCTTACAAGCGGTCGACCAGATTCGTTCAAGTGGACTCTTCCTTCTTCCACCCACGGCTGACGATGGAGCAATGAACCCCACAAGCTCTGGGCGTCCAGGCGCTCCCGGTGCCGCAGTGCGGGCTTCCCTCGGTTTGGCAGAGAAGCTGCGGTTGATCGGGGTCGTGCTGGGGGATCAGCGCGGCGTCTTTGCGATTCTTGAAGACCTCTCGGCAAAACAGCAGTCGTTGTATCATCTTCACGACTCAGTGCTCGATCTCGGTGAGGTCAGCGAAATTCGTCGCAATGGGATCGTGATTCGCCAAGGCAATTTGGAAGAGTTGCTGGAACTGGCGCATGCAGAAGCCCCACCTGCCGCCAGCGATCCCGCCGGGACAACCCCATCTCCTAAGAAACCGTCGACTTCAGGCACTGCTCTGCGAAAAGTGGTCGATCGACGTGAAGTGGAACAGGCCATGAACGATCTCCCAAAACTCTTGTCGCAGGCGAGAGCCGTACCCAATATGGCGAACGGAGCGGTGAATGGATACCGACTGGACTACATCGCCCCGGCTAGTTTTTATGAAAAGATCGGCGTTCAGACCGGAGACGTGTTGCAGCGCGTCAATGGGGTCGACATCCGTGATCCAAGTACCATGCTGAGCCTGCTCCAGCAGCTCAAGAATGAACAGATCGTCAAGCTCGATGTGGTTCGGAACAACCAACGCTCGACGATTACCTATGAACTGCGATAAGTCACATCCGGTGGTCCTCGAAGTTCCCTGACCTCCACCCCCTCATCCCATTCACCATGCCGAGGTCTTCAGGGATAGTTTCGGTCCTAACCAGAGCCAGGACTCTTTTCACAACAAGCGGTTGAAGATCTGGCCCAGTCATTCGGCATTTCGAGGGTGATATCAACGTGGCTCAGCACGCACAAAGCCTCAATATGCATGGAACTCGGCTTGTCCTTGCCAGGCCGTGAGAAGGAAGAGTATCTTTACGTCGAACAAGACAGTTACCGTAGAGACTGCAGATCATGGTACCCGTCTCGAGTCACACGATATGAAAGAAATTGGCCACATGCTTGAGATTGATCAACCCGATTCCGGTCCTCGTCGTCCCCTGTTGGGACGCATCCTCGAGGAAAAATTTCATCTCTTGGAGTCAAAACTGGAGGAAGCCTTATCCTATCAGCAGGAGAAAGGCGGCCGATTGGGAGAGGTCTTGCTCCATCTTCGCTCACTGCGTGAGGAGCAGCTCCTGGAAGCCCTCGCGCAACAATTCGAGATGAAATGGATGCCGCAGCTTGATACCAGCCAGGTCGACCACGAGCTGATCAAGAAGGTCCCCATCGCCTTTTGTCGGCGATACCGCGTCTTACCACTTCGGTATGAAGAGGGCTTTATCCTGACCGCCTCGACCGACCCCCTTGAAACCGTCGCCCTGGATGACCTTCGATTGCTCTTAGGCAAACCCATCAAGCCCATCTTGACAAGCAGCGTGACCCTCCTCGGCTGCTTAAACCGCGCGTACGACGAAATCGCCAATCCAGCCGGTGCCGAGCAAGTGATGGAAGATATTGCGGCGAACCAGAGCCTCGACAAGCTGGCGCACGAACTTGACGAGCCGCAAGATCTGCTCGATGCGACCGATGAGGCTCCGATCATCCGGCTGGTCAACTCGGTGCTGTTTCAGGCGGTGCGACAACGAGCCAGTGACGTCCATTTCGAATCGTTCGAGCGTGGACTGGTCATCCGCTATCGTATCGACGGTGTGCTGTATCCGGTCCTCACACCGCCGAAGCATTTGCAAGCCAGCATCATCGCGCGACTGAAGATCATGGCCGGCCTCAATATTGCCGAGAAACGCCTCCCGCAAGATGGCCGCTTCGCCATTCGGACGTCCGGAAAAGATGTCGACCTTCGAGTCTCCGTGTTACCTACCTCACACGGCGAGCGAGTCGTGCTGCGTTTGCTAGAGAAAGAAAATCGCCTCCTGAATCTTTCGGAAATGGGATTTTCAAAAGAACGACTCGCGGTGATCCATCAGCTGATCCAGCTCGCCCACGGGATTATCCTCGTCACCGGCCCCACGGGAAGCGGCAAGACGACCACGCTCTACGCCGCACTGAGCCACATCAATGCACCAGACAAGAACATTATCACGGTCGAGGACCCAGTCGAATACCAGTTGCTCGGAATCGGACAGATGCAGGTGAACCCGAAGATCAATCTGTCCTTTGCTGCCGGATTGCGGTCGATCCTTCGACAAGATCCCGACGTCATTATGATCGGTGAAATCCGCGACCGTGAAACAGCGGAGATCGCCATTCACGCCTCCCTCACGGGACACCTGGTGTTTTCCACTTTACACACGAACGATGCCGCAAGCGCCGCCACCCGCCTGATCGACATGGGCATCGAACCATTTCTCGTCGCGTCATCGGTCGTCGCCGTCCTTGCCCAACGATTGCTCCGTAGGATTTGCCCGGACTGCAAGCGGCCCTACGCACCGAGCGAGGAAGAGCTCGATCGACTTGACTTACCATCAGACTCGAACGTGACCCTCTACCGAGGGGCAGGCTGTGCAGCCTGTTCGCAGACCGGATATCGCGGACGAACCGGCATTTTCGAACTCATGGTGTTCGACGACGAAATCAGGCGTCTGATCGGGAGCAAAGCGGACTCGACCGCCATCAAGCAGGCGGCCATCGCCAAGGGCATGGTGACGTTGAAGCAGGAAGGTGCAGAACGAGTCATCCAGGGTCACACCACGCTGGAAGAAGTCATGCGAATCACGCAACAAGAAATCGACGTCGACTAGATGACAGCCCGTTTCTCTCACCATCGTTTCCGTACTCATTCCTATCGGGTCATCGGAAAACCATGGGGTGTCCGTCGTACTCCTGGAGCCTGTTGATCATGCCGGTCTATCAATACCAAGGGTACCGGAGTGACGGTGGAGCCGCGACAGGAATCATCGACGCGGAAAACGTCAGGGTGGCGCGGCTCAAGCTCAGAAAAGAGGGTGTGTATCCGACCGATGTCGTCGAACAAAACCAACCATCGGTTCGCCCGCAAGAACCAGGCCGTTCCGCCACCGCGCGGACGACCGGGAAATCTTCTGTCCTTTCGGCATCTGACCTGTCATTGCTGACCAGGCAATTTGCGACCCTTCTGGTCGCCGGGCTCCCCCTTGTCGACGCGCTCGGCGTCCTCGTGGATCAAGCACAGAAAAAACCTCTCAAAGCCCTTCTCGCCGACATTAGAGAGCAAATTCGTGGGGGAAAAGCGTTGAGTGTCGTCTTGGAATCGTATGAGAAGGATTTTTCCCCCATCTACGTCCATATGGTACGAGCGGGCGAAGCCAGCGGAGCACTTGATCAGATCTTGTTCAGGCTCGCGGAGTTTTTAGAGAAGCAACAGGCCCTGAGGAACAAGGTCACCAATGCGATGCTCTATCCCATCATCATGCTGGTCATTGGCACGATCATCCTGTTTTTCCTCATCACCTTTGTCGTGCCCAAGATTACCCAGGTGTTCGCGCAACAGAAACAGGCCTTGCCCTGGCCGACCGTCGCGTTGATGTCGGTCAGCGAGTTCATGGCCGATTATTGGATGGTGCTGGTGGGGGTTGTCGTCGGAGGTCTGTACCTGATACGGCGATTTGCCCATACTGCACGGGGCCGCATGGTCGCTGACCGCGTGACGCTCAGACTCCCACTAATCGGCGACGTGGCCAGAATGGTTTCGATTTCCAGACTGACGAGCACACTGTCAACGATGTTGGCGAGCGGTGTCCAATTGCTCGACGCGCTGGATGTCTCCAAGCGGGTCATGAACAATCGTGTGCTCGAAGAAACGGTAGAAGGCGCACGGCAGAACATCCGCGAAGGCGAAACGATCGCTGATCCCTTGAAGCGCAGCGGAGAATTTCCTGCCTTGGTCACCCACATGATTGCCGTCGGTGAGAAAAGCGGGGAAATGGAAGAGATGCTCCGCCGCGTCAGCCAAATTTACGACAGCGAAGTCGAGCGCGTGATTGCCCGCTTGACCTCTTTAATGGAGCCGATCATGATTCTCGTGATGGGGGCCATTGTGCTCTTCATCGTCGTCGCGATTCTCTTGCCCATCTTCGAAATGGGCCAAATGATACGATGAGGACGCAGACTACACGCATCGGCATACACAGTTGAATGAAAAAGGGGGACTGATGATGAGTGATTCAGAACAGCGGAGCGAGCAGCCGGTACAGACGACGGAACCGAGTCGACTCATTCTCGTAGGCACCCGTTTGATGCAGCGGACGAAAGGAGCTTCCGGCGGCTTTACCTTTATTGAAATCATGGTGGTCGTCGCTATTTTAGCCATCCTCGCAGCATTGGTTGTCCCCCGCATCATGGGCCGAACCGATGACGCCAAGCGGACCGCCGCAAAAGTGCAGATCCGCAATATTGAAGGTGCGCTACAACTTTACAAATTGGATAACGGTGTCTATCCCACCACCGAGCAGGGTCTCAAAGCGCTCATTGAAAAGCCGGCCGTCGGTGTCGTGCCTAAGAAATGGAAAATTGGCGGGTACTTGCCAAAGCTTCCGGAAGATCCCTGGGGCAATCCCTACAAATATGTCAGCCCAGTCCAACGGGGGGACCAAAAAATTGACTACGAAATCACCTCCCTGGGGACAGACGGAGAGGTCGGCGGCGAGGGTGTGAACGCCGATATCACCAATTGGAATCTGGATAGAGAGTAAGACATCTGTGGACCGACGTCATCCAGCACCGTTGACACACTGTCTCTGGCGATCGGAGCTCGGGCGGCCCGATATCGCAAGAACCAACGTGTGTGGAGGGTCAAGATGGCGGTCTCCGGCTGGTTTCACGATTTTTGAAATGCTGATCGTCTTGTTTCTTCTCGGAGGAGTCCTGGCCATCATGATCCCTCGGATCAGCTTCGAAGAAGATCTCCGCTCCACAGGAAGAAAACTTATCGGTCTTCTCCGAACCTTGCAAGGAGACGCAGCCTCAAAGCAGACACCCTTAAGGCTGTATCTTGACCTGGATCGAGGACTCTACTGGTTGATGCTCGTGGAAGGTACAGAAGAACGCCTTCCACTTGATCCGGCCTGGAAAACTCCTCGTTCCTTACCAGAATCCATACGTTTGACTGAGATATCTATCGGGCAGGAGAAGCATATGTCAGGACGAGTCGGTATATCGTTCTTCACAAATGGGCGTATCGAACCGGTCACGTTGTACCTCATGGACTCAAAGAACAATCTGCTGGGGCTGGCGGTCGATTCATTGACCGGCGGGATTCGGGTGAGCGACGAACGGTTTGACATTCCACGAAATCGTTTTATCCCTGACCGTGTCAGAACGCTGCTGAAAGCCAGGCCACAAACGGGAGCGGCGGGGTCGGCGATCGGCGGCATTCCCAACCCCCAATAGGACGGCATAGTGCAAGGCAGACCACGAACCGAAGCCCACGACGCAGGATTCACGCTTCTTGAAGTGCTGCTGGCGATCGCCTTGCTGGCGATGGCACTGCCTGTTCTCCTTGGCCTGAGAAACTTCGATCTGGATCTCCAGGACAGAGCATCGGAATTGACCATCGCGACGTTGTTGGCCCAAGAGAAGTTGGTGGAGGTCGAACTGTTGGGGCAATATGCTATCGGCGAAACCGTCGGCGAGTTTCGGCATGTTCCCCTCGGGGCCCAGCCCGTCACCCACACCGCCCCCAGAGCAGTCGGGTACAGATGGAAACAGACCATCGCGCCGACTCCGCTGGAGTTGATTCGCGAAATTCGCATCAAAGTGACCTGGCCCCGTAGTGAACGTGAAGAAAGCCTGGAGGTGAGCACGTATGTCTTCGCCGGCCGTCTCACCTTTTAAAGGCCAATCGGGTTTTACCCTGGTCGAAGTATTGGTCGCCGTGGCACTGCTTGGCACCATCGCGGCCATGGTCTTCGGCTCGCTCATCACGACCACGCAGGCCGTCGAGGCCGGGAGAGACCATGTATCGAGAGAACAAACGGTCAGAAATATTTTGCGTCTCATGGCCGAAGAAATTGCCCTCAGCAAACGGACCCTCGCCTACCCCTGGGTCGGAATGAACGGAACACAGGAAGGACAACCGGCCGACACGCTCGCGTTTCTGGCGATGGGTCAGAGCATGAGCTCTGGGACGGCGAAGGAGGGCGAAACCATTCGTGTCGTCTATACGCGGGAACGCGATCGGTTGATTCGGTTCGTTCGCAAAAACCTCTACACCATGACCGACACCGATGAGACGCTGGAACAAATGGAACTGGCCGATCGCGTACAGGCCTTCAACGTTCGGTATTATGACGACCAGAACCGGATCTGGCTCGACGAATGGCCGACGGCCAGCAAGCTGCCGAAGGCCGTGTTAATTGAAGTGACCTTTCACCATCCCGATGCCACACCGTGGACCGTGCGGGAGTGGGTCACGATCGGCACATCATGACCATCAAATGGCCTGAAGCCTGGCGCGCAATTCTGGGATGGGTTGCCGCTGGAATCTGTATCGTGGCGATCTGCGTCCTCGCCACCTTTCCCTATGGGATGCTCCAGGCACGGGTGGTGGAGGAACTCAAACGAGCCACTGCGATGGACGTTCGGGTCGCCGATTGGACCATGGGGCTACCCTTGAGCCTGGAATGGCGAAACGTGACCCTCTCAAAGCCAAATATCACGCCAATCGAAATGGCTGGGCTGCAAGCCAAACTCGGAGTTTTGAAGGCGCTGAGCGGAACGCTCGGCCTCGATATCGTCGTACAGCTGGACGAAACCTCCTCACGGACAAACCTCGCCAAAGGTACCCTCACGGCCTCATCGTTTTCCCTGGCCGGCCCCGTAGCCATCAAAGGACAACTTCAGCAGGTGGATCTCTCAAAGATCCTGCGCCGCTATGTCACCCGGGGAACATTGAATGGAAATTTTTCTCATCGAGTCGAGTCCGGACGGTCCACCACAGCTGTCATGAAGGGTGAAGGCACATGGACAGCCGAGGCAACCGATCTCGTGATCGACCAGATTCCAGTCGGCAACGGACGAACCTTCTCGCTGACATTCAGCTCAGTTTCGGCAGGCCTTTCCTGCCGTGACCTCCGCTGTGACGTCACGCAACTGAACGGTGAAGGGATCGACGGCTCCTTCACGGGAGAAGGACAGATCACCATTCAGCAGCCGATACCGAATAGCCAACTCGCCCTCACCGTGACGGTCGTTCCCGGTCCTGGCTTTGCCTCCAAAGCCGGCATGCTGGGCCTCCCCGCTCCACCTCCCGGAACACCCATGACCGTCAAGATCGTCGGAACCTTGGCACAGGCACGGATCGCATTGTAAAGTAGCGTGGAAGTTTCAAGCTCCATGTTTCACGTATTCCGATAACATGAAACTCGAGACGCGAAATATGACACGAAGAAGGAAGCTGAATGCATGGCCATTGTAGATGAATGTGTCGGACTGGATGTTGGACAAACCGGCATTAAAGCCGTCCGGTTTCGCCGCCGCCTCAGCGGACGCGAAACGGTCGATTATTTTCAACACCCCCTGCCGTTTTCACGGCCGGAGGATCTCGAACCGGCTCGACGTGTGCAGTCCTTGCGAAGCTTCATCTGGCGACATGGTCTCTATGTCACAGACCGCTTAGTGACGGCCATTCCTTGTCAGGACCTCTTCGTGAGAACGCTCTCGTTTCCCTTTAAGGACTCGGCCAAGCTTGCGCAAGTCGTCCCTTTTGAAGTCGAAAATCTCGTACCTATGCCGCTTGAAGACTTGGCGGTGGGAAGCCTGATCCTTCCACCTGAGCAACCGATCGAAGGATCAGCACCTGAAAGCAAGGGCTCAGATGTGCTTGTCACCGCTGCGCCGAGAGACAAAGTCGCCGAGCATCTCCAGTTTTTGGCGCAAGCCGATGTGGAGCCGTCGGCTATCAATGTCGATGCCATGGCACTCTTTTCCGTCACGCAATATTTACAAGCAGAAGGGGCTGCCGTGCCGCCGGATCTGGCCATCATCGACGTCGGGGCTTCGAAGACCACGCTCTGTCTCGTCCAAGGAGGGCGGCCCGTCGTGCTTCGGACCATCCTGTGGGGCGGCAACCACCTCACACACGCCCTGGCTGTCCAACATGCCTGCAGCTTTGCTGACGCTGAACGTCACAAGCGCACGGTCGCCGTTGATCAAGTCCATGGGTTGCTGGAGCCTGTGCTGCGAGAACTTCGAATCACGCTACAGGCCTATCAAGGAAGCGAGCGTGGTCGTTTGACCCACTGCTGGGTATGCGGTGGCGGGTCGAAACTTCAGGAAATCGGGAGCTATGTGTCTCGGCAATTGGGACTCTACCCGGTGGGCCCCCGCCAGGGGTTCGGCCCCGATGCCCCACGAGCATTCTCCCTCGCGTTTGGTTTAGCAATTCATCCCAAGATCATCCGGCCACGCTGGCGATTTAAGTCGTCCCCGCACGGGCTCGCCCTTGACCTGAAGGGTGCGACAGAAGCCACGTCACAGGACGCCGTGACAACCAAACGGGATCGGCGTATGGCCCTCGCCGCTGTGCTGGTCATCGCGGTCCTGGCGCTCGTGGATTTCTCGGTTCACTTCATGTTGCAAGACCAACGAGTAACACGGCTGAAAACGGCCTTGCAGAGCCAGTATGCGCAATTCTTCGGAGCCGGTGCCGCACCGGGAGAGGAACTTGATCAAGCCCAGTACCGCATCGGGGTGCTTGATAAATCCCTGAGTCTGATTGACACCACCGACAACAAAGTCTTACGCACGCTGTCCATCTTCGTGAAGCAATTGCCACCCGGAACAACCGTCAAGGTTCGGGAGCTGACCGTCGATGGCGCCGTGATTCTCATGGAGGGCGAGACCACCTCGTTCGACGCGGTTGAACGGGTGAAGCAAACCCTAGCTGCCAGCGCTCAACTCACGGACGTCGCGGTGACGGAAACTCGTGTGGGCGCCGCACCCAATCAAGTGGTGTTTCGAATGACCGCCACGGTGAAACCATCATGATGCAGAACTTTCGGGAACGATGGCACCAGATGTCTAAGCGGGAGCGGGTGCTCGTGATGGCAGGGGGTATCGTGCTTGGACTGAGCCTTGTCTTCCTGCTCATCGTGGATCCCTTACTCGACAAGCTGGATCGCCTTGAGCGTCAGACCGTGCGGAAGCAGAAAGACCTCACAGAGTTGGCGGCGCTGAGCCATGCCTATCTCACCAAGCGGAACCGTTTGGCGAAAGTGGAAAGTCACATGCCCGCACACGACAGTCATTTCTCGCTGCTCACGTTCATGGAAGAAGCGGCCACGACTGCACACGTGCGCGAACGCATCACGAGCATGCAACCACAGGTCCAAACGCTGGCGCAAGGCTACGAAGAAACTGCCGTCGATCTCCGGTTGGAAGGCGTGCAACTTCCGGAAGTCCTGGCCTTACTGGTCGCCATTGACCAAGCTCCGTACGATCTGCATGTACGCCATCTCCAAATGCGCCCCAAGTTTGATAATCCCGTGAACATGGACGCAACCATTCGGGTTTTAAGCTATGCCAAAAGCTGACGAACGCGGTGTCGCGCTCCTGTTGGCGCTCCTCGTGTTGACTCTCCTCACCGCTCTGATTCTTGAGTTTGATGCCGAGGCCCGCCGTGAATACCGCGCAGCCGCGACGTTTCGAGACGACTATAAGGCCAGCATGCTGACACGGGCTGCCGTGCAGGCGACACGCGCGGTACTGGCACAGGATCTCCTGCGTGAAAAAATGACCGGCCAAAAATACGACGGCCCGACCGACATCTGGGCCATGCCGATCAAGAACTATGCGATCGGAGACGGGTTCTTGACGGCACAAATCCGAGACGAGACAGGGAAAGTGAATCTGAACGACCTCGCCTCAACGTCAGGTGGGGAACTGGAGCAGAAGAAAAAGGTTTTCCGGGTCAGACGATTGTTCGAACTGCTCAAGGTGAATCCAAACCTTGTGGATACCCTCATCGACTGGATCGATCAGGATGATGCACCTCAACCGGCCGGAGCAGAGAGCCTCTACTATCAGTCCTTGAGACCGCCCTATCGGACCGCAAATTCGCCGTTGCCAGGACTCGGCGATCTTCAGCTTATTAAGGGATTTACACCGGACATTATCAAACGAATCGAGCCCTATGTCACGGTCTACCCCCTGGAAGGTGGAGCGCCGATGAACCTCAACACAGCCGATCCCATTGTCATTCAGACGCTCGACCCCAGTATTACCCAATCTATCGCAATGGAGATCGTTCAGGGACGTCCATACAAAACCAAGGTCGAACTCGATCGAGTCAGCAGTTTTCAAGAACTCGGCCGGACGTTGCGCAACGACTACGACATCAAGTCGGACTATTTCTCGGCACGATTGGCCATTACCGTGAACGAGACGACGAAGATTTCATTCGCGGTCCTGAGGCGAGATGCCAGCAAAGGCGAGACCACGGTGGAATATTTACGGATTCTCTAATGGAACAGGAGGAGTTTCAGGTTTCAAGTTTTTGCGACCTCTGCCTCAACATGAAACTTGGAACTTGAAACCTGGAACTTAATCAAGCGGTACCATAATCGTCACTTCATTGCCGCGTTCGTTGTAGGCTAAACCAGGAAAGAACGATCGAGCCAAAAAGATCCCCCTCCCGCTGGCATCTTCCGACTCACACACTTCCTGTGAGCGTAAGAGCAGACTGTGCCATTTGAAACCCTTGCCTTCATCGGTGATGCGATAGACCAGACGATCGTCGCTCTTCTCGTAGAGCACGTGAATGGTCACCCGACGATCTCTGAGCCGAGCTTGGGCTAAGCGTTGAGCGAGAAGCTGTTCATACTGTCCGTCCGCCAGAGCCTCTTGCTTCTCCTGATAGAAGATTTCGAGATTTCCATGCTCGATAGCATTGAAGAGCAATTCTTGAAGGGCGCCTTGGAGATGGAGCCGCCGCATTGGCGTCAGGGCGGACGCCGTGGTCTTCATCAACCAGGAAATAATGCCTGGAATATGAGCAGGATCCGAGTCCACAGTCAGGCTATACTCTGATCGATACACGCCCGGAAGATCAGCCAGGTCTCTAGGCAGAAGTCCGCGCGCGCGCTGAACCGCGTAGGCCAATTCTTCTTCGGCAATCGGTTTATGAAGATAGTCAGCCGCTCCGATACGAAGCGCCTCAAGGATCATTGGTTCCGGCGCGTCTTGTGCCATCACAATCACAGGACATGGATCATGTCTGGCTTTGAGCTCTTTCACCAATCTGAGTCCTGCCGCATCAGGGAGAAACAAATCGGTGAGGACAATATCCGGCGCCGCGGAGTCGATGGTCGCCAATGCCGCAGCCGGATCATGCACGGCGACAACAGAAAACCCTCTACCCTGCAAGTGCTGGGCAATGCGTGCCTGGGTCTCTGGACAGGAGTCGATGACCAACACATGATCCGACGTGTCCAGCATGTTCATGCGGCAAGTCCTTTGTCTCGTTCACGGCGAAGCGCATTCAGCAGACGCAGAAGTTCCTGTTCCAAGGTGGCATAGAGCGCTTCCGCATGGAGCAGATTGCCGGCCTTTGCGGTTTCTTCCAATGCTTTGCACGCGTGAAGGGAGGCCGGCGCACAGAATTGAAGGATCGCTCCCTTCAGCCGATGACTGGACCGGGCCAAGCCGACAGCGTTCTGGACGCCGAGTGCTGCTTTCGCTTCGGCTAAGTCCTTCGGCCCGTGCTCAAGGAACAGTTCGACCATCATCTCAAACGTTTCTCGATCGTGATCGACTCGGGAAAGTGCCTCATCAAGGCTGAAGACGGGATCATGGTTCATACGAGCTTTTCTCTAGACAACCGCCGCTGTCACCTCGACACCCATCAGCGCCACATCATCGGGAAATTGTTCGTGCCCCTGCCACCGGATCGCTTCCTCAATGGATCTCGCCACCACTTCTGTCAGGGGTCGAGGGCCGCATCCACAAATCGTCTCTTCCAGCCGATCTTGTCCCCACAATGCTCCGCTCGAATCCGGGACTTCGTACAGGCCGTCGCTCAAGAGGTACAGCCGATCACCCGGCGCGATCGTGAGATCCGTCGTTACATACGTCGTCGAGGCGTCAAACCCGAGCGGCAAATTAGGTCGAGCCATCCAGTTGAATTCTCCAGACGACCGTTGAAGGAAGGCCCCGTTATGCCCGGCGGTGGCGTAGGAGAGGGTACGGGCGCGAATGTCCAGTCTGGCAAAGATGATTGTAAAATAGTTTCCGTCTTCCGTCAGCGGGAACTGTTTGTTGGCTTCTGTAAGAATGGCACCTGGATCAGTCGACCCGACATGCCGGAGCAAGTTGCCACGTCGCAGAAATGTTGAAAGCGCGGCGGAGCGCAATGCCGACGAGACACCGTGACCGGACGCATCCAGCAAGTACAATCCCAACACGCCATCACCCCACGAAACAATGTTGAACAGGTCTCCGCCCAAGCCGAGAGATGGTCGATAGGCATGCACCATCTGAACACCGGGTGCGACGATACCCGGTGCCGGGAGGAGCGATTCGACATAGCTTGCCGCTGATTGGATCTCTCGCTCGAGCACCTCCTGCTTCCGCCGAATCTCCTCGGTCGCGTCTTCCAATCGCCGGATCAAGGTCGCGGCGCGTACCCCCGACTGAACGCGAGCCGTGATTTCATACTTGCTGGCGGCTTTACTGAGAAAGTCATCGGCGCCACGGGCCAATCCCTCGGCGATCTGCTCAGGCTCATCGTGACTCGTCATCATGAGGATCTGACTCGTGAGCAGCTCAGGATCTTGACGCACCCGTTCGCAGAAGGACGGGCCGTCGATTTCAGGCATCATCCAATCCAAAATGGTCAGATCCGGACGTTCACGACGAAGCGCATCCAGTCCTGATTTTCCGTCGACCGCCTCGATCACGCGGTACCCCAGCCGCTTGAGTCGAGCCGCCAGCGCAATGCGCGCGGTCGGCTCATCGTCCACAACAAGGACGGTTTGCGGCGTCGGCAACCCGGCGAGACCCGCAGGCGTGGCTAACGACCCAGAGGACATTGGCACTCCTTAGAGCTCAGGGGTTTCAGGTTGTTTGTTTCAAGTTTAAGGTTTCATGTTTCATCGTGTCGGACAACTTGAAACTTCCACCCGCTTCATGCCGCGCGTTGGTGCCCAGCCAAGGCGTCCTGTTCGTTGTCGTAGACGGGAATGAGTTTTTGAATATTCGCCAGACTCATGATTTCTCGCACATAACTCTGCGGCTTCAACATACTCACTTTCCCTTGGCTCAACTTGAAGTTTTGCGAGACTAGCGCCAGCAAGCCTAATCCGGAACTGTCGACGAATCGCACCTCGGCCATATTCAAGATGAGGTGCCGACAGCCCTTCTGTCGGACCCCTTCTACAGCCGTTTTGAATTGTTCGCGGTTCGCGTAGGTGAGATCGCCGGTCAACTCCAGAACCACACCGTTCAGCACAGGACGTTCCTTCACTTGCATAGCCATGACTTCCTCCTTCGTTCAAATCGGTCGGGATCGGATTGTATCTTCCTCTCATGCGGCTCGAGCTTCAGCCGCCGCCTCCTCTGTTGGGAACACAGGAATCATCCTGTCGAGATTTGCCATCTCGAGAGTCGTTTTGACCGTGCCTTGTGGCCCGACCAGACTGAGCATTCGCTCGTCCGCCGTGAGTTGTTGGGACGTCAGGGCCAGCAAGCCGATCGCGGCACTATCGACATAGGTGGCATCGCGTAAGTTGACGATCAGGTGCTTGCTCGTGGACTCCTTAAATATCTTCACCGCAGACGAGAAGTCTTTCCGGTTACGATGCGTAAAGACATCATCGATGTGCACCACGGTGGCTTTGTGTGCCGTTCGTTGAGTAATCGGCATAGAGACTCCAGGACAAATAGAGACTCAGTTGGATACGTTAGTCGTACTTGACTGCTTACTATTGTCGGTTGGTTTTCCTCGAGACTTGAGATCTGAGCGGTTGGGCAGCGAGGGGCCGAAGGTTTAGGGCGTCTTTGGGCGATCTATTCCGGATAACTCTGGTTCCAGCTGCGACGCGCTCTGCGGCTCATCTTCCGTTGATCGTCCGAGCTCGTCCACATTGCTTCCCGTCTCGAGTGTGGGAGCGGGTGGAGCCTGTTCAAGAATGACGACCTCAACTCGACGATTCTTAGCTCGTTGTTCTGGATCGAGATTCTCTGTGACCGGCCTCGTGTCGGCATGTCCTACCGCGGCAAGATGGTCTGACGGCACACCGTAGAGTTCCGACAGCACCCTGACTACCATCACAGCTCGACCAGCCGACAATTCCCAATTGGAAGGAAATTGTGCTGTACGGATCGGAACATTATCCGTATGCCCCTCGACTTTGGTGTGCCGGTTGAGCTCGACAAGAGCCCCGCTCAGGCCCTCAAGAAATGGTAGTGCCTCTGTACGCACCGCTGCTTCACCGCTGTTGAACAGCAACTGATCCGGAATCGTGATTACGATATCGCCATTGACTTTTTCGGTGATCCACACCATCGACATCTTGGGGACCGCCTTGATGCTCTTGACCAGGTTTCGAAGTTTTCTGATCACCACCTCCTTACTCCCAGGCGCGTCTGAAGCCGTGAGTGACGCTTTATTGGTGCTCAACGAAATGGGGGTAGGAGAGGACGGGGGACTCACGACCGGATTGAGCGCTGCCTTGATCGATTCACTGACAGTTCTGTACTTTCCCTCGTTGACGGAGGAGATCGAGTACATCACGACAAAAAAGGCAAAGAGCAACGTAATGAAGTCGGCGTATGAGACCAACCACCGCTCATGGTTTTCATGTTCCTCGTGCTTGTGCTTTGCCATGGTCGTATGATGAGTCGCTGGTCAGTAGTCATCGGTCAATGGTGACAGAGCCAGCTCCGTTCTTTTCCAGCCATTGACTCGTGATCATTGACCAATGACGTTACTTCTTTGTCTCCTTCGTCCGTTCGCTGTGGGGCAGAACGCCCTCTAACTTTTCCTGGAGCAACCGAGGATTTTCACCTTGAGCAAGTCCTACGAGCCCCATAATGACCAGATTGCGGGCACCCGCTTCTTCTTTCAGCTTCAGTTTGATTTTGCTTGCAAGTGGTAGGAAAAACAGGTTCGCTGCGCCGACGCCGTAGACGGTGGCAACAAACGCCACCGCGATACCGCTGCCTAGCTTTGAGGGGTCAGCCAGATTTTCCATCACGTGGATCAGCCCGAGTACCGCGCCGATAATACCGACGGTTGGCGCATACCCACCGGCCGCTTCCCAGACCTTGGCTGCGATCACGCCTTGCTCCTCATGATGTTCTACCTCGATCTCAAGGATCTCGTGCAAGGCTTTCGGTTCGGTTCCGTCGACGATGAGCTGAATCCCCTTTTTCATGAATGGATCCTTAATGTCTTTCAGTTTTCCTTCCAGCGCCAGCAAGCCTTGTTTCCGCGAAATAGTGGCAAGATCCAGAATCAGTTTAATCGTCCCTTTATTGTCGATATGGGGACCTGCGATCGCGATGGACAGCGCACCAAACGCCTTGATGACCACCGACAAAGGATTCTGTATACAAATAGCGCCGAAGGTGCCGCCGATTACGATGATGAAGGCGGTGAGCTGCATAATCGAACCGACATGCCCACCCTCCAGTATTTGGCCTCCGATAATGGAGCCCAACGCGAGCACTATTCCAAGAATTGTGGCAATATCCATTCGTCATCGCCCTCATGAATGCTGCGAGATTCGGTGACAACGGTTTCTGGTTGGGAGTTTCATGTCTCAAGTCCGAACGTGAGATTTGGACCTTGAAACCGGCAACGCCCCTCCCCATCACGAACCTGAAACCTGGAACTTGTAACCCGAAGTCATGCAGCCCTATTTGAACCCGAATTGAGCCAGGATATCGTCGGCCACTTGCTGTTTCATAGCCGTCTTTTTCGATTCTTCGGGCTGTTTCAATAGCTGCCCGGCTGTTCCTTTGGTACCAGTGTTCTCCCCGTTCTGTTGAATGCCGAAGATCACGACAAGTTCCAACAATTTGCTCTGCACTTCATCGAGTATGGTTACCAGCTTTAGCCTAGTTAAAAATTTTGCCAAGCTTCTCTTGCATCGTCTCTGCCGTAAAGGGCTTGACGATGTAGTTGCTCACCCCGGCCTGAACAGCCTCAACTAGGTTGCTCTCCTGCGCTTCAGACGTCATTATCAAGACAGGAATAGCTTTGAGCTCCTCCTCCGCCCTGATTGCACGGAGCATATCGATGCCTGTCATGACCGGCATGTTCCAATCGGAGACGACGAGTCCGTACGTATCGCTTCTTAGTTTTTGCAGCGCTTCCTGTCCGTTTTCGGCTTCGTCACAATTGGGAAATCCCAGCTGTTTCAGAATATTTTTCACGATTCTTCTCATTGTGACCATGTCATCGACGAGGAGGATTTTCATGTTGGGATCGGCTGGCATGACGCCTCTTTTTTTCATTCGACTGTCCCCGCACAGGGACACACTGCTGGTACGGCCGTAGCGGTTCCGTGCCTCCGTAGCGTCCCAGCGCTTCACTCCATATCGGCACATGCATCGAATGACCTGAGCCGGAAAGGGTTGGGAGCTGCTCGGTTGTTTCGACCTGAGAACACAACGATCAACTCGCGTGGGAAAAGGTCGGTTCGAAAGATGGCAGTGACGGCAGAAATATGCCGACCGCTCATTTTCTGAGCACCGTGCGGATCGAGGAATGAAAGAATTCACCATTCTGTCGGTCAACGGGAGAACGACTCATGCCCCTCTCGCCTTGCCCGATCGACTGTGCATCCAGTCATGAATGTCGCGGCGGAGAAAACGCCAATGCTTTCCAATCTTCGAAGCAGGCAATTCTCCTACCCGCGCGAGTTTATAGACGGTGGATTTCGGTACCCTGAGGAACTTTGCGACCTCCATCACGGTCAAGATTTCCCCGTCCCGCGCGGAAGTACCATCCAACTGGCTCACTGTTGTGGTAGATCCATCACTATTCATGGCACTTGAGGTATCGGTGGAGCGGTTTCAAAACTTGAGTCGGTGCTATACTCAGATCGTAGACTTGGAGGCCGACTCTTCCTCACTGCATGTGGATGGGTGATGTCCGTTCAGGTTTCTCAGAGACAAACCGAAGAAGATGTACCACTCGATTCAAACCAGTAGGAACTGATCTCAATGGCACACGTTATCTCTATCGCATCGGGAAAAGGGGGAGTCGGAAAAAGTGTGGTCGCTGCCAACCTGGCACTCGTCCTGGCAAGGAAGGGCAAGCAAGTCGTGCTCGCAGATCTCGATATCGGAGGGGCGGACGCGCATGTGCTGTTCGGCCTTCTCCATCCAACACACACCTTGACTGATTTCCTCACCCATCGCGTCGAACGGCTGGATGATGTGGCTCAGGCCCTCCCGATTCATAGCTCCTTGCGCCTGATTCCTGGAACGGGAGATACGCTGGCAACGGCCAACATGTCCTACTCGCAGAAGAAACGTCTCATCCGAAGTTTTCAAGATATCCATGCTGATGTGATCATTGTCGATATCGGAGCAGGTACAAGCTACCATGCCCTCGATTTTTTTCTGATGGCTGACCGTCATGTGGTCGTGGCCACGCCAGACCCGACCTCCGTCCTGGATCTGTATCGCTTCATTAAGCTGGCCGCCATTCGGCGCGTCTTGTCGATGTTCTTAATGCGGGAGGTCATGGCGGAGGGTCTGGCGAATCGGGATTACAGCAGCGTGGAAGAAGTCTTGGAGGTCGCTGGGAAGACTGACGAATCAGGACGGACACTCGCCGCATCGACCCTGGGAGCTTTTCAACCGGCCCTCGTCCTAAATCGGATCTCAGGACGCGCGCGTGTCAACGTGGCGCAGCTGAAAAAGCTGCTCAAGGAATATGTGGGCGGTGATTTAAGCTTGCTGGGTGAAATTCCTGACGATCCTGCGATGGAACAAGCCGTTCGCGCTTACGTTCCGGTGGTTCACCACGCGCCGTTATCCCCCGGCGCCACGGCACTGACAAAGACAGCGGAAGCCCTGATTCAGCTCCTTTCCACCCCTTCCACTCAAGCAGCCTAGTTGACTGCTTAGGACAGCCGACCCGAGGCAGCAGCCGCCGCCTTATGGCGAGCTCTCAACTGTTCAGCTTGTGCTTGAAGAATGTGGCGGATAAGGTGTTCCTGATCATCCGGCTTGAGATCGACGAACTCGGTGGCAATGATATACCCGTGACCCCCAGCCTGTGCCATCGCTCGAATGACCCTGACAGTCGCCTTGATCAGGATAAACGGAGGAAGAATCAGCTTCAGCGCAAGCTGATCACCGGTGGATAATTCTCGATCCGATACGAAACCCACGCCCCCGCCGCTCAAGTTGACATCCATCGGCCGTGCCATAGCGACGCTATCAGGTTGGCTGGCTGCCAAGGCATTCAGAATCACTTCGAGCAGGTAATCCACCTTCATAATCCACGGCAAGACTGGGGAGCCAGCCAATGAATCGCCTGAACGGGCAAGAAGTTCCGCTGTCGGTTTACCCACAGCAGTAGAAATCATGTCTGCAGTTGGAGCACCTGTCTCGACAGGAAGTGTGTGGCCGGACTCCATCACCACACGATACTCCATCAGCACCCGGTCATCGATTCGGATCCATTCTCGCCGTTCGTCCTGGCTGGTCGTGGATGGAGCTTCCGTTGGGGTCATCATGTGCAACGTCATGATTATTTCACGTCTGACATTATGCGGCCAGGCTCAGCGCCACGGCACAGGCTAAAGCCGGTGGTCGCGGGGTATGGACCGCGACGCAGTTTCTTCCTTGCGCTTTCGCTTCTTTCAATGCAGAACTTGCAATGGTCATCCAATCCACAGTGGAAGCGACGACGAGGTCCGGGATGGCTGCCAGACCAATGCTGACCGTCGTGCGGACCTGTCCCATGTCACTGATAAACAGATGCCGTTCTATACACTCGCGCAATCGTTCCGCGAGAACTCGAGCCCTGCGGATATCGGTATGTGGAAGCACCACTGCGAATTGGTCTCCGTCGCATCGCCCCACGGTATCGAGGTCGCGTACCGTGGTTCGGATGAGACTCGCTGCTGCCTTGAGAACATGATCTCCGGCTGACTGGCCAAGTCGGTTATTCACCACTTCAAAGTAGTCGAGCCCGAGCAGCAAGAGGCACGCTGGAACCTTATAGCGAAGCCCGAGCCTTAATTCACGAGTCACTGCGTCTTCGAATGCCTGTGTACGAAATACCTTCGTAAGAGGGTCCCGTAGGGCGACATCTTGAGTCCGCCGACAGACATCAAGATTCCTCAAGCAGAGTGTCAGGACCGTACCCACCGTATCAATCAATTGGCGTTCCCACTCTGTGTAGGGCCCCGTACCTTTTCGTTGAACAACGAGAAGCCCTTTCTCCTCCTCACTGATCATCAAGGGCATTTCATGACCATTTCGTGGGCTCCCATCAAACTCACGTGGCTGAACGGTTGAAATGAGTGCATGCGACGAGTGTCGAGGGGGAACAAGTCGAAGTGGAATTGGTCGTCGGACGCTGTCAGCAGGCAGGTGACCAAGCCGTCGAAGGAGGTACCGACGGAGACGTGCCTCCTGTTCTCGGTTCCGGTCGTTGGACCAAATCCTTACGTGCTCATGGCTTGACCGAGCGATCCCGATGACATCGGAAGGAATCGCTCTAGGCAATCCTTTTGTAAGGGTTTGGATGATCTCATTTTCATCTGAGCATGCGGCGAGTTCGGCAAGAAGCTGATGGAGCGCTTCAAGTTGTTGCCGGGTTGATGGCAGTGTGTCGTGATCCTGTGATCGTTGCAGAACAACTGGGACTAACTCTTCGCCAGCCATTGTCCATTCCTGGTTCTGCTAGGCCTCCACAGACATTGTCTCGGGTGCCGAATCAGGCACACCGAGCCGTTGACGTAGTCCTTGCAATCGATGTCTTGTCACCGTCGCTTGGCCTAATAACGACGTCAGCACGGCTTGTGTGGTCTGTACCTGGTCGCGGACATAGCGATCCAACTTGAGGACTTCTTGCGTTTCAGAGACCGGCGTCCCCGCCAATTCCAGTAGAACCCCTCTCTCTCGATAGCATTCAATGACCACATCCCACTGCCCCAACCGAGCGGCCTCAACGGCCGTCTGTGTGAGTCGCACGATCTCAACCTGACGATCAGTTCTTGTCGAATTCATCGCACTCCCGCCATTCGGGGCTGCTGCTGCGCAGCGACTTCGCGCCACGCTTCACGCAATGTGCTCAAGCAACGGAGAGGACCGTCAAGCCTCCGCTCATTGTTCCGAGCATTGGCTTCAACAAGCTCCGCCAACATGTAGTCGTACAATCTCCGCAGTGACCTTGCAATGTCTCCGCCTTGTTCGTAATCGAGTACGCTGTTCAGTTCTCCGATGATCGCGATAGCCCGGCCCAGATGCCGCGCCTTCTCTCGGACATTCTTCGCCTGGATCTCACGTCTGGCGATCTCAATCGATTGTATCGCGCCGTCGTATAACATCACGATCAATTGGACGCCAGAGGACGTGACGACCTGAGTCTGTTCATACTGTCGAGCGTACTGAGTGAGCATGGCCGATCTTCCTCGTTTAGTTTTGATTCGACGAAGACTGTGATTGGAGGAAACTACTTTGCCCCTGGAGCTGCCGCAAGAGCCCATCCAGCGCGGCGAATTGACGCCTCAATCGCTCTTCGTATCGACTCAGGGCATCTTCTTGCCTGGCAATGTCGTTTCCGACTCGGGCAATCTCGCTGGTTACACCGTTTTTGCGAAGCGTGAGAGCCCCGCCTGCAACATCATTCAATGCATCCACCACCGACACGAGCGACTGGGCAAGCCCGGTCGCCGCTCCCTGATTGGAGAAGAGGGCCTTCACCGCACTGTAGTCTGTGCTCAAAGCAGTGGTCAGCTGTCCATCGTCAACTGTCAGGGTTCCATCTCGCTCGGTCTTGAACCCGATTTGCCCGACACTGCTATAGGTGGTGGCTCCGCTGACCGAGGATGAGAGGGCCGTTCTCAGTTGAGCAATCACGGTTCTAGCAGACGACTCGTTGAAGAACACCCCTCCCTGCTTCGTTGTCACGTCATAGGTCGTCCGTTCATTGATGAATTTGACCACCTCGTTGTACGCCGTTGCCAAGGCTTTGATGTTCGTCTTGACGGCATTCACGTCTTGAGACAGACTCACCTGGACCGTCTCCGTTCCCGTTGTCTTTGTAAGCGCGAGCGACAGTCCTGGGATTGCGTCGGAGATCGTATTCGAACTCCGTTGGATCGTCAGCGGATTCAGGCCCTGATCCCCGATCTGGATTTCCGCATTCTGCGCGGCAGACAGGGTATCGATTCCACCGGTTCCACTGCCGTCCAGAAGATCCAAATCCGTGCCGTCAGCCACAATAGTGATCGCATGGTCGCTGCCCGTATTATGGGAAGAAAGAGCCAAGCGGTACGACGGCGCCACTTCCGTTCCCGTATTGATTAGCGAGGCGGTCACACCAGCTCCGAGATCATTAATATGATCCCGTAAGTCTGTCAGAGTGGCAGTTGATCCCAAATTCACAGTTTGGTCCGCTCCGGTCCCAACCTTAAAGGTGAATGTGGCCGACCCTCCGCCAACGATGTCCGCTGTCTCGGATGAGACGGCTTTGGCTGCCTTACTCACGATCTGATGGGATTGTGCGAGTTGAACGACCCGGATGCTGTAGGTTCCCGATGTCCCTGAGGAAGAGGCCGAGACGGAGAGTACCGTCGAATCCGTCACCGAGGCTGTCGTCTTGTCAAACGACGTCGAAAGCCGGAGCGCCTCGGCGGCACTTTGGAAGGCCGCCACTTTGGTGCTTACGGTAGTCAAATCCGTCAGCTTGGTATTGAGATCGGTCTTTTTCTTGGTCAGTCGATCAACCGGTAGTTGTGCAACCTTCACCAGTTGATCGACAACTTGGCCAAAATCAAGCCCGTTCCCTAGGCCTCCGAAACTTATTGTCGGCATCCCACATCCTTGTGTATCAGATCAGACATGTTCCTCAAAGAGCAGACCCTTGTGATTCGCCAAGTCCTTGGCGAGATCGATCACTTCCTGAGGAGGGATCTGCCGAATCACTTCTCCAGAGTCTCGATTCAAGATCTTGACGACGACCCGATGAAGGTCTTGATCCACTTCGATCTGCAACTGTGATCCCGATTGTTGCAGAGCGTCTCTCACCTTGCCCACGGCTTGTTCAAGCGCCACGCGGTGCGTCGGAGACGCAGGACTGAAGTCGGAACCGTGACTACGCTCGGTCACGCGCACGTTCGTTGGAAACGCATCGGCCTGACTTCTACGGTTGGCAGTGG
>Ga0224505_10000494_pt1 | contig 26867 bp, 19 predicted proteins | sample SF_Jan12_sed_USG_FD_169102 | JGI IMG/M metagenome (GOLD analysis project Ga0224505, IMG submission 169102) | Sediment microbial communities from San Francisco Bay, California, United States - SF_Jan12_sed_USGS_4_1 | ecosystem: Environmental > Aquatic > Marine > Sediment | place: USA: California... | reverse complement strand
ATTCCAATCGAGGCCATGCATGTTTGGATCATAGAAATAGTCGCGTTCAAATCTCCATGCATCTGAAAACAATTGCTTCCACTCTTCCCTTGGAACGACTGTCATCGTCATATTATCCGTGGGCATTTTTTTATCCATTTCCTGATCGGCGTCAACGTCTACAATAGCATACTTACCATCCACTGCAACCATTATCTTCTTGCCGTCGGCAGAAACTTCAAACCCGTCAGCCTTGGTGACTATCGTTTTCTCTTCACGTTTGCTGAAGTCGTAATAGGCAATAGGTTTTTCCTTGCTATCAGATCCGGTGTTGGGAAAGTGGTGGTAGATGATTTTTCCGGAAACGGCCACTAACTTATTATAGTTTCCGCCTTTGAGTGGCAGCAACACCATGCGCTCTTCAAAACCCTGCATATCAATGACGGTAGCTTTAACGGCGTCTTTACCCTCCTTACTCGCATCGTCATCTTTCTTAGTCGATGATTTTGTTTTTTTTGATTTGGGTTCCTGTTTTTTGGCTTCTTCCTCAAACGCTGTTTCATCATTCTTAGGCGCCAACGGGGAAAGTGAATCTTTCGCCAACGGCACAGCGGCGATCATTGTTGCATTAGGGTAAGACCAATTGCCATCAAAGTCGCTGTAAGCGGGGCTGAAATTCCGGTTGGTGAGGAAGTATAAATATTTCCCATCCGGGTCGAAGACAGGCTGTGAATCGGAATAAAAACCCGACGTGACCTGGGTAAGCTTCTGCGCCAACACATCGTAAAACGCAACAGCGTTGTTGTCATTATCCTGGTTGCGGCCAAAAGCCAGGTAACGGCTGTCGGGTGACCAGGAAACGGTAAATGATGTAAGGGCGCCTTCAAACATATTCTTCTGTTGGTCTACACGCAAGGTCCTGTTTTTTTCGTAGTCGTATACGTACACCACCATCGCCTTGTCAATAAAAGCCATCTTCTTGCTGTCGGGCGACCAGAAGATTTGGTACCGGAATCCGGGCCCGTATGCAGTGAGTTTTCGTTCTGCCCCACCATTTTTAAGGTCACGCACCGTAAGTTCATATTCACCTGATCGATCACTCCAGTATGCCACGAGTTTGCCATCAGGCGACCAGGATGGATATCGTTCTGCGACGCCGGATGTTTGGGTCAGGTTGATAACGGGACCATTTTCTGCCGGCACCGTGAATACCTCACCACGCGCACTGAATATTCCTCGTTTGCCGTCGTGTGAGACCATGAAGCTTTCAATCAGCTTGGCGGTACTTACTTCTTTGGGCATGAGTGTCGCCTCATCGGTTACCACCGTTACTTGCACTTCTTTATATTGGTCTGTCGTGAGGTTCAGCAAGTGCAGTTTGCCACCTGCTTCGAAAACGATCTCTTCCGGGCCAAGGCTCGGGAAGTGAATATCGAAAGTTTTGAAATCTGTTAATTGCTTTCTCGATTTCGATGACAGGTCATAGCTCCAGATATTGAATCGTTGTTCAGGTCCGGCATCGGAGAGATAGTATATTTTATTTTCGTGCCACATAGGCAATTCGTTGTTTGCGTCGTTGTCTGTAATTTTTTCCCAAGACTTGTTTAATAGGTCAAAGATCCAGACGTCAGGGGCCATACCACCACGATACCGTTTCCATGTCCGAAACACGCGGCTTCTGGTGGTGTAAGCGATCTTTGTGCCATCCGCCGAAAGGCTTCCGAACTCGCCATAGGGAACTGGGAGCTTTTCCGGAAGGCCACCGTTATCGGATACCTTGTAGAACTGACTGAACCGTTGCTTCCCACTTTCCCGTGAAGAAGCGAACAGGATTTGTTTACCATCCGGATACCAGTCAACGACACGATCTGACATACCGTGGTACGTGATTCGGGTAGGCAACCCTCCCATTGAAGGCATTGCAAAGACATCAATGTTTCCATAGTAATTTCCGCTAAACGCAATTTGCGAGCCATCAGGCGAAAACTTGGGAAGCCGTTCTTCACCTTCTGCGGAGGTAAGTCTGTTGGCGACTCCTCCTTTTTTGTCCACGATCCAAATATCACCGCCATACGAAAAGGCAATTTGTGTCGATGAAACATCGGGATACTGCAGCAGGCGTGCGTTCACTTGTGCGTTGACCTTGGTATTCCCGAAGCTAAGGAGTAAAAAAATAATTATTCCGATTCTTTGCATGCGCTATCCTGGTTTGTGATTGAAGAACTAAAATAAGAAATATACCGCGCATCTTATGTATGCCATTGCACTGATTGACAAGGAAACATTGAAAGGCATTCGGACCGGCCAAACTGTGTATTGCGCGCAAATGCATTTTCGCGCAGGCTCACGGAGTACCCTGTTGTCTTTTGGCTTACAGTGGCTTAACGCCAGGTTGCTGCAATCCTAACAGCTAATTATTGGCTCATTTTAGTCACCTTCCGTCTCACATGAACACTAAAAAATGTTACGTGAGGTAAGGGCCAATAAAAAAAAAGGCAGGTCGTTAAACCTGTCTTTTTTTTGCGCTTCTCCGGCGTGCTCAATGCAAAGCCAAAAAAACGGCATCGGCGTTAATTATATTGACAGGTGCCAATCTCAACTTAGCACCTATTCAACCCTGCTCCAAATAGAGCGTTTGATGGATTTCGTGAATTCATTCCAATCGTCTAATGCGTTATCCCAAGTACCCTCGCCGTGCGCCTTGTTGTATTCATCCTTCATTTTCCAGTCTTCGATATCAAGCTCAGCAAAAGTTTCGAAAGTAAAAACGATCGCCACATCTCTTCCATCATCTTCACCATATTGGTTTACCCAAGTGCTGACCTCATCACCCATTTTCTTATTGACAACGACCACTTTTTTCATAAACTCAGCAAATTTGTAATAGTCGCCACGCTCCAGATCGATAAGCCATACCGTTTGTCTCTTCTGACTTTTGTCATCGCGAAAGGAAAGGTCAGCATCCATCTTCCAATATTCGACTGCTCCGTACTCCTGAACAAAAGGTTCAACAGTATCTTTCCAGTCTTTGGCGTGTTCGCCTGCTCCTGGTGCTTTATCCATGTCTGTATAGGTCAGCGGTCCCATAGCCCACACATAATCGCCAGCCTGGCTTCCGGTTTCTATGGACCAAAGTACCGCAGCATATTTTCCTGTGTGATACTTTGCATCATGCTTCTTCACAGCAGCTTCAAATTCCATATTTTTACCAACTTTACACTTCATCCGGCTGAGCTGGACCATGGTATAGTCTGTTTTCGAAGTCTGGCCCATCGCCATTACAGGGATGAACAACATCCCAAGCATTAGCTTCTTCAAATTTTTCATTTTTTCAAGGGTTTAGGTTAGGGTTAGCAGAAGCGATCAATCTAGCCATTAATTCAGACGTAACCAATGAAAAAGTGCAACTTTCCACGACCCTTAGGTTGTAGGCTGCACGCAGTTGTAGCGACAGGAATCGTCAAAAGTGACATGGCAATGAAAGTACCCACGCGAGGCTCACTCGTGCCCCTCTTTCAGCAACAGCGTAACTTTCCACGTTCAACCTCCAATCAGCTAAAGCCATTTTCAACAGGGGTTAATAATATTTTGTTTGGTAAGTACCGTAATCATCAGACATATCCGGCAACCATTCGTCGAAGCTATCCCCATTGAATAAATGACCCTTCCTTCCGTTAATCGTTAATTCTATGAAAGGGGCAATTGTATAGGTTGTACCTTTTTCCAGACCATCTATTACCATCGTATAATGATAGTACCAGGCGGGTCCTCCATGGTCTGCAGTACCCCACGTTCCATAGTCTGCCAATTGTGTAAAGTCAATAGTATCGGGCTCTGATAGAAATAATACGGTCTGCTTTGCCGTGTCCAGAAAAATATTTACTTGCCCGAGGGATACATCTGCGCCAATTTGATTAATAGTCAATACTGAATCATATTTAATAAAAAAGGGGATTGTTATACTGGTATCACTGACCAGAACCTCACTCCAATAGACTGTGAATACAGGCAGATCGTAGTAGGCATGAGGAGGACAAGTGGTACATCCCCCAATTACACAGCCTACGCATCCTGAATCATCATAGGGAAATACAGGCTCGGTAGTATCGTCGCACCCGGAGATGCAAACCAGCAGTGCAAGACTTGCTGCAGCATTTAATATGAGCGTTTTCATGACGTTGTATTTTAATTTCAAGGCTAAGGTATGTTCGTCCCAGAGAGTGTGCTACCAGATCCCTTTCTTACACCTGGACGGGTTATAAAGCGACCCATATCGCAAGGAGGAAGATAAAAGCGAGAAATGTAATAAGACGTTTCATTGTCGTATCGTTTACACAAATGTCTGGACACTTTAAGCGATACTGTTAATATGAATCGTTCAATTATTGTAACATTTAAGTCACTAGACCAAACTAATGTGGATGTTGCGCGTTGTTGTGGCGTGAGGTCATCCGCGCGGAAGGATTTGTTATCGAACGTAAGTTTTACCCTCCTAAGCTTGCTTTGCTTTCTACTTTCCACTTAAATCAGCTCAATTAATCAATGTCTCAGGAAGACCGGAATAATTTGTAGCACTGCTTATAAAGACAACCCTCTGGCGATAAGACAACGCGATCCTCTGCAGGACTATAATGATTTAATTCAAACGTCGCTGAACGAAATTGCACCTGGCTATTTGATAGCGGTACCCGTATAGTCCAACCGCCACTAACAACACGCGTGCCGGTTGCACGCAACACTGCCAGAGGCTTCTTCAGATACAACATCCATACGTAGCCAACTGAATTACCAGGATCAACAACATCTATATGTCAACTGAATTACCAGGATCACTGTTACAACAGGGATACTTATTGCCAATGCCGTTAAGAGTGGACGTGGTTTTCGAAGCGAAATCATTGCGACATTTTTTTCCACGTTTTCAAACGTATCAGAATAATAACTATCCTTGGAATGGAGAATGTCGCCGCTTTGAAAGATGTAACCCTCTATTTTTGTTTCACTAACTGTTTTGACGTGAATCATTAGCTGCCGCCCTGTATTTAGCGTAAACAGATATTTCTTTCCTGGTTCCAATTTTGACAAGAAATCCTTCGTGATAGGTTCTGCCCTTGTAAGATTCTTGTATGAATAACAAGAGGATAACAACAGCGAAAGCGATACCAGTATTGCCAGTAGTTTCATAAGTTGGTCTTTTGCTCTATTTGACAAGGTATGAAGAAGCCATCGTTGGGTTTAACTCAAATCGTTCACTTGTTAGCTCATTTTAATCAGGTTAATAAAAAAGGCGGGCCGTTAGACCTACACGCCGTGGGGTCCACAGGTAAAAAAGTATTGATAAAAACGGAAAGGGCCAGCGGTGCCGACCCCTTTGCGTAACTTCCCTGAAATGACATTATAAATTTGTTGACCAGTAGTCAACAAAGATAAATTTTCGTTGTTCGGAAAACCTGACTAATTCACGGCCTTGCAGGCCAATTGCTGGCCAATAGAAAAATAAAAAAGACAGCTACTTAATGTAACTGCCTGATTATCAAGAGCCCCCTGCCGGGATCGAACCAGCGACCTACTGATTACAAGTCAGTTGCTCTACCAGCTGAGCTAAGGAGGCATTTCCCATTCATCATCCCATGTTTGACGGCTGACTGGAAACAGAGGTGCAAAAATAGAGTAAGAATGCTTTTAACCAAATAGTTGGTACAAATTACTTCAAATGGCAACCGCAATGTAATATGGAACTTTCGAATAGGGTTCAATTACAGTATTGGACCAATTTGGAATTGCCGGAATAGAAACATGCTGCCGCTACTTTATATGGTCCGTAGCAATTTAAGCTGATCTTTCAATTGCTTCAAATGATCCGATGCCTCCTTAATTTTCTCATTAAATTCATCTTTGAACTTTTCGGCATTTTTAGAGCGTCCGAAAAACTCCAGATTGTTTCTCCACAAAGCAATATCGTTCTCCACTTTACTGATCTTCTTCCGAATCACCTGCTCCTTTTGATAAATCTTACGATCCGCCATTGGATCGTTGCGCAAATCGCTTAACTGTGTTTCCAGTACAATCCTTTCTTTTTCATCTTCAGTGATTCCCGGTATAGTGTCGATAAAATTTTCGACAGCCTGGTGGTAGCGCGTTCTGATGGTGTTAATGTCCTTGCGCGGCACAAACCCTATTTCACCAAACCTGGCATTCAAATCACGCAGAATCTCGTGTGATCCTGTTTTCGCTTCAGCATGGTTTTCCAACGCCGTACATATTTCTTCTTTCAGTTTGAGATTTTCCTGCTGTTCATTGTCTACTTTATCATGTTGGGTCCTGCGATGCTCAAAAAAATGATCACAAGCCTCTTTGAATTCCTTGAAGATCTTCTCTCTTAACTTCTCCGGCACCGGCCCGATATCCTTCCATTTTTGCTGCAAGCTCTTCAACTCATTAGACGTACGCTCCCAGTCATTACTCTCTTTTAATTCAATCGCTTTTTTTACCAGCTCATTTTTCAATTGCAGGTTCTGTTCCCGCTCTTCATCCAATCGTTTAAAGAAGGCATTTTTGTTATTGAAAAACGTCTTAAAGGCTGACCAGAATTTCTTGTTAACATCTTTCGCTTTGGCCCGTGGCAAGCCACCGATAACTTCCCATTTTTTTTGTAGTTCCAGAATCTCTTTTGTTTTCTGGTTCCATTCCTTAATCCTGTCAGATCGAAAATCGATGAATACCTGAACTTCGTCACTTAATGTTGCCTTACTTTCCAGGTTGACATGAAGCTCTTGTTGCAAATTTTGCATATAGGCATCACGCCTGGCATATACGGCATCTGATGCCAGTTTGAACCGCTGCCAAACTGCTTCCTTATCGTCTTTAGGGACTGGCCCCAAATGCTTGAATTCATGATGCAACTCGTTAAGCTCGCGAATGGCATCTTTGATATGATCAACATCCGCAAGGTTTTCGGCCCGCACACATAGTTCCAGTTTTGCTTCGAGGTTCTTCCGGCGATCAAGTTCCTTCAATTCAAAGTAAATACTTTGATTGTCATAAAAACGGTCTGTTAATGCATGATAATTGGCCCATAACGACTTAGCATGCGCCCCGGGCACGCCCCCTATCGCCTTCCATTCCCTTTGTATTTCTTTGTAGCTTTCAAACTGATCGGTCGTATCCTCGGAATCAGAAAGGACCCTAAGCTTTTCCAGCAACGCCAGTTTTTTCTGGTAGTTTTCATGCTTATTCTCTTCCTGCTGTTTGAAAAATTGAGCTTTACGATCTTTGATGAGCTTGAAGTTCGCATCGAAGATCATGTCGGCTTCGTCCCCTTTGAAATCAAAATCCTGCTCAATACCACCGGACGCAATGAACTTCATGAGTGCTTCTGCGCGTTCCTTTTCGCGGATATCATCAAAAAGTGGCTTGATCTCGCGGAGTATGTGATCTACTTTCTTAAAGTTATCATCCTTAGAGATTTCTTTAACGAGCTCCGCCAACTGCTGCTTTGAACAGTCGGAATAATCTACCTGGTCATCATCATGATGATCATCATTGGATTCATCTCGTTCCGAAAGGTCAACTTCAGATTGTAATGTGCTTCCATGGTGCACCAAATCGGTATGATGTGCATGATCCTGCTCTTCGCTTTTGTCTCTTTCCATTTCCATGGCCAATGTTCATTGCTACGCGCTTTAGCGTAAATTTACGAAAAATGCTCAATTCAGTCTTGGGTCAACAGGATAGTTGGAATAAACCGAAAAACGGCCTCCCATATTATCTAGCGCCTTTTTCCAGATATCTGCCGGGTCCGTATCAAATAACAGCTCATCTGTGACAAAATCGCAAACTATCCACGAATCATCCTGAAGCTCAGACTCCAGCTGACCCTGACTCCATCCACTATAACCAAGATAAAACCTGATGTCAGCGGACTGTATTGCAGCAATATCAAGCTGCATCATAAGACTTTCAAAATCTCCGCCCCAATAAATTTCACCATGTATATTAACAGCATTTTCGATGTGCGTGTTCCGATGAAGGAAATGGAGTGTATCCTGCTGGACAGGTCCCCCCACGAAAACCTTATCTTCCATATTCCGAATGTCCTCCATTACTTCGTTAATGTGTATGATGGAAGGCTTGTTCACCACAAAGCCGAAAGAACCTTCATCGTTATGTTCACACAACAACACGACAGTCCTTTCAAAGTTCGGATCAGGCAGATAGGGCTCTGAAATGAGCAATCTCCCTTTTTCCGGTTTCAGCTTATTGCTATACTTAAAAAACTCCATGACAAAAAGCTAATTGGTGATTATATCCGAAATACGGTGCAGTTTCAATACTTGAATAAAATACTTCATTCTCACCTATGCAAATTTTATTTCTTTGTTAAACTTTTATCGAAATTACGACTGTATGAGCAAATTATCTGATATACGAAAAGAATATTCCAAAGCATCTCTTGATATTTCCAACGTGTCGCCGGATCCGATCCATCAATTTGACAAGTGGTTTGATGAAGCCTTGCGGGCCGAAGTCCTTGAACCCAATGCGATGAGCCTGGCAACTGCAAGCAAAGACAACATACCATCCTGTCGTATCGTCTTGTTGAAGGGAATTGAAGAAAACAAGTTTCAATTTTATACCAACTTCCAGAGCAAAAAAGGGAAAGAACTTGAAAATAATCCTGTTTGTGCGCTAACATTCTTCTGGCCTGAACTGGAAAGGCAAGTTAGAATTGAAGGCACTGTTACGCGGATAGATGAAAAAAGAGCAGAAACATATTTTCAGAGTCGACCCCTGGGATCGCAGATCAGCGCATGGTCGTCACCGCAGAGTTCTGCCATCGACAGCAGACGTATTCTTGAAGAGCGTGTGGGGCAAATTGAAAAACGGTTTGAGGGCAGCAGCATGTTGCCAAAACCACATCAGTGGGGAGGTTACCAGGTAGATCCTTTAATGATTGAATTTTGGCAAGGCAGAACGAACCGGCTACATGACAGGGTTGAATTCACCAAAATAGATGGCCGGTGGCATGTACAAAGGCTGGCGCCCTAGAAGATATCGAACAAGGAGTTTACGCCAGGATAACGCCGGGCAGTGAATCCCTCTCCGTAGCTGGTTCCAATGGTGTTCCCATACTCAATGGCGCGTGCCTCCAGCAGTTTTAGAAAACGGGGGCTAGATACATACGTTTCTGGCTCTTTACTCAGTGGATCGTAGAACTGGGACTTAAAGGCACGAACCGCCTCCATTTTTTTGTCCATAAAATCCGAAATATCGACCACAAAATCAGGGGTGATATAGTGACTTTGCACATAATGATAAACAGACTTCGGTCGCCATGCCATTTGCTTCACGCCATCATCATCAACGGTTTCGATCTTTATCAGCCCCGCCAGAAAACATGCATCGTAGGCCAGATCGGCTCCCTTGCCATGGTCAACGTGCCTGTCGGAAATGGCATTGGCAAGCACGACATCAGGTTGAAATCTTCGTATCGCCCGGATAACCGTCAACTGATGGTCAACGTCATTTTGAAAGAACCCATCTTTGAGGCCGAGATTCTCCCGAATTTCCACGCCGAGGATTTTTGCCCCCGCTGCTGCCTCCAGCGCCCTGACTTCTGGAGTACCCCGGGTACCCAGCTCCCCTCGGGTCAAATCCAGGATACCAACCTTGTAACCAAGTGAGACATGTTTGGCGATGGTTCCACCACAGCCTATTTCAGCATCATCAGGATGAGCGCCAAGAACAAGGATATCAAGTTTCAACTTGAGGCTTCTAATTTAGTTGAGGTAATATAGACTATATAACTGTTAATGAACAGTTTCCATTTCCTTCATAGCAAGGAATTTTTCGGCATCAAGCGCTCCCATGCACCCGGTTCCTGCTGCCGTAACCGCCTGCCGATAAACCTTATCTGCGGCATCACCTACAGCAAAAACACCGTCAACATTCGTTTTTGAAGTACCGGGAACAACCTGTATATAACCAGTTTCATCCATATCGAGAAAGTCCTTAAATATGTCTGTATTGGGTTTGTGACCAATGGCCAGGAAAAAGCCGCTTATGGCAATCTCCTTTTTCAGCCCGGTTTTGTTGTCAACCAGGCGGACACCTGTCACGCCCGCCTCATTGCCAAGAATCTCTTCAGTTTCTGTATTCCAGTGAATTTCGATATTGGCGGCTTTCATCACCCGCTGCTGCATAATCTTAGAGGCACGCATTTCATCGCGTCTGACAATAAGGTGAACTTTTGGACACAGGTTAGACAGGTAGGTAGCCTCTTCTGCAGCGGAATCTCCGGCGCCAACCACGGCTACTTCCTTACCGCGGTAGAAAAATCCGTCGCATACAGCACAAGCGGAAACACCTTTGTTGTTAAATTTTTCTTCTGATGGAATGCCAAGGTATTTTGCAGTTGCGCCTGTTGCGATTATGACTGCGCCGGCCACAATCTCATCTTTTTCATCCACCATCACCTTGTGCGGATACCCGGAGAAATCAACCGATGTTACAAGACCATATCGAATTTTTGTTCCAAATCGCTCAGCCTGGCGCTGCAGATCCATCATCAGCTGAGGACCATTAATTCCATCCGGATAGCCAGGAAAGTTCTCTACATCGTTGGTAATTGTAAGCTGACCACCTGGCTGACCACCCGTGTACAACACAGGCTCAAGGCCGGCACGTGCAGCATAGATAGCGGCTGTGTAACCCGCAGGGCCTGAACCAATAATTAGTACCTTGACTTCTTCTTTTGCCATAGATCGATCTTTGCTGCTAAACAAAATAAAAGGTCTCGCAATTCGAGACCCTTAAAATAAATATTGATATACCCATTATTAACCCAGGTAAGGCTTTAAAGACTTACTTCTTGAAGTATGACGTAATCTTCTAATAGCCTTTTCCTTGATTTGGCGCACGCGCTCTCGCGTAAGATTAAACTTCTCACCAATTTCTTCCAGCGTCATTGCATGTTCTCCATTCAGACCAAAATACAATGTAATAACATCAGCTTCACGCTGTGTGAGGGTTGACAGTGCACGTTGAACTTCTCGCCTTAATGAATCATTCATCAGCCCTGAGTCCGGCGTTTCTTCGCTATCATTCTCCAGCACATCAAGCAAACTGTTTTCCTCACCTTGCACGAAGGGGGCATCCATAGAAACATGGCGGCCCGAAATTTTCATGGTATCCACTACTTCCGCAGTGGTTACGTCAAGCACGTCCGCCAGTTCTTCAGGCGAAGGCTCACGTTCATATTTCTGTTCAAGTTCTGAAAAGGTCTTTGATATTTTGTTCAATGAACCAACCCTGTTGAGTGGCAATCTGACAATGCGGGATTGCTCTGCCAATGCCTGCAGGATAGATTGACGTATCCACCATACAGCATAAGAAATGAATTTAAAACCCCTGGTTTCATCGAAGCGTTGTGCTGCCTTAATCAATCCCAGATTTCCTTCATTAATCAGGTCCCCTAGAGACAAACCCTGATTTTGATATTGCTTTGCCACTGAAACAACGAAACGAAGGTTGGCTTTCGTAAGTTTTTCCAATGCAATTTGATCACCTTCCTTTATACGCTTTGCCAACTCCACTTCTTCATCAGGTGTAAGCAGATCAACCTTACCAATTTCCTGGAGATACTTGTCCAATGATTGGCTTTCCCGATTGGTAATTTGTTTACTGATCTTTAGCTGTCTCATCCTCTAAACTATATATTCGTCTCGTTTCCTTAACAATATACTCTCAAAATACATTTCCAGTCAATGGTCTGCCAGTGATAATTAGGCCGGGGTGGTTTCTGGCCTGGGAGGTCTTGGCAAAAGTACTTTTCTGGATAATCGATATTTGCCTGTTTTCTTATCAACCTCGATCAGCTTCACTTTCACTTCTTCGCCTACTTCGAGAACTCCTTCCATGTTCTCAAGACGCTCCCATTTAATCTCAGAAATATGTAAAAGTCCATCTTTACCTGGCATGAATTCCACGAATGCTCCGAACGGCATTATGGATTTAACCTTTCCATCGTAAACCTCACCCACCTCAGGTATTGCCACAATACCTTTGATCCGGGCAAGCGCAGCCTCCATAACTTCTCTGCTTGTCGCAAAGACTTTTACGATACCTTTATTTCCAACTTCCTCGATTGACACTGTTGCGCCGGTTGTATTTTGAATATCCTGTACAACCTTTCCACCGGGGCCGATTATTGCACCGATCATATCCTTTTCAATAATAACAGTTTCAGCACGTGGCGTTTGTGGCTTAAGATCCGGTCTGGGCTCACTGATCGTTTTCTTCATCTCATTCAGGATATGCATCCTTCCTTGCTTTGCCTGTAACAATGCTTCCAGTAATATCTCGTAGGTAAGCCCGTCAACTTTCAAGTCCATTTGACAAGCTGTTATCCCAGCCTCAGTGCCCGTCACTTTAAAATCCATGTCACCCAGGTGGTCTTCATCTCCGAGAATGTCAGAAAGGATTGCATACTTGCCAGTTTTGCTGTCTGAGATCATACCCATGGCGATACCAGATACCGCAGCTTTTACGGGAACTCCGGCATCCATCAGGGCAAGGGAGCCCGCGCAAACTGTAGCCATGGATGATGAACCATTTGACTCCAGTATATCCGAAACAATACGTATGGTATAGGGATTTTTTTCTTCAGACGGAAGTACCTGCTTCAATGCACGGTGTGCAAGGTTTCCATGACCAACTTCCCTTCTGCCGGGTCCGCGATTAGGTTTAACTTCTCCCGTTGAAAAACCGGGAAAGTTATAATGAAGAATAAACTTGCTGTATCCTTCAATCATGGCACCGTCTACCATCTGTTCGTCCAGCTTTGTACCCAATGTTACTGTGGTTAATGACTGCGTTTCGCCGCGCGTAAAAATAGCGGAACCGTGAGGTGAAGGAAGATAATCAATTTCACTCCATATATCCCTGATTTCATTGGTTTTACGACCGTCCAAGCGAACGTGTTCATTAAGTACCAGATCACGGGCAGCTTTCTTCTGTATTTCCTTATAATAGCGTTTCGCAAGGTCTTTGTTTACCGTCGTATCTTCGGGAAGCGCTGCCAGATAATCATCCAGAATCTTGGCGAAGGCGTCCGAGCGGTCTTTCTTATTGGTTATCAATTGGCGCGCTACGTTGTAGGCATTGTCGTACATCAATTTCCACAATTCTTCACGCAGATTCTCGTCCTTCACTTCATGATCATACGTTCTTTTCGCGGTTTTGCCTACAGCTGCTGACAATTCAATCTGCAACAGACATTGGTCCTTTATTGCCTCATGTGCAACTTTCAAAGCCTCGAGCATATCTGTTTCACTAACTTCCTTCATTTCGCCTTCCACCATTAAAATGTTCTCGATAGAAGCGCCCACCAGCAAGTCGATATCGGCTCTGTTCTTTTGCTCCATGGTAGGATTTACGATGAAGTTGCCATCAACGCGTGCTACGCGCACCTCAGATATAGGACCTTGAAAAGGAATATCAGAAACAGACAGGGCAGCTGAAGCCGCAAAAGCAGCTAATGCATCAGGCAACGCATTCTCATCGCCAGAGATGAGGTAGAGCATTATTTGCGTGTCGGCATGGTAATCGTCCGGGAAAAGCGGGCGGATAGCGCGATCAACCATTCTGCAAATGAGTACTTCATAATCTGAAAGTCTGCTTTCGCGTTTCATAAACCCGCCTGGCACTTTGCCAGTAGAAGCAAACTTCTCCTGGTAGTCGACCGAAAGCGGCAGGAAATCAGTGCCTTCTCTTGCATCTTGGGTTGCCACAACCGTGGCTAATATCATGGTATTGCCCATGCGGAGCACGACAGATCCGTCGGCCTGGCGGGCTAATTTACCAGTTTCAATAGTTATTTCGCGGCCATCAGGCAGCTTACATGTTTTTGTAGTAACAATAGGTTTCATAAATGATTTGATTTTAGCCCCTTTTTGAAAAGGCTTACAATATGTTAAAAATGCAAAAAGGGAACCTTTTTTCGGGTTCCCTTTGGGGAATGTCTTTACATTACTTTCTAAGATCCAGGTCAGCCAGGACAGCCCTATAGCGGTCTATATTAGTGCTTTGCAGATAATTAAGCAGCTTTTTACGCTTTCCTACTAATTTCAAAAGACCCTGTTGGGTTGAGAAATCTTTCTTGTTAATCTTCAGATGGGCCGTCAGATGATTGATCCTATGCGTGAAAAGGGCAATCTGTGATTCTGCCGAGCCAGTTTCTTCCTTTTTCTTTGCAAAGCCGTGCTTTGCAAACAGGTTTTGTTTTATTTCAGTTGTGAGATACATCTACTAAATGTTTTTTCTTATTTTCAGGGGGCAAAGGTAAGCCAAAATGGCCGTATTTTCCAAAGGATCGGTAAATATTCCTTGTTTGATCAGCCTGACTTGGCCTTAAGATATCCCCTACTCATTAACCAGCGCTTCACTTTATCCATCACAACGGAGTAAAAGTCAGCCTCGAAGAAGCGCGCATCAACCCTTGCCTGGCGTAAAAATACCAATCCTATGACAAGAAGAATAAAATCAGCCATCCACACCCCGGCGACTACGTCCAAGGACCCCCGTTTGGCCAGCTTTTCTCCCTGCATTGTAATTACATAGTATACAATAAAGAAGAAAATAGAAACCAGAAAAGGAACGCCCAGGCCGCCTTTTTTTATAATTGCCCCAAGCGGGGCGCCAATAAGAAACATTGTTATGCAGGCGAATGAGCTGGCCAGGATTTTATGCCACTGAACTTCAAATACCAGGAACTCCTTCTGATAAGTATCTATACTGCCAATGGAATTCTGGACCTGGCTTTTTATCTGCCGCGCTGCGTTGGTTGCCCCCTGAAGTTGATCGCGTGTTGGGGAACGCATAAAAATGCTGTCTATTTTTGCGGTTCTGGATGAGTCAAGACGTGCCTGTGCGATTGCACGTCCCACTACAGAACCGGAATCCATCAGCATTACTTTTTTTTCCGGAATCTTTCCCTCCCCTTTTTCCTTTCTTATTGTGAATGCAGTTTTTTTAGTAATGAGTCGATGTGGTTTAGTGGAATCTCCCGGGCTCACTTTTTTACGCACGGTATCCACATTAATAGGGCTTCCGTTTGCTTCATTTTGGGTAAGCCCTACTTTAGGCTTAAGAGAATCCGCAACAGTTAAACTTTTGTCTGCGGGGAGGATAGTCTTCTTTAGGATTTCATTTGCCACATGCGGAAGACGATTTATCGAATCCCGAACCAGCTTGTATGCATATATTTCCTGGGGAAGAACCAAAGAATCACCAGTAGCGTAGAAAGTGAAATAGGTAGGCTTGGTGAGATAGTAGTTGAGCCGTTGGTCCAGCACTTCAGCATCCAATGAGTCCATATCTTCTGTTAACTCCCGAAGGTTACGCATAATGCGGTTTCCCTGAAACCATTTCTTATCCGTAGTCTGCAATTGAAAAGAGGACAAATCAAACACCACCTGAGTCTTTGTGAATTTGCTACGACTAAGGGATTGACTATTTCCAACCCGTTTTCCGGTGATTCCCTGTTGATTGCCCGCACCCTCTATGTAGTTGTATCCATTAAAGAGTTCGAACTTCAGATATCGTTCATTCATTATGGTGTACATTCTACCGGAGTCGGCTATTGTCACTTCTTTATTTCCGTCGTTCTTCCGGTGATCGTACACAATAACACCTTTCAAGGCTTCCTCATCATCAGGAAATTTCTTATTTACCTTGATACTGAGGTTATCTATTCCGCGGTAAAACGTCCCTTCTCTCAATTCCAGGGCAGGTTTCTTCTGCTTAATATCATACAACAAGCTATACGCTTCCAGCGCCGCTTTGGGAACCAGATTGTTATTCGCATAGAACGCTACAACCGTTAAGATAATAACAAAGTAAAAAATTGGTCTGAGTATTCTGACCAAGGATATACCTGCACTCTTAATGGCCGTCAATTCGAAATGTTCTCCCAGATTGCCAAAAGCAATTAGCGACGAAATCAGAACCGCCAGTGGCATTGCTGTAGGTACAGTAAAAACGGCGAAGTAAAAAAAAAGCTGGCCCAGGACAATACTATCCAGGCCTTTCCCGATAATGTCATCAAAGTACTTCAGCATGTTAATGTTTAACAGGATGAATACGACAACCAGGAATGTAATCAGGAAAGGACCTAGAAAAGCATCCAATACCAGCTTATCAATTTTTTTCATTTTGATAAAACAAAGATGAAGAGCTCAAAAATAAGGCCAACCAGGAAAAACCCCCAAAGGCAATTGTGATTTTTAGAGAAAAAGTGGAATGTTTATCTATCCGCCAACTGTCTTACGGAGCGAGTCTATTAAACTTTCCCAAAGATCCTTGAGTTCATCCAGATCCTCGAAGTCCGAATAATCTGATATCTTAATATAGACAGATTGTGTAAGGTCATTGAATTCCAATCGCAACTCGAAGTAAGATGGATCTTTGTTGTCATCTTCATTTTCGGGAAGAAATTGGAAACGAACAAAATGATTTGTTCGGTGGGCTACCAGCTTTGCCTTGTGTTCCTCATTATCCCAAAAGAAAGTAAACGACTTATCTTCATTATCAATTGTAACATCATCCGCAAACCACTCAGAAAGTCCGCTTGCCGTTTGAATGTAAGGATAAAGCATCTTGATAGACGCATGTATCTCGTAGTCGGCTGTGAATAATTTTTTGTTGGACATACTAAGGGTTGCCATAACTTTCTTTAATCCGTTGGAATTTATAGCATTTTAACCAGTATGGCAAGTCATTCGATCATGGAAATTCAAAAGAATGAAAAAACATCGTTTGCGCAGGAATGAGGGCGGACATCCACCAATTTATTTACAATTCACTGTTTCCGCTGCTAGCGGATCCCCAATCCAACACAGCCGATCAAATAATTCCGATGGCATTGGGTTCCTTCTCCATATCCATTAATCCACAATGGCGATCACAGGGAAATATCGGTCAGCGCACCTTCGAAAAGATAAAAGTACCATAATTGCGGCGACATGCTTTGTGATAATTGGATACTACTTTGTAAGTTTGCGCTCCCAAAATAATGGGGATTCCCAGATCAGCATCCAGAATCAGGGCGCGGTAGCTCAGGTGGTTAGAGCGTTGGATTCATAACCCAAAGGTCGGGGGTTCAACTCCCCCCCGCGCTACAAATTATTGAAGGTGGTTTGAACGTAGGATTCTTATTCGCCAAGGCGGACGGGGGTGCAACTCCCCCGTCTTATCATGAGACTTTAGCATGGAGGTTCCACTCCTGCAAATATCGCCTTGTTCCTCGCGGCTGGTTTCGCATACGCTTTTACCAAGAAGGCACTACATTCCGTCATATGCTCTGGCTTTGTCGCGTGACGTTCAGCACAACCTAAAAATGTTCAATTACCATTGCTGCATGCCGAAATTCAATTTCAGCCTCGAATATGAGCTTCTTTCTATAAAGACGTTATTGCAGGTTATAATCCTTATTCTATTTTTGCCACCGGTTAAAGATTATGGAGCAAGAAAATATTTCACGATGGGTTGAACAAATAGCCAAACAGTTCTCCTTACAAACAAAAAATGTTAAGTCGGTAGTATCCCTGCTCCATGAGGGCGCTACAGTGCCCTTTCTGTCGCGCTACCGGAAAGAGATGACCGGCAGTATGGACGAAGTTATGATCACGAATATCCGTGACCGAATTGAACAACTCCAGGAACTTGATGCCCGTAGGGAGGCTATTATTAACTCAGTTGAGAAGCAGGGAAACCTTTCCCTTGAACTCATGCAAGCGATTGTATCGGCTGAAACGCTGGCGCAGCTGGAGGATATCTATCTACCCTATAAACCAAAACGAAAAACGCGTGCCAGCGTCGCCAGGGAAAAGGGGCTTGAACCCCTGGCGAAAAGAATATTTGATCAGGAGAAATTTGATATAGAAGAGGGCGCCAAATCGTTCATTGATACCACCAAAGGTGTAAATGACTTTGACGAGGTGTTGGCAGGGGCACGCGACATAATCGCGGAATGGGTAAGTGAAAATCTGCAAGTCAGAAAAGCAATACGCGATTTGTTTTGGCAGGAAGGTGTGATGGTGTCGAGCGTTCTAAAAGGAAAAGAAAAAGAAGGACAGAAATACAAGGATTACTTTGATTGGACAGAATCGATATCCAAAACGCCATCACATCGTTTACTCGCGATGCGCAGAGCCGAAAAGGAAGGGATTTTGGGCCTGGACATTTCTCCTCCGGAAGCCATTGCGCTGCATGCCATGGAGCGGCAGCTCATCAGCAAGGAAAATGCTGCCAGCGAGCAGGTCAAACTTGCAATTGCAGATAGCTACAAGCGGCTATTGAAACCGTCTATGGAAACAGAGATCAGGATGCAGTCGAAAATGAAAGCGGATGACGATGCCATCAAAGTATTTGCTGACAATCTACGTGAGCTCATGCTGGCTGCTCCCCTCGGGCAAAAAAACGTCCTGGCACTTGATCCGGGTTTTCGAACGGGTTGCAAGTTGGTGTGTCTTGACCGACAGGGCAAACTGTTGCATCACGATACCATATTTCCAAACGAACCCCAGCGCGATACGGCAGCATCGGCGGCGAGTGTGAAATCACTGTGCGAGCAATTCAACATTGAAGCAATCTCCATTGGCAATGGAACAGCGGGCCGTGAGACAGAATCGTTTGTTAGGTCCATAGGGCTTAGCCATAAGATCATCATCGTCATGGTAAATGAAAGCGGTGCTTCGGTTTATTCTGCCTCAGACGTTGCACGCGAGGAGTTTCCGGATAAAGATATTACAGTTCGCGGGGCTGTGTCAATTGGCAGAAGATTAATGGACCCTCTCGCGGAGTTGGTTAAGATAGATGCCAAATCCATCGGGGTTGGTCAATATCAACACGATGTAGATCAGTTCAAGTTAAAAAGCGGACTTGATGACACGGTGATCCGTTGCGTAAACTCCGTTGGCGTAGAGGTAAACACTGCCAGCAAAGAACTCCTCTCCTATGTTTCAGGATTAAGCCCTGCCCTGGCCAGGAATATAGTAGAATTTAGAAATCAGCATGGACCCTTTAAGAATCGTCATGCGCTTATGAATGTTCCCCGGCTTGGGGAAAAGATCTTTGAGCAAGCTGCGGGATTTTTGCGAATTCATGAGGCCGAGAATCCGCTGGATGCAAGCGCCGTTCATCCTGAAAGTTATTCAATCGTCCAGCAAATGGCGGATGATTTAGGTTGTGCTGTAAAAGACTTGATGACCAGTGGTGACTTACGGAAGCAACTCGATCTTAAGAAATATGTCACAGAAAAAGTCGGACTCCCCACACTCTCGGATATTATTGTTGAACTTGAAAAACCAGGCCGTGATCCACGGAAAAAATTTGAAGTTTTCAGCTTCACGGAAGGGATAAACACGATCAGTGATCTCAAACTTGGCATGAGACTTCCGGGAATAGTAACCAACGTAACAAAATTTGGTGCCTTCATCGACATTGGTGTACACCAGGACGGCCTGGTGCACATAAGCCATTTGAAAGATGAATTTGTGAAGGATCCTCAGGAAGTTGTAACTGTTCAGCAGAAAGTCATGGTTACCGTAACGGAAGTAGATATACCACGGAAAAGAATCGGCTTGTCTATGAAGCGTGATCCATTTGCGCAAGGTGAAACTCCTGCAAAGCCTACACCGGTTCACCGAAAAAAAAATACAAAGTCAAAAACGCCACAGAAAGCGAACGAAAAGGAATTGAGCATGGAAGAAAAGCTTGCCATGCTTGTCAATAAGTTCAAAAAGTAAAATACACTGCTGCCTTGAACAATTGTAAGGCTCCAGGCTGACGGTATATCTCCGAGAGTACCGATAATATTTTTTCACAGGGAAAGAAGTGGTGGGTCGTTTCCATTATCTTCGTACACCAAGAAACCAAAAGATTATGTTCCCCAGCCATAACCCAACAGCAACTGCATCCTGGCAAAAATTGGAAATCCAGTTTCTGACCATACAGGCCATGCAGATGCGTGACTTGTTTTTAGATGACCCCGATCGTTTTTCGAAACTGCACATCACGTTTGAGGATATCCTCGTTGACTACTCCAAGAATCTGATAATTGATGAAACCATCAGCGAATTAATTGAACTGGCGAAAGAGGTTGAACTCGAAGATGCCATTTTGGCTATGTTTCAAGGGACCAAAATCAATCAGACGGAAAGCAGATCTGTCCTTCATGTGGCATTGAGAAACAGGTCAAGCACGCCTTTTCATGTCGATGGAGTGGATGTTATGCCAGAAGTGAATCGGGTTCTAGAACAAATGAAGCAGTTTTCAGGCCAGCTGCAGGATGGCCACTGGAAAGGGTATACAGGAAAACCGATTACAGATATCGTAAATATCGGGATTGGCGGTTCTGACTTGGGGCCGTACATGGTAACAGAGGCCCTTCGCCCCTATTGGAAAAATATTAAACCTCACTTTGTCTCCAACGTTGATGGTACACACATCGCGGAAACACTTAAGCCGCTTGACCCCGAAACTACACTATTCATTGTTGCATCAAAGACATTTACAACACAGGAGACCATGACCAATGCCGAAACTGCCCGGGCATGGCTACTGGAAAAAAGTGAAGGAAAGGGAGACGTTTCCAAACATTTTGTTGCGGTCTCCACGAATACGGATGAAGTAACAAAGTTTGGAATCGCTCGGGAGAACATGTTTGTTTTCTGGGATTGGGTAGGCGGACGCTATTCCCTATGGTCTTCTATCGGCTTATCCATTGCGTGCACAATAGGATTCGAGAATTTCGAAAACCTACTCGATGGTGCTCATGCAATGGACAATCATTTCAGAAACGAACCTTTGGAGAAGAATATTCCCGTTATCCTGGGGCTGCTTGGCATTTGGTACAACAACTTCTTTGGATCAGCTTCAGAAGCTATCCTCCCCTACGACCAATACATGCATCGCTTTGCTGCCTACTTTCAGCAGGGTAATATGGAGAGCAATGGGAAATCCACGGACCGAAACGGTCAGGGTGTTACCTATCAAACAGGACCAATTATTTGGGGTGAACCCGGAACGAATGGTCAGCATGCATTCTATCAACTAATCCATCAAGGAACCAAAATCGTTCCTTGCGATTTTCTGGCCCCTGCTGTAAGTCACAACCCGATCGGAGATCATCATGACAAGTTGCTGTCAAATTTCTTCGCCCAGACAGAAGCCCTGATGAAAGGCAAGACACAGGAGGAAGTTGAGGCCGAGTTGCGTAAGGCAGGAATGGACAATGCTGCTATTGCTTTTCATACACCCTTCCGGGTATTCGAGGGTAATCGCCCCAGCAATAGCATTCTCTTCAAACAGCTTACGCCAAGAACATTGGGAAGCCTTATCGCCATGTACGAGCACAAAATATTCGTTCAAGGTGTACTCTGGAACATCTTCAGTTTTGACCAATGGGGCGTAGAATTGGGGAAAGTACTGGCGAAGAAAATTCTTCCTGAGCTCAAGGATTCATCCGAAATCAACACGCACGATCCCTCAACTAATGCCTTAATTAACTATTTCAAACGTTTGAAATTCAATTGATTAAATTAGGGTTGCAAAGTGCGGTTCCTCCGCTATTTTTGTTGGACTATATACATAAATGGAGAACAAAATTTTGAAAATTGGATTGCTCACATCTGGTGGTGATGCTCCGGGAATGAATGCTGCTATCCGTGCCGTCGTTCGCGCCTGCACGTTTTACAAAAAGAATGTCCTTGGTATCATGCGTGGATATGAAGGTATGATTGAAGGCGACATTATTAAGCTCGACGCCCGCTCAGTGGGTAATATAATCCAACGTGGAGGGACTATACTAAAATCAGCGCGAAGCAAGGAATTCAGAACACCTGAGGGGAGACAAGAAGCATTTAAACACATCAAAAAACACGGAATCGATGGACTCATTGCAATAGGAGGCGACGGGACATTTATAGGGCTTCATAAATTTTTTGAAGAATTCGGAATACCGTCCATTTGTATTCCAGGAACTATCGATAACGATCTGGCTGGAACAGACTACACAATAGGCTTTGACACAGCCACGAATACGGCTGTGGAAGCTATTGACAGGATACGCGATACAGCCCTCTCCCACAATCGTTTATTCTTTATTGAAGTGATGGGCAGGAACTCAGGTTATATCGCCATCAACAGCGGAATAGCCGGAGGAGCGGCTGCTGTTATAATCCCGGAAGAAAATATGTCGTTCGACCAGCTATATGCTATGCTTGGCGAGGGCGGAAAGACCAACAGGAAGTCCAATTTGATAGTCGTCGCCGAGGGTTCCAAAATCGGAGGTGCCCACGCCCTGGCAAAACAAGTTGCGGAGCGATCAGATTATTTTGACATAAAGGTTACCGTTCTTGGGCACATGCAGCGGGGTGGATCTCCCACCTATTTCGACCGGGTACTTGCTTCCCAACTAGGTGTGGGCGCGGTTGAAGGATTAATCAGCGGGGAAAATGATTGCATGGTTGGAATCAGAAACAAGAGAATTGTGTACAACAAATTTGGCGATGTCATGTATAAGCATCACGATATTGATGCCGAGGCACTGCGCATTGCTAAAATGCTTTCCATCTAACCATAATAGCGCCACTATGAGAGAGCTCACCATCGGCATTGATATTGGAGGAACGAACACGAAATTTGGTATTGTCGACCGCGAGGGAAATGTAATCTCTCAGGGTCGTATCTCGACTTCTCAGTACAAAGAGTTTAAGAACTATTTTCAAGGACTATCAGAGGCACTCCGTAAAGAGATCAAAAATGTCCCCGGAGAAAACAGAATAATTGGCGTGGGCATCGGTGCTGCAAATGGAAACTACTACAAAGGAACCATTGAACGCGCCACCAATTTAAAGTGGAAGGGCATCATTCCATTGGCTGACATGTTCAAAGATGCCTTTGATTTGCCCGCTATTGTCACCAACGATGCGAACGCTGCCGCTGTGGGTGAAATGGTGTATGGTGCCGCCAAGGGCATGAAAGACTTCGTCGTGATTACGCTTGGTACCGGACTAGGCAGCGGTTTTGTTGCAAACGGTCAGCTTGTTAACGGAAAGCATGGCATTGCCGGTGAGGTCGGTCATACGTCCGTCAACCCTGCAGGACGATTCTGCAATTGCGGAAAGCGTGGATGTTTAGAAACATACGTATCCGCTACAGGAATCAAACGAACGGTATATAAGCTGCTTGCTGATTATTTGGAACCAAGTGAACTCCGTGGAATTAGTTTTGACAACCTAACAACAAAAATGATTACGGAGTCGGCTGTCCGGGGAGACCTGATCGCGCAGGAAGCTTTTGAATACACGGGCAGAATTCTGGGGATGAAACTTGCGGAGACTATTGTTCATACTGATCCTGAGGCTATCTTCTTATTCGGGGGGCTCTCGCTGGCTGGCGATTTAATCTTCAAACCCACCATCAGACACATGGAGGCTAATCTTATGCCCTTGTTCAGGGGTAAGGTAAAGGTACTTCCGTCAGGACTGCAAAATCAGGCGGCCCCCATTATTGGCGCCAGTAGTTTAGTATGGAACTATCTTGACAACACTACCTTGAAGGAAGCCGTCGCTTTACCCAGGATTTGATCCGATCATAATCCGAATCCTTCAGAAAGACCAGGTAGGACGTGATCATAATAAGCGCAAAATCAGGCAGGCTCAAGACAATCCAGATGAACAAGTGAAAGATGCAACCAATCAAGAGCATGGGCAGCCTGATGCTGCGATTCCATACCAGGAAGACGAATGACAGCTCAAACAAAATCGTGCTCCATGAAAATATGATATTCCAGAATTCACTAGCGAAAATCGGCGGAAGCACCGGGTTATACAATACTTCAAGATGTCTTATATAATCAAAGGCCACGCCAGACCGCCAGGTATCACTCATTAACTTATCAAGTCCAGATATGAAATAAATATAAGCTACCTGTATTTGACAAAACAGCAGCGCAAGGTTGTAGAGTACTTTTTGAATTACTTTCCCTCGTTCATTGCTGATAACCGGCAGCGTAGCGATCGGAATACACCATAGGCTGAGCATAAAAAGCACAACATCCGACCCATCGGCTATCGGCAAATTAATGACATAGAGATTAAAAGTCAGGTAAAAGAATACAAGGTTTCCGATATAGTTAACGTTTGTAAACAGGATTACTACCAAAAGCAAAACTCCGATTCCAAAAAAAACATCAACATGCTGGTTAGCCAGGAAGGCCCCTCCCAATAGTAATTTTCCGGGAAGTGATTTGGGTAATGAAATGCTGTGATACGACATTACCATCCGGCTCAGAGGCCACACGAGGGTCATCCGCAGCAGCGTATAAACTACCAGTACCTTATGAAAGATGCGTGTAGCCGTAGGCTCCTGAAAGTCGTCTGTAAAATAATAGCCTACGCTTTTACTATAGTTTTTTAGACGGCGCAATTACACTTGGATTATAGGTGTACTTAAAAACAGTATCAAAGCGCACGGTTTTCGTTTCCGGCAAATACACATTGAGGCCATAAACCAACGAAACTGAGTCCACCTGTCGGCTTATAACCTCTTGCACAATAAACTGGTTTAGCTCGCGAAATGCCCTGGAACTTCCCATCCCCTTAAATTCTTTATGCCTGATTTGTTCGCCTATCTGAAGGGAGATATAGCGCTCAAAATCACCATAGTGTAGCTTACCATAACGCCATGGATGTTCGCAATAGGACTTGAAGTTCGCCAACCCATGATCTACAAAAGGCGACCATGTATCCTTCACTTTAAAAGATATGTACAGGTGTGGGGATGTTTTAATACGCGACTCCGTGAAAAAAGGTCCGAGTAGAACGAGTTGATTATAAAGCTTGCCTAAACTTTTTGCATTATGCTTTCCTGGCGTCAGCAGTACAAATATACTAAACAAAATGTGCAGGAAGACGACCAAGACAGCCGCAATGCCCATCCTGCTTTTGAAAGATGAACCCGGTTCATTCACATTATAAAGTAGCTATAACCATGCACTAAATCAAGGTTATTCCACCTTGACCCCTAAATTATCTCCAAGCGTGGTAAAGTGATTGATCCATTCCTCAGAATGGCCATCATGATTGCGGTTCTGGGTAGCTATTTCGAAAAACAGATTCTGGCTTTTATAAAGATTCGGCATGAGGTTAAATTTCAGCAACAATGGAAAAAGGCGGTTTAACCTTTCGATGCGCTTAGGGTTGTCACCCTCCGCCCTGATGCGCTTTACTTCCCTGAATATGCTTTCGCCAGCAAGGCGTTCGAGCTTGCCTACATCATCTATCTCAAGCCTCCATTTGACAAGCTCATTCATGATCCGTTCAACCTGTAAAATATTAATTCTTTCAGCCTCAAAACTCCGTGTAAGGTCCGCGTTGAGAATATATTCAAAAGTTGTTCGATAGGCAGTTGGTATGGGTGTATCATTGTTCGCAAGTGCCATGACCAGCGGATAATCACGATTATAAATCCTGCGCAATGAGTTTTCCAGATCGCGCATGCTCTGGTATGTAATGAGATTAAATACTTTCCTCTTTTCGTCCTGGAACAACTGCCATATCGTATATTTCTCAGGCCCAAAATGTGTTTGCATCAAGCCGATAATATCTCCCAGACGCGCCTCGTCAAAAGCCTGCACCATAAGTGAATGCATTGCGTCAAACTTATCCTGTTCCATATCCAGTGAGATGTTCCCGATAATATTATGCTGACCCATATAGATTACAGCGAAGGCAAATTTTTTCTCTGATCGCGTTACATTCGATCTGACTTTTGTTACCCCCAGGACCAGCTTTTGCTGTCCAGCCTCCTTACGGACAAACACTTCATTTTGTGTTGTATAATTAAATACCGGGAATGATTCCGGGTCTTCTTCAAAGAGGGATGCCACAGCATAATGCATCCCCACCCTTTGCAAGTTTGTTTTGGATGGAACAACATATTTCTGGTAAACTTTGGCACCATCTTCAAGTGCAGTCAGATTACCTGCAGCATTCTGAAGTCTCCTCATGAACTCCTGTTCCAAATCAACTTGAACGATCTGGTTTACCAACTGGATGGCACGACACGCATATTGCAGTATCTGCACTGTCTCTATTCCGGATATTTCATCAAAAAACCAGCCACAACTTGTGAACATGAGCATGGCATTGCGTTGCACTTCCATGAGGCGAAACACCCTATTCTCTTCTACTTCAACGAGGCAGTGTTCTTTTAAGAATTTCTCAATTGCATCGTCATTGCGGTCCAGAATTACATGTATATAATCCTCTCGAGCAGCCCACGGATCTTTGAGAATTTTCGAAGCCTCCTGCTCATAAACATTAGCCAATTCATCACGCAACCAATCCAAAGCTTCACGCAGTGGTTTTCTCCATCGCTGGTGCCAATCCGGCCTACCGGAATTGCAGCCACAGTCGTTTCTCCACCTTTCGACACCATGCACACAACTCCAGGAACTATTTTCATGAATTTGCGCTTCAAAGACTGGTGGATGTTTCGACAAAAACTCAGCGTAGTTCGTCAACCTGGAATTTTTTTGCCGCCCAATAAAGTCAAGGCAATATGCCAGGGCCATATCACCGTGCTTGTGATGGTGCCCATAAGTTTCACCGTCTGTGGCAAAGTGTACAAGCTGCGGCTCTTCTGATGTGCCGTCAACAGAGTCTAGCAAACGGTTGGCGAATTTCTTACCGTCATTTAATAGTCCATTGAATGCCACACCTTGTGAAATTTCACCATCATAGAAAAACAGCACTATACTCTTCCCGGAAGGCAGAACGCATTGGTACGCCCTGCGGGTATCGATCGTTTCAGTAGTAACATCA
>Ga0224505_10000493_pt1 | contig 26875 bp, 26 predicted proteins | sample SF_Jan12_sed_USG_FD_169102 | JGI IMG/M metagenome (GOLD analysis project Ga0224505, IMG submission 169102) | Sediment microbial communities from San Francisco Bay, California, United States - SF_Jan12_sed_USGS_4_1 | ecosystem: Environmental > Aquatic > Marine > Sediment | place: USA: California... | reverse complement strand
GCCTGGAATCCTGCCTCGCGTCGCTCGAGCCGGCCAGCCTGCGCCTGGCCCTCCGCGCGCACGAGACTCTGGACCAGTCCCGCGATGTCGAGGCCTGAGCCGATGCCGGTGGTGGTGATGCTGGCCATGGGTTCTTCTGCTGCCTGCCGCTGGGTGTCCTGCCGCGGCGGAAGTCGCCGCCGTACGAAGATCAAGCAAGATCCATGCCTCGGTCAGGCGCGCTCCTGCAGCATTGCACCTGTGCCGCTCCCGTCCAGTGCGCGGGCCAGCGCCAGCATTTCAGGCGACGGGATCTGGCGCACGATTTCACCCGTTTCCGGGTTGAGAACGGTGATGATCGTGCGTCCGCTCGACTCATCGACCTGGAACCGGAGCGCCCGCCTGCTCTCGGTCATGAACGCATTCATGCGCTGCACGGTTGCCTGGAGGTCGGCGGCAGTCTGCTCCGCGACACGCGCGGCAACTTCGGGCGGCGGCTGTTTTCCGTCCACCGGCAAGCGGCTGCCGCCAGTCGCGGTGGCGCGTGCCGCTGCGACTGGCAGTGCTGCCCGCACTACATTGCCGACGCTGTCTGTCATGACGGTCAATCCGTGTGTCCGATTGCCTCGTTCGCTGACCTGATTCGCTGGCCTCTTGCGCGGCCCGGCCGCTCACACGCTGCGGCGTGAGGCCGGCGGAACCGACAGTGGCCTGCGACCCGCACGCTGCGGACCGCAGGCCACCGCGGAGCGCGTTACCGCAGCAGCCCGAGCACGTTCTGCGGCAGGGCGTTGGCTTGGGCGAGAATCGCCACGCCCGCCTGCTGCAGGATCTGTGCGCGCGTCAGCTCGGCCGTCTCCTGCGCGAAGTCCGCGTCACGGATACGGCTGCGGGACGCTTCGAGGTTCTCGTTGACCGCCGTCAGGTTGGCGATCGTCGATTCGAAGCGGTTCTGGATGGCGCCGAAGTTGCTGCGCAGGCCGTTGACCGACGACAGTGCCGCATCCACGCGTCCGATCGTGGTGTTGGCGTTGGCCACCGTGGTGACCGACGTCGAGTTCAAGGCCGAATTGCCGAGCGAGTACGCCGTGGCGGAGAAGCCGATGCGCGCTGCCGTGCCGCCGATGCTGACGGACGCGGCCGAACTCAGGCGAATGCTGCCGACCAGGTCGGCCGTCGCCGTGGCGCCCGCCGCTGCGGCCAGCGTCTCCAGGGCATTCTGCGTGTTGTTGGTGCCCTCGGCAGCGCCGAGACCCTGCGCGGCGCCATCGTTGGCATTGGTGGTGCTGCCCTGCGTCACGCTGATGTTGCGGCCGTCCGAGGACGTCAGCGTCACGCGGGTGTTGCTCGAGTCATACGAGGCAGTCACGCCGGTCGTGGCCGAGTTGGCGTTGATCGCCGCCACCAGCTGGTCCGAGGTCACGGCGCCGTTCACGGTGCCGTTGTAGCTCGTGTAGATCGCCACGCTGTTGATCGTCAGGTCGTAGTCGGTCTCGGTAGCCGCCACGGCGGTCGTGCCGAGGTCGAACTGCGCGGTCGTGTCGGCGGTCGCCGTCACGCCCGAGATCCCCGATGCGTTGATGGCCGCGGCCTTGGCATAGGCACTCGAGGTGGTCTGGCCGTTGCTGCTGCCGGCGACTGCCGCACCGACCGAGACCGCCTGGCCGCTGCCGACCGTGATGGTGATGTCGCCGGCGCTCAGGGCCGTCGAGTCGACGCCGGCGCCCTGCTGGCCGATGGCCGACGTGGTCGCGTAGGCTGCGCCGCCCACGTAGTCCGCCGTCTTGCCGATCGCCGTCGTGCGCACGCTGGTCGCGAGGTTCAGCGAGATCGTCTCGCCGACGTTGGCGCCGACCTGGAAGGTCGCCGTGCCGAACGTGCCGTCGAGCACCTTCTGGCTGTTGAACGAGGTCTGGGTCGCGATGCGCTCGATTTCGGCGAGGCGCTGCTGCACTTCGGCGTCCAGTGCCGCACGGTCCGAGGCCGAGTTCGTGGCGTTGGCCGACTGCACGGCGAGTTCGCGGATGCGCTGCAGGTTGTTGGTGACTTCGCCGAGCGCCGCTTCGGCCGTCTGCGCGAGCGAAATGCCGTCGTTCGCATTGCGGACGGCCTGGTTCAGGCCGCGAATCTGCGTGGTGAAGCGTTCGGAGATGGCCAGTCCGGCCGCGTCGTCCTTCGCGCTGTTGATGCGCAGGCCCGAGGACAGGCGCTGCAACGCCTGCGACAGGGCGCTCTGCGAGGTCGAGAGGTTGCGCTGCGCGTTGAGCGAAGAAACGTTCGTGTTGATTACCTGACCCGTCATGCTGGCTCTCCTGGTGCTTTGATCGATGACTGCCCGCTACCGCGAGCACTCCTGTTTCGACGGGCCGGCCAGGCAACAAGTGATCCTGCATGCGGCTCCGTTCTGCTCCTGTATCGGACGGGGGCCGGGGAACTTTAGGTTGCGCCGTCGACGTGTGACGAACTCGACGAACCGCCGCAGTCGCGGCTGCCACGGCTGCGCGCGCAGCGGATCAACGCAGGTAGTTGAAGAGCGACAGGCCCTGCAGGCGCGTATAGGCCTGCTGCGAGGCATCGAGGCCCGTCAGCAGGTTGGTGAGCGAGGACAGCGCTTCCGCGAGATCCACATCGCGCAGACCGGAGATCTCGGCCGTCAGGCTGATGGAGTTGTCTGCCATCAGGTCCGCCGACTGCTCGATGGCCTGCAGGCGTCCGCCAACCTGGGCCCGGACCTCGCCGATTCGCTCCAGCGCGCGATCGAGGTCCTCCAGCGAGTCGCCGATGACGTTGCCGGTCGCGGCCTGGGCCGAAGGCCCCGAGGTCGCGGTTTCCAGCGCCTGCGCCAGGCGATCGATGGTCTGGAACACGCTCTGGGTGCCGCTCGGCCCTGCGCTCAGCGAGTCGCCCGCGGCCGGCATCCCGCTCAGGGAAAGTGACAGGCCGCGAAACGTGATCTGGTCGCCGTCGGCATAGGCACCGGCCTGCACCAGCGCGTTTGCAGCGTCACGCACTTCGTAGCTGTCCGGCGCCACGAACTGCACGGTGTAACTCCCGCCGTCCCAGGCGACCGGGTCGACGACGGCCCTGGCACCGAGCAGCAGCGTGCCGGTGTTGGTCGCGGATGCCCGGGCGACTACCAGCCCGGAACCCGTCGGAATGGCGTTGAAGACCTGCTCGCCGGAATCCCGATCCGCGATCAGCTGGTCGGGACCGACGCGCACGAAGCGCTGCGCATCGTCGCCCGCAAAAACGACGCTGGCGCCGTTGCCGACGAAAGCCTGCGTGGTCGAGCGCAGCCCGGAGAAGACGTATTCGCCGCGCGCATCCTTGCTGTTCGCGATTGCCAGCAGCGACTGCAGGCTCTGTCGCATCTCGACTGCGATCGCCTGCTTGGCGTCGACGCTCGTGGTGGCGTTGGCCGCCTGCACCGTCAGCTCCCGCACTCGCTGCAGCAGGTTGCCGGCCTGTGCCAGCAGCGACTCCTCGCTGGCGAGCCTTTCCCGCGCAACGCTGCCGTTCTCGATGTACTGCCGTGCCGCTTCGCGTGCGCTGCCGAGTTCCACGACGCGGGCCGCAGCCGCGGGGTCGTCGGAGGGCTGCAGGATGCGCGTGCCCGTGCTGATCTGCAGCTGCAGCCGGTCGATCGCGGCACGCTGGTCCATGACGGTGGCGAGCCACTGCATCTGGAACTGGAAGCTTGCGACACGCACGAGCGGCTCCTCAGCGCCGCAGCGCGCTGATGAGGCTCTGGAACAGCGAATCGGCGACGCCGATCACCTGTGCCATCGCCTGGTAAGCCTGCTGGTAACGCAACAGGTTCGTCGCCTCTTCGTCGAGGTTGACGCCGGAGACCGCCGCCATGGCTGCCTCGGCGTCGGTCTTGATGGCGGACTGGGCCTGCATGGCGAGGTCGGCCTGTTGCGCGGCGCTGCCGGCTCGGGAGATCAAGGTCGCGTTGACCGAGATCGCGCTGCCGGCCCCGCCTTCGAGGATGCGCTCGCTCGCCACACCTGCCAGACGCAGCGCGTTGCGATTGTCCCCGACTGCGCCAGTGTTGGCCTGTACTGTAATGCGATCGCCGGCCGCGGCAGCGCCCGTGAGAGTGAGCTGGTAGCCGTTGAGCACGATGGGACTGCCCGGCGTGTACGCGAAGCTGCCGGAGCCGTTGACGGAGTACGTGTTCGGCGCGCTGAACTCGATGGTCACCGTATCGAGGAAGCCGCTGGCTGCGCTGTCGGTCACGTCCAGCGACTGGACCGCGACAGCGCCCGTGTTGGCGGAGCCCACGACGGTGCCCAGGGCCGCCGCGGCAGCCACGCGTCGCGGATCCGTCTCGATCACGGCGATTTCACCGGCCGCCGCGCGGAACGGCTGCAGCAGGAACCGGTCGCCGGCGGCAGCACCGGCCGACACGACGACCTCGAGCCCGTCAAAGACGAAAGGGTCGGCTGCGGTGCCGCTGCCGGCCAGCGACACCGGCGCTCCGGTTGCGACGCTGCGCAGCGAATAGTTGCTGCCGTCGAAGGACAACAGGTATTCGTCGGCGCGGAACTGCGCGCTGTCGGCATACGTGACGGCAACTGTCGCGGTACCGGTGTTGCCTGCGGTCGGTCGTCCCGTAGCCACGGGCACCGACAACAGGCCGCCGCCCTGCGCACCGTCGAGGTCCAGCCCCTGGGCATTGAGTTCGTTGAGACGCAGGCTGAGCGCCGTTGCCAGCCGGCCGAGCTCGTTGCGCGCCGGCTCGATCAACTCGCCGCGTGCATCGAGCAGGCCGCCGAGCGTACCGCCCGAGAGTTGCGCGGTGACCGATGCGCCGCCGAGCTGGACATCGGACTGCTGCGGGTCCAGCGGGCTGCGCGCCAGCGTAAGTTCACGTGCGTCGAACCCGATCACCAGCGCCTGTCCATTGCCCACGAACACGTCGACCGCGCCATTGGTTTCCTGCGTGGTCGTGATGCCCACCTGCCCGGCCAGCTGATTCAGCAGGCGCGAACGCTCGTCCAGCAGGTCATTCGGCGGATTGCCGGAGCTCGAGGCCGCCGCGATCCGTTCGTTCAGGTCGGCGACGGAGCGGGCGAGCGTGTTGATGGTCGTCGTGGAGTTGCGAACCCCGACCTCGACGGCCTGGTCCATCGACTCGAGGTGCGCAGAAAGCTGGTGGAACCGATTCACCAGCCCCTGCAACTCGTTGACGAACACGTACCGGGCCGGCAGCGACGTCGGGTCGGTCGCGAGGTCCTCGGCCGCGCTCGTGAGACGGTCGAAGCCTGCGCCCAGCCCCGATTTCGCGTCCGCGACGCGATCGCCGATGCTCTGTGCGATGGCAGCGAAAGCCTCGAGGCGCGCGAGCCCGGTGGTGGCCGAGTTCAATTGCGACGCCTTCAGCTCGTCGAAGATCCGCTCGATCGAGGCGATCTGCACACCGCTGCCGACATAACCTGCACCCGTGAACTCGGCGGGTCGCGTTGCAAACAGCACGCGCTGCCGGCTGTAGCCGGGAGTGTTCGCGTTGGCGACGTTATGGCCCGTCGTCGCGAGCGCGCGCTGATATGCCTGCAGCGCGGAAATGCCGATGCCGAATGTGTCAGCCATGAGTCAGTGCTTCTGGTGTGCCAGCGCGATCGGGGATCGCACGCGCAGGATGCGCGGCTGCCCTGCACCGGGTATCGGCCGTGACGGGCAGGCCTTTAGTCACGGCAGGATTCCCCGCAGCACCGGGCTGTCCAGGACCGCGTGGATTTTCCCGGCATAGCCCGGGTCGGTCGCATAGCCGGCTCGCGCGAGGGCGGTGGCATAACTGTAAGCATCGGATCCGACCTGGAGCGCCGTCCGGTAGCGCTCGTTGCCCTTGAGGAACTTGACGTAATCACGGATGCCGTCGGCGAGCGACTCATAGGCGCGGAACTGCGCCCTGCCGCGCACCGCGATGCCGTCGACGAATTCAACCGTCGGCACATGGGCTTTTGCGCCAGCCCACTGGCTGCCGGCCTTGATGCCGAACAGGTTGAAGCTCGGCTGGCCGTCGGCCTGGCGCGGGACGCGACGGCCCCATGCAGACTCGAGCGCAGCCTGGGCGACGATGGCTGCGGGCGCGATCCCGAGCTGGTGCGCAGCCCATCTGGCGTGCGGCAGCAGCTGGCGCACGAACTCCTCCGCGGATTTCGGCGAGAAGCCGCTCGCCGTGTCGGCTGTGCCGGATGTGGTCGCTCGCGCCGCATTACCCGACGTCTCGGCACGGGTCGCAGCGGGCGGCATCGCCGCCGCCGGTACCGTGCGCTCGACGGCGACCGCAGTCCGCGGTGCCACTGCGGGAGCGACTGCGTGCGCAGCCAGGGGAGTTGCTGCGGGTGCCGCAACCGGCGCCTTGCCGGACAACTGCTTCTCCAGCAGCCGCGCCAGCCCGATGCCCCCGCCGCTTGCCATCGAGTCGGCGAGCTGCGCGTCGAACATCTCCTGGTACGTGTCGAGCTGGCCCGAGCCGAGCACGTCCGGTGCCAGTGCACCGGCGCGTACGTTGCTCAGCACTTCGCGCAGGAACAGCGCCTCGAACTGGCGCGCCACCTGCCGCACTGCGCCGGGCTCGAGACGCCGCGCATCGTGACGCAACGCCGCCAGTGTGCTCGGGCTCATGGCCAGCTGGTGCGGACTTCCGGCTTGGTGCAGGGGCATGGCCGGACCCTAGATCACGATCAGCTCGGCCTGCAGCGCGCCGGCCTGCTTGAGCGCTTCGAGGATGGCCACGAGGTCCGCTGGCGCTGCGCCAACCGCATTCACGGCCTGCACGATCTCGTTCAGCGTCACTCCCGGACCAAAGAGGAACATGCGACTCTCCGGCTGCTCGACATCGATCGCGGTGTCCGGCACGACCACTGTCTGCGCACCGGGGCCGTCGGCGAACGGCGGCGGCTGGCTGACGACCAGGTCCTCGGTGATCGTGACCACCATCGAGCCATGCGTGACCGCCGCCGGCATGACCCGCACATTGCTGCCGATCACCACCGTGCCGGTTCGCGAGTTGACGATGACACGAGCCGGGGCCTCGCCTGGAGCGACCTCGAGGTTCTCGAGCGACGAGAGAAACGCCACGCGTTGCGTGGTGTCGGCCGGGGCAAGGACCTCGACCGACACGGCGTCCACCGTGCGAGCCAGGCCGGGGCCGAACGATTCGTTGATGCGCGCAGTCATGCGGCTTGCCGACGTGAAGTCCGGCGCATTGAGGTTGAGCGTGAGGGTCGGGCGCGCGGCGAACGCGTTGTCGACCGGGCGCTCGACCATGGCCCCGCTCGGGATCCTGCCGGTACTCGGTACGTTCACGACGATGCGCGATCCATCGCGCCCCGATGCGCCGAGTCCCGACACGACGAGATTGCCTTGCGCGATCGCGTAGACCTCGCCGTCAGCGCCCCGCAGGGGCGTCAGCAGCAGCGCCCCGCCCCTGAGGCTGGTCGAGTTGCCGAGGGATGAAACTGTCACGTCGATCGTCTGGCCGGGCTTGGCAAAGGGCGGCAACTCGGCCTGCACCGACACCGCGGCGACATTCTTCAACTGCGGGTTCACGTTCGGCGGAATCGTCACGCCGAGCTGTTCGAGCATGTTGCGCAGCGTCTGCACGGTGAAAGGCGCCTGCGAGGTCTGATCGCCGGTGCCATCCAGTCCCACGACCAGGCCATAGCCGATCAGCGGATTGCTGCGCACGCCGGCTACGGAAGCGATGTCCTTGATGCGCTCGGCGTGCGCGGCCGCCGGCATGACCAGCGCAACGATCAGCACCAGCTGGAGGAGCGAGGCCGCTCGCTTGCGCCCTCTGCTCGCGTACCGGACATGCGTGTCGTGTCTCAATAGGGTGCCCAGCCGGAATTGAAGAATCGCGCCAGCCAGCCCATCTGGTTGGACGCTGCCACGAAGCCGCGCCCGCTGTAGGAAATCTTCGCGTCTGCGAGCTTGTAGGACGGCACGACGTTGCCGGTGCTGATGTCGGCCGGACGCACGATGCCCGTGATCCGGATCGTTTCGTCGCCCTGGTTGAGCGTCAGCCGCTTTTCGCCGTGGATGACCAGGTTGCCGTTCGGCAGGCGCTGGACCACGGTGACCGTGATGTTGCCGATCAGGCGGTTGCTCTGGCTCGAATCGCCCTCGCCGCTGAAGTCCCGGCTGGCACTGAGGTTCGTGTCGAGGACGGGCGTACCGTTCACGGTCACCGGCCGGCCGAAGAGGATCGGCGGATCGACGACGGTCTCCTGGTTCTTCGTGGCCGAGGTCTTTGCCGTCTTGGACGCGCTCGTGCTTTCCTGCAGTTCGACTGTCAGCAGGTCCCCGACGCGGCGCGCCTTGACGTCCGCGAACAGCGCGAGACCCTGCCCGTCGCCGTAGATGGCGCCGTCGGTGCGCGGCGCCACGGCAACCGGCACCGGCGCGACGTAACCGGACGGCTCTGCCTCCCGCAGCGGCGAGCTGTTGCAGGAAGCAGCGCACGCCGTGGCAAGGACCATGGCGGCCCGGCGCAGCACTCGCTCCCGGCGCTGCATGGCAATCATCCAGCCGCATGTGTGCATGGTGATCACAGGCTGTTGGTCAGGTAGCTCAGCATCTCGTCGGCGGTCGAGATGGCCTTGGAGTTGATTTCGTAGGCGCGTTGCGTCTCGATCATGCCGACGAGTTCCTCGACGACGTTGACGTTGGATGTCTCGAGCGAGGACTGCACGAGGATGCCCAGGCCGTTGGTCCCCGGCGTCCCGGACGTCGGGGCGCCGCTGGAGGTGGTCTCGACCAGCAGGTTCTCGCCGCGCGGCTCGAGCCCGGTCGCGTTCACGAAATCGTAGAGCTGCAGGCTGCCGACCTGCACCGACGACGTCTGGCCCGGTTGCGTCACCGAGACCACGCCATCGCGGCCGATCGTGACGCTCAACGCGTCGCCGGGCACCGTGATGCCCGGCTGCAGCTGGTACCCGCTCGAGTTCACGAGTTCGCCGTCCTTGTTCATCTGGAAGCCGCCATCCCTGGTGTAGGCCAGCGAGCCGTCCGGCAGCAGGATCTGGAAGAAGCCGCGGCCCGTGATCGCCAGGTCGAGCGGATTGCCGGTCTGCTCGAGGCTCCCCTGCGTGAAGAGTTTCTCGGTTGCCACGACGCGCACACCGGTGCCGAGATAGAGGCCGGAGGGCAGCTCCGTCTGCTGCGAACTCTGCGCGCCGGCCTGGCGGACGTTCTGGTAGAGCAGGTCCTCGAACGCCACCCGTCCCCGCTTGTAGCCGGTGGTGTTGATGTTGGCGATGTTGTTCGAGATGACGGTGAGGCGCGTGTGCTGCGCATCGAGTCCCGTCTTTGCTGCCCAGAGTGCGGTGTCCATTCAGGTGTCTTCCTTCTCGTCCTTCGTCGTCACGGTCGCTCCCGCAGGCCCTTGCCGGTGTCAGCCTGCCGGGGCCACGAGCCGTTGCGTGGCGCCCGCATTCTCGTTCGCCATGTCCATCATGCGGACCTGGGCCTCGTAGTGCCTGGCAACCAGGATCATGTCGATCATCGCCTCGGCGATGTTGACGTTGCTCGCCTCGATGGTTCCGGACGCAAGCTGCACGCCGGCATCCGCGTCGGCGACCTGGCCGTCCGGGAGGCGCAACAGGCCATCCACTCCCTTCGACAGCTGGTCCGCGTCAGGTCGTACGAGCTTGATGCGATCGATGGCGCTGACGGTCTCGGGGCCCTGGCCCTGCGCGACGATCGAGAGTGTCCCGTCGCCGCCGATCTCGATCCTCGTGTTGGCCGGGATCACGATCGGGCCCTGCTGCCCCAGGACCGGGTGACCGCTGGCCGTGATGAGCTGGCCCTCGGCGTCGATCTGCAGGTCGCCTGCGCGCGTGTAGGCCTCGGTGCCGTCGCGGCTCTGCACCGCGATGAACCCCTCGCCGCGAATGGCGACGTCGAGGTCGCGACCCGTCGTCTGCTGGGCACCGCCACCGCGATCCCATTCGCCCCCGACCAGGAGCGGGTTGACCCGGGTGGGATAGCCCGCTCCCCAGATCGGCCGGCTGGCCATGGCATGCAGGTCGGCGCGGAATCCGGTCGTAGCTGCGTTCGCCACGTTGTGATTGATCACGGCCTGGGTCGCGAATGCCTGTTTCGCCCCGCTCATCGCAACGTACAACAGCTTGTCCACCGGATCAGGCCTCCGTCATCAGCGGATGTTGATGATCGTCTGCGTCACCGAGTCGGCCGTCGAGATCATCTGCGCATTCGCCTGGAAGTTGCGCTGCGCCGTGATCATGTTGACCAGCTGCTCGGTCAGGTCCACGTTCGAGGCCTCCAGTGCGCCGGCCTGCAGCAGTCCGAAGCTCGCGCTGCCGGCCTCGCCGCGGATCGCGTCGCCGGAACTGAAGGACTCGCTCCAGTTGGAGTCGCCGAGCTGGCGCAGTCCCTGCGTGTTCGGGAAATTGGAGAGCACGACCTTGCCGAGTTCCGTCGAGCGGCCATTGGTGAAGCGCGCGAAGACCACGCCTTCGGGGTTGATGTCGATCGCGGCGAGGCGGCCGGCGGCATAGCCATCCTGGGTCAGCGCATTGACGCCGAACGGGCCACCGAACTGCGTCGAATCGCCGAGGTCGACCGTGATGCTCATCGGCGCCGCGCCGTTCGCGGGATCGTACGGCGGGAGCGGGATCAGCCCGCCTGCAGGCGCCGACAGCAGGCCAGTGGAGGTGTAGGCCAGCGGTGTGGCACCGCCCACGGCATTGCCGTCGATGTAGGTGCGGACCTCCCAGTTGCCCGGCAAGGCCCCTTTCACGAAGTAGTACGTGGACGTGTGAGCCGAACCCAGGGAGTCGTAGACAGTCATCGACGTCGACTGCGTGTAGCTCGATGCGTCCAGCGGGTCGAAGACCGGATTGGTGGGCGGCGCGGCCCCCGCCGGCAGGTTGACGGTCATTTCGACGAGACCGGTCGGCTGTGGCGCGCTGTCCGTCGTGACCAGGCGCAGATCGTTCAGCGCGCCGGTATTGAAGGTGCCGGTGCCACTGGGCGGGTAGATCTGCAGGCGCTGGTTCTTGCTGTTGACGACGAAGCCCTCGCGATCCACGCCGAAGGCTCCGGCCCGCGTGTAGACGAGGCTGCCGTTGTCGCTCAGCGTGAAGAATCCCTGGCCGCTGATCGCGAGGTCCAGCGCATTGTCGGTGAAATCGATGCCGCCCTGCTCGAACTGCTGGTTGACGGAGGCGACTCGTACGCCGTTGCCGATGCCCTGCGCACCGACCGAGAACACGTCGGCGAACAGCGCGCGCGACGACTTGAATCCCGCGGTGCTCACGTTGGCGACGTTGTTGGCAGTGACGCTGAGGTCGGCGGAGGCCGCGTTCAGCCCGCTCAGTGCAATGCGAAATGGCATGGTCTACTCCGTTACCGGCAAGTTGAATGATCAGTCGAAGACTTCGCGCACGGCGTCGAAGCCGTACGCGCCGAGGCCGCCCAGGTTCAGCGTCAGTCCTTCCCCGGCACGGCCGAGCGAAACGCTGGACACGGGGGCGGCTGCGAAGGTTTCGAGCGCCGTGGCTGCCCCGTTGACCACTGCGCTGGCCTGCACGATGTAAGTGCCCGGCGGTGCAGGCGTCCCGTCGGAGCCGATGCCGTCCCAGGCGAAGTGCGCCAGGCCGGGCGGCAGCGCCCCGAGATCGACGACATCGAGCAGGCGCCCGGCGCCGTCCAGGATCCGGGCGGTGACGAGCTGCGCGCCGGCAGGAACGAGCACGCCACCCAGGGCTCCGACGGCGTCCTGCAGCACCACTTCCTGGCTGGCGACCAGTACGTTCCTGCCTACGAGCGCCGTCGCCTGCAGCGATTGATCGGACAGCAGGCTGGACGAGAGCGCCGCGATCTGTGTCTTGACGTCATTGAGTCCCGCGACCGTCCCGAACTGCGCCAGCTGGCCGAGCATCGCGTCGGCATCGAGCGGCTTGAACGGGTCCTGGTTGCGGAACTGGGTGATCATCAGGTTCAGGAAATCTTCCTGGCCGAGTTCCGTGCGCTTCTTGCCGGACTGCGGCTGCGTGATTCCGAGCGTGGACAGGTAGTCGCCGTCGATTGCAGAGGTCACCATGGGGCAGCTCCGGGCCTAGCGGCCTAGCGACAGGGTCCTGAGGATCAGGTCCCTGGAAGTCTCGAGCACCGCGAGGCTGCTCTGGTACGAACGCGACGCGGACAGCATGTTCGCCATCTCCTCGACCGAGTTCACCGAGGATGCATAGATGCGGCCCTGCGCATCGGCGAGTGGATTGTTGGGCTCGTAGCGCACGCCAGGCGCGCCCCGGCTCTCGACGACGCCGAGCATGCGCACGCCGGTCGCCGTGTCGCCCTGGTCCTGGTCGAACGCCTGCACGGCGAAGACGGGGTGGCGGGCCCGGTACACCTTGCGCGGGTCGCCGCTGACGCTGTCGGCGTTCGCGAGGTTGCTCGCCGTGATGTTGAGCCGCATCGATTGTGCGGCCATCGCACTGCCTGCCACGTCGAAGATCCTGAGCAGTCCCATCGTGGTGATCCTCAGGCGTTGCCGGTGATTGCAGTCAGGAGACTGCCGAGCCGGCTGCTCACGAACGTCAGGCTGACCTGGTAGGAAAGCGCGTTCTCGGCGAAGCGGGCCTGGTCCATCTGTGCGTCGACGGTGTTGCCGTCGAGCGAAGGCTGCAGCGGCACGCGGTACTTCGCCGTTGCGCCGAGGCCGCCCTCGTCGCCGGCCGCGATGTGCACGGCGTGACTCACTGACAGCGGCAGCGGACTGCTGCCCTCGCCGGAAAGGAGTTCCTGGAAATCGAGGTCGCGTGCCTTGAATCCCGGCGTGTCCGCGTTGGCAAGGTTCGAGGCGAGGACCTGCATGCGCTGGCTGCGCAGCGCAAGCGCGTAGCCATGAATGCCGAAGATGGGGTCGTTGCGTACGTTCATCTGCCGAGCCCTGGTTGCGTCCCTGCAAGTGTCAAAGCAAGTAACGTGCCAGACCCGGTGGCTCGCTGAAGACCGGCGCATCCCGCGCGCCTGGACCTTCCGGCAGCCGCCAGCGCCGGGCAGACCGGCAAGTCGCTGCCGCAGGGCGGCAACGAACAGCCTCGGCGTACCGCCACCAGGCAGCTGCATGCGGCGTTGATGTCACCGGCTGGCCGCAGCTCGGCATGGCTCGCCGTGAGCGCTTGACTGGCACACCTATTGCAGGATCACGCAACAAGTCGCTCGCGAGCACCGCCACCGCACATGACCTCACGCTTCATCCTTTCCGCCATTCCAGCTGTGCTGGCGTGCGCCGCGCTGCAGGTGTCAGCCGGTACGGCGTGGCAGGACGTCAAGGAGATCGCGACGGCCGCACGGCAGGCGGCCGAGTCCGTCACTGCGCTTGCGCATCACGTGGTTCCCCCGGCCGCCGCCGTCGACCCCCGCTTGCGCCTGGTTGCCTGTGACGTGCCGCTGCAGGCCAGCGCCGGTAACTATCGCGCCGGTGCCCGCAAGCTCACGGTGCAGGTGGACTGCGGCGGGCAGGTGCGATGGCGTGTCTGGGTGCCGGTCACGCTCGAGCTGCGCATACCCGTGGTCGTTGCCAGTCGCCCGGTGCCGCGCGGAACGTTGTTGGGCCTCAGTGACCTCACGCTGGTCGAACGGGAGAGCGACGGTTCCAGCCAGCATGCCTCAGATCCGCGAGCGCTCGTCGGTCGCCGTGCACGATCGGACATCGCCGCGGGGCAGCCTGTCGGGACGGCGAACACGACGGCAGAGCAACTCGTCCGGCGCGGGCAGCAGGTCACATTGTTGACCACCGGCAACGGCATCAGCGTCTCCGGCCGGGGGGTCGCGCAGAGCGATGGCGGCCTGGGCTCGCGCATCAGGGTGCGCAGCATGTCGTCCGACCGGGTGGTCGAAGGCGTCGTGCGCTCGAGCGAAGTCGTGGAAATCTTGCTCCCCGGCGCGGGCCGCGGCTAAAGTGCGATGCACATCTGCCGATACCTGAGCCAGGTGCACTGCGAGAGGCTGGGACTATGACAAACAAGATCACCGGCGTGGCCGGTCCGGTCATCGGCCCGGCGGAACGCAGCACCGGACCCGGGCGCGGGACGACCGAAGCGCGCGAGCCGCGCGGATCGGGTTCCGAGGACAGCGTGCGGCTGACCGCGACGGCGCAGGAACTGCGCGCCGCGACCGAGGCTCTTGCAGGCGTTCCGGCCTCGGACCCGCAACGCGTCGCGGCCGTGAAGACCGCCATCGAGCGCGGCGAGTACAAGCCGGACCCCGCGAAGATCGCCAGCCAGCTACTGAAGATGGAAGACCAGATCTGACGCCGATGGATACCGGCGACTGGACACGCGCGTTTGCCGGCCTGATCAAGGATCAGATTGCGGCAACGCGCGCGCTTGCCGGCCGGCTGGAGGATGAAGGCCAGGCGCTGCTGCAGCGTGACCTTGGCCGCCTGGATGCAGTCACGGCCGACAAGCAACGCTGCATCGAGTCACTGGAGCGCATCGAGAGCGAACGCCGTGCGCTCGTGTCGATGCTGGCGGGACGGCCCGAGCCGGATGATTTCCTGGGACTGCTGCGGCAGACGGACCGCAGCGGACGGCTGGCGGCACACTGGGAAGAACTCGTCGGCCTGCTCGAAAGCTGCCGGGAACGCAACGTGCAGAATGGGAGGCTGGTGGCCCTGCGGCGTGCTCACCTGTTGCGCTCGCTCGCAATCCTGCAAGGCTCGCCGGCCGCGATCACCTACGGACGGGCCGGACTTGCCAGCACGGGTGCGCGGCAACGGAACCTGGCAAGGGTCTAGCGCTTGTCCCCGTGCTGGGGCTGGTGATTCTCCCGGTACCACTTGCTCGCCCGGCGATACTCCTGCCGGACCTGCACCATGACCGCGCCGTAGACCAACAGCGCAATGCCAAGCGCGAAGAGCGCCCAGTGCCAGTCTTCCCAGTGGCCCGTCACCAGGGCCCAGGTCAGCCCGGTCAGCAGCGCCGCCAACCCGACCCCCAGGGCGAGGTAGGGTCGTGAGCTATAACGTTGCTGGGATACCCAAGGCATTTGCTCGGCCTCCTGCCGGACCCGTGCAGCGGCGGATGGCTTTACGCTAGCAGTGGACGCCGGGGGTGACAAGCGCCTGGCGTCGGCTTCCTGCGTGGCGCGTCACAAAAGGCGCCTCAAGATCCGGCCGTGCCTGCCGACAAGCTGCTGACAGGCGACGCCATACCAGTCATGACACCGCGCCCCGCTGCGGCGGTCCGCCGCACGCCGGGCAGCGCAGCACCTTCGAGGACAGCCCGTGAATGCAATGACCGCCCAGGCAGCGGCCGATCACTCCGACGACCAGAACACCGCCGCATTCGCGTTCGTGCAGAGCCTCGCGGCCGAGCTCTCGGCAGGCAACATCGATCTGCCGTCCTTCCCGGACGTCGCAATTCGCGTGCGCATGGTGCTGGCCGACGAAAACAGTACCGTTGACAGGATCGTGCGCGTGATCAGTGCGGAGCCGATTCTGGCAACCAGGCTGCTGCGCATGGCGAACTCCGTGGCGCTCAATCCTGGCGGGCACCAAGTGAGCGACCTGCGCACCGCCGTCAACCGCGTGGGCCATAACATCGTGCGCAGTACGGCGATTGCCTTCGCCATGGAACAGATCCGCCGTTCCGCATCGCTGACGCGGATCAGGCCCAAGCTCGAAGAACTCTGGGAGGAGAGCACGCACGTCGCCGCGATCGCCTGTCTGCTGGCGAAGCGATTCACGCCCCGCAACCCCGACCAGGCGCTGCTGACCGGGATGCTGCACAACGTCGGCAAGCTCTACATACAGACGCGACTGGTCGGGCACCCACAGTTGTTTCGCGACCAGGAGAGCCAGCAGGCGATCGCCCGCGACTGGCACGCGAGCATCGGCACGGCGATCCTGGAGAACTGGGGCCTGCCGGAAGAGATCTGCGAGGCCGTGCGCGATCACGAGGACATCATGCGGACCCACAGGGGCGCGGCCGACCTGACGGACATCACGACGGCCGCCGTGATCCTGTCGCAGGTCGCCGCTCGAGCGGACGGCCTGCAGCCGAACCTGCAGGAACTGAAGGCATTTCGCGTGCTCGGCCTCGACAACGCCGCAAGCCAGCAGGTGATCGGTGAAATGCAGGAGGAGATCGCGATCCTGCGCCACGCCCTCGCAGGCCATTGAGGACCTGATCACGCGAGGTGCCGGGGCCTGCAGCGCATGCTCCGGCCATGACGGCTCAGCGTTCGTCGACGTATTCGTCGTCACGCGAGCCGGGACGAAACGGCTCGATGGTCTGCGTGGCCGTCACGCCCTTGAGGTTGTTGGAGACGGCCGGCACCCGGGCCCTGTTGCGGGCGGACCGGGATCGTGTCCGCGCGGCGGCGGCGGCCTCCCGCGATGCGGCACGGCGGCGCGAGATGGCGACGAAAGCGAGCACCACGAGCAGCAACAAGGCGATCGAAGCGGCTTTCATTGCGTCTTCCCTGTGTTCCATCCGGTCGCAGCGGGCAGCGCATCCTCGCGCTGCCGGAGTCAATGGCAGGTGAGCTTGCCCGCGACCTGCGCCGTGCGGAAGCTCCATTAGGACCCGATTCATGCGGAAATGGCCATGCGACACAGCCAATTAAAGCGCTGCGTCACAGGTCCGCGTCACCCGTTTGGGCGGTGCGGCCGCAGTAAGCTTCCGGCCGGGGTCATCCGGCCATCGGTACAGCCGCGGCATTGCCACGGCCACGCCGTCATCTTACCAGTGAATGCCCCGCATCAGGGACGCAAAGATCATCGCTTCGCGGGTAGCCGGCCGCTGTTCCTCGCCTTCGCGCTTGCCGAGCGCGGCGGCGGAATCCGGGAACATGCGGTAGGCCGAGTTCATGACGACCTCGGACATCTTCGGCATCACGAGATGCATGATCTCGGAGATGACGCCGAGGCGCGTCGCGATGCGCTGCGGCTTGCGGATGATCGCATCCGCGATCATGTCCGCCGCCTCGTCCGGCGAAATGATGGTGGGCATTTCCTCGTACAGCTTGGTCGGTGCGATCATCGGCGTGCGCACCAGCGGCATGTTGATGATCGTGAAGTGCACGTTCTCGTCGTGGAACTCGGACGCCGCGCAGCGGGCGAAGGACTCGAGCGCCGCCTTCGACGCGACGTACGCGGAGAACCGCGGGGCGTTCGTCAGCACGCCGATCGACGACACGTTGATGACGTGGCCGTCCTTGCGCGCCGTCATCGACGGCAGCAGGTTCATCGTCAGGCGCACGCACGCGAAGTAGTTCAGCTGCATCGTGCGCTCGAAGTCGTGGAAGCGGTCGTACGACAGCGCGAGCGACCGGCGGATCGAACGGCCGGCGTTGTTGATCAGCACGTCGACCTGCCCGAATTCCTTCAGCACGTCCTTCGCCAGCTTGTCGTTGGCCGCGTACTCCGTGATGTCGCACGAGTACGTCTTGACGAAGCCGCCCGCGTCCGTGATCTTCCTGCGCACCTCGGCGAGCTTCTCCTCGTCGCGCGCGACGACGATCACCTTGCCGCCCGCCTCTGCGATGCGGATCGCCGCCGCCTCGCCGATGCCGGACGAACCGCCGGTGATCATCACGACCTTGCCCCTCACCGCGCCCCTGAGGCTGCGGTCGATCGAGAGGTCGGGATCGAGGTGGCGTTCCCAGTAGTCCCACAGGCGCCAGGCGTAGTCCTCGAGCGCCGGCACGCGGATCTTGGCCTTGTCGAGGATCTTCTGCGTCGCCGTCGAATCGAAGCGCGTCGGGTAGTTGACGAACTGCAGCACCGAACGCGGCACCTGCAGGTCGCGCAGCACCTGGTTGAAGACGTTCTGGATCGGCTTGCTGCGCTCGACCGACTGCGTCACCTGCTCGGGCACCATCGCGAACACTTTCGGGTCGAGCCGGAACGCCATCTCGGGCGCATGCGCCGCCCGCGCGAAGACGTTCAGCATCTCGCCGACGCGGCGGACCTTCGGATCGGTGAGGTGGAAGCAGCGGCCGTCGAGCTTCGGCTGGTGCGAGAGATGCACGAGCGCGTCGACCACGAAGTCGACCGGCACGACGTTGATGTAGCCGCCCTCGATGCCGACCAGCGGCATCCAGCGCGGCCAGGATTCACGCAGCCGCTGCAGCGCCTTGAAGAAGTAGTACGGCCCGTCGATCTTGTCGATGAAGCCGGTCTGCGAGTGACCGAGCACTGCGCCCGGGCGGTACACGCGGAATGGAATGCGGCCGTTCGCGCGCACCATGGCCTCGGAGTCGTGCTTGGTGCGGTGGTACGGGTGATCGAGTTCTTCCGCTTCCTCGAACATGTCCTCGGAGAACGTGCCGCGATAGAGCCCGGCGGCGGCGATCGAGCTCACCAGGTGGAAGCAGCCGGCGTCGACTGCCTCGGCGAACTCCAGTGCACCCCTGGTGCCGGTGATGTTCGCCTTTTCCATCGCGTCGGCGCTGGCTTCGAGGTCGTACACGGCGCCAAGGTGATAGAAATGCTTCACCTTGCCCTTGAGCTTCGCCAGGTCGGCCTTCGCCACGCCGAGTTTCGGCTGGCCGAGGTCGCCCTTGACCGGAACCACGCGCTTGAGGCTGTCCTTGCCCCAGAACTCGCGCAGCTCGTCGAGCTTGCCGATCGACCGCGGGCGGACCAGCACGTAGACCGTGCCCTTGCCCTTCTGCAGCAGTGATTGGACGAGAAAACGACCGATGAAGCCGGTCGCGCCAGTCACGAAATAGGTCATCGGTGGAGCCCCCTGATATTGTCGGACTACCTTAGGGATCGTACGTACTCAGGTCAACGTCGCAGGACCCCGGCATTGGCTAAGATGACCGGGCGGCCGGCAGGGTTCGGGCAGGCCACCGGGGGCGGCATGGCGCGCAGGAAACGGGCGGCGACGCGGGGCGGGCAGCACGAGCGGATGTCCGCCGTGGACACCGCCTGGCTACGCATGGACGGTCCCGCCAGCACCATGATGATCGTCGGCGTCATGGCCACGGCCACGCCGGTGTGCACGGCGGACCTGCGGCGGGTCCTCGAGACGCGGCTGCTCTGCTTTCCGCGCTTCCGCCAACGGGTCGAGACCGATGCCCTCGGCGCTTCGTGGATCGAAGACTCGGACTTCGACCTGGACGCGCACCTGGTCGTGACTGAGCTTCCGGGCAAGGGCGGGCCCCGCGAACTGCAGGCGCTGGCGGCAGAACTGGCCGGCCAGCGGTTCGACCCCGCACGACCGCTGTGGCAGCTGCACTTCGTCGAGCGCTACGGGGCGGGCAGCGCGTGGGTGCTCCGGCTGCATCACTGCTACGCGGACGGCATCGCGATGATCCGGGTGCTGCTGTCGCTGACCGAACAGGATGCCGGCCCCGCGCTCGCCGGGGCCCACGCGGCGGAAACCCGCGCCGGGAGGCGCGGCCGGCGCCATGGTGCCGCGGATCCGTTGCGGCTGCTCGACTGGGTCGCCCAGCTGACCCAACCCGCTGGCGACATCGTCGAGCACGCCCTTGTCGAGGGCGCGCGACTGCTCGAGACGGGCGTGCACAAGCTGTTCCATCCGGAGACCGCCGCGGCGGTCGCGCTCCAGGCGAGCGGCATGGTCGGCGAATTTGCGCGGGTCGTCGCGCTGCCAGACGACCCGGCGTCGCCGCTGCGGGCGCCCCTGAGTGGCGAAAAGCGGGTGGCCTGGTCGGAGCCGCTCGACCTGCAGGAAGTCAAGACCGTGAGCCGGGCGCTCGGCTGCACCGTCAACGACGTGCTGATGGCCACCGTCGCCGGCGCGCTGGGCGCCTATCTGCGCGCGGAAGGGTTCGATACGCAGGACGTCTCGCTGCGCGCGTCGGTGCCGGTGAACCTGCGCGAAGCCGACGAAGCGATGACGCTCGGCAACAAGTTCGGGCTGTTGTTCGTCGAACTGCCGGTCGGCGTCGCCAATCCGCTGCAGCGGGCGTACACGATGCACGACACGATGCGGGCCCTGAAAGGCTCGCAGCAGCCGCCGCTCACGCTCACGGTGCTGGCACTGCTCGGCATGCTGCCGAACGTCGTGCAGGGCCCGGTCCTCGACCTGTTCAGCCGCAAAGGATCGCTCGTGGCCTCGAACGTCCCGGGCCCGCAGGCGCCGCTGTATCTCTGCGGGCAGCGCATCACGCAGATGTATTTCTGGGTGCCTCAGAGCGGCTCGATCGGCGTCGGGGTCAGCATCCTCTCGTACGCTGGCGAAGTGTTCTTCGGGCTGATCGCAGACCGGGCCTGCATCGCCGAACCCGCGCAGGTGGTCGACCGGCTGGGCCCCGAATTCGAGCGGCTGCTGCTGGCGGCGACGGTGGGCGTGCTCGGCCTCGAGCAGTGCGCACCGACGTCGTCGCGCCCGGCGCAGAAGGCGTCGAAGAAAGTGGCGGGCCGCAAGCGAACCCCGGCCGCCGGCAAATCGCGGCGCAGGCAACGGGTACCGCAGACCGCGGGAAATACCTAGACTGCGGATTGACACACTGCAGCAAGCCCCCGGGATTCCGCACAATCCAGTTTGCAGCAGTCCGAACGCACGCGCCCCACCAGGAGTCTCGTCATGGCCACCTCCCGCTCACGCACCCGCAAGCCTGCCGGTTCCAGCGCTGGACTTCGCGCGCCGAAGGAAGGGCCAAAGGCGTTCCAGGATGCCGTGGTCGAAGGCCTGAAGCTGCTCGGCCAGTCGCGCTCGACGGCGCAGCGCCGCGTGCGCGACGCCTTCGAAAACGCGCAGCAGACGCTGCAGTCGCGTGTCGGCGGCGCGCGCGAACAGGCGCAGGAAACCTGGGACAACCTCGAAGCGTTGTTCCAGAGCCGCGTGCAGCGCGCGATGCACCAGCTCGGCGTGCCGACGGCCGAAGAAATCCGCGCACTGACCCGCCGCGTGAGTGAACTGAACGACAGCGTGAGCAAGATCGTCCAGCGGCAGCGCGCCGCGAAGCCGGCGGCACCCGCGAAACGCACCCGGGGCAAGGCCGCGGCCGCACCGCGACGCGCGCGCGCAAGACGCAGCAAGACCGCGGGCTGATCCTGCCCGCATCCCAGCCCGCATCAACGACGCACGGAGGTCCAGCCATGCTCGACCTGCAACCGGCGACGGGACGAAGAAAGGCAAGCCACGGACGCTTCGGGCTCGCGCTGGCCGGCGGCGGGCCGCTCGGCGCGTTCTACGAGGTCGGGTGCCTGCACGCGATAGAGGAAGCGTTCGACGGCTTCCGGCTGACGGACCTCGAGATGTACGTCGGCGTGAGCTCGGGCGCGATGATCGCTGCCGGACTCGCCAACGGCTTCGACACGGCCGACATGGGGCTCGTCTTCATCCACAACGCATCGGACGAGATGAAGTTCTCGCCCGCGCTGTTCCTGATGCCCGCGTTCCGGGAGTACGCCCGGCGCATCGCGGCGGCGCCCGGCATGGTCGCCGACATCGCGCGCGAGTACTTGCGTGATCCGGGCAAGGACTGGGCCGAGGTGATCGACCCTCTCGGCCGGTTGCTGCCCACGGGCATCTGCGACAACCGCCCGCTCGAGCGCGTGATGGCCCGGTTGTTCACGCTGGATGGTCGCACCAACGACTTCCGCGAGCTCGCGCCGAAGCTCTACATCGTCGCGACCGAGCTCAACACAGGACACTCGGTGCGCTTCGGCGAGCCGGGGTTCGATCACATCCCCATCTCGCGCGCGATCCAGGCAAGCACGGCCCTGCCCGGCCTCTATCCACCCGTTGCGATCGACGGCCACGTTTATGCCGACGGCGCGCTGCTCAGGACGATGAACGCCTCGATCCTGCTCGAGGCGGGCGCGGACTTTGTCATCTGCGTCAATCCGCTGGTGGCGTTCGACGCGTCGAGCGCCCCGCGGCCGCCGCACGGCTTCCCGCCCGACGAGCACGACCTTTCGCACGGCGGGCTGCCGACGGTGCTGAGCCAGACGTTCCGCTCGCTGATACAGTCGCGCATGCAGGCGGGGTTCAAGAGCTACAAGCAGCGTTATCCGCACACCGACGTGCTGCTGTTCGAGCCGGACCCCGGCGACGGCGAGTTGTTCTTCCAGAACGTGTTCCGCTACGCGGACCGCCGCCGGCTGGCCGAGCATTCCTATCAGCGCACGCGGCACGACCTGCTGCGGCAGGCCGCTGGCCTCGAGCCGATCCTGCGCCGGCACGGCATCACGCTGCGGCTCGACGTGCTCGAGGATCGTCGGCGCACGTTCCTGCGCGCCGTCCAGGAGCGCAAGCGCCGGCAGTTGCCTGTGACCGGCGCGCTGCACCGCACGCTCGACCGGCTCGAGCACGCCGTCGCGGGCGGACGGGCCTGACGCCTTGAAGCTGCTCGGCATCGAAATCGGCGCCCCGCCGGAAGATCGCGGCACGCTCGGGCGCCTGCTCGAACGCAACCAGGCGCTGCGCGACGTGTTCGCGGCGGACCCGCGCCTGAGGAAGCAGCTGCTGCGGCTGCAGAAGTGGCAGTCGAAGCGGCTCCTGCGCTCGCATGACGACCTGCACGCCGATCCGCGCTACCGGCTCGCGGTCGAGTTCTTCTTCAACGAGCTCTACGGCGCGGATGCGCGCCGTCGCGATTCCGACATGATCAAGGTGCAGCGGGCCATGGAGCGCCTGCTGCCGCGCGAGGGCCTCGAGGCGCTGTGCCTCGCCGTGCAGCTCGAGACGTTGTCGCAGGAACTCGATGCGGAAATGGCGCGCGTGCTGCCCCCGGGCGGCATCACCGTCGCGCGGTATGCCGAGGCCTACCGCAGCACGGGCCGGCGGGCGGACCGCGAACGACAGATCGCGCTTACCGGCGAAATCGGCGAATATCTCGACGGCGTGGTCCGCAAGCCGATGGTCCGCGGCCTCGTCCGGCTGGCGCGTGGCCCGGCCCACGCGGCCGGATTCGGCTTGCTGCAGGAATTCCTGGAGCGCGGCCTCGATGCGTTCGAGGCGATGCACGGCGCGAAGGAGTTCCTCGGCACGGTGCGCGACCGCGAACTGCGGGCGATGGCGCGGCTGTTCGCCGGCACGGCGGATCCGTTCGAGTTCGATGCAGGCGAGCGCAGGACGAAACAGAGGGCGACACGAGGATGAGTTCAAGCGGCCGGCCGACGGGCAGGAAAGGCAGAAGAAAAGCAGCCCGCAAGCCCCCGCCCCACTGGCGCAAGTTCCTGACGCAGGCCGAGCTGGAACTGCCGCCGCCTCCCGCCGGCACGCCGGGCCGCGACTCCGACGACGACAGCGAAGAGTTCGAATACGCCGAGCCGCCCGAGCTCGCATGGTGGCAAACCCGGCCCTTCGTCGCGGGACTCGCCATCGCGTGCGTTGCGCTGCTCGTGCTGACAGCCATGTCGATGATGAACGCGTTTCGTGATCGCGCAGCAGCCCGCGTCGCTTCCGCGCGCGAGCAGACCCTGACGCTGCGGGCGATCAACAGCGTGCGCGTGCTGCGCATCGCGCCCAATCCGCGCAGCTGGTCCGCCAGCCCGGACCTGATGCTGGAGTGGCCCGAGCCGCCGCAATTGCTCGAGCTGCACCTGGCCGTGGGCTACTCGGCATTCCTGACCTTCGCCGTGATCGTGGACAAGGTCGATCACGGTCGGGTACTGGTCGTCGAACGTATCGCCCCGGACTCGAACAGGGAACTGCTGCTGGCACTCAACAGCTCGGCGATCGGTCCCGGCGAGTATCGCCTGCGGTTGCAGGGCTATACGTGGCGCGGCGATCGCGTCGACGTGGGTTGGGTGCGGTTGCAGGTCATGGATCCGCGCTGACCTGAGCTGGACTCAAGACCGGATATCCGCGTGCCGTTCTGGTTCGCCAATGCAAATATATGGCCTTGCCAGGTGGTCAGGCAATCGCCGTCCAACTGCGACTATTTGCGATCCCCTCCCACCGCGTTCACGAGTGATAACGTCCTTTATCAGTCATTAGATATTTCGCAATAGTAGGCGTTCCCGGTCTGACTCAAGCACGCAAATCTCCGGAACTGCCGGGGCGGTTCAATCGCTGGATGAGGTGGAGCGGATATTGATTTGAGGCACGTCCCGAGCAGTTGGGTTACTCAAGAGCGGGGGATGTCGCGCAACTGGCTCATTACTTTGCGGCATCAAAGCGGCACGGAGGACGAGACGAGACGCCATGTGTCACCGCGCTGCTCCAGGTTCACCTCTACGGGCACGCTCCCTTTGGTTCCAGATACCCGCAAGTACAGGTCCACACGAGCACCAGAGAACCCAGACTTGCGACGGAACCCCCAGAACTTTCTCAACCCTACGTGCTCAACGATACCTACCTGACTGCTAATGGCCTCAGACTCGCTTACCGCCTGGCGCGCGAAGCCCATTGCGCTGCTGTTGACGCCTACAACGTAGTCCAGCGCCGTCGCAATAACGAGCAGCACGACTGTCCATTGAGCCGAGCGGCGCGCCCAACCTACCATTGTGCGCGGCATGTTCCGGTATTCGTGATGGTCGTTACTGGCTCGTCATAGACCGTAAGCTGGCCACCAACACTCCCGCTACCCCGGAGGCCCTTATCTGACAAGGCCCCAAGCTCGGGATCAAAATTGGCGATCCAACCGAATCCATCGCGACTGCTGTAGGCGGCCCCGAACTCGAGCACAAGGGATGCGGCGAGCGTGGTGCCTGGCACTCCGGCAGAGGCGCCGAATTGCAATGACGCGCTTGTTATGACGCCGCCATGACTGTGATCTGCCGGCCGAATTGGTATGCCACCCCTCGGGTTGTAGGAAGCTCCGCCGCCGAACCCAAATCCTGTTCGGACGGTCGCGAAGCTGTGACCATTGTGCAATCCGGTCGTGACCTCTAAACCGGGCCCTGCATACCCGCCTCCAGTTACGGCACCAGATGCGGTAGAGGGCCCATACTCACATGGCGGTGGCTCACTTTGCGGCTCATCTTGCTCCGGAGTCACTTCCGTAGGTTCGGTCGGTGCCACCGTGGACGCGCCGCTGCTCGGGAGGAGCGGGCTAGTCGGCTGACCGAAAAAGCTGCTATTAGCCATTAGATTGTTGAGAAAGTTTGGATCCAAATTCACGTTGCAAGCAAGCGACCAGGAATCAACGCATCTGCTCGCCGTGGTGGTCGCTAAATTTCCCAAATAGTCGTAACCAGTGGGGTCCGTCGCACTCAGCACACGTCCGCGCACGTAGGCATACCGATTCCACCCCTGCGTCGTCTCCGGCCCGTCGATGTACGGATCGGCACTGAGGAACCGCCCGATGTTAGGGTCGAACACCCTGCCATTCATGTGCACGACCAGGACGTTGTCGATCTGCTCGTGCCCGGTGTAGCCACGACGGGTGGTGTTGGCGATGGCTTGCCACTCGGTGGTTTTGGGCGCGCCCTGCCAGTTCGATGCCCGACGTGCCCCGTGCACCCCGAAGCTGCCCCGCATCAGCACCGTGCCGGCGGCGTTCAGCACCGCATCGGTGCTGCCGAGGTGATCGGTCGTGACGTAGAACGTGTCCTTGGTGCCGTCGCTTCGGCGGATCACCTGCACCTGACCCGAGGGCGTCGGGACCAGGTGCTTCCAGTGCGTGCGCGTTGGCGCGGTGAGCTTCTCCAGCAGGCCGCCGACGTAGATCGTGGTCTCGCTGCCGCCGGCGTAGGTGCTGACCTGCTTCCAGCGCGAGCGGTCCGGGGCGTAGCTGAACGTCGCCGAGTACCCGTTCGGATCGGCAATGTAAGTCGGCAGAAGTAAACGTTCGCATCGGCTGCGACGTACGCAATCCATCGAACTTCGGCGGTAAGTTGTCAGCAACTAGACCCAAAGGAGAGCAACGGTCCCAACTGCAAATACGGCACCCATGAAAAGTGACAAATTATCAGTGACGTCAGAGAACTCGTTGCCGTCCGGTGGCATTGAGTATGTTCCCAAAAACGTAGCCTTTTTTCCGTTCGATCTTCGCCACAATAGTCGCGCATAAAGCAAGTTATAAACCGCTACTACGGCCCAACCATACGCCATGTCCGTCGAACTATTCTCACGCAGCAGACCAATTCCAACCACTGCAACGGTTGTGATCAATAGCGTAATCGCCATCGCCCGCAGCCAAAGACTAGCCTTCGATCGGCTGGTGCCGTCGTCAATTCTGCCGCGGACATGCATGAGTAGCGTCCTTATGAATGAGACTGCCTTCAACCAGAGTACCCATATACGCACCCATCACAGCGTGAAGTGCCTTGATACCGTTCGGCGCCGCTCCCCGATACATGGCAGTCATGCCCGCTTCAAGTGCTTGTCCCGATACCGCTCCAGCTGCTCGGTTGGTATTTCCGGTACTTAGCGCCACATATGCATCGACACCGGACAGTCCCGCATCAAAGAGGCGGCCCCCGCCAGTCAGAAATCGTGGGAAATAGTTGTAGTTCCACAAGATGTCGCGCATGACTTGACCAAGTGACACTGGGACATCCATGCCAATATTCCGCGCGGTTCTTGCAACATCATCTACGCACGACATATTGAAATTGCAGTTTGCCATCATCTGTCTGACGTCGGCTTCCGTCGGTTGCTTTTCGACGGACGCTTCACATGGATTTTTCGACTTCGGATTCTTTGCCTGAGTGCCACCCCCGCCGCGACCTCCACTGCCATCGCCTCCAGGTCCGCCGTTTGGGTTATTCGAATCAATACACGACAAGCATTCAAATACGATTCGAGTTGCGGTTACAGTGACATTCTCGATCACTTCGTTTGGGTTGATCGCGGAAACTATAACTTTGTCATTGTCTTCCGAAAAACCAGTCGGGTCCGTAGCACTCATCACGCGCCCGTGCACGTACGCGTACCGATTCCACCCCTGCGTGGTCTCCGGCCCGTCGATATACGGATCGGCGCTGAGGAACCGCCCGATGGCGGGATCGAACACGCGCCCGTTCATGTGCACGACCAGG
>Ga0224505_10000490_pt1 | contig 27035 bp, 24 predicted proteins | sample SF_Jan12_sed_USG_FD_169102 | JGI IMG/M metagenome (GOLD analysis project Ga0224505, IMG submission 169102) | Sediment microbial communities from San Francisco Bay, California, United States - SF_Jan12_sed_USGS_4_1 | ecosystem: Environmental > Aquatic > Marine > Sediment | place: USA: California... | reverse complement strand
CACCACTGGTCAACACGCCGATCTTTTTCATGATACCCTCCTATTTGGCTTTCATTCTATCACGAACAGTGAACCTATTCTATGAGCTTGGTGGAAGACCCACATCGTTGGGCCCGGCTTCTTGTTTCCTCAAACCTTGTAGCTATCTCGATAATACACTAGCAAGTATAGCTCTCTAAGAAGGTCAGACTCGTTGTGCCTTAGTATTTGCTGCAAATAACTGTCATCCCTTGTATGAAGGAATTTTTGCCATAGCAAAGGGACGTCTCTGCCGCTTATGACCGGCTCGTTGAAATAATGCTCGGCATGCGAGAAGAGCTCGTCCAACTTTGGCCACTTGAGGTAAAGTGCCTCGGCTTTTTCCTTCCAAGGCTGAAATAAGTCGACCCCTTCTATGTGAATCCCTTTGGCTTGGAGAAATCCCTTCTCGAAGGAAAGATTGTAGGCATAGAATGGTCTGGGCAGAGTAGAAACGAGTTCCGCAAGCTGAACAGTGAACGGTGTTTCGTCTTCCGAATTTCGGCAGATGATCTCAAGACGGCTCCCTTGAATATAGCCGAAGAGCACTATTTCATCGCGGTTGACATCAAGACCTGTGGTCTCCAGGTCTATTAGTGTTCCCCGTGGGATACCCAGCATTAGCTCTCTGCTGTATGAGGTAATCATGGCCGCCCTTCTTTTCTTGACACTACTATTATACAGGTCGGACCGCTCATCAGTGTACCAATGGCCCGCACCAATCTCGTGTTGGTTTTGGCTCTAGAGTATATTGAGAAGGCGCTCGTCAGAATCTGCAGCTCAGTGTTACCCGTGTGGTCAGCCAGCACAGGAGGTTAACCCTTCTGTTCTCTCGTGTTATTGCTCGAGGTGACTTCCCAATACAAACATCATCATAAAAGAAGGAGGGTTTATCATGGAGGGGATATATTATGCTATACGTCGCCTTCCCAACTTATCTCCGGAGCAGTTTCAAAGTCATTGGCTAAAGACCCATGGCCCGCTGGGTGGACGCCATCTCAGGACTGTTGGTGCCCAGCGGTACGCGCAGGTTCATACACTTCATGACCCATTGAACGAAGTACTGCGGGCCTCCCGTGGGTGTATGGAGCCTTTCGATGGTATCGCTGAGATTTTTGGGGGACCGTGAGGAAATGCTCAGGGCAATGAGCACACCAGAAGGGCTACAAGCCATGGGCGAACTCCAGGAGGACGAAAAGAATCTCATTGATCTTTCTCGGTTTGCTATGTGGATTGCCAAAGAGCATGTCATTTTTGAACAGTGATGCGCTGTCGGGGGAGGAGTTTGCAAAACTCCGGGCCGCCTTCCGAATTGTACCCATAAACTTGTCCGCGTCATGTTGTCCAAAAAGACCTGCGCAATATAACCCTAGTTGACGCTAGAATGCCTGGGACGGGCTGGGATGAGACAGGATCGACGAGTAGATGGGGCTTTGGGGGTGTCCGTCTAATCTTGCCGTAAAACAAAGCTAGAATATGCCCGCCTATTGTGACCATGCCAATAGGACGCAGTTGGCTTTACCTATCAGTGGAGGAACACCGGGATGTTTGCCCTTTCATGCGTACGTTACTGTATAACTACTTTGAATATAGCTAAGGGCTAGGTTACAGTCTTCCGTGTGGTAGTTCAGGAGAAACCGTTTAGCATTCTGTTTCTAGGTTGGTGCTTTGCACCAGGATATCCATGCAGCCACCTGTGGCAACCTAGCTGATAAGCATCCAACCAACATCACATTCCCCGTATAGGTTGTATCCGACGACGATCACGGTGCCATCGTCCTTAAGTCCCACGGTGTGAGGACCGCCCGCGGCGACCTGAATGACGTTTATCCAGCCGCCGACATCGCACTGTCCGTAGTCGTATTCAGAACCGCCGGCGGCTACAACAGTGCCGTCGGACTTAACTCCCACTGTGTGCGTCCGGCCCGTGGCAATCTGGATAATGTCTGTCCACTCGTTTACATCGCACTGCCCGTGGCTATTGTATCCTACGGCGACAACAGTGCCGTCGGACTTAAGCCCCACCGTGTGACTGCCCCCGGCGGCGATCTGAGTGATGTTCCCCCACCCGCTGACATTGCACTGTCCAAGGGAGTTGTCACCTACCGCGACCACAGTATGATCGCCGCCAAGTCCAACCGTATGACTGTTGCCTGCAGCGACTTGGGCGATGCCCGTCCAGTTGCCTATATTGCACTGGCCATTGCTGTTGTCTCCCGCGGCGACCACGGTTCCATCGGGTTTAACGCCCACCGTGTGCTCACCACCTGCCGCAACTTGGACGATGTTCCTCCACTGGCTGGCATTGCACTGTCCAAAGTAATTGTCTCCTACTGAAAATACGCTGCCGACGTCACTAAGCCCTACCGTGTGCTTGCCGCCCGCCGCAATCATGGGGCTGCACTCGTAGCCAAAGTTGGCCGTTATTGACATGTCGCGACCCAGAGCAACGCAAGTTACCGCATGGAGTGGAGCCTCAGGCGGGTACTCGTTACTGGTCCACTTGACAAAGCGGTAGCCTTCGTCAGCCTCGGCTACAAGGTCAACCGACTGACAACATTGAGGAGCAAATTTAAAAGTCCCCTCTCCGGGGACGGTCACTGTCCCTCCCTCGGTGCTGGTGATAGTGAGTGTGAGATAACCACCACCACCGTCACAGCCTACCATCCCAACAATTGAGGCCACTACAATGAAAAAGATGCTTGATATTGCCAGGTAGTGGCATCTCTTCAAACGACGCATCATCTTAATGCCCCAAATGCGGGTCATAGTGGTTACGCCATTATTATATGATAACATTGTTAAAATGTCATTAAGGAAATAGAAGTTTTTGGCTGCGTCCAAGAAATACTACAGAGCTGCGAAGTCGCCACCGCACAAACTGGCGTCTTGTGACTCCTAGGTGTATGGTATGTTTGAGGCGCCCCACAAAAGAAGTATTGACTATTCTTCACTTGGCGGTATAATAGTCTCCATAGGAAGTAGTGCTTTTGGACCAAGACAAATATGGTGGTCGAATATGAGTACGAAGTATGACTAAGCGAAGGAATAGGATGGCAAAACCACGTGGAGAAGCGCAAGATAAGGGTGTGAAACGAGGCAGAAACGTAGTTCACAGGAAAGCAGGTCTAGATGGGGCGGGGACCGAATCGCTGGCGTCAAAACGGAAGCGCAAGCAGATGGAAAGGGCAGTTTTTGACAGTGAGGAACGCTACCGTCTAATAGCTGAACACACCGCAGATGCCGTGTGGACCGTGGATATGAACATGCGGCTCACATACATCAGTCCATCCATAACACCCCTGCTGGGCTATAGTGTTCAGGAAGCAATGGCCAAGCCCATGCGAGAAATCTTTGCCCCTACTTCATTCAAGCCGGCTATGGGACTTCTGAAAGAGGAGCTGCGAGTAGAAAGTAAGAAGCAGAAGGGCGTCGCTAGATCGCGGATGCTAGACCTGGAATTGACTCACAAGAATGGCTCGCTAGTCCCAGTCGAAGTCAAGTATACTGTCCTGCGTGATACCCAGGGACGACCTGTCGAGGTTCTGGCAATAGCTCGCGATATCAACGAACGCAAACAGGCACTGGAGGAACCTGAGCACAGCACTGGGAGGCTAATAAGAGCCATGGAACACGCCATACAGGCCATGACCGTCATAGCCGAGATGAGGGATCCCCATACCGCAGGTCATCAGCAGCGGACCACTCAGCTTGCCTGTGCCATAGCCGAACAGATGGGCCTTTCCAAAGAGCAGATTATCGGGCTCCGTCTAGCTGGGCTCATTCACGACATTGGCAAAGTCCGTGTACCTGCTGAAATCCTCACCAATCCCGGTGGGCTATCTGAACCCGAGTTCATGATGATTAGAGCACATCCAGTACTCGGCTATGAAATACTGAAGGCCATGGATTTCCCTTGGCCAGTTGCACAGATTGTGCTTCAACACCATGAAAGAATGAATGGTTCCGGATACCCCTCAGGCCTATCAGGCGAAGACATCATCGTGGAGGCTAGAATATTGGGCGTAGCTGATGTTGTGGAGGCTATGGCCTCTCACCGGCCCTACCGGGCAGCTCCGGGTATAAACAAGGCGTTGGCGGAAATATCGCAAAACAAGGGTGTGCTCTATGACTCCCAGGTGGTAGATGCATGTTTGACGCTCTTTAGAGACAGAGAGTTTGAGTTCGAGCAGCATGTGGATGTAGGAACCTCGCTTGAGAATATCTACCAAGGTGCGCTACAGTCATGGCATAGATTCTTTCAATCTCGCCAGCAGGTTCAGACAAGCCTACGAGTGTTGGAAGAATTGTAGACTGGCAGCGGGATGCATCTCGACAAATTATAGGCGCCTAACTTTCAGCGATTACTGATCTCATCATACATCTGCCTGGTCTGTTACACATTAACTTCTTTTGTGACCTTGGAGACACGCATACTGAACGGCGTGAGTCTTATGTTATTGTGTCGCCGCAATCCGGGTTGGTGTTCTACTAGCAAAACAGGATTTTGGGCGTGCTCACCTAATTCTGCCGCAAAACAAAGCTGAAATATGCCCGTCTATTGTGACCCTGCCAATAGGGTTGCATAACCGACTGTTCCTGTTATCCGTTGTTGCCATTTTTGCTGCTAAGGTTATTCTATCTTCAATGTGGTGCCTCTATTCTCATTTGGCTCTATTGAGACATATTCCATAATTTAGGCTAGTTGATGTATAATTCAATTATTGAAAAGCTAACGAAAGAGTCATTTCCCTGTAAGGAGGCGAAGCGTGAGAGCCATACTTAGTTCGAGAGTATTCCATTATGTGTTCAGAGTCAGCTTGCTGTTGATTGCGATAGCCTTAGTTGCAGGAACGGTGAGCTGTAACGGCGGGGATGGTGTTATTGAATATGACCTAACTATTTCCAGCGGCACTGGAGGCAGTGTCACTACCCCTGGAGAGGGGACCTTTAGCTATAATGCAAGCACGATGGCCAGTCTGGTGGCGACTCCAGATGATGGCTGCCAGTTCGTCAGCTGGACCGGCGATGTAGGTACTATCGCCAATGTCAACGCCGCCGCGACCAACATCACCATGAACGGCAACTACTACATCACCGCCAACTTTCAATACATCCCCATGGTCGCCGCAGGCTACGATTACACGGTGGGGCTTAAGTCTGACGGCACCGTGATCGCTATGGGAGACAACTATTACGGGCAGTGCAATGTAAGCGGCTGGACAGACATCACCCAGATCAGTGCAGGCTACGAGCACACGGTAGGGGTTAAGTCCGACGGCACCGTGGTCGTCGTGGGAGACAACTATTTCGGGCAGTGCAATGTAAGCGGCTGGACGGACATCATCCAGGTTGCCGCAGGTATGTATCACACGGTGGGTATTAAACCCGACGGCACCGTGGTCGCTGTTGGAGACAATGGACACGGGCAGTGCGATGTAGGCGGCTGGACAGACATCACTCAGGTCGCCGGAGGCGGTTACCACACGGTGGGGCTCAAATCCGACGGCACCGTGGTTGCCGTGGGACCATCAAGCGGGGAATGGAATGATTTCGGGCAATGCGATGTCGGCAACTGGACGGACATCACCCAGGTTGACGCAGGCAGCTCTTACACGGTGGGGCTCAAGTCCGACGGCACCGTGGTCGCCGTGGGATCCAGTTATGATTTCAGCAACTGGACGGATATCACGCAGGTTGTGGCTGGCGGTTCTCACACGGTGGGGCTCAAGGCCGACGGCACCACGGTCACCGTGGGAGACAACTTCTGGGGGCAGTGCGATGTTGGCAGCTGGACAAACATCATTCAGGTCGCAGCAAACGCCCGTCACACGGTGGGGCTTAAGTCCGACGGCACCGTGGTCGGCGCGGGGGATTACTACCACGGCCAGTCCGATGTCGGCAGCTGGTCAGATATCGTCCAAGTCGCGGCAGCTGGTGACCACACGGTGGGACGTAGGTCCGACGGCACCGTAGTCGCCGTGGGAGACAATGAAAACGGGCAGTGTGATGTCGGCAGCTGGACGGACATCATCCAGGTCGCAGCAGGCGCCTATCACACGGTGGGTCTTAGGCCCGACGGCACCGTGGTGGTCACCGCGGGATCTGGCTACGATGTCGGCAACTGGACCTGTATCACGCAGGTCGCCGCAGGCGCGACGCACACGGTGGGGCTCAGGTCTGACGGCACAGTGGTAGCGGTGGGATACAACATCTCGGGGGAGTGCGAGGTCGGCAACTGGACGGGCATCACCCAGATCGCCGCAGGTGGCTCCTCCGGGTTTCCTATGGGGGGATACACGGTGGGACGTAAATCCGACGGCACCGTGGTCGCCGTGGGGCTCAACTGGTCCGGGCAGTGTGATGTCGGTAACTGGACGGGCATCACTCAGGTCTCCGCCGGTAACTATCACACGGTGGGGCGTAAGTCGGATGGCACTGCGGTCGCCGTGGGATACAGCGGTTTTGGAGCGTGCGATGTCGGCAACTGGACCGACATCGTCCAGGTTGCCGCAGGTATGTATCACACGGTGGGTATTAAACCCGACGGCACCGTGGTTGCTCTGGGAAAGAACGAATGGGGGGAGTGCAATGTCGGCAGCTGGACGGACATCATCCAGGTCACAGGAGGCGGCTCTGCTAGTCCTGCGGAGGGGTACACGGTAGGGCTTAAATCCGACGGCACCGTGGTCGCCACGTCCCCTTGGGACGAGCTTGCCAAATGGGATTTGTTCTAGGCAATCCGAGGTCGGCGGCTGGACATTCATCATCCAGGTCGCCGCGGACTGGTATCACGCGGTGGGGCCTACGACCCACGGCACCGTGGTCGCCGTGGGATGGAACGAGTACGGGCAGTCCGATGTCGGCGGCTGGATGCTGGAGTGAGCTTTTCCCCGTACCTCCGCCCGCAAGGGCGGAGGTACGGTTATATTGTAAATGATATTGGCTTTATGATTTCATGGCTATAGGGCCTGCAAAACTATCCCTATTATTGTTTCGTTAGCTTAAGCTTCCACCCGAAAAATTGACGTTAAAATGTTTGCGACATGTCGGGACATAATGGGACTTCACAAACAAAACAGGGTTTTAATGATTAACACAAAGGTTCTATTTTATGCGTAGAGGGACCATTTGGCACGACTGGCTGGGAATTTGGAGACCGCTGCTCTATTGTCACAGCACACCTAGACAATAAAGCAGAATTGTGGGTGTATTTACCTAATTCTACTGCAAAACAAAGCTAAAATATGCCCTATCATTGTGACCCTGCCAACAGCATGCAGTTGTCATTCTGAGCGAAGCAGGGACAACGTTACTGGAGACTGTATCGTACAAGCCAGATTGCACCAAAGATAGCACGATTTGAAACCTTGTCTCCCGTTGACTCCGATAAGTGGCAAATGGTGGGACGGCTAATAGAAAGAGCGAGCCCCAAATTTGGAGCCCGCTCCTGAATATCGCTATTCAGTTCTAGATCACCCCTACTCTTCCACTTCAAATTCCGGCTGAGCTGCCGTTGCCCTTTCTTAAGGGCCTTCCTTCATACGAAGAGCTCGGGGCTTCCAATTGCTCTCAAGCAACTCACCTTGACTACCGAAGGCAGTTCCCGGCTACGCTGCCAGAGAGCTCCGATAAGGAAATACCCATCGGCATAACCAGGCTTCTCTTCTTGTCATGCCCCACCTCCTTGCTAGGCTCGACCATTCTTGCCTAACGTGTGTATTTTAGCAAAGTACGGAGGTCGTGTCAAGATTGTGTGTTGATTCCTTTGCATTGGGGGTAGCTTGCACGCCGTCCGGGCAAGTTGAGCCGCTCCGGCCGCGATGTTCTACCTGGTGATCCGGGTGCCGGTCTTGCCCTGGAGTGCGGCCAGAGCGGTTTCAGGGAGAGTTATGATTACCTCCCGTTCATATTCCCTTTTGGGCTTTGCTTGTTCCAGAAACGTTATGGCTGCCCGTATCTTTGGCTCCATGCTTCCCTTGCAGAATTGGCCCTCGTCTAGAAGCTTCTTTGATTCAGCGACAGTCAGATCCCTCAAGGCCTTCTGGTTGGGTGTGGCGAAGTCCCGATATACATACTCCACTGCGGTAAGCACAAACAGGACATCAGCATCTATCTCGATAGCCAGGCGGGCCGAGGCGTAGTCCTTGTCAATTACGGCTTCGACGCCATACAGATTGCGGTTGTCCTCTCTAATGCCCGGGATACCACCGCCGCCCACGGCCACAACTATCTCGCCCGCGTCCAGCATGCTCTTTATGATCCTGGCTTGCTGGAGGCTGACGGGCATAGGTGAAGCGACTACGCGCCTGTAGCCGCGATCGCTGTCCTGAATGATATGCCAACCCTTCTCTTGCCGCAGTCGCGCCGCTTCACTCTCAGTGTAGAAAGGGCCGATTGGCTTTGACGGGTTCTGAAAAGCAGGGTCATTACCTTCGACAACGACCTGACTTACGACCGTGGTGATATTATGTGGCTTCCCCGCCTGTCTTAAACAGTTGGCCAGCGTGTTCTGAATCATGTAGCCCATGAAGCCTTCTGTGGCGGCTACACAGATATCCAGCGGCATGGGCGGCACCATAGTCTGTGCCATCGTGCTAGCTAAAAGCAAATTTCCCACCTGCGGTCCGTTCCCGTGAGTGATCACGATGCGGTTCTCACTGCTGAGCAGGCCCAGTAACTGTTCGGCAGTGCGCCGCAAGTTCTCATATTGCTCCTCGATAGTCCCCCTCTGCCCTGCCCTTAGGATGCAGTTGCCGCCGAGGGCGATGACAAAAGTCTTAGTTCTGCCCCTGGTCACTAGTTTTTCTTTCCCTGTCATATGCTGTGGCATTTACAGGTCGCACCCTGGTTTCCGTCATTCTTGGAGTCCTGAGAGAGATTGTGAGCGCGTGCAAACTCAGACAGTACGTCCTCTAAATTGGGTGTCCCTACTTCCTGAAGTTCGTAAGAGACCCTGGTATGTGGTTTTCTGATGTCGATGATTCGGCCTAAATCAATGGGCGTCGCCACGACCACCGCATCACAGTCGACCCTGTTGACGGTCGTCTCTAGATGCTGTAATTGACGTGTGCTGTATCCGATAGCTGGTAAGATTGGCCCAATAGTCGGGTAGTTCCTGAAAGCTTCAGCAATGCTCTCGACCGCATAAGGCCTGGGATCTACAATTTCTGCTGCGCCGCCTTGCCGGGCAGCAATGGTGCCCGCACCATATGCCATGCCCCCGTGCGTCAGCGTCGGTCCGTCCTCGATGACTAGGACTTTCTTGCCCTTGATGAGGTTCGGATCATGAATTTGAATCACTGATGCAGCGTCCACCAGGGTCGCATTCGGGTTTACTGTGACAATGCTCTCCCGCACCTTTCGTACGTTCTCCAGAGTTGCCGTATCGATCTTATTGATAACCACCACATTGGCCATTCGCAAGTTGATTTCCCCCGGGTAGTACGAGACCTCATGGCCAACACGATGAGGGTCGGCCACCGTAATCATGAGATCGGGCTGGAAAAACGGGAAGTCATTGTTTCCTCCGTCCCACACGATGACATCACAGCCTGCTGGATCCTTCTCGGCAGCCTTCAGAATGGCAGAGTAATCGGCGCCAGCATATACGATGGTCCCCCGTACCAAATGCGGCTCATACTCTTCTATCTCTTCGATGGTGCAGTTGTGTTTCTTCAAGTCGTCCAGCTCGGCAAGGCGCTGCACCCTTTGCCTGGACAGTTCGCCGTAGGGCATCGGATGACGCACAGCGATGGCTTTCGCTCCCTTCTTCTTCAGAAGCTCTATAATCCTCCGCGAAGTCTGGCTTTTGCCAGCGCCTGTCCTCACCGCACACACTGCGATAACGGGTCTTTTGCTCTTTAGCATTGTGTCCTTTGGGCCAAGCATCATATACGTTGCCCCGGTCGCGTTCACAATTGACCCGATGTGCATCACTTGCTGGTACGAGACATCACTGTAGGCAAATACGCAGTCATCAACGTTCAACTCTTTTATGAGTCGGGGCAGTTCTTGTTCTGCGTAAATAGGAATTCCCTCCGGATATAGTTTCCCGGAGAGCTCAGGGGGATACTTCTTCCCGGAGATGCCCGGGATTTGTTGTGAGCCAGTGAAGCCCACCACATTGTAGCGTTTGTTATTCCTGAAAAACACGTTGAAGTTGTGAAAGTCTCTTCCCGCTGAGCCTATGATAATGACGTTCCTCTTTGTCATGGCGATGGTTCTACTCCAGCCTTCGTCTTTCGTATTCCTGAATAAGCGGAAATATTAACACATCTCGCCCTGTTGTGAATAGTTATACTTGGCAAGCGGATGGGTGATGCATAGCGCGATAGTAGGACGGGTGCTCTGGCAGTATTGATTGTGTCATTCAGGCAGTCTTCAGTTGACATAAAGTTTACTATCAAGGGGTGTTGCTTCTACTGGCGCATCTACGGCAAAGTTGTCAAAGTGATGCTCGAAGTAAAGAGCCTTGGAGAAAAGTGTCCCCGCCGAGGAGCAGCTATGGGCAGATGGCACCGGCCCACCTGGGGCTTCTCTTCTTTCCTGTTGTGAAGCTCCTTTACATCCTGTGTTGCTGAGGTTATCATATGCCGTATTTGAGCGGACCTGGTCTATGGCCTGGTATTCTATTCGTGATAGCAAAGCCAGCTCAACGATAAAAGGAGGGGTTCAAATGTTAAAGGGCAGGAGCGTTCTTCTACGGCCGGTAAAGAGATCGGATATCTCATATTTTCTCAAATGGTTTAACGACCCGGAGGTAGTCCAGTATGTGGAACTATATATGCCGATGACTGAGATGTCTGAGGAGAAATACATCGAGGAACTGGGCACCACGAGAGCGAAACGCGATGCTCAGTTTGTCATGGAAGTGATTGAAGGTGCCTCAACTAAACCCATCGGCACCTGTGGACTGCACGAGATTGACTCAAAAGACCGCAAGGCCGTTTTCGGAATGGTTATAGGCGAAAAGGATTACTGGAGCAAGGGCTATGGCACCGAGGCTGCCCGGCTGATAGTAAACTATGGCTTCCAACAATTGAATCTGCATCGCATCTCATCCGGTGCTTTTGCCTTTAATGAACGCAGCATTAAACTTCAAAAGAAAATCGGCTTTCGGGAGGAAGGCCGCCTACGGGAAGCATTCTTCAAAAACGGGCAATACCACGATCTGGTGCTGTTGGGTCTGCTGAGGGAGGAATGGAGGGGCTTGTGATGAAGAGGGGGTTCTGTCAGCTTGGTTGGTGAGTCTGGCCGGCGGTGATGAGTGTGGTGGGTAGTCTATTAATGGGGTGGGGATAAACACATACTTCAACTTCGTAAGCTTTCTTGATATTCGGCGCTTTCAGTATGACGAGTGGCGTGCGTTCGGCGTAAACCTTCCCCCCCATCTAGCGCGACCATTGCCCCTTCCACTTGAGGCACAACAGCCTATTCTGCTACGCAAAGGGTCATCTCCGGATCCATATCAAATTGTTTTCCGTCCACCACGAAACAATCTCCATAGGTGCTTGAGGGCACTGCAACGTACGCCTTTCGAATTGAGGGCATCTCCACGGGTAACCCCGATATACCAGAAGAGGTGATATGGATGAACTGCTCTTAGTGCCAGAAATAGATGGGCACCCAGCGTTCTCGTGGCAGCAAGAACGTCATTTACTTGGTTAACTCAACAGAAACGGGTACATCTATTATGGTCGAAAATGACATAGTAGAGTCCCTATAACACTTTCCAAAACACGCGGATTCAGGCACCGAATTCCTGGAATCTCCCACCTCCTCACCCCGCAGTTTGGGCTACTGGCTAGTTTCCTGTTATCTATCAGTCTCAAGCACAACCTGTAGCTCGGGTGTGGCTCAGCCCCTTCCTGAATGCCTCAAGAATAGGCTTCAGCGTGTCCTTGGGAAACCTTTCCTTTATTTCTTCCTCTAGCTGCGCCTTAGTAATTGGCAGAAGGGAGGAGCCAACTAGCGCACCAAGCATAACCATGTTGGTCAGGCGTACCGAACCCAAACCTAGAGCAACCTCAGTAGCGTCTAGGAACCAAACCTGTCTTGACAGCTGTGCTATGGCTCGCCTCAGCTCGTCATAATCGGGATACTGAGTAACGCCCATACCCACTGTCACCGGAAGGATAGGGCGTGTGTTGGTAATGGTAGCTACCTGAGGGTTACCAAAGTCCACCAGAATTCGCAGCGTCTCCAAAGGTTCCAATCCGAGCACAATGTGGGCGCCACCGGGGGGAATGAGAGGCCCATATCTGTGACGCACGGATAGCCGAATGTTGCTCATTACATCGCCGCCTCGCTGTGAAGCTCCATACGTCTCGCCGATTGTCACTATATAACCACGCTTGGCCAGTGACCTCCCCGCAAGACGAGCAATCAGGATATTCCCCTGTCCGCCGACACCACACACAACGATATTCAGTGGGTCTACAGAGAGTTTGTCCTTACTCACTTGGCTCCTTCATTATGGCGGAGGCCGGGCATGTACAGGTGCATACCCCACAGCCAACACAGACCGCCTCATCTATTTGAGCCCTCCCTCTAGTCCTATCCCAGACTAGACCAGGACACTTGAAGGCTCTGACACAGTATTTTGCACAACCACATTCGTCTCCCCGGCACTTCGAGATGTCTACCGAAACCTTGAATGGCGTTTTCTCACCGGGCGGTCGAAGAAGGACACAGGGATGACGCATAATGACCACCCTCGCTCCACTCCTATCTGACATAAGCTCAACCAGTCTTTTGGTGTTCTCAGTAATGTCAAAGGGGTCCATCACTTCCACCGGGATGTCCAACCCTCGGCACAGCCCCTCTATATCAACGACCGGCGCGGCTTTCCCCATTGCGTTTACACCGACCCCGGGATGTGGCTGGAAACCGGTCATAGCTGTCGCACTGTTGTCGAGAATCATCATAATGACATCGGACCTGTTATATTTGGCATTAATCAGGGCGGGGATTGCAGCGTGGTAGAATGTGGAATCGCCGCACACTGCGATTACCGGCTGGCTAAAGCCAAACTGGTCAAGCTTGCCTAGTCCAGAGGCTACACCGGCGCCCGAGCCCATTGCCAGGGCTATCTTCGTTGCCAGATAGCCGCCTGCCCCTCGACGATCGAGAGCATAGCATCCGATGTCCCCAGAGACAAAGCCATCCCTCCCATCCAAACGAAAGGCATTCTTTATCGTCCAGAAGGTTGCCCGATGAGGACAACCTGGACACCACATTAGCTCCCGGTCAATAACTAGATCCTTGGCGGCTTGCTTTGCTCTCTCATCATACTCTTTGCTCCGCGGCTCATGCTTAATGCCTGTCAACCTTGCCAAAGCGTTTATCACTATTTCCGGGCTCAACTCGCCAACTGGTTTTATATGTCCACTAGCCTTGCCATAGATAACATGGTCTCTGTCAAGCCAGCCGCTGTCCGCGGCCACTACCTTGAGATTTCGTTCCACAAATGGGTCTACCTCTTCCACCACTAATACCCTTGAGGTTTGAGACAATTGTTTTTCCACGAACTTGGCAGGTACGGGCCAGGTTGTTCCCAGGTGAACAATGCCAACCCTCTTCTCCAACCGCAAGCACTCCACCGCCTCCGCGGAGTAAAGCCGACCACTGCCGGAAGAAATCATCACCAGTTCAGGGTGTTCAGGCCCCTCGTAGTAATTGAACTGGGACTTCTCGAATATTTCCTTTACTTGCTCAACCTTTGTCAGCAGGTTGCCGTGCTTCTTGATGATTGGGACGAACACAAAAAGCTTTGAGGTATCAAAATGGGCAGGTGTATCCCGACTGGCAATCTCTCCCAGGACCACGGTGCCGGTGGTGTGCGACACTCTTGTGATACTTCGCATCACACAGTAGGTGCCTGTCTGTTCTGACAATTCGAAAGCCCACCGGGTCATATCCTTAGCCTCCTGAGGAGTGGAAGGCTCAAACAGCGGCACGTTAAGCCACTGGACGATTGCTCGTGAATCATTCTCTGATGGGCTGGACCAACCGCCGGGATCATCGCAGACTACTACCACTAGCCCCCCCTTGGTCCCCGTCAGGTTCAAATGACACAGCGTATCAAGGGCAACATTCAACCCCTCATGTTTGAAGCTAACGATAGCCCGCAAACCGGCAAAGGAAGCCGCAGCGCCTACCTCGACAGCCACTTTCTCGTTGACTGACCACTCTGCATAGAGGCCTGCCTCCTCAGCAACAGCAGCCAGGTTTTCAAGGATCTCGCTCGATGGGGTTCCCGGGTACGAGGCAGCCACTCTGACGCCTGCCTCCAGTGCCCCTCTTGCTATGGCCTCATTACCAATAAGGAGCTCAGTTTTGCCCGCAGCGTTTGCTGTCAATGCAACCATATCTCTCTTCCTTGACGAGCCTAGGCGTTCCTCAGGATTCGCTCCACGGTATCATGCTTGACTTTCAGGTAAAGCAAATCTCCTCTCTTACCGCTCTTCCGGACACGGTTTTGGAGAGCTCGCCTTTTCTTGAGTCGGGCAGATTCCATCAAGTGGTCCAGATTCGCCTTTGGTAGCTCCTCTGTCTCCAAAAGCCCCTCCGACACCGATGTTCTTACAAGCTCTTGACCCTTCTTGGTGCGGATTATTACCGTATTCCAGCCCTCTAGGCCCTCTGCAGCGCCTACAGAGACGTCAGTCATCTCCGCGGTCATATCCCAGCAAAGAGCACAGGCAGGAGGAATAAAAGGTTTTACGTCATCCAGTGGTATTGACAGGCACCTATCTGCGGTATAGGCGCGAAGGACACTGGCTGGGGGCGGTGGTATATCGGTTTTTCTTATCGCTGAAAGCGGTGCCCATTTTGCCAACACCTTACGAAAACTGTGGGAGAGAGCCCATGTACAGAACAATCCGATGACGAGGTTGGCTCTGCTGATGTTGCTTTGTGCCGAAAGAGAGCAGGTTCTCATATGGGCTACTGCCAATGTCTGGCAGGGTGTGCCTACTATTCCGACTCTATCATTATCCTCAGGCTGCCATCTGTGAAAAGCCTCTAAGACGGGGCAGACCAGGTAGCTAGAGCCGCGACAGTCTAGGACTTCCTTTGCTGAGGAGACGGTGACGCCCTGAGGGACACCTTCCACCAATTTGGCGAGAACGGCTGTGCTAATTACTCCACTTTGCAGTGCTACGCGTATCAGTGTCGACGCAGTCCCCCCGTACTGAGCTCGTTCTCGTACTTCCGTCTCCCTGCTTCTGGCTATGATCACCTCACGCACCTCACCAATAGGCTCGGCACTGTAGGAAACCCCAAAAAGGGTGCGGGCAACAAGATCAAGGTCCACCCCAATTTGGGGGCAGAATTGGCAACATCGCGACTCAGTCACCGGACAAGAGTCCATCACTGCCACCCTCCCTTTAAACGGAACCAGGTAGGGGCACATTCCGGTGCATGCTCCGCAAAAGCTACACAGGCCTTGGGATAATACCTGCTTCTGAAGCCTATCGAGTCCGGGCAGCTCTGGGCTCATCAAATCACCCCCGTAATCATTTAGTCTTTCTACGAACCTACGGTCTTAATCGCCAAGAATGGTATAAAACTAAGATATCATTTTTGTCAATAGTCGTACTAGTTTATGGAGCTAAGGGGGATACAAAACGCTATTTTGTTGAGGAATTCGTGAATTTATGGCGAACTAGCCTTTTGTCTCGACGGGGATGCCAGAGACCATAAGGAGTTGTACTAGCTCGTTCCGTGACTCCTGCTGGCGGTGATGAGTGTGGTGGGTAATTTATTAATGGGGTGGGGATAAACGCATACTTCAGCTCCGTAAACTTCCTTGATATTCTGGACTGTGAGTATGTCGGCTGGCGTGCCTTCAGTGTAAATTCTCCCGCCATTTAGCATGACCATCCAATCGCAGTATTGAGCAGCTAAGTTCAAATCATGTAGAGCGATAATGACGGTCAAACTCTGCTCCAGGCAAAGGCTCTTGACCAGATTGAGAATCTCGACTTGATGGTTTATATCAAGATTGGCAGTGGGCTCGTCAAGGAGCATCGCCTTTGGCTGCTGGGCTAGTGCCCGAGCGATAATAAGCCTCTGTCTTTCTCCTCCCGAGAGCTCACTTACTCTGCGCTCGGCGAATGATCGGGTATGGGTGGCCGCCATGGCTTGCCAGGCGATAGCCAAGTCTTTTCCTCCCTCGTAGCGGAGAAGCCCGAGGCGAGGCGTTCGTCCCATAAGCACCACTTCAAAAGCCGTGAACGCCCCGGGCAAAGCCGGGCTTTGCGGCACCGTGGCCACTAGGCGAGCCAATTCGTCTCGCTTAATAGTTTTTATATCGCGGCCGTCAATCGAGATACGCCCGGAGAACAGGTCGATTACCCGAGTCATGCCCTTGATTAAGGTCGACTTCCCCGAGCCATTGGGGCCGACCAGCCCCAGTACTTGGCCGGGTCTGGCCTTCATACTTACATCGTGCAAGATGGCTCGATGGTCGTAGCCCAGGCTGACATTGTCCAGTTCAATCATAGTGTCTTATCCTTTCAGAAGAAAGCCAGCCCCTTCCTCCTGCGCAATAGATAAATAAAGAAAGGCGCTCCACAGAGGGCAGTAACTATTCCTACGGGAATCTCAGTGGAAGGAATATGAATGGTACGGGCCAAAGTGTCGGCCAGGATGAGAAAGATGGCGCCCACCAGCGTGGATAGAGGGAGCAAAAACCGGTGGTCCGGCCCCCAGATAAGCCTCACTGCGTGAGGGACGAATATGCCGACAAAACCGATAAGGCCAGTGAAGCAAATCGCTGAGGAGGTAATAAGGGTGGCAGCCGCCAGTAGTATGAGCTTAACTCTTTCCACATTGATGCCCAGTTGTTGGGCCTGCTCTTCGTCAAGCTGCATGACATTGAGCGGTCGGGCATGAATCCAGATGACCACCAGGCCCGCTAGTACACAGGGGAGGACCACCCACACCTGAGACCAGTTGGTCAGGTAAAGTCCACCCAGCAGCCAGTATAGAATCCCAGGTAGTTCTTCACCGGAAATGATCATGAGATAGGAGGTGATGGAGGCCAGAAGAGCGTTTAGAGCTACTCCAGCCAGGATAAGTGTGGTGGCGGGCAGGGTTTTGCCGACACGGGCCAGCAAATAGACCACAGCCACGGCGCCTATGGCACCAATGAAGGCAAATAATGGCACGGCCCCAAAACTCATCCAAGCTAAGGTGAAAGGAGTGAGCATGGCAATGGTCGCCCCCAGCCCAGCTCCTGAAGCTACACCTAAAAGATAAGGGTCGGCCAGAGGATTGCGGAACAGTCCTTGATAAGTAGCTCCAGCCACTGCCAGGGCTGCTCCTACTAGACCGGCAAACAGGATGCGCGGCAGCCGGATATCAATGATTATCGTCTTCAGAATTTCCGGGCTCAGAGGCATCCCGTAGATTTCGGGGGAGGCAGGGGAAATGTCAACGAAGGGCAGTTGAGAGAGAAGGACCTGAAACGTCGTGGTAAACGGAATATGAACGCTTCCCAGAGTGGTGGCAAACACGACTACCACCACGAGTAATCCAGCAAGACCCAGTAATGAGTAGACTCTACTTTGCCAGCGAATAGCATAGGGAATAACGGGCTGAGTAAGTAACTCAGATGCAGTACGTGCCATCGTTTTCAGTATTCGATGCCTGCGCGGCTCTTTATTCCTTGCCTATAAGGGTGCTTCACTTCCCTCACTTCGCTGACCAAATCCGCCTTTTCCATAATTTTTTCTGTGACGGCGCGACCGGTCAAGACAAGCTCCAGCTTTGCTGGCTTCGCCTCCAGAAGAGCAAGGACATCCTTTTCTCCCAAGAATCCGTCGCGTACGGCGATGTTTATCTCGTCCAGGATCAGCATATCCCAGGACGGGTCCTGAAAAAGCTGCCTAATGAAGTCCAGTCCTTGGCGGCATTCCTGGCAGACATCGTCAGGATTCAGTTCCTTGTAGAAGTGAGGATGTTTCCTGGCAAGAAGAAAAGTCTCTATCCCCAGTTTTTTCAGGGATTTATATTCACCATACCCGAACGCCTCGGGGTCTTTGAAGAAAGAGACGAAGCCGACCTTGAAACCGTGCCCGGCGGCGCGAGCTGCCTGACCGATGGCGGCGGTGGATTTTCCTTTACCGGTTCCGGTATAGACTTGGATTAGGCCTTTCTTTTTCACATCAGCCCCTTTACGTGCCAGGAAAAAGACGCTTCACCTAGCTGCCCTCGGGCTCCCCAAATATTTCGGGGTGAATGAAATGGGCAAACCACTCCAAGCCCTCGACCAGTCTGGGACCCGGGCGTTGAACCAAATCATCATCGCATGTATAGACTCCGCCCGTTTGACTGGCATTGGTACTGGCAAGTTCAGTCGCATTAAGTGCCCAGTCATATGACCATTCGCTGGTGATGATTATTTCAGGGTCGCGGGCAATAACCTCTTCAATCGAGATTGTCGGATAGCCGGTGATATTCTGAAAGATGTTCACCCCGCCTGCCTTTTCAATTAGCTCGTGAATGAAAGTCCCGGAGCCGGCCGTCCATAACGGGTCATGCCAGACGATATAGAAGACTCTTGGCGTCTGCTCCAATTCTTCGGTCTGATTGGTCACCGCTTGAATCCTGCTTTCCATTGCAGACGTAAGTGCTTGTGCCTCCAGTTCGTCATCGGTTATTTCCCCTATTCTTCTGATGTCATTGAGCAGGTCACCTAAATCGGTGGTCTTTATGCCAAATACTGTAAGCCCAAGTCCTACCAAATTATCGATAACATCCATGGTAGTACCGTGCGCAACCAGTATGAGGTCAGGGTCAAGGGCAACTATCTTCTCTATATCCGGTATGTCATATGCTCCTACCTTCTCCTTCTCCAGGGCCTCTGGAGGATAATCACAGTAGTCTGTCACTCCCACCACTTTGTCCCCCAGACCTAGGGCAAACAGAATCTCGGTGTTGGAGGGAGCCAGGGAGATAATTCTTTGAGGTGTTCCGTTAATGGCGACAAGCCTGCCCAGGTCATCAAATACATATAGTGGAGATGCTGGCCCAGCTTCGTATGTTGGCTTGGCAGAGATATAGATTGTCAGGACAAGAGCTATGACAAGAGCTACGGTCAGAACTATGAAAAACCGGTTTGTGTCCCGGGCGAAGATTTGCTTCAAAAACGTTTTCGTGCGACTCACTTTTGCCCCCTCTGCACAAGATTACTTTATTTAACGCAAGTGCACTTGTTTTCCCCATTCTAAAGGGCGCTGGATAAAATGTCAAGGGATTTCAAGGGAATATTTCAGAAAATCTTGCAGGTCGGGGATATGTAGTTGGAAGAGATAGAGAATTTCCTATCTTTTCTTCAGGTCAACAATCCTGTAATCCAGGCTCTCCTCTTCTAATCTTTGCGCCATGATTGGAACCTTGTCCTCACTACAGACAACTAGGGAAGGCAGGCCGCAGTAGGCTGCCTCTATAACTGCTTCCCGGACACCGTGAATGTAATCAGGCTTGACGCCTATTTGCGTCAACGCTACTAGGGCTTCCGCGCCCAGTGCTCCTGTCAGCCGCGCTTGCTCTACCTGCCTTTTCAACCGAGTCAGGTCGGTGCTCTTCGACCCCCCATCCTGCACATTGGGCACCTTGCCTATCGTTACTTTGGCTGACTCAAGTTTTATTACGCCTTGGATGCTACGGATGGCGACATCCTGTCCCTTTTCGGCCGCAGTTACGGTTATTCCTTTGGCCCCTTTACCCTTCTTGCTTTTGGAGGCGAAGAGCAAGCCATCCTTCATATACAGCGATGCTGGTTGACCAACGGGTAAGTCGCTGTCAGCTATGGCAGTGGTAGTTGAGATGTCAGCCACGACTTTGCTCACAGACCAGGCATAACTGTGTAGCTGCCGGGACATCTGCAAGATCCAGTCTACGCCCTCCTTGGTCACCTTATATCTAGAGCGGCCCTCGGAGCTCAGCCAGCCGTCCTTTATCAGTTCTTTTATGTATTCGGAAACCGCCTGTGAAGTGATGCCTAATCTGGGGGCGATGTCTTTCTGCTGTATGTTGGGCTGATGTGCACCTATTTCCACCATTATCTGAAACTTGGTAGCCAGATTCTTGCTCTGTAGTATCTGCGCCATATCAGCCATTATAGCATCTGCTAGTCGGGCCAAATTGACACAGCGAGCTAGGGCAGATGCGATTTAGTGTGCACTCATGGCAGCGAGGCTGCCGAGCGCGGCATACCCGTCGGCCATGCTCTATCATATGAATATGAAATTGATATACCTTGGAAGGCGGGGTTTGCTCTTGTAGCAAGCTATGTGCCTTCTCAATAGACACCTTGGAATCAATTAGCCCCAATCGTTTGGCCACTCGAAAAACGTGGGTATCCACGGGCAGAGACGGCTTACCTAGAGAGAAAAGCAACACACAACTAGCTGTCTTATGTCCTACCCCGGGCAGACGCATTAAGTAATCTTCGGCTTCGGTGATAGTCTTGGACTTGAGAAAGTCCAGGGTGATACGACCCTGTTCCCTTTCAATTTGCTGAAGCACCCACTTGATTCTAGCGGCCTTGATTTGTGATAATCCGCCGGACTTAATGACCAGGGCGATATGTTCTGCTGGAGCCGAAGCTACAGCCTCCCAGCTATCGAAGCTGGCTTTAAGAGAGGCAAAAGCTCTTCCGGAATTAGCATCCGAAGTATTCTGAGATAGTATGGTCTCTATAAGCACGTCGATAGGGTCTCTGTCCGCCTGCCAGTGGCAAGGCCCATATTCCCGTTCCAAAAGCTTGATGACTTCGTTGATAGCCACTGGCTCAAAAATATCATGTCGATGCCTCTTGATGCAAAGATATGTGGTAGTTGCCGCAGCTTGGGTGAATCAGGTAAGATAAGCGTCTCCGAAACGTGAGAAAAATATGACTCTTGTCGAGAAGATATTAGCTAAGAAAGCCGGGAAGAAAGTCGTCAGGCCAGACAAGATTGTCGAAGTCTCTGTGGATCGGGCTATGATACATGATGCCTTGGGTGCGCATACGATTGCCAGATTCGGAGAGTTGGGGGTCAAGAAGGTCTGGGACGCCGCAAGAGTCATAGTGGTGCTGGACCATTATGTGCCCAACAAAGATATAGATACCGCGAAGAAGTGTCTCAACATAAAGAAGTTTGTGCTCGAACAGGGCATAGAGAATTACTACGAAGTTGGGAAAGGCGGCATAGCCCACCAGGTGCTTGTAGAGAAGGGGCATGTGCTGCCGGGAACTATTCTTGTTGCCGTGGATAGTCATACCACAACGTCCGGTGTGATGGGGGCGTTCGCCACCGGGATTGGTGTTGATGAAATGGCTGTGGTCTTCAAGACAGGAAGGTTATGGGAGCGGGTCCCGGGGACTATACGGATAAATGTTGAGGGCAAGCTCAAGCCCCCCATAATGTCGAAGGATTTGATGCTTCTGATACTGAAGAGATTGGGGGTAAGCGGCGCTCTGTTCAAGTCTCTTCAATATACAGGCTCGACCATCAGCCAGATGAGCATTGAAGGTCGCATGACATTGACCAATATGGCCATAGAGTCGGGTGCTACCAATGGCATCATCGAGCCTGACCAGAAAACACTCGATTTTCTCAAAGCCAGGACCAGTCAGCCCTTCGAGGTTGTTCAGAGCGACCCGGATGCCGAGTATGCGGAAACGCTAGAGTTCCGCGCTGAGGATATTAAGGAGCCCGTGGTGGCGGTGCCCTCGAAGCCATCCAATGTCGTGGGAGTTACCGAGGTTGAAGGTACCAGAATCGACCAGGCGTTTATCGGGTCGTGCACGAACGGACGCCTGGAAGACCTGAGGATTGCCGCCAAGATACTCAAGGGCCGGAAAGTGGATAAATTCACCAAAGTTATCATCATACCTGCGTCACAGGAAGTCTTAAAAGCGGCTCTGGCAGAGGAGCTGATAGCGACATTTGTGGAGGCTGGGGCTGTGGTAGGTCCGCCCACATGCGGTCCGTGTATGGAAGCACATATGGGTATACTGGGACCGGACGAGGTCTGTCTAAGTACGGCCAATCGTAACTTTCAAGGCCGGGTAGGAGATGTGACGGCCAAAATATATCTGGCATCACCGGCGACAGTAGCAGCCTCGGCGTTGAAAGGGAAAATAAGCGACCCACGGGAGTTTTTCTAGGAGGCGCAGATGGAACTCAAAGGTCGCGTCTGGAAGTTTGGCAAGGATGTTGACACCGATGAACTCTTTGCCGGAAGGTTCATGATGGGTGGCGACGAGACGAGCCGGAGCCAATATCAAGAGTTCATCGCAAAGAGCGGGTTGAGCGATGTCGCACATCGCGAGAATGTGCCTGGGGATTTCCTCGCCAGGGTTGCCAAAGGGGACATTATAGTTGCCGAGGAGAACTTTGGCATTGGTTCAAGTCGTCAACAAGCTGCTGAGACTCTGAAGTTTAAGGGTGTCCAGGCTGTAGTCGCCGACTCCATCCACAGGATATTCTTCAGGAACTTCTGGAACCTGGGCTGCCCGGCCATAGATTTGCCGGGGATTTCCGCTGAATTTGAGACCGGGCAAGAGATTGTGATAGACCTCAGGCAAGCGATTATCAAGAACCTCATCACAGGCAAGGAGTTTGAGTTTCGCCTGATAATCCCAGCGTGGTTCATAGATATGGTGGAAGCTGGAGGTCTGATTCCCTACCATAGATCCCTGAAATCTTGAATTCTACAGTCGGCCATAGCGACTCCCGCCACTCTATTTCCACTTATCCTCCTAACAAAATTTGTGGTAGTGTATCCTCCAGGATTCAATGCACAAAGTTGTTTGGGATATGGACCCGGGCATCGATGATGCCCTCGCACTAATTCTGGCGTTGAAATCGCCCGAGGTTCAAGTTCTGGGCATCACCACGGTGGCAGGCAATGCTTCCGTGGAAATGACCAGCGCCAACGCTCGCCGGGTATTGGAATACCTGAATGCAGGGAGCATCCCGGTGGCGATGGGGGCAGCCAACCCTTTGAATCACCCGTTAGAAGACGCCTTGAACCACCACGGCCCAGACGGACTGGGCAACTGTGACTTACCTCCTCCCAAGGTGCCCCTGCACCCTGATAAAGCCTGGGACTTTCTTGCCCGGTTGGTTTGGGATGCTCCTGGTGAAGTCGCCTTGATAGCGACGGGACCCCTAACCAATGTGGCTTATGCCTTTAGGCGTAATCCCAAACTGCCTGAACTTATGGCCAGGCTGGTTCTTATGGGTGGCGCCTATAGACTCACGCCCTATGGCGAAGGAAATCGCACTCTCTATGCCGAGTTCAATATCTGGCAGGACCCTGAGGCTGCACACATGGTATTCAACTCTGGGGCGGACATCTTCGCTGTGGGGTTGGACGTAACTATGGACCCCGCGGCTTGCCTGACTAGCGAGCACCTGGGGCAAATCAAGACCGGACATACACCAGCTGCACATCTGGTAGCACAACTGGTGGAGTACCAGGTAAAACACCATGGATGCTGTAGGATGCATGACCCGCTGGCTTTGGCAATGCTGCTGGATGTTTCCTTGCTTGATTTCAAGTTGGCGAGGGTAGAAGTAGTTAAGGGAAATGATTGGAATAGAGGGGTTACTCGTATCTTGCCCTCTGTAGGCTCTCATTCAATACACGTGGCCTGTGCTGTAGATGGGCCTCGCTTTCTCGAGCTATTTCTATCGCGTATGCTGGAGAAGTAAGATGGTCAGTCTGGTAGTATGTGGTGCCATAAACTGGGATGTCAGCTGCTTCGTTGACCGGCTGCCGGTGCCGGGTGAAGAGGTGGTCGCGGAATATATTAGCCGGGTATCCGGAGGGACAGGGGGCAATGTTGCTGTGGCGGCAGCTCGGGTTCTGGGGTCTACACAAGTTGCCCTGATAGGCGCTCTGGGAAGGGACGACATCGCTCGCCAGCAAGTTGCTGCTCTCGAAGACGAAGGAGTCGTCACCACGGGCATTAGCCAAATTGCGGCTGAGGAATCAGGGCAGGCCTATATACTGGTTGATCGAACGGGAGAGAATGTTATTGCTAGCCATCTAGGGGCGAATGCCAGGCTCGGTCTGAAACACCTGAAAAAAGTAGAGGTTAGACGGCAGCTACGGGAATGTGAGGGCATAGTCCTCACCGACCCTCCTTTGGATGTAGCCGAGGCGCTGATAAACGTGGCGAAGCGATATGATATCCCATTGTTGTGGGACCCGGGCATTCTAATAGGCCCAAATCGGGAAGCATTGCTCTCTCTTGCTAGAGAGGCCGAAGTCATCTTCCTAAATGAAACAGAGGCGAGTGCTCTGTTGGAGACCGAAAAGTCAGACGTGAGCCCGCTACGATTGCAGAAGCTGGGATTTCATAACCATATAGTGCTCAAACTTGGTGCGCAGGGTGCGGTCATGCTTGAGCCGGCTAACGGTACACTGATTGAAATCCCTGCCTTGCCACTGAAGGAGCTCGCTCTAAATGTGGTCAGCACAGTAGGTTGTGGAGATGTCTTCGCCGGGGTCTTTGCCAGCTACTGTGTTTCGGGAAGTAGCCTCGAACAGTCGCTTATCATGGCCAGCGCTGCCGGCGGCATGAATGCTAGCCGCCCCGAAACCAGGGGCAGCCCCGACCGGACTCATCTGGAGGAGGTGGCAAATCGCAGCAAACAGTTTGGCTTTGTGGTTCGGAAGCGCAAGCTGTTTTGAAATGCGGGCTGTCTTGGACGATTCGTACTTTATGCCGCTTCCCACTGCTCTCGAGTAGCTACCTCGCGTAGGTGCCGGACAGTAATATCTCGCTATACTACTATTCCACAATCTCGACGACTTTGTTCTTGCTCTTGAAGCCGCTGAGGATCCTGACCTGGCTTCTGGGGACGCCGAAATGCTCTGCCAGTAGTTTGATGACTGCCTGGTTCGCTTTGCCTTCCTTGGGCGGCTCTTTGACCCTGACTGTGAAGCCATCGCTTTCCTGACTGACCTCTTCTGTCCTGGAATTCGGTTTTACCTTAACGCGGATTTTCATTCACTATCTCTCCCTGTATTCCCTGGTTACCTAGTGCTACCAGTCTGGCAGGCGTGATCTCGTTGCTCAGGGGCTTCTCGCTATGAGCGAGTACCCTGATATAGTTGCTGGTCAGCCCTGAGTATATGCCGCTGCCGGGACTGGCTTCTTTCTCCCACAAAACTGGCATAGTCTGTCCCAGGAACTGTTCATAGAAACGGCGTCGGGAACTTTGGGACAGCTCTAGCATCCGCTGATTGCGCTCTTGTTTGACTTTGTCTTCTATCTGCCCGGGCATAATGGCTGCTGCTGTCTCGGGGCGGGGAGAGAAGGGGAAGACATGGATGTTCGCGAAGCCGGCCTGCTGGCAAAAAGAGTAGCTCTGTTCGAATTCCTCATCGCTTTCCCCGGGAAAACCGACCATGATATCTGTGGTGATGGCCGCGTCCCCTACCTCTCTTCTAATCAAATCCATTGTTGTCTGATATTGGCCCAGAGAGTAGCTCCTCTTCATCCTGTGCAGTACGGTCTCGCTGCCACTTTGAAGGGCCAGGTGGAAATGCCGGCAAAGCCTCTCGTCCTGCCACAGGGCAAGCAATTCAGAGGAGACTTCTGAAGGCTGCAAGGATGACAGATGTAGTCTCTGTATACCTGTATCGTCGAGGATACGCTGGACGAAATGCCTGAGGTCTGTGGCGTCATCTTTATAGCTACCAACTTTCGTCCCAGTGAGAACGACTTCCCTATAGCCGAAGGCCACTTTCTGCCTGACTTCTTCGATTATCTGAGAAGCCGGTAGGGAATATTCACGAGGTCTCACTTTGGGCACAATGCAGTATGTGCAGGGGCCATGACAGCCATCTTGAATCTTTATCAAGCTGCGAGTCCTAGCACCGGGGGCAATCGCTGAGATTGCTTCGCTGCGCCCCGAATGGCGTGAAGGGGTTCTCTCAAGGCTGAAAGAAAGTTTTGGCAATGATAAGCTCGTGACAACCTCAAGCAGGTGCTGTTTCTCTTTATTGTGAATTACGATGTCAGCAAGCGGGCCTAGCTCTTGACGACTTCTCTGGGCATAGCAGCCGGTTGCGATGATCAAGGCGTGGGGATTCCTGCGCCGCGCCAGCCTGAGCCAGTGGCGTGACTTGCGGTCGGCAATGTGAGTGACTGTGCAGGTATTGGCAATGTAAATATCTGCCATGTCATTCGGGGATACAATTTCAAAGCCCGACCGGCCAAACTGGCCGACCAAGGACTCTGTTTCTGCCTGATTGAGCTTGCACCCCAATGTATAGAAAGCTATCCTCATTGAAGTGGATTATATTTATCGCCTGGCTCAGTGGTCAAATTGCAGTGCTTGAAGTTTGCCTGGCTACCATCCGATAGGTTATAGTAAGCGATTCCGACCAAGGGCATTAATCCAGGGTGCGAAGTTGGAGAAACGAGCTCGATGGAAGGTTTTGCCGCCAGTGCCAGAAGAATATCTGGGCGCTTCTGGCCTGCATCCTCTAATTGCTCAGCTTCTCTACAATCGCGGTGTCAAACTGGAAGGTATTGACCCTTTTTTGTCTGTTGACCGCAGGCTGGAGGGTAACCCTTTCCTCCTTCCCGATATGTCACAGGCTGTAAGCAGGATCTATAAGGCCATCCTTAACCGTGAGAAGATTGCCGTCTATGGTGACTTTGATGTTGACGGCGTCACGGCCATAGTAGTTCTTGCCGAGGGACTGTCAAGGCTTGGCGCTGAAGTTATTCCCTATATTCCTGACCGCATCAACGAAGGTCACGGATTAAAGATTCCAGCTTTGGAGAAGCTTCATGCCCAGGGGATTAATCTGATCATCACTGTTGATTGCGGTGTAACCGACATCAAAGAGGCAAAACGGGCTCAGGACATGGGAATGGATATGATCATCACCGATCATCACATACCGCCGAAAAGCCTGCCCCGAGCCGTGGCTGTAGTTGACCCAAAGCGTAAAGATTCGGGGTATCCTTTCCCGGATTTGGCCGGTGC
>Ga0224505_10000489_pt1 | contig 27043 bp, 23 predicted proteins | sample SF_Jan12_sed_USG_FD_169102 | JGI IMG/M metagenome (GOLD analysis project Ga0224505, IMG submission 169102) | Sediment microbial communities from San Francisco Bay, California, United States - SF_Jan12_sed_USGS_4_1 | ecosystem: Environmental > Aquatic > Marine > Sediment | place: USA: California... | reverse complement strand
GGGACATCCTTGATGTCTGTGGGGGCATCCTTGATGCCTATGGGGACATCCTTGATGCCTATGGGGACATCCTTGATGCCTGTGGGGACGCAAGATCTTGCGTCCTTACATACCATGTCATGGTCCAGGATCCACTTTGTGGGGTTGTTCTTGATGTATCGCCTGGTTGCTATTAGCTCATCCAATCGCACTACGCGCTCATGGTATCGTGGCTGCCAGGCGAACTCGATATTATTCAGTGTTGCATATTTTTTTGTGGCCGCCTTATATCCTCGTATGACGGAGGCCAGATTTCGTGACTGAGGGGCAAAGGCATTTGGTTTTCCTCCAGGATATTTTGGTTTATCAAATGAAAAAAGTCCATGGACGTGATTGGGCATGATCACGAATTCATCCAATTTGACAAACGGGAAATGAATCGGGATTTTTATCCAATATTGATGGGCAATTTTTCCTATTTCTGTTAATTGAACAGACCCAAGAATTTGCGTCCCAACATTATTGGGATCCTGTGGGTGCACAAAATCTTGCATCTCTACGATCTTGCCAAAATAATTTTTTCGGTTTAGGGTCACCAGGGTGACAAAATAAGAACCAGGTGCACCATAGTCCCGATTTTTCAGTCGGGTTGAATCGTTCCGGTATTTGTTCCTGTATTTTTCCATTACCTTAAATTCCCTTTAAACATATTCATCTCCATGCGTACCCTGCGCCCTACGCCAAGGGTTGTCGCGCGTATTAATTTCTCAACGCCGTGTTTATGTTTGATATGGTCTATGGCTTCATAGAGGTGGACGTTTTCAACGGTGTCATCAAATAAACTGATCTGGTAATTCCCATGAACCAAACCGCTGAGGCGTACGCCCACCAGCCGGATGAGCATCCTTCTGCTGTAGAGTTTGGTGAACAGTTCTTTTACAGTGCGGAGCAAGATATGGTCGGAGGATGTGTAAGCAATCTTAACCTGCTTTGTTTCCGTGTCGAAGTTGGAGTAGCGTATTTTTACAGTAACACAGGAAGTGAGTTTTTGCTGTTCACGCAGTTGAAACGCTACTTTCTCTACCATGGCGATGAGTGTTGATTTCAATCGTTTCACATCAATGGTATCTTCTTCAAAAGTACATTCTGTGGAAATCGACTTTTGTTCACTGTAGGGAACTACCGGAGAATCATCAATGCCGTGTGCTTTGTTCCACAGACTGATTCCGTTTTTACCGAAAGCGCTGGCCAGAAATTTCAGGGGCATTTCACGCAAGGTTTCTACTTTACGTACACCCATGTCGTATAAAAAGGAAGCCGTTTGTTTTCCGATCATGGGGATTTTATCGACGGCTAGCGGAGCAAGGAATTCTTTTTCTGTTCCGGCCGGAATCTGCATTTCGGCATTGGGCTTGAATTCATTCGTGGTTACTTTAGACACCAGCTTGTTTACAGACATTCCCAGCGATATCGTCAGACCACTTTCCCTGATAATTTTTTTGCGCAATTCCACGGCCCACTTAAAGGCACCGAAGTAACGATCCATTCCGCTGGCATCGATATAGAATTCATCAATGGATGACTTCTCAAAAAGAGGAGCAGCACTGGCAATGATTTCAGTGACCTCATGCGAGTTCTTGCTATAGGATTCCATATCCCCTGAGATCACTTTTGCATCGGGACAAAGTTGCAGGGCGAGGTACATCGGCATAGCGGAATGAACACCAAACTTGCGGGTTTCATAACTGCATGCGGCCACCACACCCCTCCGGCTGCTGCCGCCGATAATAAGCGGCTTGCCGATTAGCTTATGATTGTTTTTGCGTTCTACGCCAACAAAGAAGGCATCTAAATCCAGGTGCAAGATGTTCCGATCCATGATGCTAATTAACTAAAAAAATTAGTAAAATGTTTTTATTTAAAACTAATTATTTTAGTTTTGTGTCGTTGTTAATGCCATAGCGACCTCTACCAGCCTCCACGCCAAAATCCGGCGCGGGGGTGGGATAGAGCTAAATACGAACATAAAAGACAGGAGAAATTGGATCACCATTGGACATTCGGCGACAGGTAGGGGCTTTAAAGCTGAGCAAGGAATCATATAGTTGGCGCTCCATGAACTAAACCTCTCCGCCAAATCGCGGAAGGTTTAGGAATGGAGAAAGCTGGCTTGACAGTTCCTGCAGATGAAGCCACTCGCCAAAAAGGATGATGTGCGGGAAAAATTCAGGTACAGGCTATGTACTTGTTTTACTTTTCTACACAAGCCGGAAACCGAAGACCAGTGTGGAATAGGCCAGAAGTTTACACTGATTCATATCGCTTAACTTGTATTTTTGTACATGGCTATGGTAAATAAAAATCTAAAATTCCTACGCGCCCAAATGGGCATGACGCAAAAGCAGCTGGCAGAAAAGCTGGGCTTGAAGCAGGCCGCTATCGGTGCCTATGAAGAAGAGCGTTCAACACCTCCATTGGCTTCCCTGCTGGACATCACTAAAATTTTTAATGTAAATCTGGATGATCTTGTGAAACAGGATTTGAGTCGGCCAAACAAGGAACGAAAATCGATTTCGACGGGCAAAGGCAGGGATGTGCTGGCTATAACAGTGGACGGTAATAATAAGGAGAATGTTGAGTTGGTAACGCAAAAAGCGTCCGCTGGCTATTTATCCGGCTACCAGGACGTTGAATTTGTAAGGGATCTCCCGAAAATTAGTATGCCGGTGTTACCAAAGAACAAAACATACCGGGCGTTTGAGATACAAGGCGATTCTATGATACCCATTCTCCCGGGCAGTATTATTTTTGGGGAATATGCAGAGCACGTTTCTGCCATTAAGAATGGAAAACTTTACATCCTGATGACGAAGCAGGATGGAATTGTATTCAAGCGCGTTTTCAATTTTGCAGACGATGAGGCCAAATTGTTACTGGTGTCCGACAACCGGCAATACGAACCGTATGCTGTGGATGCACATGATGTGCTGGAAATTTGGTATGCGAAAGCATTTTTTTCGAACCAGTTTCCTGATCCGCAATCTTCAGCATCGGTTTCCACCGATCATTTGGCACACACCGTTTTGAAGCTTCAGAATGAGATTCAGCGCCTGAAAAAGAGATGACCCAGCAACAAATACGTTTGGGACGCAAGATCTTGCGTCCCAAACAAAAGTGCCGAAGGCGGGACTTGAACCCGCACAGCTTGCGCCACACGCCTCTGAAACGTGCGTGTCTACCAGTTTCACCACTTCGGCCTTCGGGACGCAACATCTTGCATCCTCACTAGGGGACGCAAAATGTTGCGTCCTTGCGTGGATACTCTCCATCCGGAGAGTAGGGTGCCCAGGACTGGACTCGAACCAGCACACCAGTTAAGGCACTACCCCCTCAAAGTAGCGTGTCTACCAATTTCACCACCTGGGCAATTTCTGTGTGTGTTTTAACGTGTGATTGTGTGTTGTGAAGGGCGACAAAAGTAAGAACGTTTGGAGATTTAACAAAGACTTTACAGAAATCGGCCAATCCAAACGCCAGCCATTAATGCTAAAAGTCCGACCCCTAAGCTTGCCAATGCATAAGCAAGGGATGTCCCCATAAATTTCTGTTGTATCAGGCTGAAATTTTCCCACGCAAATGCCGAAAAGGTAGTGAATCCACCACAAAAGCCAACGCCGAGGAACAATCGCCAGTTCTCCGTCATGCCGACTTTGCGCAGCGCGGCAGTGTAAATTATGCCAAGCAGCAAAGATCCAATCACATTCACGGCAAATGTTCCGTAGGGAAAAACAGCATTTATTTTTTCATCCACCGATTTTACCGCAGCATACCGTGCGACTGTTCCAAGAAATCCGCCAAGACCAACCGCTAAGAAATTATAAAAATTCATTCAGTATTTATTATTCAAATATAACAATCTGAAACGAAGATGGTGGCTGCGCCTTATTTTCAAATCATCAGCTCAAGGTTGACCAAATCTCACCAATTGATTTTTGGAAGCGTATTGATATGCTCACCACCAAAGCCCAATTTCTTCCGTCATGTTGATGTATCGGGGATCACGTTGTATCGGACTCCCTTCATGTTTGATACCAAAATAGGGCACATTTGGATCATTCTCCTTGTGCATAACTACCCTCAAATGCCATACCATGGTCGTATCGTTATAACCATAATGTCCCCTAAATGGATTCCGATCCGCACCGGAATAGCAGGCTACGCCAGGAACTGCTTCTGCATAGCGATGACACATTGCACCGCGAGCACATCACTTTTGAAGATACTTAACGTGTCATCGCCATAATACTGAATCATGCTACCCTGGTATGCACAGGTAACAACCTCCAAAATTGCACGATGCCGGTTCCTTACATCAATCGCTGTGGGGTTCACTCTGCTGCATCAGGGCTGTGTAACCTTCGATATCCGTGAACATAATTGCAGTAAGCTTGCGCCACTGTCTCATTTGACATGGATTAGCTTCATGTATGAATAACTAAGGTAACAAAAAAGGCAGCAGAAGGGCCGTCATTCTTCATTTTCGAGCGCCTACCAAGGTACTGGTTCTTGCCTGCGATGGGCGCAAGAAGCTTCAGTTTAAGTTCTCTTTCATTTTTCATTTCTAAGTAGAAAGTATAGTTATGGCAATTTAGTAATTTACGGCATTGGTGGCTAACCGCCGAGATAGCTCAGGGGTAGAGCAGCTGTTTCGTAAACAGCAGGTCGTCAGTTCAAATCTGATTCTCGGCTCAAAAAATAATCAGGATATAGCATCCCCAGACTCTCCATACGAACAAAAATTTCAAATAACTATTAATTTTGTAGGGATTAGAAAAAACTATTCCTACAATTTGTAGATTAGTGTAAAAACTGTTCAACTTAAATAATATCTTATGCCAGTACGATTAGGAGATATTGCGCCGGATTTTACGGCGGAAACTACCGAAGGAACTATAAATTTTCACGAATGGCTTGGCTCCAGCTGGGGAGTATTATTTTCCCATCCAGCTGATTTCACACCTGTGTGTACCACCGAACTTGGGACAGTGGCCAAATTGCGCGGAGAGTTCGAAAAACGGAATGTTAAAGTAATGGCGCTTAGCGTTGATCCATTGGATTCGCATCATAAATGGATTGGAGATATTAATGAAACCCAGAACACCGTAGTGAATTTTCCCATCATTGCAGATCCTGAGTTCAAAGTCGCTAACCTGTACGACATGGTGCAACCAGCGATGACAGATAAAACCACCGTGAGATCCGTATTTGTGATCGGCCCTGATAAAAAGGTAAAACTGACCATCACCTACCCGGCGTCAACAGGTCGTAACTTTGATGAACTCCTGCGGGTTATAGAAAGCCTCCAACTTACTGCCGAATACAGTGTGGCTACACCAGCCAACTGGAAACACGGTGAGGATGTCATTATTGTGACTGGCGTGAAGGATGAAGATGTGCCAGCCAAATTTCCAAAAGGTCATAAGAAGATTAAGCCTTATTTGAGAACGACCCCTCAACCTAACTTATAGGGGTTTTCACATGTAAGCGTAGCATTGGAATGCCCGCCGGATATTTTCGGCGGGCATTTTTTTGTTCGACTGCAATTTCTTGTCTTTGCCCGATGGGGTTTTAAAACTCTTTCGATGTTTATTGCCCTCCTTCTTGCATTTGGTACCAATCAGCGCATATCAGCAGCTCATCGAGCCTGGCGGCAGGATATGGTGATGAATGATCGCTGATAGAATAATCGGCGCAATTGGGTAACGAAGGCGATGCACACAACGTTACGTACATGTCCGGAAGTGGGGAACTTCAATATTCAACTGTCTTATTCAAAAAATATACAGCTATGGAAAACAGAATCAATCTATCCACACAATCAAATTCTTATCTTCAGCATTTCTATGTTGCGCAAACAAATCTGAATCGTCTGATCGTGGATGAACGCATGCTGAAACGGCTCGAGAAAAGCAAGCGGCAACTGTTGAAACCTCATTAATCAAAACACACAGCTTGCTGTTGCGGGTGGCAATGCCTGTTGCCAAACTTTTCCCGGAATATGCCGTGAAAATTCTTTTACTTTAGTGGGGAAGATATTCTGAAGAATAACTTCGAATCAGGAATTAATTATGCGCTACCGGACTGCTGATATGGATGACCTGGGCCGTTTGGTGACACTGTATAATGTTGTTGCCGGTATCGAAGGCGGAATCGCACGAATTCAAAGCGAGATTACGGATGCGTATGTAAGCGATTTTCTGCAACAAAGCCTTGATACAGGTCTTATCATCGTGGCGGAAAACCCCGATAATGCAGAAGAACTAATTGCATCTATTCATGGCTATAAGAAAGGCATCAAAGTGTTTGACCATGTGTTGAGCAATGTTACAATTGTAGTTCATCCTGAATTCCGCGAAAGAAAAATTGGACGAACTATTCTAACGATTTTCCTGGAGGAGATTGCTCACAACAGAATGGATATTGGAAAAGTGGAATTGATTACGCGTGAAAGTAATCGAAAAGCGATAGCATTGTATCAATCGATGGGATTTAAGGTTGAGGGGAGAATGGAGATGCGGATCAAAACCCCATTGAACACCTATGAAGCAGATATTCCCATGGGATGGCAGAATCCAAACTATGAATTCTGAGGTCATATTTGTTCTTCGCACCACCGTCAATTTTCGAAAAATGGCAATGCTTCATGCAACATGCCTGACTGCAATCTAGACCAGGTACTCAAACAAATTTTCATTTTGATTGACTAGCGTATAATTCAGCTTGCGACTATCCATGCGCTTAATGAGGGAATCAAAGTCCTCTTTTGATTTCAACTCTATACCAATTAATGCAGGTCCGCTTTCTTTGTTGTTCTTTTGAATGAACTCAAATCGCACAATATCGTCGGTTGGTCCAAGGATATCATTCACAAATTCTTTCAATGCCCCAGGACGTTGTGCAAAACGAACGATAAAATAGTGTTTCAAGCCTTCAAACAACAGCGATCTTTCTTTGATCTCCTGCATCCGATCGATGTCGTTGTTCCCACCACTGAGCACGCACACTACCTTTTTGCCTTTGATCTGGTTTGCATACTGATCGAGTGCCGCGATAGACAATGCACCTGCAGGTTCAGCCACAATAGCATCTTCGTTGTATAGCTGAAGAATGGTGGAACTCACTTTTCCTTCCGGAACGAGAAGTACATCGGCCAGTATATCTTTGCAAAGTTCAAAGGTGATGTCGCCTACCTTCTTAACGGAGGCGCCATCAACAAAACGTTGGATTTTGTCCAATACTACAGGTTTGCCAGCCTTCAATGCTTCTTTCATGGAAGGAGCGCCCAAAGGTTCGACACCCACAATTTTGGTTTGCGGTGAAAGGACCTTGAAGTATTGCCCAACACCGGCACACAATCCACCTCCTCCAATGGGCAGGAACAAATAGTCAATGTTTGAAAGCTCTGCGAGTATCTCTTTCCCAACAGTACCCTGACCCTCGATTACTTTGAGGTGATCAAATGGAGGGATTAACACCATATCATTCTCTTCAGTAAACGCCTGGGCATGGGCCTGACATTCATCAAACGTATCGCCAATCAATACAATTTTTATGTTGTCACCGCCAAACATTTTGACCTGATTAATCTTTTGCTTGGGCGTAATTGCAGGCATATAGATTACACCTTTTATGTCAAGGTATTTACACGCGAAGGCTACTCCTTGCGCGTGATTGCCCGCACTCGCGCAGACCACGCCTCGTTTACGTTGTGCATCATCCAGGCTTTGAATCAAATTGTAGGCACCTCTGATTTTATAGGATCGTACAACTTGCAAGTCCTCACGTTTCAAATAAATCTCTGCCTGAAACTTCCCTGAAAGTTTGGGGTGATACTGCAGTGGTGTTTTGAGCACAACATGTTTGAGTACCTCATAAGCCCCGTCTATGTCAAGCTTTAGCGCTTTCGTATCAGATGCCATCGTCGTATCATTTTCCATTTTTTCCTCCTATTTCTTTACCGCAATTACTATTCCTGTCGACCAGCGCTGCTTTGTTACGGTAAAGTCTTTCCTGGCCTCCAATGCGCGCACAAGATTTTCCACTTTCTGTTTGTGGCCATCCGGCCAGTTGCGCTGCGGCAGCATGTCATCAACGAAATATATTCCACCTTGTTTCACCATGGTAAGTACCTCCTCCAGAAGAAGATATTTTCCGTGCCAGGTATCCGCAAAAATGAAATCGTATTGTTTTCCCTCATTTGCCTTGATCCATGCCTCGCCATCAGCGCATACGAGATTCAGACGTTTGTCACCTCCCAGGAAGGTTTGCGCGATTTCGAGCAGCTGGGGATCATTATCCACCGATGTCATCGAAGCATCGCTGCCCATCCCGTCTAAAATCCAGGCCGTAGATAATCCTGTTCCGGTGCCCAATTCCAGAAAGTGGCCATAAGGCTTGGAGCTCGAAAGCGTTCTCAGCAAAGCGCCAGTAAGCACATCAGACGCCATGGTAAAGCCTGATAATTTGGTGGCCTCATCAATCTGCCGATAGGCTTGCGGAAATTGAAGTATCTCTTCATTCATGTTGACAGCTAATCGTTGTCTAATGGTAAAGTTGCCTGGTGATTGCGCACCGTTTTCCTGTCGACTCGTTGTAAAGCTAATTCGCAATATTTGCGATTGACTCATAGGCTCTTCAATAATCAACGAATTAGTTTATCATACTCGCTTCCGCAGTTACTTTTTCAGGTCTTAGTTTCCGCACGGCAGCACCGGCTTGCCAGAGTTCACTTTCGCGAACCTCCTTTAATTCTTCAGCCAGCTTCTCGCGATAATCTGGTTTGCTGCACGTTTCAATGGTACGCTTGGCTTCCTGTCCTGAAGCAACGCTTTTATAAAGTTCCTGAAATACAGGAAGTGTTGCTGCCTTGAATTTCTTCTTCCAGTCCAGCGCGCCCCGTTGTGCGGTAGTGGAACAGTTGGCGTACATCCAATCCATACCGTTTTCTGCTACCAGTGGCATCAGACTTTGTGTGAGTTCTTCGACCGTTTCGTTAAACGCTTCGGATGGCGAGTGGCCGTTGGCGCGAAGCACATCATATTGTGCTTCGAAAATACCAGCAATGGCACCCATGAGTGTGCCACGCTCACCCGTTAAATCAGAATATACTTCTTTTTTGAAGTCTGTTTCAAATAAGTAACCTGCACCCACGCCAATCCCTAATGCGATTGCTTTTGTCTTGGCGTTTCCGGTTGCATCCTGGAAAACGGCGTAGCTGGCATTGATCCCTTTGCCCTGCAGGAATAAACGGCGCACAGAAGTGCCTGATCCTTTCGGTGCCGCAAGGATAACATCAACTTCCGGTGGAGGGATGATACCGGTTTGCTCTTTGAAAGTGATACCAAAGCCATGGGAAAAGTATAGCGTTTTTCCTTTCGTGAGGTGTGGCTTAATGGTTGGCCACAATTCTATTTGACCTGCATCTGAAAGAAGAAACTGTATGATTGTTCCTCTTTTTGCTGCTTCTTCGATTTCGAATAACGTCTCACCTGGAACCCATCCATGCTCCACTGCCTTATCATAGGTTTTTGATCCTTTCCGCTGGCCAACGATTACGCGAAATCCATTGTCCCGAAGGTTGAGTGCCTGTGCGGGTCCCTGAACACCATATCCGATAATTGCAATTGTTTCGTTCTTTAAGATATCAAGTGCTTTTTCCATTGGAAATTCTTCCCGGGTTACAACCTCTTCGATCGTTCCTCCAAAATTGATCTTTGCCATTTTACGTTTTTTTAGTTTAGTTACTGGGACGCAAAACCTTACGTCCTTACCTTCTTTATTGGGACGCAAAGTCTCGCGTCCTAACGTTATCTTACTGGGACGCAAAATCCTGCGTCCTTATCTTCTTTGACGGGACCTAAGCGATCTCCTCCGTATGCTTTGAGCTAAGTTCGCAGTAAAGCTCGCTCCCCTCATAGTACACAGCATGTTCCACTTCGATCAGTTTTTCCAGCTGATGCTTTACCTTTTCTATCATATCAGCCGTTGTAAAAAGAAGTACTACGGCTACGCCTCTTCTGAAGTCGCCTTCATCTTCGTGGGCAATGAGTTTCTTAATCCGTACCCTTCTTCTGTTGAGGATATTGACAATACGGTTCAGGACAGAAAAGTTATTGTCAGAATGAATCTCGAGGGTGAAGTCTTGTTTCATATGCTCCAATGTTCAATTTACGTGTGTGGTTGTGTGTTGAAATTCAAAATCAGTCTTTTGGTTCCTCCAGGAGTACGTCTGATACGCCAGCACCTGCAGGCACCATTGGAAAAACATTATCTTCTTTTCCGACCACTACTTCTAGGAAATATGGTGTTTTTGATGCAAGCATCTCCTTGATGGCACCTTGTAAATCTTCGCGCGCTTCAACTTTTCGTGCGGGGATGCCGTATGCTTCAGCCAGTTTCACAAAATCGGGATTCTGCATTTCTGTAAAAGAGTAACGCTTGCCGTGGAAAAGTTGTTGCCATTGCCGAACCATACCGAGGAAGTTGTTATTCAAAACCACAATCTTTACGGGGATCTGATATTGCATGATGGTTCCGAGCTCCTGTACTGTCATTTGATAACCACCATCCCCGATTACGGCAAGTACTTCCTTATCCGGAACACCAAGTTTTGCACCAATAGCGGCCGGCAGGGCAAATCCCATCGTTCCTGCTCCCCCGGAGGTCACGTTGGTTCTGGGATTTTTGTATTTATAGTACCGCGAAGTAACCATCTGGTGCTGGCCGACATCGGTAATAACAATTGCTTCTCCTTTTGTGAAGTTGGAAAGATGATTTATCACCTCACCCATCGTCAATTCACCGGTTGGATTAAATTCCTTTACAATAACCTTTTCGTATTCGATATTATTGAGTCTGGTAAAGCTGTCGATCCATGCCTGATGACGATTTTTGCTGCACTTCTCTAAAAGTATCTGCAAGGCCTCTTTTGCATCGGCATTAACGGCTACTTCCGTTTTTACGATTTTATTGATTTCGGCTTTGTCGATTTCGATGTGAATAATTTTTGCCTGCTTGGCGTATTTGCTAACATTACCTGTGACGCGGTCATCAAAACGCATTCCAATGGCGATGAGCACGTCGCACTCATTTGTATTTAGATTCGGACCATAGTTTCCGTGCATACCCAGATACCCTACATAGTTGGGGTGATCACTTGGAAAACCACCCAGGCCTAACAACGTACATGCTACAGGAATTCCTGTTTTTTCAGAGAACGCTTTTAGTTCTTCTGTTGCGCCTGAGAGTAAAATACCCTGACCCGCAAGGATGTAGGGACGCTTGGCATTGTTGATAAGTTGCGCGGCCGCTTCAACTTGCGAGAGCTGGAGAACCGGCGTTGGCTTGTAGGTACGGATGCTTTCACATTTATGATAGTCGGCCTCCGCAATCATCTCATTCTGTGCGTTCTTCGTAATGTCCACTAACACTGGCCCGGGTCTGCCTGAATTTGCGATATAAAAAGCCTTTGCAACAGCGTTGGCAATATCTTTTGCTTCCGTTACCTGAATATTCCATTTCGTGACAGGAATGGTAGTGTTGACCACATCGGTTTCCTGGAAAGCATCAGTTCCCAGCAGGTGTGCAAACACCTGACCGGTAATGCAAACAACAGGTGTCGAGTCGATCAGGGCATCAGCAAGTCCGGTTACCAGGTTTGTTGCACCCGGTCCTGATGTGGCGAAAACTACGCCGGCTTTTCCGGTAACCCGCGCGAAACCTTGCGCAGCATGAATAGCACCCTGTTCATGCCGAACCAAAATGTGCGTCAGTTTATCGGCATAATGATAAAGCGCATCATATACAGGCATGATAGCCCCGCCGGGATATCCAAAAATGGTATCCACACCTTCTTCAACAAGGCAACGAAGCAATACTTCGGAACCGGAAATTTGATTAGTTGGTTGATTGGAACTCTTTTCCGTATCAACAGTAGGTTTACTCTTCGTCAGTAACACATCCATCAGCAGCTGTTTTTACTTGTTTCGCATACTTATATAAAATTCCATTCTTCGCTCTCAGCGCGGGTTGTACCCATGCCGCTTTGCGTTTTACTAGTATATGATCATCCACCAGCAGGTTTATTGTACGTTGTTGTACGTCTATTTCAATAGGATCATTGTCTTCCACCAGGCCTATTAAACCACCTTCAAACGCTTCAGGTGTAATGTGACCGATAACAAAGCCATGCGATCCGCCGGAGAATCTTCCATCTGTAATCAGCGCGACACTCTTTCCAAGGCCAGCGCCAATGATAGCTGAAGTCGGTTTTAACATTTCGGGCATTCCGGGAGCACCCTTCGGTCCGACATTGCGGATCACCACGACATCGCCGGCTTTTACTTTTCCATTTTGAATACCATCGTTCAGTTCGAACTCGCTATTGAATACGCGTGCAGGCCCGCTAAATTTTTCTCCTTCTTTGCCGGTGATCTTGGCAACCGAACCGTCCGCAGCGAGATTCCCGTAAAGGATCTGTAGATGCCCCGTTGCTTTGATCGGCCGTTCGAAAGGATGGATGATATCTTGTGTGCTAAAATCGAGTGCGGGGACATCCTTGAGATTTTCTTTCACGGTATTTCCTGTAACCGTAATACAGTCACCGTGTAGAAATCCTTTTTCCAGCAGGTATTTCATTACGATCGGAACGCCTCCAATTTTATGAAGTGCTTCCATGAGATATTTTCCGCTGGGTTTCAAATCAGCAATAAGCGGCGTCTTATCTGAAATCCTTTGAAAATCCTCCTGGTTAAGTGCTATCCCGGCCGATTTGGCCATCGCGATCAAATGCAATACGGCATTTGTTGAACCTCCCAATGCCATAACTATTGTTATCGCATTTTCGAAGGCCTTTTTTGTCATGATGTCGCGCGGTTTTAAATCACGCTCGAGCAAAACTTTGATGGCTTTGCCCGCCTGAATACATTCATCAGATTTCTCTTTGCTCAAGGCAGGATTGGATGAAGAATACGGCAGTGACATGCCCATCGCCTCTATAGCCGAAGCCATGGTGTTGGCCGTATACATTCCACCGCAGGCGCCTGCTCCCGGACAGGCGTGCTGTATTATTCCTTTGAAATCTTCGGGCGTTATGTTGCCTGCTAATTTTTGCCCCAGGGCTTCAAATGCTGAAATGATGTTAAGTTCCTGTCCTTTCCAATCTCCGCCGGCGATCGTTCCACCGTACAGCATAATCGAAGGACGGTTCAACCTTGCCATGGCCATAACCGAGCCGGGCATGTTTTTATCACAGCCCACTACCGCGATAACGGCATCATAATATTGTGCGCCGCAAACGGTCTCGATGGAATCAGCAATAATCTCGCGACTCACCAGTGAGTAGCGCATACCCTCTGTTCCATTGCTTATTCCATCGCTTACGCCAATGGTATGAAAGATTAGTCCAACCAGATCGTTATCCCACACGGCTGTCTTGACTTCTTTTGCCAGGTCGTTCAAGTGCATGTTGCAGGTATTCCCATCATAGCCGGTACTTACAATACCAATCTGTGCTTTCTTCAAATCATCCTCCGTCAATCCAATGCCATACAACATGGCTTGTGCTGCGGGAAGCGTAGTATCCTGGGTGACGGTCTTGCTGTATTTATTTAATTCCATTAGTCATTTCCAAAGTGTCACGCCGGAAAGCGTGGGTTAGGGGGTGTGGGGTGTGCTTATGATGTTAAACTGCTTTTAGATGATGACATAGCTAAAAGACTTTTCAAGTACCTGGCATTTATAGGCTTCCTGTATGGTGGCGCCGATACTGTCGCGCCACTCTTTGCGGAATGGTTTGGCATCGATCGACTCAATGGCGGCAATTTCTGCAGCGGTGCCACACAAGAAAGCGCTGTCAGCCCCTTCAAGCTCTTCTGGCCTAATATTTCTTTCAATCACCGGAATTTCTAATTCGCGGCAAATATTGATTACGGTTTGGCGGGTAATACCCGGCAGAATGTGCCCCGGCGCCGGCGTGTGCAACTCGCCACCTTTTTCCATGAAAAAATTGGCGCCCGGAGCTTCTCCTACAAAGCCATTCATATCTAGCATAAGGGCATCATCGTATCCTCTTACTTTAGCTTCACTGGTTGCCAGGATAGAGTTAACGTAATGGCCTGTTACTTTGGCTTCCAGTTTCCACGCATTTGGGTTAGGACGCTGATAGGAAGAAATACAAAGCTTCAGCAGGTGCCCACCGTGATATTTGTCCCACTCCCAGGCGCACATCATCAGGAAAACATCCGGTGCAGGCGTTAGTGTCATCTGAGCTCCGCAATACACAAGCGGACGGATGTATGCATTGGACAGGTTATTTTTCTTTAACAGCTGGTAAGCCACCTGTATAAGGTCTTCAGATTCATAGTTGAACGGAATGCCTACCAGCGTACAACTCTTCTTCAGCCGATCAAAATGTTCGCGTGCTTTAAAGACCTTCACGCCATTCAATGACTGGTAAGCCCGGATGCCCTCAAATGCTCCAAAGCCATAGTGCAACGTCTGGCTAAAGAGATCTGTATGAGCATCAACCGCTTTCATGAACTTACCATTCAGGAAAAGGATCGAGTCTTTCGTGTAATACATATAACAATTGTTAGTTTGTTTTAGCCCTATAAAACAAAACCGCCCCGGGGCTATCGGGGCGGTTTGCTAATTTTTTAATTATAGATCTAGACCATCGCCCCTACGGGTTTAAGAATATTGACGACGATAATAAGCACGGAAAGAACCATAACCATTCTGATGGACATCATTCTTCGTTCGGCTGTTCGTGTTAAGTTCAACATACTATTCTGTGCGAGTACAATTTTCAAGAATTATCGCCTATGATTCAAGTAATTCACGGGAAATATTTTCAAAAAGTGATGTAACAAATGTTAGGTAGAATAACGACTGTTAGCTATTCAGATATTCCAGTATACCATCGCGGATTGATGTAAATGTCCTGACCAATGTTTCTTCATTTTCTTCCAGCAGCGTAACCCTGAATCCCTGAAGCGCTGAACAAAAGGAAGAGATAGGAACAACACAAACGCCTTTCGCGCCAAGCAGATAATATACAAAGCGTTTATCCAGTGCGATATTTTGTTGACTGACCCATCCTTCGACAAGGGTTTTAACTTGTGGGTCTCTTATCTTCATTTTCTGATTGTGGTTCAAGGTACCCTCCCTGAAAATGATCGTGTTATAAAAAGCACCAAATGTTTCATTGAAGGTAAGCTGCGGTACAGTATGCAATATATCGGCAATGATCTTGCTTCTTTTGCCAATGTCCTGGTTCGTCTGATCCCGATAGGCCTTAAATCGTGGATCACCAAAGATCTTCGGTATGGCTAATTGCGGAAGTTTGGTAGAGCAAACTTCAATCATCTTTGCATTGTCCAGCGCCTGGCAGAAGCGATCAAAGTCTTCATCCTTGTCGCGGTTGTAATATTCCATCCAGCCACAGCGTGCTCCAGGCCAGGGGAGTTCTTTCGAAATCCCCTTCATAGAAATACCGGGAACGTCGTCAATGATTTCTGCTAATGCATAAGCCCGGGCGCCGTTGTAGGTAATGTTTATGTAGATTTCATCCGCGATTAAAAAGAGCTTGAACTCTTTTGCCATGGCAACAATCCGTTGCAACATGACCAACGGATAGACCATACCCGTCGGGTTGTCGGGGTTGATAATGAGGATACCAACGATGTTGGGATTGTATTTTATTTTATTGTACAAATCATCGAGATCGGGATACCAATGGTTAGCGGGATCAAGGTTGTAGGTGAGTGGCTCATGGTTGGCATGCGCAGCCTCAGCGCTGGAGTGTGTTGAGTACGCCGGCGACGGGCCGATCACGCGCGAGGTATCCCTCAGAAACTGGTATGCTTTCGAAATAGCATCACCTAATCCATTGAAGAAGCATATATCATCTGGCGTGATTTTTACGCCACCACCGGCATTGGTCTGAGCTGCCAGGAATTTGCGTGTTTCCAGCATGCCTTTGGAGGGACAGTAACTGTATGCATCATCCTGCTTTACAAGATCCGAAACGACATCCTTTATCCACTGTGGAAGTTTATGGTTCTTTTGGATGGGATCGCCGATATTTTCCCATGAAATATCCACCCCGAGTTTCTTCAGATAGTCCGCTTTTTTTACAATTTCACGGATTTCATAACTAAGCTCGTTCGCCCCTTCACTTAATAGTCTTTGTCGCATGCCTGTACTTTCAGGCAGCGATGTTGAGTTTTTTGCGGGAAGGATTCAAGGAGAATCAGAAAAAAATTTTTAAAACGAGTGTTTGGTAGGGTTATATACATCGTCATTGCGGGCCGAAGTGCAGGTAGTGTGGCAATCCCTCTTTCAGGGCAAGTATTGTTGTAAGTGTTTCAGCGTGCATGCCTGGCATGACAATCGGAACGGTTACCGGCGTTGCAGCGCCACCACATTTTCCACGTGAATGGTATGTGGAAACATATCGACGGGCTGCACCGCTGTTATAGCATATTGGTCCGACAGCAATGCCAGGTCACGGGCCTGGGTAGCAGGATTGCAACTGACGTAGACGATCTTTTTCGGCAGCGCTTTGAGCAGCATGGCGCAAACATCTGCATGCATACCTGCTCTTGGAGGATCGGTGATTACCGTGTCGGGTCTCCCGTGCAACGAAAGAAACGCGTCATCCAGCAGATCTTTGATGTCGCCTGCGAAGAATTGTGTATTGGTTATGTTGTTGATCTCTGCATTTATTCTTGCGTCGTCAATCGCTGCTGCGATATATTCCAATCCAACAACGCGACTTGCATGACCAGCCATAAAGTTGGCAATTGTACCTGTGCCGGTATACAGATCATAAACCAATTCGTTCCCCATTAACTGCGCCATTTCCCAGGCTACTTTGTACAACGCATAGGCCTGATCTGAATTTGTTTGATAAAACGATTTCGGACCAATCCGAAATTGCAGTGACCCTGACCCGTCCGGTTTTGACATACGTTCCGTGATGTATGGATTACCTTTCCAACAAGTTATTTTCAGATCGCTGAACGTATCATTCTTTTTTGCATTGATCACGTAGTTGAACGAAGTAATCTCAGGAAAATCGCGATCCAGCCTGCCGAGGATTTTTTCGATCCATTCCATCTTATCGTCTGCTACCTGCAGGATGATCATCACCTCACCGGTATTCGCCGTTCGGATGGTTAAGGTCCGTAGAAAACCGGTTTGTTTCCGCAGCTCAAAAAATGGAATATTGGATTTCGTTGCCTCTTCTTTTACAGTGTGCCGGATGGCGTTGGACGGATCGGTTTGAAGGAAGCATTCCTGCACTTCAAATACCTGGTCGAATTTACGCGGGATGTGATAACCCAGTGCGGGTTCATCTTCGCCCCAGGGATTATCCGGAAAGCGCTTTCTTCTGATGTCCAGTTCTTCGAATGTCAGCCACCGTTGTGCCGTAAAGGTAAAGTCCAATTTATTGCGGTAGTATTTCGTTTTCCCGGAGGGAAGTATGGGTCGTATAGCAGGAAGATCAAGGCCCCCGATCCGCTGCAGGTTGTCAACTACTTGTTGTTGCTTATACCGAAGTTGTGTGTCGTATTGAATGTGCTGCCAGGTGCATCCACCACACAATCCAAAATGCCGGCAGAAGGGTTCCGTTCGATCTTCCGAAAACTGCCTGACTGCTGTCACCCGGCCCTCCAGAAAGGATTTCTTGATCTTTGTGACTTGCGCATCAACGACATCGCCCGGTGCACCGCCTTCCAGGAATATGACCATCCCGTCTATCCGCGAAACGCACTTACCCGCTGCGGCCATGGTTTCAACCACCAGATTTTCAATTATTTGACCTTTTTTCATGGGGCGGTCAAATTACATAAACTCGGGGGTTTTATGCCATTACTGAATTCCATATCTTTATTCTCTTTTGGGAATGATATGAAGCGGTTTTTACTCGTTTTTTTGTGCTCTTTTACCTTCCCCGTTATGGCATCACACATCGTAGGAGGGGAATTTGAGGTAATACACATCTCGGGTAATACTTATCGCATCAACCTGATCCTGTACTTTGATATCCTTAACGGGAATCCCGGTGCCCGGGACCTGGATTTTACGTCAAGAATCTATCGAAAACGCGACAATGCAGTAATGCAGGATGTCTTCTTTGAGAGTCCCATTGAAAGTCCCGTAAATTATACCCAGCCGGAGTGTTCCAACGGTGAAATAGTAACTTCGAGATTAGTGTATAGCAGGGTAGTCACCCTCCCGGACAACGTCTACAATGATCCCAAGGGTTACTACATCATTTGGGAGCGGTGCTGTCGTAATTATACCATTACCAATATATTCAGTGAAGATCCTGCCCTAAGCCCACGGGCGGCGGGTCAGACGTTTTACCTGGAATTTCCTCCCGTGGTGATGAATGGTGAGCCTTTTATCAATTCATCGCCGCGCCTGTTTCCACCCCTCACTGACTACGCCTGCCCGCGCAAACCATACTATGTAGATTTTGCAGGCATTGATGATGACGGCGACTCTTTGGCCTATTCGATCGTTACCCCGCTAAGCACACACACGATAGATGCATTTCCGCCCTTGCGGCCGGCACCTTATCCGCTCGTCACATGGAGGAATCCTTTTAGTTTTAACAATATTCTTGGTGGCAACCCGGATTTGAAAATCAGCACCGATGGATTTTTGACCGCCACACCTTCTCAGCAGGGTCTTTTCGTTTTCGCAGTAAAATGTGAAGAGTATCGCGACGGTCAAAAAATCGGTGAAGTGCGGAGAGATTTTCAAATGCTGGTAGTAGATGTATGTCCCAGGGCGGAGCCACCCCGGATTCTGGGAAAGAAACTTACAGAAAGTACTTTTAGTTACGATAATGTGATGCAGGTAACGTTTAGCAATACCGTTACAGATGCAGAGCGTTGCATTGAAGTCCAGGTGTCCGATGCGGATGCCTCAAACCAGGACGATAACTTTCAGGAGAACATCACCATCAAGGCGATACCCATCGGATTCAGGAAGAATGTTAAGGGGATTCTCCCCGCGGTCACTTCGGCTACCCTTATTAATGGAAGTGTGAAGACTTTCCGGATTTGTTTTGATGAATGCCCGTACGTAGAGGGTCCCTTTCAGGTGGGCATTGTGGCGTTCGACGATGCCTGCAGTCAGCCGTTATCCGATACGTTGAAGATCACGGTAAACATCATACCGCCGCCTAACGCCAATCCCTATTTCACAACACCGGATGTTGTGGAGGTATTGAATGAAGGGCAGCAAAAGATCTGGCCAATAGCAGGTTTAGACGATGATGGTGATGCGTTAATCGTTGGCGTGATCGCCGATGGATTCAGGATGGAAGACGTTGGCATGAAACTCGTGCAAATAAAAAATGAAAACGGCGAATACGAAGCGCAGTTGGAATGGGACACACGCTGCAATGTCTATGACTTCACAAATAAAACCCAGTTCGACGTGACCATACTGCTGGAAGATGTTGACTACTGCAACTTCACGCATCCTGCTTTGATGAGGTTACAGCTGCAAGTCAATCTTCCGGGGAACGCAGATCCGGTTATTGATTCGGATCTTACGCCTGATCCGTTTGAACGCTTCATCACGGGGATCACCAGGAAAGTGAATGAGTCCCTCGTCTTTAATGTGACGGGAACCGATGCTGACAATGATTTTATTGTACTGGATGCAAGAGGTGTTGGTTTTGATATGGCAGACTACGACATTAGTTTCCCTGCGGTAAGTGGCAATGGCAGCGTGACGTCAAAATTTCAGTGGAATATATTCTGCGACAATGTTAACCTCAAGACAAAGGATGAGTTTACGTTTGAGTTTATCGTGGTCGACAATGCAAATAAATGCGGATTTTACAAGGCCGATACGCTGGATGTAACCGTGCTGCTGCTGCCACCCGACAATGAAGGGCCTACTTTGTTGATCAACAATTTAAACCAGGCGACGCAGTTTGTGAGCAATACCTTGACCGTTGAAATAGGTCAGCAAATCACACTCGGACTTTCAGGAAATGATCCGGATGTTCTGCCCCAGGCAGATTGGCTACGGCTTGACCTGATAAAAGTTGAGGGCGATACCGAGGCAAATGGATATATTTTTGACCCTGCCGAAGGGCGTGGAAACATACAGACTACGTTCACGTGGAAGCCCGAGTGTTCCATATTTGAAAATGGTGTCTATGAAAATAACTACACATTTACATTTAATCTCCTTGACGATCGCTGCTACAGCCAGAAAGGCGATACCCTTTCCGTTAATGTAATCATCAAGGATGTGGAACGCGATGATGATGAATTTGTACCACCAAATATCATTACACCCAACGGCGATCAATTGAATGAATTCTTTGCCATGGTAAAGAAAGATCCGGCTTCTGGTGAGTTAATTAACATTTTACCCAAGGACAATTGTGTCGGCAGGTTTGAAGGCATAGCTATTTACAACCGATGGGGTAAGCAGGTATTTGCAAGCATTGATCGCGATTTCAGATGGTATGCGGATGGAGAGGCGTCCGGTGTGTATTACTATCACCTGACATTTTCAGACAGAGAATACAAAGGTGTGATAACCGTATCGTATTACGATTCACAATCGTACCGGTAGCAGACTGTTTTCCTTAATGAAGGCACGGTTTCCATTCCAGCTGATTTCATACCACACATCCACTTTCCCGACAATTTCTACAAGGTGACCTTCATCGATGACCGCGATCACCGAAGCACCGGCGGAAGGGCCGTCCATCAGGTAGGTGTTTGGTTCCCCCACGATGCCCTCATCATTTTTTTCACCCACATTCAGGTGGACCAATAGCAGTATCAGCAAGGCAAAGAGCAAAACGATGGTAGCAACAGGGCGGTATCCCTTTTTTCGCCTGTAAAAGATGATACTCAGAAAAAGAATGGACATTACGCTAAGCGTCATCGAAATGGGCATCCGATAATCGTAATAAAAAGAGAAGGCAATGTCTGCATCTGAATTCTTATAGCCATCGAGGTTATGTTTCGTGGCGAGTTCTTCCATTTTATCGAGCACCAGTTTGTCGTTTGTGGTGAGATAATACAGGTTGAGATAATAGAGTGCCTTGCCTATATGGTTCAGCCCTTCCTCGATATAGGCCATTTTGAGCAGCATTGCCGGTGTAAACTCTTTTTGATTGAGTATAGCTTGATATTGTTCCAGCGATTGTATGTAGCGTTTTTCCTGGTAGAGCGAATCCGCTTGTTGTAATCGGTAGCCGGAAACCTGTGCAAAGAGCGGGTTGGTGATGGCTGAGAACAGTGGCGGAAGAATGATGAGAATAATTAGAAGTCGCCTTTGCATATTTTTTATATCCTGTTACCTTTGCGGGCTCAATTACGGAAAATACCCCACAATTGACAAGATTCCGTAGCTCAGTTGGTAGAGCAATACACTTTTAATGTATGGGTCCTGGGTTCGAATCCCAGCGGGATCACACCAAATGAAATAAAACCCTTGTTGATCAGCAGATTAGCAAGGGTTTCTTTTTAGGGTAAGTGAAAAGGGTAAGTATTCGTGTTAAAAACGATGAATTTACCTCAAAGGCTAGGTATAAAATTTCATAATCCAAGAACTGGCAAACGCTAAGAATTTGACAAGAATTTCTTTACGCTCATTTGCCGAATGCTGCGCCTACATTCTTAATAAAATGCGGGGAGGTGGGGGGAGAGGGTATCAGGATACCGCTACTAGTCTGCACACAAGAGGAAATAAAAAAAGAATACTGCTAGAGACATAATATTGCGCTGAACCAAACGTGTAGAAAATGCATCCTTACTCTACCTCGCATTGACTACGGATCAGGGGAACTGTAAGAATGAAAGGAAATCGCTAATTCATGGAGTTCCTGTATTCCAACGGAGTCACTCCAACATGTTGCTTAAATACACGACTGAAGTGCTGCGGATATTTGAATCCTAACTCGTACGCAACTTCACTTACCGACTTGCTGACATCAAATATTTTCTCTTTGGCCACATTCATTAATTTAAGTTGAATGAATTCATGGGCCGATTTACCGGTCTCCTTTTTTATTAGCTCTCCGAAATAATTTGCAGACAAGTTTAGTTCGCTCGCGCAGTACGCCACCGATGGCAAGCCCACATCTTGCGGTTTACCAGAAGAAAAGAATTCATTAAGCAATGCTTCAAATCTTTCCAAGATCCCTTGGTTTACATGATCGCGTGTAATGAACTGACGATCATAGAATCGAACGCAATAATTTAAGAGTAGCTCAATATTGTCGGCGATAAGTATTTTACTATGCCTGTCAACAGCATGTTCCAATTCATAACGGATTTTTGAGAAGCAATCCAACACAAGCTGTCGCTCGCGCTCGGATACATGAAGTGCTTCATTGACATTGTATGCGAAGAAAGTATAGTCATCAATGTGACGCCCTAAAGAGGTTCCCTTGATCAGGTCGGGATGAAAGGCGATTCCGTAACCTTTAGGTTGGTGCAGCTCCTCACCACCATTGGTGCCAAGCATTTGCCCCGGGCCGATAAATACCAGTGTGCCCTCCTGGTAGTCATATGTGTTTTTTCCATATCGCAGATCTCCGCATTCAACATCCTTGATTAATACTAAATAGAAACCAAAATAGGCTCTTCTTAATCGCCTGGGTGCAACCCTCGAAAAATCAATCACAGTGACCAGTGGGTGTAAGGTCTCGTGATTATTGTCTGCATTGAATTGGCTGATCGTCTCAAACTTTAATATTTCTTCCATAGCATTCACCTTAATTATCCAATATTAGCCACTTTTAAGTTCGATTGCGTGGTCATATTGTGTCATCGGTGATTTTGGTTGGTAAAACCGTAATCCGTATAAGTCAACTGAGCTGGAAGCTGGCATATTTGCAGAATAAGCAATTTCAAATCAAATAACCTTAAAAATGAAAAAATCAATCATTGGAGTATTCTTCGTTCTTATCAGTGCGCAGGTGTCTTTCGCACAAAATTCTGCGGCAGAAAATGAAATTAAGGATCTCTCGAAAAATAAATGGCAATGGATGGCAGATAAGAACGTGGAAAAGCTTGCAACACTCTTTCATGACAAATCAAAATTTGTGCACATGAGTGGCACCTGGAAGAAGGACGAGGAACTTGACATCATTAAGACCGGAAGTATTTGGTATAAGAAGGCCGATGTGAAGGATGTTGCCGTAGAGATCGTTGACGACACCGCCATTGCGTGGAGCCGCATCACACTGACTGCTTTGGTTCGCGGCAATGATGTGGTAACCGAGTTTACCGTAACGGAGGTCTATAAAAAGCAAAAAAAGGAGTGGAAGTTGTTAGCGTTAACCTTTAGCAGCGTGCGCGACACACACACTATCAAACATTAGAAGCATTCAAACTTTAATGAATTCTCAAAGAAGTATTATGATACAGGCCATGGAACTAACAAATGCAAAAAGTAAAACTCAATAACGGTGTTGAAATCCCCTCCTGGTCCTTGGTGTAATTCAAGTACCTGTTCCGGCGTGATTAGCGTTTGGTGCGGCAGATTAAACCGTGAATAATGAAGTCCATTGTCATTTCGGGACGATATCAATAATTATTCTCTTATATCTCGATAGTGCCGGAGTTCCCTTATCAGTAACTTTCAGAATGATATGAAGTGTCTCCTTTTTTTCAACTTTGGGTGCCGTGATGTAAACCCCGTGCACATTCTCAGCTCCTAAACTTACCGTTTTTTTATACGTGCCAGCCTCTGGATAGTGAAACCATAAAAAGCTAAGATGATCACCGTCAGGATCGGTAGAATTGAAAGCATCCAGGCTCAATCCTTCGCCTGATTTTACTGTAAGTGTTTCAGGATGGCTTAGCACAATTACTGGTGGGTGGTTGGCTTCTTCATATGACTTCGTACACCAGTCCATCCGTGCCGCAAAATCATTTTGAAAGTCATCGCGCCAACGCCACAAACTCACTTTATTGCCGGTAAATGTAGTCGTGTCCCTGCGAACAGCCCGTCCGTATTCACTTGGTATATAAGGGATATAGCTATCAATTGCATTTGTCCAGATTGGCCTCGTCTCTGGTTCAAAGGGAACACCCGAATTCCCTTTCTGAAGTTTGGCCAGATCTGGCTTATACAATTCGTAACGGCCACCCCATCCGCCCCACTCAGGATGCTCAGGGTCACTTAGTCCGTTGGGTATCAGATTCAGGTATGAAGGTGTGTCGCCCTCCATTCCCCATGCTACATCCGGGTATTCTGCGCCCAGCGGACCATGACCCTGTTGAATGTTTTGCGCCAGCCAGCTATTACTAATCTTTTCATTATCAATACCTTTTATAAAGGTATTGATAGCACTCCATGTAGCACTACCATAATGATCGGATGGGCTAACAATGTAAAATAAGTCAGGAAAGTTGTTTCTGATCCAAATACCGCTGTCATCCTGATCTGAAATTGTATACACTCTGAGTTTAGCAATTAGTCTTTTGGCCTCTGCTCTAGACTTCGTTTTCTTGATTTTATCAAGCGACTGTGCCAGGGTATTCACGCCTCCCCAAACCGATATCCACAAAGGACGCTCATCCTTTTCTTCCAGTACTTTTATGATCCAGTCGGACCCTTCTGAATCTTTTCCATCGCCAACACCTAGCATTCCGTATTTGGGTAAACCTTGCTTAACAAGATTCAGTAGCGTACTTGCTTCAGGAAAACCTGTTTCATGCTTCAAAAGGTTTGGTTGCACTTTGCCATAGGCATTGATTACTTTCTTTATCGATTCAGGATCGACACTTGTTTTGTGCCAAATGGAAGTAGTGGCTATTAATCCTTTTATATCAATAACATTGGAGTACAACATCAAACGCACAAATGATTCTGTATCATCAGGCTCAGCTTCAATATCGCTTAAGATAATTACGCTGTGTTTTTGATTAGGTTGAGCAGAGAGAACCTGAGAAACAAGCACAAGAGAAAAAAGAGTAAGACGGAAAATTGTTTTCATAAATTTGAAATTTCGTTCATTATATCTATTTCACATTTTAGCAATACACTTCGCAAGTATACGATTACGCTTTTGTAGCGTGTAAATGCTGATATATTAATCCCTTCCAACCTTCATAATGGCCCTTTATTTTTTTTTGCGTCCGGACCGGCTACTGTACTCGTTGAAAGATGATTAAATGTTTTGAGTTGATCAATACTTTCATAGATACCAGCGTTAAGACCGGCGAGATAGCCAGCGCCCAGAGCAGAAACATCTGAAATTTCGATGTTCGTGACTCTCCGTTCAAGTAAGTTAACGAGAAACTGAACTACAAATTTATTAGACGTAATTCATCTATCTATTTTAAGTTCTGCCCCATTTAACGTAAAGGAGGATCAAAAAACGAATTCCCATGCAAATACCGAGGAATACTTGATGTGAAAAATCGCGTGGCGTTGAAGATTCGATTTCGTCTTTGAAAACCTCCACGTCCGCTGTCGGATATTTTCTATTTCCGAATACCCATACCTGACTTTCAGTTAACCAGGACAGCATACCATGATAAATGTCATGAATTATGGGCATTAAGATCATTTTCCGGGAACATAATCAACACAAGCTTTACCAATTCAGGAGTAGGATAGTTTGAGATAGAAATTTGATTGCTGTTACGACAGATAAAGTATTTTCGACCATGTCTGTTAAACTTGGCTTTTGGAAAATATTGAAAGCATCGGGTGCAAGCTTTCGAAATCACAATGGGCTTAAGCTCAGTGCCTCACTTGCCTTTTATTCTATTTTTTCGCTTGGTCCGATGATGCTGATAATTATTTTCGTTTCCAATTTATTCTGGTCACGTCAGGCTATTGACGGAACCATTTATAATCAGATCAGTGAATTAGTCGGTGATGATTCCGCGCTTGAAATACAGGAAATCATAAAGGAGTCATCAATTACTGGCCATAATTTTATCGCCTTGATTAGCTTCTTAACGTTGTTGATTGCGGCTACCGGTATTTTTACTGAAATGCAGGGCTCTATTAATATGATATGGAACTTAAAGGTGAGACCTGGCCGAGGCTGGATTCAAGAACTGAAGGACAGGTTAGTTTCTTTTTTGCTGATTACAGGCCTGGGCTTATTGCTCCTGGTTGTACTTATTGTCAATGGGTTACTTGAAGGGTTTATGAGTAAGCTTCAGGATATGTTTCCTGCCACCGTGATGACATTTTATTTTCTTAACCTCCTGCTGACCATGCTTGTTGTGGCATTACTATTTGGCATCGTCTACAAAGTGCTGCCCGATGCTGCTATTCCATGGAAGGATGCAGCGGTAGGCGCAATATTTGCAGCGGTATTGTTCATGATCGGCAAGTTTGGCATTACCCTTTACATCCATGGTATTGATCTGGGTAGTGCTTACGGCGCTGCCGGTTCAATGGTAGTATTACTGTTTTGGATTTTCTATTCTGCTATTGTGCTATACCTCGGTGCTGCATTCACAAAAAGTTATGCTTTGGCGCATGGCGCTGCAATAAAGCCTAAAGAATATGCGATGACCGTAAAAGTAGTTGAAGCAGAAAGTGGCGAAGCCATTTCACCCGGAGTTGGTCAGTCAATTTGAATAGTAAGAGATGGTGGTCTCAGGCGGGGTTACAAAGAGCTCTTAACATTTACGAAGATTACCATTGTCATTTATTTACATTGCGTTGTTGGCCGCAACTGGTGCCGATGTTGTGCGTTGGTATGCGCGCGAGGTCATCCGTGCGTGTGAGCAATGGAACTACGTTCCACTCGGACATTTTAGATCTTTTTATATTTATAAAAGGCGCACCGAAATATCTTCCGCGCGAGAATAATTTAAGCACAATAGCGGTGCACAAAAAATACCGCCAACAAAATGTTTCTGCAATGGTGGGGCGATGTGTAAGGTTAAAGTTTTTATCTTCATTCAACATTTGGTTTAGGTTTCACTAAAAATAATCAACATCATGCGTATCAAATCTTTCTTCCTGGTTGTAA
>Ga0224505_10000488_pt1 | contig 27044 bp, 23 predicted proteins | sample SF_Jan12_sed_USG_FD_169102 | JGI IMG/M metagenome (GOLD analysis project Ga0224505, IMG submission 169102) | Sediment microbial communities from San Francisco Bay, California, United States - SF_Jan12_sed_USGS_4_1 | ecosystem: Environmental > Aquatic > Marine > Sediment | place: USA: California... | reverse complement strand
GGAGTGGACGGAAGGAACCTGATCGCACCCTAGCGCTTGGCCAGGGTCCAAGCTCCGGCCACGAGGAGGACGAAGATCAGGACCCAGAACAGACCGCTCGGGAGCGCGCGGTTGCCGGCGTCCACGATGCCGCGCAACGCCGCGCCGATCGCGTCGAACGCCCCGGACATGAGACCCGTGATGCCGTCTCCGACCGCCTGACCGAGACCGTCCATGCCACGAGTCTGGCCCGGCCGTCAAGCGGCCCGGGGCGCTCAGGCCGTCGCGACGACCTTGGCCCCCGCGTTCCGCGGCTCGATGACCCGGATGCGACCCTCGAGATCCGTATCCGCGGCGACGGCCGCGAATGCTGCCTCGATCCTCGTGATGTCGGCCATCGAGTCCGTGAAGGCGAGGACGGAGGACCCGGCGCCGGACAGGCAGGCGCCGAGGGCCCCGGCGTCACGGGCCGCCGCGACGAGCCGCGGAAGCTGGGGAAAGGCCTTCGCTCGATACGGCTCATGGAGCCGATCCACGGTCAGGTGGCGCAGCAGGTCCGTCCGGCCAGCCGCGAGGCCCGCGACGCCGACCGCGACGGCGCCGAGATTGGCGACCGCGTCCTCCAGGGGCACCTTGGCCGGCAGCGCCCGTCGCATGGCATCGGTGGACAGGCGCAACTCAGGCACGAACAGGACCGCCCGAAGGTCGCGCGGCACATCGAAGCGGACCGCCTCGACTCCCTCCGCTGTCAACGCGCTCACCACGAACCCACCCAGGAGCACGGCCGCGGCGTTGTCCGGATGGCCCTCGACCTCGGTCGCGACCCGCAGCTGCGTCGCCCGGTCAAGCGAACCGTCAAGGAGCGCGTTGGCGGCAACGACGCCCGCCGTCGTCGCGGCGGCGGAGGACCCGAGGCCGCGCGCCAGGGGGATCTCGTTGTGCATCTTGATGCGCCAGCCGACGCCGTCAGGGAGCGGCCCTCGCGCCGACTCGAGCGCCGACTCGAGGCCGCGAACGAAGCGGTTCTCGTGGTTCCCGGGCAGCTCGCCGCGACCCTCGCCGTCGATCTCCAGCTCGATCTCGCCGCGACTCCAGGAGCGGACCTCGACCTCGACACGGTTCACCAGCGCAAGGGCGACACCCAGGCAGTCGTATCCAGCCCCGAGATTGGCGGAGGATGCGGGCGCCTCGACCGTGACGCTGCGACCATCGAGTTCCGCAAGCCAGTTGGCAACCACGTTCGTCTCCCTACGTCCAACCGAGGGCGACGGCGACCGCCCCGAGAGTCGGTGCTGATTCGATGACGCCCGGAACCTGCGTTCCGGCCGTGTCGGGATCCTTGAGGCCATGCCCGGTGAGCACAGCCACTACGGTGGCATCCGGATCGATCCGACCGGACGCAGCCATCTTGCGGACGCCGGCGATGCTGGCCGCCGAAGCGGGCTCGCAGAATATCCCGGTGAGTCGGGGCAGGTCCCGGTAGGCGGCGAGGATCTCCTCGTCCGTCACGGCCTCGATCCCGCCGCCGGATTCGTCGCGAGCGGCAACGGCACGCTCCCAGGATGCCGGATTGCCGATGCGGATCGCGGTCGCGACCGTCTCCGGCCGGTCAACCCGTCGCCCTTGGACGATCGGGGCGGCGCCGGCCGCCTGGAACCCCCACATCGCCGGCGTCGAGCCGACCATCCCGACCGCCGCGTACTCCTTGAAGCCGGCCCAGTACGCGGTGATGTTGCCAGCGTTCCCGACCGGGATCGCCAGGACGTCCGGCGCCCTGCCCAAGTCGTCGCAGATCTCGAAAGCGCCGGTCTTCTGCCCTTCGATGCGGAACGGGTTGACCGAGTTGACCAGGGTCACAGGGTGGTCGTCCTGCTCGGCCAGGCGGCGCACGATGTCGAGCGCCTGGTCGAAGTTGCCGTCGACCGCGACGACCCTGGCGCCCGCGACGAGCGCCTGGAGCAGCTTGCCGAGCGCGATCTGCCCTCGCGGCAGGATGACGATGACCTCGAGGCCGGCAGCTGCTCCGTAGGCGGCCGCCGACGCGGAGGTATTGCCCGTGGAGGCACACACGATGGCCCGGGCGCCACGCTCGATCGCCTTGGCCACCGCCATCACCATGCCGCGATCCTTGAACGAGCCGGTCGGGTTCTGGCCCTCGAACTTGAGGTACAGGTTCGGCGCGCCGATGGCGGCACCGAGTCGCGGCGCGTGCACGAGGGGGGTGAAACCCTCGCCGAGCGTGAGCGCGGGCGTCGCGTCCGTCACGGGCAGGAATCGGCGATAGCGCTCCAGAAGACGGGGCCTGGCCTGCAGGCTCGCCTCGGATCGCCGATCAGTCATCGACGGGATAGAGCGTGACGTCCGCGCCCTCGGGCAGGATCGCCGTGAAGGCCGCCTTGGCCTCGGCAAGCGACACGACTTCACTGCGGATCGCGGTGCCGTCCTCGAAGTCCACCGCGGCAGCGTGGTCCAGGGCGCCGGGGAGCGGGACGTCGGCGCGGACTGCCGGCAGGAATGCATACCAGTGGCGGGGACCGTCCAGGGGATCGGCAGCCGGCCCAGCCGGGTCGGTCGCGGGCAACAGCCCGGCCCACGTGGAGCCGCGGTCGCGGGCGACGGCCACGAGATCGCCCAGTACCGCGCTGCTCGTGGCGGGACCGCCGGCGCCGGGGCCGGCGAGCCTGACGGTGCCGAGCGGATCCGCATCCACCTCGACCCGGTTGACCACGCCATCGGTCCACCCGAACGGGCTGTCCGCCGGGATCGCGGTCGGCATGACGGCCGCCTCCACCTCGTCGTCGCGTCGGGTCGCCGTCGCCAGTAGCTTGATCGTCAGGCCCAGGGCTGCCGCACCCTCCATCTCGAGGTCGGTCACACCGGTGATCCCCGGGCGGCCCATCCCCCGGGCGGTGGGCGCTCGCCGGCCGATCGTGGCCGGGTCGAGCCACCGACCGAAGGCGAGACGAGCCAGGATCACGAGCTTGTTGGCGGCGTCGTCACCCTCGACGTCGCCGCTCGGGTCGGCCTCGGCGTAGCCCAGTTCCTGGGCATCCGCCAGGACCTCCTCGTACGACCGACCGTCCTGCGCCATCGCGGTGAGGATGTAGTTGGTGGTCCCGTTGATGATCCCGCGGACGCGCCGGATCTCGTTGCCGGCGAGGTCGGAGGCCAGGGGCGACAGGACGGGGATCCCCCCGCCAACGGCCGCCTCGAAACGGAACGCCGCCCCGGTCCGACGGGCGGCAGCCTCCAGGACCGGGCCGTGGTGGGCGATGACGTGCTTGTTGGCGGTGACGACCGCCTTGCCCGCGGCGAGCGCGGCGGCGATGAGCGTTCGTGCGGGCTCGTCGCCTCCCATCAACTCGACGATGACATCGACATCGGGGTCGGCCACCAGGTGGGCGGGCGCGTCCGTCAGCAGCTCCGCCGGCAGACCGGCAAGGCGAGCCCGGTCCAGGTCGCGCACGGCGATGCCCGCCAGTCGCAGCGGCGCTCCATCAGTCGCGACGAGACGCTCCGGATGGTTCGTCAATCCATCCACGACGGCACGCCCGACCGTGCCGGCACCAAGCACCCCGACGCGAAGCGGCGGACGAGTCACGGGCACGTGGAGCGGTGACGGGCGAGCATCGCGTGGAATGGTAGCGGACCCCGTGGCCGGCGGCCGGTCCTCACATCCCGGAAGAGTCGGTCGCGAACCGTGACAGACCGGCCCAGGTGGCCACCGCAGGGTCGGGAGCACCGACGGACGGCGGCTCCGGGGCACCCGGCGAACGGAGCCAGGCGACCCGGAAGCCGTACGCGGCGGCGCCCACGGCATCCCAGTCATTGGCCGTGACGAACCCGATCTCGGCGGGTTCCAGGCCACTCGCACGCACGGCCATCGCGTAGACGGCAGGATCCGGCTTGAACCGACGGACCTGGTCGACCGAGAGCAGGTCATCGAACAGCCCGGCCAGGGTCGTGTCGGCCAGCGCCCGACCGATCATCGGGCGGCTCCCGTTGGAGAGCACGCCGACGCGGATGCCGGCGGCCCGCAGCGATCCGATGGCCGCCGGTGCCTCAGGCCGTGCCGGAAGGGCGTCGAAAGCCCCGCCGAGGAGACCCGAAGCGGTCGACGGATCGACATCGAAGCGGGTGGCGATCGCTCGCAGCGCGGCCTCGGTCACCCGCTCGAAGTCGACCCACGTGACCATGATCGTCCTCAGCCACGTCAGGCGGATCTGCTCGGCCCGCCACGCCCTGGCGAAGTCCGCGCCATGACCGGGAACGACGGCCTCGCAGGCCGCGTCGAGCGGGCCCAGGTCGACCAGGGTCCCATACAGGTCGAAGTAGACGGCGCCGACGCGGGCGATGGCGGCGCTCCGCTCAGCGGGCGCCATCTTTGAGCAGCGCGATCGCGGCACGCGCCTCGTCGACGGAGGCGCCGTCCTCGATCGTCGTGATATCGCCCGGGTCGACCCCGGCGACCACGGCCTTCAGGACGCGCCGCATGATCTTGCCGCTCCGCGTCTTCGGCAGCATGTCGACGAACGAAAGCTCCCCGACCACGGCGATCGGGCCGAGTTCGTCGCGCAGCGTCGCCAACAGCTCCGAGCGCAAATCGTCCGACGGCACGTACCCGGCCCTGAGCACGATGAACGCCGCGATGACCTCGCCACGGAGCTCGTCTGGCCGCCCGGTCACGCCCGCCTCCGCGACGCCCGGATGGCGCAGGAAGGCGGATTCGACCTCGATCGTGCCAAGGCGGTGGGCGGCGATCTTGATGATCTCGTCGGCGCGGCCGGAGAACCAGACATAACCGTCCTCGTCGATATGCGCCGCGTCACCGACGTAGTACGACCCCGGGATCCGCGACCAATAGTCCGTCGCGTATCGCTCCGGCTCGCCCCACAGCGTCGCGATCAGGCCGGGGAACGGACGACGCAGCACCATGATGCCCTTCTGGCCAGCCGGCAGCTGCTCGCCATCCGGACCGACCACCGCCGCCTCCGTGCCCGGCAGCGGCACGCCTGCCGAGCCCGGCTTGATCGGCAGGAGGCCGAGGCCATAGGGGTTGCCGAAGATCGGGCCGCCGGTCTCCGTCTGCCACATGTTGTCGATGACCGGGACGCGGCCCTCGAAGACCTCCTCGGTCAGCCATCGCCAGGCGGGGGCGTTGAGGACCTCACCGGCACAGAAGATCCGCTCCAGGCTGGACAGGTCGTGGGCTCGGGCCGGTTCGGCTCCGGCTCGCATCAGCAGCCGGACGCCCGTCGGCGACGTGAACAGACCCTGGACGCCGAGCTCCTCGATGAGTGCCCAGGTCGCATCCGGTCCGGGGTGATCGAGAGCACCTTCGTAGGCGATGGTCGTGACCCCGGCCATGAGCGGCGCATACACGATGTAGCTGTGGCCGACGATCCAGCCGATGTCGGACATCGACCACCACACCTCTCCGGCGCGCAGCCCCATCAGCCACTGGCCCATCGCCGCGATCTGCACCTGGTTGCCGCCGTGAGTGTGGACGGCGAGTTTCGGTGTGGCCGTCGTCCCGGACGTGGCCAGGATGTAGGCGGGCTCGTTCGACTCCATCTCCTCGTGCCGATCCGGATGCCCCGCGCCACCGCTGATGAAGTCATCCCAGTCCAGCTTGGGCGGAGCGTTGCCGGAGGCGGGCCCGGCGCGATCGCTGCCGCGACGGTGCATGACGATCACGTCCACCGAACCCGGGTCATCCCGCAGGGCCGCGTCGACGATGCCCTCCAGCGGGACGTCCTTGCCCTTCCGGTAGGTCAGGTCGGCGGCCACCACCACGCGCGAGCCCGAGGCCCGGATCCGGTTGCCGAGTGCGCCTGCGCCGAACCCCGCGAACACCACGGAGTGGATGGCGCCGATCCGTACGACGGCCAGCATCGTGGCGATCGCCTCGACCGTCGTCGGCATGTAGATGGTGACCCGGTCGCCGCGACCGACGCCGAGGCCGCGCAGGGCGGCGGCGATGCTCCGAACCTCGTCAAGGAGCTCCCGGTAGGTCCACCGGCGGCGTCCGCCGCGCTCGTCCGCGGCGATCAGGGCGACCTGCTCACCGCGACCTTGCTCGACCTGGTGGTCGAGCGCGGTCCAGGCCATGTTCGTGCGACCGCCCTCGAACCAGCGGAAGGTCGGTGGCTCATGGACGAGGACCCGGTCGGGGCGACGGAACCACGGAACGATGTCCTCGGCGACCTCGCCCCAGAAACGCTCCGGATCCGCTCTCGCCGCTGCACACAGAGCATCCAGTGGATGCATGGCGACCATGGACGGACTCTACCCCAACGACCGCCGTTCGCGGAGCATGAAGCGTGGGCTACACTCGGGCGCGATGACGACAGAGACCGCCCCGGCCCCGTCCCCCGTCGATGCGCCGACCTCGCGGCCGCGGATCTTCTCGGGGATCCAGCCATCCGGCGCCCCCCACATCGGGAACGACCTGGGGGCGATCCGCAACTACGTGCGCCTGCAATGGGACTACGAGGCGATCTACTGCATCGTCGACTACCACGCGCTGACCAGCCTCCATGATGCCGACCGGCTGCGGCTCCAGACACGCGAGATGGCGGCCGCCCTGCTCGCCCTGGGACTGGACCCCGAACGGTGCACCCTGTTCGTGCAGAGCCATCGTCCGGAGCACACAGAGCTGGCCTGGCTGCTGATGACGGTCACGCCGGTCTCGTGGCTGGAGCGCACCCCGACCTACAAGGAGAAGAAGCAGAACCAGCCGGAGGACGTCAACCACGGCCTGCTGTCGTATCCGGTCCTGCAGGCGGCCGACATCATCATCTACAAGGCGAGCCTCGTGCCGGTCGGCAAGGACCAGGCGGCGCATCTGGAGTTGTCACGGGAGATCGTTCGCAGCTTCAACAACCGCTACGGCGAGACCTTTCCGGAACCCCTCGCGGTCCACACCGAGGCGCCGATCGTCCTCGGCACGGATGGGGTCCGCAAGATGAGCAAATCGATCGGCAACGCCATCGATATCTTCGCCCCCGAGGAGGATGTCCGTCGCCAGATCATGTCCATGGTCACGGATACTCGCCGCATCCTGCGCACCGATCCGGGTCGGCCGGACGTCTGCAACGTCTGCCAGCTCCATCGCTCGTTCGGGGACGACTACGAGGAGATCTGGGAGGGCGAGCGGACCGCCCGCACCGGTTGCGTGGACACCAAGAAGCTTCTCGCGGAACGGGTCCTCCGCCACTACGCAGAGCCGCGCGAGCGCTACCGGGAACTGATGGCCGATCCGAAGCGGATCGAGCGCATCCTGGACGCGGGCGCCGAACGCGTTCGCCCGATCGCCCAGGCAACGATGGCCGAGGTCCGCGAGAAGATGGGCCTGCGCTGACGGGACGATGATGGAGGCCTTCCGTCCGACCGATCGCGAGCGCCGACTCGTCGGCCTCGTCCTGACCTTCGGCACGGTCGTGCTGTTCTTCATCGCCGTCAGCCTGACGGCGTCGGCGCTGAGCATCTTCAGCGACATCCTGCTGGCGTTCTTCCTGGCCTGGCTGCTGGCGTTCGTCGTAAGCCCGATCGTGACGCGGATCGCGGCCGGGCTCCCGGGCCTGCCGAGAGTGCTCGCCGTCGTCCTCGTCTACACCCTGATCGTCGTCACCCTTGTCGTCGTGGGACTGGTGGTCGCCGAGGCCCTGGCCACCTCGATCACCCAGTTCGTCGCCTCGATCCCGCAGATCCGGCAGGACATCGACACGATCGTCGCCCCGCTCCAAGGCCTGCTCGACTCGATCGGCCTCGGCCAGGTGGACGTCGCGGCCCAGGCCCTGACGCTGCTGGACAATCTCGACGACGTCGCGGTCACCCTCATCCAGCCGCTGCAGTCCTTCGCCGTGGCCAGCATCGGCGCGATCGGATTGACGCTGATCATCTTCTTCCTGTCCATCTACATGGTCATCGACCGCGACCCGATCATGGCGTTCCTGTTCCGGCTCGTCCCGCCGTCGTTCGCGGACGAGGCCCGCCTCCTGCAGACATCCGTGGCCCGCTCGTTCGGCGGCTTCCTCCGTGGCCAGGTGGTCATGGGCGTCACCTACTTCGGCGTGGCGCTGCTCGCCTCGCTGCTGCTGGGCCTGCCGCTCCAGGCGCTCACGTCGGTCAGTGCCGGCATCCTGATGGCGATCCCGTTCTTCGGACCGTTCGTATCCTGGGCACCGCCGGTCATCGTCGCCCTCGTATTCGTGCCATCCGCCCTACTGCCGACGCTCATCATCATGGTGATCGGCTGGTTCGTCGTGATGAACGTCCTGCAGCCACGGATCATGCAGGGGGCTGTCGGGATCCACCCGATCGTCGTCCTCGGCTCCGTCCTCATCGGGTCTCGCGTGGCGGGCATCCCGGGCGCCATCTTCGGCATCCCGGTCGCGGCGGTCGCGTCCGCCTTCTTCCTGCACTACCTGCACCTGACATCCGGGGAGCGGACGGTCGCCGATCGGGCGGCTCGGCGCCTGAGCGAGCGGGAAGGCCGACCCGTGCGCGTGCCGCGCGAACCGGCACCCGGTCAGGCCGAGGATGTCGCGGACGAGACGTGAGCAAGGATCCATCGACGCCGCCGTCACCCCCTGGCAGTCCGGACATGGACATGACCCGCGAGCGAGCTCGTTCGGAGCGCCGGGACGTGGACAAGGAGCGCGGCGAGCCACTCGCCGGCGGTGCCCTCCGGGGTGGGCCGCGCGCGCTGCGGACCCCGGCCCGACCTGTCCCGACATGGACCAGCCGGCCGCGCATCCTCATCACCAACGATGACGGCGTGGAATCACGGGGCCTGCTCGCCCTCAAGCAGGCGCTCGAGCCGATGGGCGACGTCACGGTCGTGGCGCCGGACACGAACCAGAGCGCCGTCGGGCATCAGAAGACGCTGATGCGTCCGCTGCGGGTCCGGGAACGGACCCTGACCGACGGGTCACTCGCCTATTCGGTGGACGGATCGCCGACCGATGCCGTCAGCATCGCGTTCCTCGGGTATTTCGGACACGGCTTCGACCTCGTCGCGTCCGGCATCAACTACGGGGCCAACCTCGGCGACGACATCACCTACTCGGGCACGGTCAGCGCCGCGATGGAGGCCGTCATCAACAGCTGTCCGGCCTTCGCGATCTCGCAGGAGTACTACGAGCACCCCGATTTCTCGTTGGCCGCCATGGCCGCGACCGTGGTGGCGCGCAACATCCTCAGAGAGGGGCTGTCTCGCGGCGAACTCATCAACGTCAACGTGCCCGCGGTCACCCTGGAGGAGTGCGAGGGCATCGAGATCACCCGCCTCGGTCGCCGGGTCTATTCGGATGAACTGCTGGAGCGCATGGATCCGCGCGGGATCCCGTACTTCTGGATCGGAGGGCCGCCACCTTCCGGCCTGTCGGTCCCGGGAACCGACTTCCACGCGGTCGTGAACCGCCGGATCGCGGTCACGCCGATCCATCTGGACCTGACCGGCCGACGACTGCTCAAGCGCCTGCACACATGGACATGGGAGCTGCCCACGGTCGACGTTCCCGGCGCCCCGGACGACGCGCGCTAGTCGGTCTCCGATCAGCGTCCGCGAATCACGATCCGTCTTCGCTGACGATCCGGCCGTCGCGAAGCTCGATGACACGATCGGCCAGGTCGATCAGCATCGGATCGTGCGTGGCGATCAGCGCGGTCACCCCCTCGCTGCGGACGACCGCGCGAAGCAGGCTCATGATCGCGCGTCCCGTGTGCGAGTCGAGCTGGCCGGTCGGCTCGTCGGCCAGCAGGAGGTCCGGACGGTTGGCCAAGGCTCGGGCGATGGCGACCCGCTGCTGCTCGCCGCCCGACAACTCATGTGGTCGGTGCTGAGCCCGCTCTCCGAGGCCCACCAGCTCGAGCAGGACGCGCACCCGGTCCTCGCGCTCCTGCGGCGGCGTCTGGACAAGGCGAAGCGGCACTTCGACGTTCTCCGCCGCGGTCAGGATCGAGAGCAGGCCGAAGGCCTGGAAGATGAAACCGATCTTCCGACGCCGCAGTTCCACAAGCTCATCCGACTTCATCTCACCGACCGATGCCCCGTCGACGAAGGCCTGGCCGGCCGTCGGACGATCCAGCCCACCGATCAACGACAGCAACGTGGTCTTGCCGGAACCGGAGCGCCCGCGAATGGCGACGAGTTCGCCGCGGTGGACGCGAAGATCGGCGTCCTGCAGGGCATGGACCACGACCGTCCCCACCTCGAACTCCCGGCCGAGGCCGCGGGTCTCCACCATCGGTCCGATGGTCGACCGGTCCATCGGTCCGGTCATCGCTCCGGCGCTCCGTCGCGTTGCTCGGGCCCATCCGATGCGCGTGGCTGGCCCTCCGGTCGCGTGGTTCCCGGGTCTCGCGGCGGTGACGACGGACCGTCAGCACGGCGATCCGGCCAGACGGCGATGTGGTCCTCCTCGAGATCCAGCCGGACCCGCCGCTCCAGGCCGAGGGCCTCGACATGGGTCCGTGGCAACTGGAGCCGACCGACCCGGTCCAGGACCGCGTACTCGGTAGCCTCCACGTGGTGGCCACTCTCCTCCGACCCGGCCCGCTCCCGGAGCACCTCGCTGCTGACGCGTCCGTCCCGGATGGCCACGGTGCGACTCACCTGGGTGCTGACCAATGGGTCGTGGGTCGCCACCACGATGGTCACGCCGGATTCGCGGTTGACCCGGCGCATGAGATCGAAGATCTCGCCCGCCGTCGCCGTGTCCAGCTCGCCGGTCGGCTCGTCCGCCAACAGGACGTCCGGCTCATTGGCGAGGGCGACGGCGATCGCCACCCGCTGCTGCTCGCCTCCGGACAGCCGGTCCGGCCGATGACCGGCACGATCGGCCAGGCCGACCTGCGCCAACAGCTCCCGGGCGCGCGCCTCCCGGGCGGGGCGTGGAACGCCGTCGAAGACCATCGGCAACTCGACGTTCTCCTGCGCGGTCAGATACCCGAGCAGGTTGCGGGCCGTCTGCTGCCACACGAACCCGATCACCCGCCGCAGGTAGAGCGTCTGCTCCTGCGAGCTGAGCTCGGTCAGTTGATGGCCCGCGACGACGGCACGTCCGGCGGATGGGACGTCGAGCCCGCCGAGGACGTTGAGCAGGGTGCTCTTGCCGGACCCCGACGCTCCGACCATGGCGACGAACTCGCCCCGCTCCACGAGGAGATCGAGGCCCTGCAGGGCGACCACCTCGAGGTCCGCGATCTTGTAGATCTTGACCAGGTTGTCGCACACGATCATGGTCCGCTCGCCGAACCGCGGACGCGGCTGGCGGGCGCGCCTCTCCGCGCTCGGCAGATCGATGATCTCGGGCAGGGATCCGTTCATGTCGCTCCTATCATCCACCGCTCAGCCCTCGCCCATCCGGAGCGCATCCGTCGGGCTGGATCGGCGGGCCACCCACGAGCTGGACCCGATCGCCACGATCACCACCGCGATGACCGCCCCGATCACGGCGGCGACGGCCGCCCAATCCACCTGGACGGTCACCGGGGCCTGCGGGCCGATGAACACCGCGAGCCCCAGACCCGGCTCCAGCAGCCAGGCGACGACGAGGCCGAGCCCGACCCCCATCGCGACCGCTACGAGGACCGGCGGCGCATGTTCGACGACCGTGAGGCCGACGAGCTGGCGCTCGCTCAAGCCCAGCGTCCGAAGGAAGGCGAGTTCGCGCGCTCGACGCCGGGCATCGAGCGCGACCACGGCCACGACGGCCAGGGCGGCGTACGCAGTCGCGATGGCGAGCGCCATCAGGAACCCGCCTCCGACGGCTGCCACGAGCGGCGCCGCGCGGACCGCGTCGTACTGCTGCTGGCGCGAGATCTCCGTCTCCTCGCCCGACGTGGCGTCCAGCAGCCCGTGCAGCCCCGGCCCGACGGAGGCGGGTCCGCGAACGAACAGCATCGACGGCGCGATAGGTGCCACGTCGTACGCGGCGAACACCGATTCGAGCGGAGCCACGACGAAGGTCGAACCCAAGCGAAGACCTGGGAACGATTCGACGAAACCAACGATGACGAACTCCAATGCCTGCCCCTTGACCTGGAGCGCGAGCGTGTCCCCCACACCGCGAACGGGCCAGCCATTGGGAGCCCGGCTCGAGAGGAGCGCCGGGATCGGCATCGCGGGCGTGCCGATCGCCGGATCCGTTGGCGCCTGCCGGATCACCGGCGGCAGGGAGATCGCGGCCGGCGAATCCGCCACGACCGCCTCGTAGTCGACCGGCTCGATGGCATGGAGGATCACGCCGGTGGCACTGCCGGGTGATCCGAATGCCGGCGGGACAAGGAGGTTGAGCGCGGCGGCGGAGGCCTCGACACCATCGACCGTGACCGGGTCCGCGACCGATCCGAGCGTGCTGCCTGGAACCGCCTCGATCCGGAAATCGGCGCCGACCTCCTGCCACGATGCCGCGAACTGGCCGCGCTGGATGCTCGTCTCGATGACCGAGGAGAACACGCCGATCGCGATCGTGAGGGTCATGACGAGCAGCGGCAGGTAGGCCGCCCCGGGGTGGCGACCGATACTGCGCAAGCCGTGGACGGGCACCAGGTCCCTCCGACGTGCGGTGACAGCCGCGAGCAGGTGGATCGGCAGCGGATAGACGCGGATCGCCATCAAGCCGACGGCGATGCCCACCAGCACCGGGGCGGCGGCAAGGAACGGATCGAATCCAAGGACCCCCTCCCCGCCGATGCTTCGTTCCCGGAGGAGCCACGTAGCAGACAGGGCGACACCGACGACGGTCGCTTCCACCACTAGCCGCCGGGGGGTCGTGCGCCGCACGTCTGGGTCGTCGCGCTCGAGATCGCGACGGGCGCGACGTGCCCACGGCCAGGCTGCCGCAAGCAGCAGGGCGGTCGTGGCGAGCGCGACCACGACGGCCCCGCGCGTCGATGACGGATCGGGTCGGGCCTCGACCGCCAGGTAGGCCAGGACCACGCCCATGAGGGCCGCCGGCACCGTGACCAGGAGGCCTTCCCACAGCTGGGCGGCGAGGACCTGCCTCGCGGACGCGCCCCGGCCTCGGACGAGCACCAGGGCTGTTCGCCGGCGCCCGACGATGATGAGCGCGATGAGGCTCACGGCGCCGATGGCGACGCCGATGGGACCGATCGCCGCGACCGAGACTGCTGCCTGCGTCGTTGCCCGGAGGGCCTCGTACCGGTCCACGATGTCCAGTAGCCCGGTGCGATAGGTCAGGTCCCCCGGCGTCCCGGTCGTGGATCCGAAGGTCGATTCCAGGCGCCGAAGGTCCGGCGTGAGCGTCTCGAGATAGGCATCGTCGATGCGGTCCGTGGCAACGAAGTAGCGCCAGCGGTATGACATCGGAAGCCCGAGCTCGCGGAAGTCCGGGTACGCACCGGGCGCGAACATGGCCGAGGCAAGCGCCAGCGGGAACTCCTCCGTCCCGGTCACGGCGATGCGGGCCATCCGGCTCTCGCCGAACCAGAAGGGGTCCTCCAGCTCGTCGACCCGGTACAGGCCCACGACCTCGAAGTCGATCTCGGTGACGGGGCGGGGCCAGATGCGCCGGAGCATCGGGTCTGACGCATCGACGCGGGCCCGAAGGACGTCGCCGATCCCCACCAGGATCGCCTCTGCCGTGGCCGTCGATACGGCGACCTCGAAACGAGGTACGCCCGCGCCATCGGTGCGTGGGGTCACGGCGAGTGGCCGGCGGCCTGCTTCGAACGTGACCTGCTCCTCGATGCCGTCCTGGTACTGGAAGGCGACGCTGGTGGCGTAGTTGGGGGGATCGAGCAGGACGAATCGCGGCGTCTCGAGGGCAAAGCGCCGCTGGTCCACGATCGCCTGGACCGATGGAGGAAGGCGCTCCCAGATCTCCTGGCCGCGAGCCTCCACGCGCGTGAATTGGGACACGGTCGAGAACTGGAGGTTGCGCTGCACGACCGTGGAGTCGGCCAGTTCGTACTGCAGGCCGTCGTCGCTCACGCGCTGGAAGAGCCGGGGGCTGATCGCGACGAGGAGGCTGGTGACAGCGACCAGGACGAACAGGAGCACGACGGCCTCACGCTCCACCCGGAGGCGGCGGAGCAGGGCGGCGACCGCTGCGACCGTGCGCACCGTCAGTCCTCCCCGGTCCGCAGGACGGCTGCCAGGCCGATCCGACGCAGCAGCCAGGCAAGGACGATGACCGTCGCCCCGAGGGCGATGATACTCACGACCTCGAGGACAACGATGGTCGCCCAGGGCACCTCCAGGATGACCGGCGGATACGGGATCCGGGCCTCCTGGGTGACCGTGACGAACGGGAGGACGACCCAGGCGATCAGCAGGCCCAGTGCCGTGCCCGCCACGAGGCTGACCGCGGCAAGGACCACGTTCTCCAGCGACAGCCAGCCGGACAGCTGCCCGGGAGACAGGCCGAGGGCGCGCAGCAGGGCGAACTCCGACACGCGCTCCCGCGCAGAGACGGCCGCACTCACCACGAAACCGACGACGGCGAACAGCGCGGCGGCGACGAATCCGATGCTCAGGGCCCCGATGATCCCGAGCGCCACCGGATCGGTCGCGAGCGCCTGCTCCCGGCCCTCCAGGCTGACCACGGATCGGCTCTGGAACGGAGCGGCCTCGAGGCGGGCCGAGACGGACGCGCTCTCTCCCGGCCCGAGGTCGAGCCACCACTCGTTCGCCGGATCCACGCTGTCCGTGCCCTCGAAGCGAACGAGGGCCAACGTCGGGAAGTCCATCACGAGGACCGGCTCGTCGGCCTCGACGGTCGGGAACGCGAGCACCTCCCCGACGACCTCGATCATGTGCCGGCGGCCCTCGAGGTCGATCATGAGTTCATCGCCGACGCTGCGGGCGCTCGCGTCGAGGAACGGCGTGCTGGCAACGACCGGGATCGTCGCCTCGCCGATGGCGGTGAGGACGGCCGGCGCGAACGTCAGGACGGTTGCCCGTCCATACGCATCGACGCCGACCAGGGAGCTGAGGCCCCGTCGGCCCACGGTGGCCGTCAACCCGCCAGCCGGCAGAACCGGCTCGACGAGGTCGTGCGGCTGGCCGTAGACCGAGGACGACAGTCGCCAGCCATCGCCCAGGTCGAGGGGGACAGGCTGCCATGGATCGTCTCCGGGGGCGGCCTGGAGTCCCAGCACGACAATGGCGCCCTCGGATACCTGGTGGTTCGGCGGCAGGCTGATGGCGAGCTCGATGGCGAGCAGGTCCAGCGGGTAGGCGAGGGCGGCGGACGTGTCGCCCGGATCCCCGAGCCCCACGACGAGCTCGTGCCTGCCGCCGCCGATCATGTCTGCCTCGCCCGCGAAGCGATAGAGCATCCCCGAGGCGTCGCGCACCACGACCGAGGCCCGGAGGCCGCGCCACGCCGAGATGCGGGTCGGGTCCGCAGGGGTATCGACGAACGCGTCGGCAACCGGATCGAACTCGATCTCGCCGACCTCGTCGAGAGCGGTGGAGACGTCGACGCGCAATCTGCTCGGCTTCCCGGCGAGGCGTACCAGCTCCGGACCCGGCCGGGCATCGGCGAGTGGCGCCAGCAGGTCAGGGAGCGCAGCATCGGCGAGGTCCGGGCGGAAGACGACGATCGATGGCGCGGTGGCGGCGTCGAGCGCGACGATCTCACCACTCTCCGAGCGGGAGGCCGCCACCGGGGCCCGGTCGACCGGCATGTGCACGACCACCCCGGGGACCGATCCGTAGGCGCTGTCCAGCGCCCAGCGCGGAAGCGCCGCCGAGCGCAGCCCAGGCTCGACGCGGAGGTCCGCTCCGACCTGATAGCCGGCCTGATCGTGTTGCGATGCGGACCACGTCCAACCGTATGACACGGCGAAGACCCCCATCGACATGGCGAGCATCAGCAGCAGCGCGGCGCGCGTGTAGCGGAGCGGCCGGCGGGCGAGCTGGCGAGCGCCCAGCGCCGAGACGAGGCCCCGGCCGCGGCTCGTCGCCCGCTCGACCAGGCCGGCGACCAGCGGCAGCAGCCGGAGCGCGACGACTGCTCCCGCCAGCAGGCCGATCGCCGGCGCCGCGACAAGGAGCGGGTCGATCCCCACCGCTCCCTGCACGGTTCGGGTGAGCGGAGCGCCGTAGAGGCGGAGCTGCCATAGGCCGAGGCCGGCCACGGCCAGCAGCGCCAGGTCGAGCCCGATCCGCTGGCTCGTGGGCGTCGTGGAGGCCCGTGAGACACCGCGCTGGACGGCAGCGAACGACCTTCTCGTCGGGAGGGCCGGGAGCACCAGGGCGATCAGGCAGCCTGCCGCCCCCGCCGCAGCGGCCAGGTAGGCCTCCGGCGAAACCACCGGCTCGATCGGCAGCTCGATGGCGGCGAGGGGTCCCACGACGTTGAAGGCCGTCAAGGCGATGACGGCGACCCATGGGGCGATCACCGCAGCCGGCACCGTCAGGAGCACCGCCTCGACCAGGGTCAGGCCGGCGATCCGGACCGGGCCGGCACCCCGCGACCGGAGCATCGCCGTGTCGACACGGCGATGCTCGACAAGGAGCGCCGCACTGAGCAGGACGGCGTAGGCAGCCAGGACTGCGAGTTGCACCGTCAGGAGCAGGACGCCGGTGCGGCTCACCAGGAGCGAGCGCTCGGCCCTGGCGAGGATCTCCGGGAGCGTCGTCGACACCGTGACGGGGATCCCGGACGTCGAGGCCTCGATCCGGCCGTCAAGTTGTCCGATCCGCTCCTCGAGGCCGGCGATGTCGTCGATCGTCACGTTCCCCGGGTCCGGGAAGGCGCGCCAGATCAGTCGCAGCCGGCCCACGGTCGTCCGGGCCAGCAACTGGTCGCGGGTGGTGAAGAAGGGACCGTGGGTCGCGAAGTCCTGGCTGGTGACGAGCCCGTCGAGAACCTGTGACTCGCCCCACCAGTATGCGTCCGCCGGATCGTCGATCCGGAACACTCCGGCGATCCGGACCGGGACCGAGAACGCCTGGTGGATGCGGCTGTCCAGCTGCAGGACGTCGCCAACGGCGAGTCCGAGCGGCATGGCCACGTGCTCGCCGACCGCGACCGGCACGGGCTCCGTCGACCCACTGCCCCGATCCTCGTCCCGGGGCCACGCTCCGTCCAGAAGCGTCGCGTGCTCGGACAGCCCCTCGGCGAAGCCGAGCTCGACGAGGTCGGGGATCGGTCCCGGCAGCGCCGTCGGGAGATCGAACGAATCCGAACGACCGAAGCGCGCCAGTGGGCCCCCGATGCCCGCGAGGACCTGCTCGAGCTCGGACGACACGACGCCGTCCACGGAATCGGCCTGATCGGCCTCCGTCCGCAGCGACACTTCGATGTTCGCGGCGTCCACCGGAGAATCGGAGAGGACCCGCTGAAGGCCCGCCACGGACACGGCGCTGGCGTAGATCGGGCCCGCCGCCAACAGGGTGGAGGCCAGCATGCAGGTGAGGCCGGCGGCGAGGGCGATCGGCCAGGCGGCACGCGTCCGGCGGAGGCTGACGAGCAGGGTGGCGATCAGCGTCGAGGGCATCCGAGGACAACTCCCGGGCCGGCTGCGCCTGCGTCCGGCCGGCGCGCCGAAGACGACGGGCGGAGCGGATCCGCGACGGGGGCGTCGGGCCTGAACCAGGGCGGATTATAGCCGCCGACCACGCCTCCGACCCGCTTCACGTCAGGGGCGCGCAAGCCACCGGTCAGCGTAGCGTCGCGCCGGCGTACGCTTCCATCCGATCGAGTGCGGCCGGTAGATCGGTCCGACCGAAACCGAGCCGGAAGTGGTTCCCACCGTAGCCGAACAGCGAACCCGGCAGCAGGAGGACGCCTTCGGTCTCGACCAGGCCCGCGGCCCAGTCGTCGATCGACACTCCCGGCACGGTCAGCCTGGCGAACCCGACCGGTCCTGCCTGGGGCCGGGTCCACGCGAATCGGTCTGCCCAGCCGTCGAAGAACGCGTCGAGGCGCTCCAGGTTTGCCGCCACGATCGCCCGTGAGCGATCGAGGACCGCGTCGCGCGCACGCAAGCCGATGAGCGCCAGGATCTCGGAGGGCGCTGACGAGCAGATGCTGGTGTAGTCCTTGAACGCGGCACAGCGCGCCAGAAGATCACGATCGCGGGTGGCGAGCCATCCGATCCGCAGGCCGGCCATCGCGAACGACTTGGACATCACGCCCAGGGAGATACCGTTCGCGAGCGCGTCCGCACCGGCCGGCAGGCGACCCGATGGGTCGTACTCCAGGTAGCGGTAGACCTCGTCGACCAGGAGATGCGCACCTGCCTCTGCGGCGATCTCGGCCAGCCCGTCGAACGTGGTTCGGTCCGGCAGCATCCCGGTCGGGTTGTGGGGGGCGTTGACGACGATGAGTCGCGTGGCCGGTGTGACCTGCCGACGAAGGAGTCCCAGATCCACGGCCCAACCGGATTCCTCGCGCAGTTCGTGGAGCGCCACCTCCGCGCCGGTCGCCCGGGCCACCTCGTACAGGCTCTGGTACCCAGGCCAGGTCACGATGGCATGATCTCCGGGCGCCAGAAGCACGTTGGCGATGCAGAAGATGGCCTCCTCGGCACCGGCGAAGACCAGGACATCGTCCGCTTCGATGTGCGAATAGAGCCGCGCGATCTCCCGTCGGAGCAGAGGGTGGCCGGTCGACTCCGTGTAGCCGAGGGTCAGGTCGTCCCACAGGCCCCGTGCCTCGTCGTCGGCCAGCCTTAGGACGTCACTCATGGACATCCCCTGGACATCCGAGGCGCACAGCATGTGTCGGACGCTGAACTCCCAGCGGGCGAAGTACCGCTCCAGGGCGAAATCGGCGATCCGCATGCCACCATCATGCCCGACCGCGGCCGCCGGGACATGGCCCACGCCCGGCATCTTCGGAGCGGTCAGTCGCCGACGCGCACCAGCTCCGCGGCGATGCTCTCGAACGCCGCCTGATCCAATCCGCTGGCGACGATCGTCCAGCTCGGATTCGCCCCGGCGTCCACGACGATCGCCAGCCGACCCTCGTCGAGGAGCAGCAGCGTGCCGGCCATGTCGCCGAAGGCAGCTCCCCCGCCGTCGGCCCCGTTCAGGACGCAATCGCCGACCGCACAGACCGCGCCTTCGCGCAGCTCCAGTCGCAATCCCCGCGGGCCCTGATAGGCGATCTCCATCCACCCGCCTCCGGCTAGACGGTACTGACCAGCGTCGACGAACCATCCTTCGCCCAGCACCGGACAGTAGACGGGCCACGCGACCGCGTCCGCGACCGCCGCATAGAAGTCGCGGTTGTCGTCGTTTCCGGCACAGACCGCGGCTGACCCACCTGGTGCGCTCGAGGTCGGCGCGTCGGTCGCCGGTGCCTCGCTTGCGAGCGCGGTCGGCGTCGGCGTGACCGGAGCGGCTGTGGGACCGGGTCCCGTGGTAGCCGGGCCCGTCGCCGGATCCGTTGCCTCGCCCGTGGCCGTCGGGACGGCGGGCGATGGGGATCCTGACGAGTCGGGCGAGCCGCCGCAGCCCACCGCGACCAGGGCGACGAGCACGGCCAGGATCGAGAGGGACCGACGGCGGTCGGGACCGACGCGTCCCGGCGCGTTCGATCGACGTCGCGTCACGTCGGGGAGCGTACCACGCGTCAGGCGCCGAGCCGAACCAGTGCCGGGTCCACCCCGAAGACGTCGCGGATCCGATCCGGCGTCAGCACCTCCGAGGGGTTCCCGTCCGCCACGACGCAGCCGTGGTCGAGCAGCACGAGCCTGGGGAAGAAGTGCGCGGCGAGGGTCAGGTCGTGGAGCACGGCGACGACGGTGGTCCCGTCACGCTCGTTGAGATCCACCAACAGGTCCATCGTCCCCACCTGGTGCCGCAGGTCCAGGTGGACCGTCGGCTCGTCCAAGATCAGGATCGGGGCCGCCTGCGCGACCGCCATCGCGATCAGGACGAGCTGCCGCTCGCCGAGCGACAGCTCTCGAGCGTCACGTCCGAGCAGATGGCCCACGCCCACGCGCTCGATCGCCGCCGCGATCGCGGCGCGGTCCGACGCGCGGGCGCCGCGGAACGGGTCCTCGTGCGGGATCCGGCCCAGTCCCACGACCTCCTCGACGCGCGTGGCAAAGGGAAGGGTCGCAGCCTGTGGCACGACGGCGACCCGACGCGCGACGGCCATCCGATCGAGCACGTCGATCGACTGCCCCAGCAGCTCCACGCCGCCGGCGGACGGTCCGAGCGTCCCGACGGCGACCCGCAGCAGGGTGGACTTGCCGGCTCCGTTGCCGCCGATGAGTGCGACGCGCTCGCCGGTGGCGATCTCGAGGTCCACGTTGCGCAGGGCGGCCCGCTCGCGATAGCGGACGTCGACCCCGGCAAGCCGGATCGCGGGTCTGCTCACAGCTCATACCCGGCGCGGACGCGGCGCAGCAGGACCAGGAAGAACGGCGCACCGATCACGGCCGTGACCACCCCGACCGGGATCTCCCCGAGCATCCGCGCCGCCAGGTCGGCGAACGTCAGCAGGGCGGCCCCTCCGATGGCGGAGAGGGGGAGGACCAGCCGCGCCGAAGGGCCGACTAGCATGCGGACGACGTGCGGGACGACCAGCCCGACGAAACCGATCAGGCCGCTGACAGCGACGGCGGCCGCGGTGACCAGCGAGGCGAGGGCCAGCAGGATCGCCCGTTCACGCGGGACGTCGATGCCCAGGTGGCCGGCCGTCTCCTCGCCAAGCAGCATCCCGTTGATGGAACGCGCTCGCAGCATGATCGCCGTGCCGCCCAGGATGATGAGCGGCGCGGCGCCGGCGAGCCGGACCCACGACGAGCCGTCGAACCCGCCGAGCAGGTACGAGAAGATCTGGTTGAGCGCGGCTCCGGACAGGTACATCGCCATCGCGAGACCGGCCGCCAGCAGCGACCCGACTGCGTAGCCGGTCAGCAACAGACTGGTCAGGGGCGCGAGCCCGCCGGAATGCGCGAGCCGATACACCGTGTAGACGGCGGCCAGGGCCCCGATGAACGCGAACCCGTGGAGGAGCCCGAATTCCAGCACCACGATCCGCACCGGGATCAGGACCGCGATCGCCGCGCCGAGCGCCGCGCCCGAGGCGGTACCCAGGACGTAGGGATCCGCAAGGGGATTGCGCAGCAGGCCCTGGAACGTGGCGCCGGCCACGGCCAGGCCCGTACCCACGATCATCGCCGTGAGGACGCGCGGGAGCCGCAGATCCATGACGATCGTCTCGCTCGCCTCGCTCCATCTGCCCGCGATGTCCAAACCGAGCAACCGATGACCCAGGATGCCGATGGTCTCCCCGGGCACGATCGCCACGGATCCCATGCCGACCCCCAGCACGAGGGCCACGACGAGGGCGCCGATGCCGAGCAAAGCGATCACGACCGGGCGGCTGCGCAGGCCCGCCGCCGCCCGCCACACACGCGGGCTGTCGACGGCCACGACCTCCTGACGCGTCGCCATGGGGACCGGGCGCCCTCAGGGCGCCGCGACCTCCGGGGTCGGGACCGCTGCACCCGGATGGATGGCCAGTGCCAGTTCACGCAGCCCTTCCACGAGGCGCGGACCGGGCCGCGTGACGATCACGTCGTTCGCCGGGCGAATGGCCCCGTCCCGGACCGCCGTCATGACCCCCCACCCGGCGCGTCCGGCAACGGCGTCAGCCGTGACGCCATAGGCAGCATCACCAAGGACGATCACCTCCGGATCGGCCGTGATGAGCTTCTCCAGCGAGATCGCGAAGTCGGTCGGGCTGCCCGTCGTGATGGGCTCACCGCCGGCGAGGACGATCATCTCCGCGATGAACGAATCGTCCGCCGCCGTGTAGATGTCGGATGTGGCGTCGAGTTCGTAGAACACGCGCGGGCGCGGCAGTCCTGCGACGGCCGCGCCGACCTGGTCGAATCCCTGCCGCATCGACGCGACCAGGCTGCTGGCGGGCCCGGTCAGGCCGGTCGACCTCCCGACCAACTCGATGTCCGCCAGCACGCCCTCGGTGTCCGGAGCATACGTGACGACGACCGGGATCCCGAGTCCTCGCAGTTGGGCGATGGCATTCGGGTCGTTGAAGAAATTCCCTCCGGCGATGACGAGATCGGCATCGAGGCCCACGATCTTCTCGACGTCGACCGCCTGGTAGCTGGCGACGTCCGGAAGCTCGACCGCCTCGGGAGGGTAGTCATCGAAGTCGGTCGTGGCGATGACCCGCGGGCCGGCGCCGAGCGCGAACAGGATCTCGGTCGTCGCCGGGGTGAGCGACACGATCCGCTGCGGTTCCATGGGGATCTCGACGATCGTCCCCTCGTCGTCGGTCACGGTGGCGAAGATCGCGGGCGACGGGCTGGCCGGCGTCGTGGGATCAGCCACGGGAGCTGGGCTGAGGGGCGGCGCCGTCAGCGTGGGGGTGACGCCCGCGCTCGTGCAACCCGCCAGCAGCAGGGCGATCGAGGCGACCAGGGCGGGGGCGAGGCCGGCGACACGCCGGCGAGGATGGGCAGGCAACTCGGGACCTCCGGGAGTGGTGCACCGGAGGGGCCGCGATCGCGATCGCAAAGACCCCTCGCTTCGAACCGATCGAAGGAGGGGTTCAGGTGGAGATGCGCACGGTCCTGCCTACCTTTCTCTCGAAGGTTCGAGCATGCACCGTGAGGCCGGCGACCGGACTTCCGCCCCGGCAGGGGCGGTCACCGTAGCGGGACTGTGCCGGATTCGCACCGGCTTCGCGACCACGCGGCGTCGACGAGGATCGACGTCGAGCCTAGCACACCGGCACGCCGTTCCGGGCCCGAATCTGCCGCATGGCCGCCTGTCCGCTGGGCCTCGGCGAGATCTCGGTAAGTCCCAGTGGACCGCCGGCCACCAGACTGCGAGATCTCGCGCCGTCCGCCCTCGTGACCCGCCGCATCGGCCGCCCGTTACGCCGCCGGAGGAGGTCAACGTCGTGCCTGCAGGGATGTCCAGAAAGACAAGGTCGCTCGCGGTGGGACTGGTGGCGTTGTCAGGCGCCCTCGTGACGGCAACGGTGGCCGGCGGGGCCGAACGCCCCTGGGAGCCGCCGCCGTGCACCAGGCAGGTGGCTCCATCGACGACATCGGCGGGTACATGGTGGCGACTGGATCCGCGACTCCGGGCAGGCTGGCTGGTGGGACAGCGACTGACGCTCGGCAGCGGACGCGACGGGCGCCGGACCTTCGTGGATCTGCCCGCCGAAGCGTTCGCGGCCGGCCCCTTCGGCGGTGTGGTCCTCGTGGGCTCGGACGACGGCGACCACTCCGTGCTCTCCCTGATCGATGTGCCGGGTGGCTGCGCGACGCCGATCGGCGCGTCGGACGACGTGATCCGGCGGGCGACTCTCGACACCGATGGTGGGACGGTGCTGGAGTTCCGCGTGGACCGCGCGACTCGGACGGACCTCGGGCTGTTCCGGCGGCCACTCGCCGCCGATGGATCCCCGGAACGCCTCCTCGGACCACTCGACCCGGACGCCAGGTTCGGGCCGACGTGGACGACGGAACTCCAATGGAGCACGGACGGCCGAACGCTGGCGATGCAGTCCTGCGGCGCCGTCAGCTGCCGCACGCGCATCGTCGACCCCGCCGCAGGGATGGTCAGCCAGACGGTCGACCCGGCGCACGGCGACATCGTCGGACTGACGGAGGAGCGCCTCGTCGTGCATGGAGCCTGCGGCGGGACGCCGTGTCCGCTGATCTCCGTCGACCTTCGCGACGGCAGCAGGACGACATTGGCCGAGGCCGCCGGACAGGCCGTGATCGCGACCGGCCCGTCGGATCGATCCGTCGTCGTCTATGAGCAGGTGGACGGCGCGCGGCTTCGCTCGATCGACGTGGACGGGGTCCCCGTTGGCGAAGTGGATCGGCTGATCCCGAACGGGCTCGGTCTCGTGCCGGGGGCGGGTCGCGCTGGCAGCGCCGCGGAGCTCGACCCGGGTGTGGTGGTCCTTGGCCCCGGCGGTCGGATGCCGCTCGAAGGCCCGCTCACTCCCGTGCTGTGGCGCCTCTCTGACGGCGCCCTCCTGCCATTCGAGGAGGTACTCCCGTGAGTCGCCCCATCCGGCTTCGCCAGGCCTCATCCGGAGCCTTCGCGCTCCTGCTGCTCATCGCCGGCGTGACATCACCGCCGTTCGCCGGCCGGGTCTCGGCACACGGACCAGATCCGATGCTGAGCAGCAAGCTCTTCGGACAGGACCAGGCGGTGTCCTTCCGGTGGCGGACCGGGTCCGAGCCGCCGTCGGCGATCAAGACCGCGGTCAAGGCGGCGGCGGCCGGGATCGCCGCCAGCCGCCGCTCCCGTGCCGCGACGTTCCCGTATGCCTCCGCCGGGGGCAGTCTGATCGGCTATGGCGCCGGGGCGACATGCGGCGTCAACGGCATCGCCTGCTTCACGCGCTCCGCTCCGACCAGCTTCACGATGTGGCTCCGCGAGCAGGGCCGGGTCTTCGACTGGGGAACGCTGCGCTGGTGCCAGATGTATACGACCGCGCCCACCGGCTGCTACGACGCGGAGACCATCGCGCTGGACGAATTCGGACACGTCGAGGGTCTCGGTCATCACCTCAATTTCGGGGACGACACGGACTACCTGGACGCCGTCGTGCAGACCTACTCCCGAACGAAGGCGAAGAGCGGCTGGAACGAGCATGCCCTCGGCCGATGCGACGTGGCGACACTGCAACGCGAGTACGACGTCCCTTCGTCGGCGACAGGGATCTCGACCTGTCTTCACCTCGATACGATCGCCACCCTCGGCGCAACGGCGACCGCGGTGGTCTATGGCGGGACCGTCGGATTCACCGCCGGCCTGCGGATCGCCGGCGATGCGGACTATGGGCGCCTCGCGAACAACGCCCTGTCCGGCCGGACCGTGAAGCTTCAACAGCGAGCCGTTGGGACGACGACGTGGTCGACGGTCGCGACGATGACCGTGGGGACCGCGTCAGGGACCTACGTTGCCAGCGTCAAGCTCCTGTCGAGCAGCGAGTTCCGGGCGCTCTACTCGGCGAGCTCGACCGAGGGGCTCAACGGCGATGCCAGCCCCGTCCTCTCCGTCCTGGTCGCGTCGTGCGCTGGCGCGCCGTGTCTGCTCCCGTCCCCGCGATGACACGCCGCGGCTTCACCCTGCTGTGCCTGGCGATCGTGAGCCTCGCGGGCTGCGGCGGCGCCGGGCGACCCGGGCAGCAGCCCAGCCCGCCCGTGGACGAGCGGACCGCCAACGCGACCGCAGACCACGGGGATCCGGATGGCCCGCCCCAGGCCATCATCGCCGTCGAGGGCGGTGACCCGGTCGACGGCCAGGTCGGCTCGTACGTCTGGCGCGAAACGGGATCCGACGCGCCTTGGCTGCCCGGGGCACCACTCGCTGCGGGCGCCGGCGAGTCGTTGCGCGTGGGGCTCGTCCCACCCGCGGCGATCGGCGCCTGGCGGGCTCGCTATGTCCCGGCCGGCCGCCACGACGCGACCGGCGCTATCGCGCTCGGTGACGGCGTGGGTCCACCCATCTTCCCCGTCCCGCCCATCGGGCTTTGGACGGTCGAGGTGCAGGTCGATCTCCGGACGGGCGCGGACTCGGCCAGCTACTACTGGCGGGTCAACGTGAAGTGAGACGCGGGGTCCGCACCTGGGCCCGCCCTGGGCGGTCCCCGGAGGCGAAGGTCAGGCGCTCGGCACCGGTTGGCCGGCCGAGAAGATCGAGACCTGTGCCTCCTCGGGGAGCATCACGCCCATCACCTTCTGCAGAGCGAGCAGATGGGCACAGGAGCCCCAACTCTCGAAGTAGTGGCAGGTGCAGCGCCACTGGCCGGCATCGAGAGAGACGTGATGTGTGTCGTTATCGCCTCGGAATGTGAGCGAGAGTCGATCGATGGTGATCCGATCGAGTTCCCGCGCGTAGCGATTCGCCTTCTCGACCTTGCCGATCAGGGAGCTGTGCATCGTCGTGCTACCTCCGTCGCCACATGGGCGTTCACGAGGCCGCCGTCCGGTCATGCACCTCGACCGGTGATGGCGGTCGCGTCATCCAAGACTACACCCGCAACGGCTGCCGGTCATCCCCGAACCGTACCGCCCGGCTCAGGGTGCGGTCGTCCCCTCGCGACCGAAATCGTCCTCGAGCCGGACCACGTCGTCGAGCTCCGGCGTGGACACTTCCATCAGCTCGCAGCGCGTGATGGCCTCGTAGCGGTGCACACGCCCGGTCGCCACATGACGCGCATCCCCGGGCCCGATCTCCTCGGTCGCGAGCGCCCCGTCGTCGGCTTCGAGCGACAGCAGAAGGCGCCCACTGACGACCAGGATCGATTCGTCCTTGCGCTCGTGCCGCTGGAGTGACAGACGCTTGCCCGACTCGATGACGAGCAGCTTTCCGACATACCGGTCGGTGTGCGCCCAGATCAATTCGTGGCCCCATGGTTTCTCGACCCGACGCGTCCCGTCCTCCATCACGACCCCCGGACCAGCCGCTCGCCGGCCGCCAGCAGCGCGTCGCGCAGGTCGGCCGATGTCGCCTCCGTGTACACCCGCACCAGTGGCTCGGTACCGGAGGCTCGGATCAGCAGCCACGAGCCGTCGTCGAGGAAGAACTTGAAGCCATCCTTCGTGTCGAGCGCGACCGTGCGCACGATGGCGTGGCCTGCCAGCGATGTCGGCCCTGATGACGCGAGATCGACCAGGAGGTGGCGCTTGGTGTCCGCGTATCTCGACCGCTCGACGTGAACGTCCACGCGGAGGTAGAAGGAGGGGCCCGCGATCTCGTGGAAGTGCTGCAGCGCCGAGGACGCCGGCCACCGGCCGGCGGCCTTCTCGCGGAGGAAGAGATCGAGCAGCAACAGGTCGGCGTAGATGCCATCCCGTTCCGGGAGGTGCATGCCGAAGCCGAAGCCACCCGATTCCTCGGCACCCATCATCGCGCCGACCTCGATCATCTTCGGCCCGATGTACTTGAACCCGACCGGAGTCTCGGGCGTTTCGATGCCGTACCGCTCACCGAGGCGGGCCGCCATCGACGTGTTGTTGACGCTGACGACGACGGGCTCGCGCCAGCCGCGATGCTCGGCGAGGTAGTACATCAGCAGGCCCGTCACCTGGAGCTGGTGGATGAACGTCCCGTGCTCGTCCGC
>Ga0224505_10000486_pt1 | contig 27060 bp, 23 predicted proteins | sample SF_Jan12_sed_USG_FD_169102 | JGI IMG/M metagenome (GOLD analysis project Ga0224505, IMG submission 169102) | Sediment microbial communities from San Francisco Bay, California, United States - SF_Jan12_sed_USGS_4_1 | ecosystem: Environmental > Aquatic > Marine > Sediment | place: USA: California... | reverse complement strand
GGATCGAACGGTCGAACTATCAGGTCTTCGGACCGCGTATTAGTCTCACCACCACCCAACGAGTAGTTATTGCCCTACGGGTTTGGCTCCGCTCCCGATTCTCGTGACTGCGCCGTCCTCACAGACCATCCTCGTTCTCGGCTCTGGACTGGCCGGCCTGGCCACTGCGTACCATCTTCATCACCAGGGCTACCACATCACCCTGCTCGATCATCCTGCCTGGCTCGATGGGTTCCGGACCGATGCATTCCAACCAGCCCCGATTATTCTAGGATGCCACCAGGAGACGAAGCGAGTCCTTCGCCTGCTCGCCCGAGGAAGGCCTTCGGAATCCGACCAGACCGTTCCACTCGAATTTCGACTCCCCGATGGGCGAATCACCCCCTATCAGTCGGCCCGTCTTCCTGGAGCCTTTCAGTGGATGATGAGCCTCTTCAGCTTCCACGGCCTTTCCTGGCAGGATCGGTGGAGACTCTTCTCCCATGTCGAGAAAATTTGGGAACAGGCCCACACTCTCCCAGCGGATTTAGAGAATCGGACGGCAGATGAATGGCTGACGGCGACCGGGCAAAGTCCCGAAGCCAGAGAACGGATTTGGGATCCGCTCGCTCAGTGGTTGACTGACAACGCGCTGACACGTCTCGCCGCTTCAACCTTCGTCCATCTGCTTTCGACTGTGTTCCTGCGCGATGCAGCGGATGCGAGGCTCACACACCTGGCCGGCTCCATCGACCACCGCTTCATCGCACCCATGAAACAGGCGCTCCGACAAGGCAATGCGCAGATTGTCTCTCTGACCCATTGGCCTACCCTTCAGTTTGGACAGACTGGTGTGAGCGAGGTCCGGCTTCACGACGACACCAGACTCCGAGCCAACCGGTACATCATCGCGCTGTCCTACCAGAATCTCCTGCAGCTATTGCCGGAACGGCTGCTGACCCGCTACGCCTACTTCGCACAACTCACCGAGCTTAAAAGTCTGAGCGAGGTCGTGATTCAATTGACCTGCCCCACGACGAAGCCAAGGCCTCGTCTGCTCCTCCTCCCAGGCCGACCATTCCACCAGCTCACCAGCACATCACTCGAGTCAGGCGAAATTGAATATCGGCTCTCTGCGGTTGGAAACAGCCTCACCGAGTTGAACAACGATCAGTTGGTCGAGGCAGCACAGACCGAAATGTGCGAGTTGTTCCCCGGAACTGCGAGAGAGGAGATGACCACTCAGTCAGTCTTTCACGAGAACCACGCGGCCCTGTTGCTGGCACCGGGTGCCGCACAATTGCGGCCGCTTCAACAGAGTCCTATCCAGAACTTGTTCGTCACTGGGGCATGGACCGACACAGGATGGCCAGCCAATCTGGAGAGTGCGCTTGTCAGCGCCCATCGCTGTGCAGAGCTCGTCGCCGCCCACCCAGCTTGACCCAGTCCGGGCTGGATGGTACGAGAATGGAATGACGTCACGGGCCAAAATCTTCGTGCTTGCGCTTCCGCTACTCATGTGGAGTTGTGCGCAAAGTCCCTACGAACGCGGAATCCACCCCGCTGGCCTCAGCCGATATGATGTGGAGCGGGACTATATGGAGTGTGAGTACAAGGCAAGGTTAGCCAACGAGCAGCACTTCTACAGTCAGAGTTCACCCTTTCCCTTCGGTGCCGGACCTCAGAGTCCGGCCGACCATGCCCGCGCACTGCATGGCCTCTCGACGATCAACGCCATGCGAGATACGTGTCTTGCGGCAAAAGGTTACCATCTTAATTAGTTCCAGCGTGCAGATAGCACAGATCCTCAAACCGCTCGCCGCCCCGATACTTCGCGATGACCATCCACTCCCGTCGAGCATCGGTCAGGCCGATATAGACCACACCATCAAGCCGAAACGGTTGAATCGTAAAGAGCGTGCTCAACGCAGGGGATGGTGATAGCTTGTCCATGGGAAGAGACGTCAGCGGATATGTTCCTCCGGTACGCTCAAACTTGTCGTGCGTTGCCAACAGGGGGCTCATGTCTTGCCAACCGAGTTGGTCAAGGACTGGGCTATTGGCGGGAAAGACATAGAAGCTCTCACTCGGTGCGCCCTTCATGCAAAACGTGGTCTTCACCACTAAGTCGTCGCGCCCATCGTTGTTCAGATCCATGTTCGCCTTGTCGAGACTCGAGCAGCGCCTGATCTTTGGTCCCTCTCCCTTCAACTCCACCGCGGTCCACTCCACAGTCCTTGATAGCTCGGGGGCGGCATTCAGTCCTTCTCCAAACAACTTCGCCATTTTTTCGCACAGCGGCTTGTCGCTGTACGCTGCCAGCTCCACTGATGCCGCAGATACGAATGTTGGAAGCATCGCCACCAAAAGGCTTCCCATCCAAGTCCGTTTCATCGCCATTTTACTGGCCTCCTAACCCACATTATGTTGATTGACATCCCGACTGTCCGTTTTTAAGATACCTCTACTAATTTCGTGCCCTTACAACTCATGACACTCACTCCGCTTCAAGACCTCGCTCAATCCCTCGTCAACTGCGAGCGATGTAAACTCGCCAAGCTGGGGCGCAGCCAGGTTGTGTTCGGCGTGGGGAACCCTCATGCCAGTATCATGTTTGTCGGCGAAGCGCCAGGTCTCAATGAAGATCAGAAGGGTGAGCCGTTCGTGGGGGCAGCCGGAAAAATCCTGAATGACCTCCTAGCCTCGGCAGGTCTCTCACGCGATCACATCTACATTGCCAACGTCATCAAGTGCCGGCCACCGAATAATCGCGACCCAGAGCAAGACGAAGTCGAAACCTGCAAGCCATTCCTACTGCAGCAGATTCAATTGATACGTCCGAAATTGGTTTGCACCTTGGGGAACTGGGCCACGCAGACGTTGTTGGAGCGGAAAGTCGGTATCACGAAAGTGAAGGCTCAGGCCTTCTACATGAAAGATTTTGTGCTTTTTCCTCTGCTCCACCCCGCAGCCGCTCTCCATCAAGGCAACCTGCTCGTCACGTTGAAAGAGGACTTCAAGAAGCTCAAAGAATTTCTCGACCGCCACTCCAAACCAGCTGAGCCAACCAGCGCAGCTCCTACCCCAGCCGAACCAGTCTTGAATATTGAATCCCCCCAGCCAGCTCAGATGGATCTGTTTGGATAACCTTGCTGTTTCAAGCCCATGGCGAACGGGCTACTCAGTTCTCCCCCCTTGCGAGCAGCAATGTTCTTAGCTCTTCGTATACATTGCGCCGTGGACCGACAAAGACAATATCAAGGCAAGACTCGTCATCATGAATGCGGTAGATAATTCGATAGGTCCTGACACGATAGGATCGAAGTCCGGCGAGTTCAAATTGAAGGGAATGACCTGCGAGCGGAGAGATCAATAGCTCCCTGATGCCTTCCTTGATCTCTCGCTTAACTTGAGGATGAAACCTACGGATTCGCTCAGCCGCTTCCGCCGTATACCGAGCTCGGTAGCCTTTCACGGATTCTCGCGTCCAAATACCGCGTCATGGCTCACCCACTGCCCTTTCTCAGCCAGCTTCAAGGATCGACGGAGCGCGCGCATCGATTTTTGATCACTCAGAATCTCGATCGTCTCCATGAGCCCCTCAAACTGATCCATACTCAAAAGCACAGCCGAAGGAACGCCATCGCGCGTAATAGCCACAACCTCCTGCTTGTGCTTCATCCGTCTGATTAGGTCCAATAACTTATTTTTAGCCTCACTGACGGAAACGTACTCATCAACTTGTGGCATAGCTACCTCCTACTAGCTTTATTAGTAGCCATTATAGTGGCTTATAGGAGTCCTGGCAAGCAAGCATCACAGATAGCGGTCCCTACCGCACCAGTCCTCAATATCGAATCTCCTCAGCCGGCACAGATGGATCTGTTCGGGTCATAACTCACACGTTTTCTCTTCCCTTACGTATAGCAGCAGCATTGATCTCAACGGCCCGAAAGAGGACCTCGGCGGACGAAGGAAAGGCAGCTCCTCCTTCGCCATGCACAAAAAAGTAGCCTGGCCCTCATTTATCGTCCGCTGAAATTCAAGAAGCATTGAACAGCTATTGGCTTCCCAAGTAAACTTGCCTTCCACAGGGATACCGCGCGACACGGCAAAGTCGCCCGCAGCAGACTTATTAGTTAGGCAACCCGAGGCACTATGAAGTTTGAGCTAGAAGAAAGTCTCAGGGGCGCACCCGACGAGAAACTGTTAGAAGACATGCGTCGCAGCGCCAAAGCGATTGGCAGGGTCACAATTACGATGGCCGAATACGAGAGAAGCGGAAAGGCTCATCCGAGTACGATTCAAAGACGATTTGGATCGTGGCCTAAGGCGCTAAAGTTGGCAGGCCTGCAGCCCAGTAGATCGAAAATTTGGATAACCGATGAGGAGCTATTCGAGAACATCAAGTCACTGTGGATGAGCCTAGGCCGCCAGCCCAGATACACTGAGGTAAGAGCGCCTAACTCCCGATTCTCAGCTGGAACATACGAAAACCGATTTGGTTCATGGGCAAAAGCACTCCGCGAGTTTGTAGCGTGGGTTAACTCTGACGCTTCAGATCAGCCCCAACAAGACGCAGAACAAGCACTGGATGCAGCGGATGCAACCATTCAAATTTGCTCTACGACGCGTCGCACTCGCCGGGAAATATCCGATCGTCAGAGATTTCGAATCCTCGTAAGGGATGGATTTCGGTGCAAAGCCTGCGGTGCAAGTCCACTAAAGGAGCCAGGCATCGAACTGCACGTTGATCATGTTTTACCTTGGTCGAAAGGTGGCGAGACAACCGATGACAATCTTGAGACCAAGTGCAAACAATGCAATTTGGGCAAGGGAAACGCATTTCATGTCTAACAACGCCATCAACTCGGACAGCAAAAATCGGCGCTCCTTCGTCGCTCTGCTTTTCGCTGCCGGTTATGGCGAACGATGGGCATCTACCAGAGGAGATGGTTATGCCAAACGGAAAAATGGAAGGAATGGGGGCGTTGCTTGACTTACAATCTCTACTCCAATTCGATGGGGCTTGGATATAGCCGAGCCGGTGAGCCTGACATCGCGTTTGTTTCAATACACTCCTCCAAATTTGCTGACCTTCTCCTCAACGACGACCGCTGCTGCTGACCCGTGCATCAGCGTCATGCTGAGTCTCGATGCAGCAAAACCACGTGGCCCACTCCCAGCGGGTGGCATAGACTGCTCGACGCTCCGTTAGCCCTTCGATCTGAATGGAGCTAGTTTCTGAGCCGATCGTGGCTGAGCGTGAGGGCTCGCCAGAAGAGCTCTGGCAAGGGCGGGAGCAGTTGCGGATGTAGGGGTTAGGCTTTTGCTTTGACGGTAGACGAGGAGTCTGAATCTGCGGCTTCACCGCCCTCTTCCTCAGCAGGTTTTTCTTCTTCCGGCACATCGAACCACTGCACCAACATTTCTTCCCACCAAGTTTCAGTCACCTCAGTCCCCGGGTCCGTCCCCAGAAAAGCCACGTCTTCTTTCCTGACGGATGCTCCGACGAGCTGCGGCTGGGATTTCGCGCGATTGATGACTTCCTTCGTAGCATAGCCGCCGATGATCCAGGAATCCGGGTCAGCTCGGCGAGATTTATAGGCCTTCAAGCCATGCTTGAGATATACGAAGATCTGCTGTTGAACCGGATCGGTGACGCCGGTCTGTGGGAAACTGAGCGTTTTTTCTATTTGCTTTCGCCAATGCCGATCATCGTAACGAGACGTGATTAACTGCAGCATCTTCTTTCCCAGCTCAGTATCAAGTGGCATAGCGTGAGGTTCTTACTCGTCGTTATTTGCGGCTATACAGGCCGGTGAAGGAAGCTTTGGCCAGGGCATTCTGATTGAGATAGTACCCGACCATTGCGCCGGATGCCTGTGGTTTCAACGACAATTGATCTACTTTTAATGCATACACCGTAAAGATGTAGCGATGCGGTTTGTGGCCGGCAGGAGGACAGGGGCCACCGTACCCAGGCTCACCGAAATCTGTCATGCTTTGCACCGCGCGTTGCGGCTCACCGGAGCCGCCCGGCTTTCCGGCGCCCGCGGCGAGTGCCGAGATATCCGGAGGAATGTTGAAGATGACCCAATGCCACCAGCCGCTGCCGGTGGGCGCATCCGGATCATACATGGTCACGGCAAAACTCTTGGTCCCCTTAGGAGCATTGTTCCAGCGCAACTCCGGAGACACATTGTCGCCAGTGCATCCAAATCCGTCGAAGACATGTGCCTTGCCAATCATGCCCTTATGCTTAATGGTCGAACTGGTGAGCTGAAAATCTGCCGCAGCACTGATGCCAGGCATGAGTGCGATCGCACATAGAATGCTGCTCCAGATCAGTCTCATACGTCGAGTCTCTCTCTTGAATGTAGAAAAAGTCCTCTGAGTTCGTCTCGCGTTGCGCGAGCTACCCGAGCTGTTGCTTAAAGAAGGTCTTGGTTCTGGCCCAGGCGTCCTTCGCAGCCTCTGGCCGATACACGGATGGATCGGTATCTCGGAAAAACGCATGAGGAGCGCCAGGATAGGTTTTAATCTCGCCGGCTTTCCCATACTTCTTCAATGCCGTGGCCAGTCGCTGGACATCCGCCTTGGTAATCCAGCCATCGTCTTCACCGTAGAGGTACAGCACCGGGCAGGCCAGCTTCTGAATCGGCGTATCAGGATTGGGCACTTGGCCATAGAACGGCACTGCCGCTTTGATCTCCACATTGACGCAGGGCAGCATGAGCGCATAGGAACCGCCCATACAGAACCCGGTGACACCAATCCTCGTGGCATCGACCTCTGGAACTGATTTTAGATACGCCACGGTGGCATTCAAATCAGCGAGGCCGTCTTCCTGTTTCAGCGTATTCATGAGCGTGCCGGCTTCGCCGGCATCTGTCGTCAGCGCATAGCCCAATCGCGAATAGAGATCCGGCGCGATCGCGACATAGCCTTCTGCCGCATATCGCCTCGCGATATCCTTCATATGATCAGTGAGTCCCCACCATTCCTGGACGACGATGATGGCCGGTCGTTGCTCTTTGGTATGCGGAGCTGCGACGAACGCCTTCATCGTCACGTTTCCACTCTGATACTGAACGGTGGTTTCTCGAATAGATTCAGCCATGGGTCCGACCAAGCTCAAGACTCACAATTCAACCCTGTGCCTAATGCACGGCTAGTTGCCTGCCACCATCAGTTCTGAAATTTTCAGCGTCGGGCTCGCAATTCGCCCCCGGAACACGAGATCGCTCCCAATCACTTCGATATCCTTGAACATCTGCTTGAGATTCCCCGCGATGGTGATTTCTTCGACGGGATAGGCCAATTCTCCGTTTTCAATCCAAAACCCGCTAGCCCCTCGCGAGTAATCACCCGTGACCATATTAATTCCGAATCCGATCAACTCGGTGACGTAGAGCCCCTCCTTGACTGAACCGATAATCTCCTGAGCGCTCTTCAATCCTGGGACAAGATAAAAATTCGTCGGGCCGACAGACGGACTCTCGCCCACACTCCGTGATGCGTTGCCGGTCGAAGGCAATCCCAGTTTCCGTCCGGAATAGGTATCGAGTAGATAGCTCCGTAGCACACCACGCTCCACGATCGTGTTCTTGCGCGTGGCCAATCCTTCGCCGTCAAACGGGCGAGATCCAAGGCCTCCGGCCATCCGGCCGTCGTCGTACACGGTCATGAGATCGGACGCAATCGTCTGACCAAGCTTATCGAGAAGGAACGAGGCCCGCTTGTAGAGACCGTAGCCGGAAATGGCACCACACAAGTTTGCGAGCAGGCTCCCAGCCATCTCTTGGTCAAACACCACCGGTACTCGCTTGGTCGCCACTTTGCGCGCGCCCAGGCGGCGAACGGCTCGTCTGGCTGCCTCCTGCCCGATCGATTCCGCTGAGGCCAGCCTTGCAAATTTGCGCTGCACCTCATACCAGGCATCCCGCTGCATAGCCCCGGTCGTGGGCTCAGTTGCAATCGGAGAGACGGACAGCGAAAAGTTTGAACTCTTATAGGACCCGACGAACCCATGGCTGTTCGCCAGCACCACTCGCCCAGATGACGAATCAAACTCCGCACCTTCCGAGTTCGTAATGCGTGGATCCGTGGCAAAGGCCGCCGCTTCTCCGCGCTTGGCCCAATCAATCTGCGTTTCCGTATCGAGCACGGCCTCATCATAGAGATCAAGGCTCGGCTGGTCCGTAGCCATCTGAGCCGCATCTGGTAACCCCGATACGTCATCCTCAACAACCGCCCTAGCCAAGGTGCACGTGTCTGCAATAAGCCGTTCAAGAGAGTCTTGTGAAAAGTCTGATGTCGAGGTCGTCGCCGAACGTTTTCCGATAAAGACGCGCAGTCCGAGCCGTTTCTCTCTCGCCTTCGTTAATCGATCGACTGTGCCGACCCGCACCTGGACGGAAAAGGTCTCGCCGTCGGCCACCACGATATCCGCCTCTGTCGCGCCGCACGCTTTCGCACGAGCCAGAACATCGGCAGCCAGCTGCCCATAGCCGTTGGTGATTGTGGCAGGCTCTGTTCCTCGTTGCCCTTGATGCACACGCCCTCTTTTCTGTCGGTTGTCATGTGGTCGGCCTCCTTGGTGGGCCCTGAGACCAAATGACTCGTGACTCTCTTACCTCTGCGTACCCCCGACCGTGATTTCGTCGATTTTGATGGTTGGCAAGCCGACCCCAACCGGCACCGATTGGCCGTCCTTCCCGCACGTCCCGATCCCATTGTCGAGTTTCAGATCATGCCCCACCATCGAGACCTTGGTGAGGATCTCCGGTCCACTCCCGATCAATGTTGCTCCCTTCACCGGCTTCGTGATCTGTCCGTCCTCGATGAGGTAGGCCTCGCTGGCAGAGAACACGAACTTCCCACTGGTGATATCAACCTGCCCACCGCCGAACGAGACGGCATAGAGCCCTTTTTTCACCGACCGAATAATGTCCTGGGGATCCGACTCACCGGCCAACATGAAGGTATTCGTCATTCGAGGGAGCACCACACTTTGATAATTCTCACGCCGACCGTTGCCGGTCAGAGGAATGCCCATGAGGCGAGCGTTGAGCTTATCGGTGATATAGCGGCGGAGAATCCCCTTCTCGATGAGTGTCGTACAGCTGGTTGGCGTTCCCTCATCATCCATATTTAACGAACCTCGGCGAAATGGGAGGGTTCCATCGTCGACGATCGTGCAGACGTCCGACGCCACGCGTTTCCCGATCAAGCTTGAGAAAGCCGACGTCTTTTTCCGGTTGAAGTCAGCTTCCAAGCCATGTCCGATTGCCTCGTGCAGCAGGATACCGGGCCAGCCACCGGCCAACACCACGGGCATGACCCCGGCCGGAGCATCCACAGCGGACAAGTTCAGGATCGCCTCTCGCGCCGCCTCTCGCGCATAGCTCAAGTGTCGATTGTCCTCGAGGTAGTACTCAAATCCAACCCGGCCGCCCCCGCCGAAGCTCCCGACCTGTCGATTGTCACCGTCCTCGGCAATACAGGTGATCTGCAGACGGGACAACGGTTGAATATCGCCGACCAGTGTCCCATCAGAGGTCGCAACCGCCACCACCTTGTACTCGGTGTTAAAAGAAGCCATGACGTTCTTAATGCGGGGATCGTACCGTCTGGCCTCGGCATCAATTGCGTTCAACAGCGCCACGCGATCAGCCGTGGCAACCTCGGCCTTCGCCCGTTCGATCGGATAGAGGTCTCTGGACGGTCGGCGCTGGGTAGGCACCGGAACGGGAGAAGCTCCCTGAGGAGAATTGGCGATGTAGCGTGCCGTGTCGGCCGCAATCTCCAGATCCTTCTTCGTGAGTTCATCTGAGTAGGCAAACCCTGTCTTCTCACCAGCCGTTGCACGGACGCCGACCCCTTGAGAGATACTCTTAGCTGCACGCTTAACGATGCCTTCCTCCATCGACACCGACTCTGAGGTGCGGGACTCAAAATAGAGGTCCGCATAGTCAATATCCCTCACGTTGAGCCGATCGAGTGCGTGTTGAGCTTCGAGTTCAGTGACACCGAATTTGGCTAACTGAACCGGCTCGAGCATAGTGATGGGCGCCTCCTTAGTCTCTGTTGAGTGATGGGCGAGTATAGCCCATTCATTTCCGCCGTCGCAATGTAATGACTCCTCACTGATTTGGGTTGCTGAAATTGTTTCCGAGTTATCGTTTGACATTCCATACCCCCGACAGTAGACTTTCCCCACTTCTCTCCCTGCTAACACTGGATATGAGGAACGCGCTCTAGGCTCGTTATGGCACACCCTCCGGCTTCAAATTTTGAGCACCTGTCTGAGAGCGAATTGACCACCAAGTTGGAACCGGAACTGCTCCCTAAACATATCGCGGTCATCATGGATGGCAACGGGCGGTGGGCGGAACTCCGCGGTCTCCCTCGCATCGCAGGCCATCGCGAAGGCATCAATTCCGTCAGGGAGATGATCACCCTCAGTCTGGAACTCGGCATTCATGCCCTGACGATCTATGCGTTTTCACAAGAAAATTGGAACCGTCCGACACAAGAAATTAGCGCACTCATGGGACTTTTGGAGCATTACCTCTCCACTGAGCGAGCCAGCTTGATTGAGCAAGGCGTACGCTTCCGCACCATCGGTCGCCACGAGCTGCTCCCTCCATCGGCTCAACACTGGATTCGCACGACCGAGAAAGAAACAGCGCATCTCGATAAGCTGATCCTAACGGTCGCCCTTAGCTACGGAGGACGAGCGGAAATCGTCGATGCCGTAAAAACACTGGTAGAGAGCGTCCAGGCGGGAACCGTACCACCAAGCCGTATCGATGAAGCCACGATTCAACAGTACCTCTACACCCACCCACTTCAAGATCCGGACTTACTGATTCGGACGAGTGGAGAAGCCAGGATCAGCAACTTTCTCCTGTGGCAACTGGCCTACACAGAGTTGTGCTTCACGCCGACTTTGTGGCCGGACTTTCGACGACGGGAATTTCTCCTCGCGCTAATCGAGTATCAAAAGCGGGAACGCCGCTTCGGCCGAGTGCTGAGTACTGTGTCTTCGTAACCCATGTGGGATATCCACCCATCACCGAAGCAATCGCCCACAGCTCGATATCCGTGACCACCCCACCAGCACGCACCAAACAGTTCGATCTCCGGCGTCTCTATACTGCGGCTGCGCTGATCCCAGCGGTTTACCTCATCATCGTACACCTCACTCCCTGGGCCTTAACACTGCTCTTGATCGCCGTCGGCTCTCTTGCCCTACTCGAACTGTATCGCCTCAGCTTCCAAACACGGTTGAATCGTGTCCTGGTCGGCATCGGATCGGCAACCTTTGTTCTGACCCTCGCCCGATCTCATGTGTCTCTCCCGCTTCCCGAGCTTCTTCTCGGCGGTGCGTTCATGATTGCCGTGACGGCCTCTTTTGTTACCAGATCCGCAAAACAACGATGGAACGACGCGCTGATCACCATGTTCGGCGTGTGCTACGTGGGCGTCACCCTCAGCACCATTGTATCGACCCGCGCGCTGCCGAGCGGCGAATTCCTCGTGCTGTTTCTGGCGGTGGTCACATGGGCTTCTGACACCGGCGCGTACTACGCCGGGACCCTGTGGGGCAAACACCTTCTCTTGCCGTCGATCAGTCCCAAAAAGACCGTTGAGGGGGTACTTGGAGGGCTCGGATTGGCCGTCGCTGCCGCCATAGTGGCTCAATGGTGGTTTGCCTCACAACTCTCACCGTTAGATGCGTTAATCCTTGGCGTGCTGCTGACGGGAACCGGGCTCATCGGAGACCTGTTCGAATCAATGATCAAGCGACGCACGGGCGTCAAAGATTCCGGTGGAATCTTGCCCGGCCATGGCGGTATGTTGGATCGGCTCGATAGTCTCTTGTTCACCGCCCCCACCTTCTACTACTATGTCGCCTACGTTCGAGACCTGGCACCGCCTCTATAAGAGTGGAGAGGAGAGGATATGAAGTCGATTATCATCTTGGGATCAACCGGATCGATCGGAACCAATACACTCGATATCGTTCAACGGTTTCCCGATGAATTCCGCGTCGTCGGCCTGACGGCCGGCAATAATATCGACAAACTTGAAGCCCAGATCCGCCAGTTCACACCCATCGTGGTGGCGGTCTCTACGGAATCCTCCGCGGCATTGCTCCGAAACCGGTGCGCCGATCTTCCGGTTGAGATCATGGCCGGCGAAGAAGGCATCACACAGGTCGCAGCAGGGCTCGATGCCGAATTAGTGATTTCTGCCATCGTGGGAGCAGCTGGACTTGTACCGACCCTGTCCGCCATTCGCAGCGGGAAGCACATTGCCTTGGCCAATAAAGAACCGATGGTGATGGCCGGCAAGCTGATGCAGGATGAGGCTCGGAAACATGGGGTCAGGATATTCCCGGTCGACAGCGAGCATAGTGCCATCTTTCAGTCACTGGAAGGGCATCGGATTGAAGACGTCCGCCGATTGATCCTCACGGCGTCCGGTGGAGCCCTCTGGACGATGACCCAGGAGGAGCTCCTGAGTGTGACACCGGAACGAGCCCTGCAGCATCCCAACTGGAAGATGGGATCCAAGATCACCATCGACTCGGCAACCTTGATGAATAAAGGATTGGAAGTGGTGGAAGCCCGCTGGCTGTTCGATATTTCCGAGTCCAACATCGATGTGCTGATTCATCGAGAAAGTATCATTCACTCGCTGGTAGAATATAAAGATCGATCCATGATCGCCCAACTGGGTCTCCCGGATATGCGAACTCCCATCTCGTACGCAATGCGCTACCCCGCCAGAATGGCGCTCGACCTCCCCTCACTGGATTTGACGGAAATCGGACGATTGACCTTTTGCAAACCCGACCATGATCGCTTTCCGTGCCTCAATCTCGGGTACGAATCGCTTCGAATCGGCGGTACCATGCCTGCCGCGATGAATGCGGCCAACGAAATCGCCGTCGACGCATTCCTCAACCATGGCCTTCGCTTCAGTGAAATCCCGCAGGTCATTCGCAGTACAATGGAGGCACATGCGCATCAGGAGATTACCTGCCTTGACGATGCGCTGGAAGCGGATCGATGGGCGCGAGAAAAGGCTGACTCGTTGGTGCATGCGTTACCTCGCTAACGATCGTTTGCATTTCACGCAGCGAATGTTAGAGTAGAAAATCACACTCGATAGGGAGTTCCGATGACGTCCGTACTTGCCTGGTCCCCCGATACATTGTGGCTGCTCCTTCAGAAAGCCTGGTGGTTCCTTGTCGTCCTTGGCGTGCTGGTCGCCTTCCATGAGCTCGGCCATTTCCTCGCCGCTCGATGGGTCGGAGTGAAAGTCCTCAAGTTTTCCATCGGCTTCGGCCCGAAGTTATTTGGCCGCCAAGTCGGCGAAACCGAATATCTCGTCTCCGCCGTCCCGCTCGGTGGATACGTCAAGTTGTTTGGCGAGGATGAGACGGAGGCCACAACACCTGAGGACCAGCGGCGATCGTTTTCGCATCAGGGCTTGTGGGGAAAGGTTCTTATCGTCGCGGCTGGCCCTGGGTTTAATTTCATTCTGGCCTACTTGATTTTCGCCGGATGGCTATCCACTGGTGCGCCGTTGTTTGTCCCAACGTTTCACGATCTGAGCGCTGATGTCGAGGCCCTGGCTCCCGGCTCTCCCGCGTCAATGGCAGGGATGGAAGTTGGAGACCGCATCGTCAAGATCAACGGCAAAGACATCTCGACCAAAACAGAGTTATTGGATCTCATCTCCAGGAGCAAGGGCCAGCCTGTTTTACTCGAAGTCCGACGAGACGATCAGCTAAAGACACTGACAGCCACTCCTATCCCAATCACTGGAGAGGGGGCCAGCAGCAACGAACCGCTGTATACGATCGGCGTTGAAGAAACGCCTCCTCTCGTCACCTCGGTTATGCCAGGATTGCCCGCCTCCCTGGCCGGGTTCAAGCCAGGCGATCGAGTAGTCGCGATCGATGGCCAAGCTATCTATACCTGGGCGCAGATGACGACTCATGTACGGGAACACCCGCAGAAGCCTCTCAAACTCGAAGTTCTCCGCGACGGACAACGTACCGCACTGACCGTCACACCGACTAGTGAAAAAGTGACGATTAACGGACAGACTCTCGAAGTGGGAAAGATCGGCATCGCGGGACCTGGCCGTTCGTTGATGCGCTCCGACAACGCGGCAGCAGCTGTGTATCAAGGACTAGAAGCCACGTGGGGATGGACTGAATTGACTGCGATCGGGCTCTATAAAATGATCGTGGGAGATATTTCGAGCAAGAATATCGGTGGACCGTTGACGATCGCCAATATTTCCGGTGAAGCGGCTTCCCAGGGCGCCTCCAGTGTCGTGTTCCTGATCGCCATCTTGAGCATCAACCTCGGTGTCCTCAATTTACTGCCGATCCCGATCCTCGACGGCGGCCACTTGCTCTTTTTCCTGATTGAGGGCATTCTGCGCAAGCCACTCGCTGAACGCCAACGGGAGGTTGCCCAACAGGTCGGGTTAGTTCTGTTGGTTGGGGTCATGATCTTCGCTTTCTGGAATGACTTGGAACGCATCTTCTCCCACTAACCTTCCCATGAAAACATCCCAGTTACTCATCCCCACGCTGCGGGACGATCCCGGCGAAGCAGAAACCGTCAGCCACCGATTGATGCTGCGTGCCGGACTGATCCGAAAGGTAGCAGCCGGCATCTATACCTATCTTCCACTCGGTCTCCGTGTGATCCGCAAAATCGAGCAGATCATTCGAGAGGAGATGAACCGATCCGGCGCACAGGAACTGCTGATGCCGATCGCATCCCCTGCTGAACTCTGGAAAGAAACAGCCCGATGGGACTACTACGGGAAGGAGCTTCTCCGATTCAAGGATCGTCACGAACGGGATTTTTGTCTAGGCCCAACGCATGAAGAAGTCATTACCGATCTCTTCAGACGAGAAGTGCGATCCTACCGACAACTCCCGCTCAATTTCTACCAGATTCAAACCAAATTTCGAGACGAGATCCGCCCGCGATTTGGGCTCATGCGAGGGCGGGAATTCATCATGAAGGATGCCTATAGTTTCGACGTCGATGAGGCTGGCGCTAAGGTCAGCTATCAGAACATGTACGACGCCTACACTCGAATCTTCACACGATGCGGCCTCACCTTCCGGGCGGTTGAAGCTGACACAGGTCTCATCGGGGGGGACGTCTCACACGAGTTCATGGTCTTGGCCGATACCGGCGAAGCGATGGTGGCATACAGCAACCAGGGCTCTTACGCCGCCAACCTTGAACGGGCGGAAGTGCTTCCTCCATCTGATGTCGACACCACCCCCCTTCGCCCCCTGACGCCAATCGATACGCCACAGCGACGGACGGTGGAAGAGGTCACAGCCTTTTTGCAGATTACACCCCGTCAACTTGTGAAGACACTGCTGTACCGCGCAGGCACCGAAACTGTCGCCGTGCTGATCCGGGGAGATCATGAAGTGAACGAGGTCAAATTGGCTCGTTTGCTTAAGGTGACCGATGTGGCGTTGGCCGATCCCGTGACGGTTCAACATGTCACAGGGGCCCCTCCAGGATTCGCCGGACCAGTCGGCCTGCAGTACGCACGAATCCTGGCGGATCACGCCATTAAGGGAATGAAAAACGTCGTCATCGGTGCCAACAAAGCCGATACGCACTACCAAAATGCCAATCTCGACCGTGATTTCACCGCCGAACAGTTTGCCGATCTTCGCAATGCGCAAGCCGGTGACCCTTCTCCCCGAGGACCAGGTGCGCTGACACTCGCCAAGGGTATCGAAGTTGGACAGGTGTTCTTACTCGGCACCAAGTATAGCCAGAAAATGAATGCCACCATCCTCGACGATCAGGGCAAGGAGCGCCTTGCCATTATGGGTTGCTACGGCATTGGCGTGGGTCGGACGGCCGCTGCGGCGATCGAGCAAAACCACGATGAGAAGGGCATCATCTGGCCGTTTCCCATCGCACCATTCCATGTCCACCTCCTGACAGTCAGCCAATCAGAAAAGACGACCGAAACCGCCGCACGTCTCTATATCGATTTAATAGCGGCAGGCATCGAGGTCTTGTGGGACGACCGTACCGATCGCGCCGGCGTTAAATTCAATGACGCGGATCTGATCGGCGCCCCATTCCAACTCGTCATCGGCGACAAAGGCCTTGCGAACGGCGTTGTAGAAGTCAAGATTCGACGAACCGGGATCAAATCCCACATCGCACCCAGTGAGCTTGTCGCCCACCTCAAGCAACTTTCTTTTGAAGCCCATCCATCCGTGGACTGACCTCTGGCTTAGTTCCAGAGCAGAATCGGTCTCACTTTTCAGGAATACACCGACAAAAAGTGCCTTTTCCTTGCCTTCCCGACCTGTTCGTTTAGACTGAGACTCGGCGTCTCAGTTCACAAACTTTGATGACCAGGCACCCATTAATCCAGCGCATCACCTGACTGATTCACGTCTCAACCGCAGAGAAAGCGCAGCCGGATGCAAGCCAAGCCGATGACTCAGAATCTTCAGGAATTGCAGCACAAGGTCGAACATGCCGAACATGTGAAACATATTACCACCCAAATTCATGCGGCCAGCAACCTTGATCAAATCCTCTTGGACTTGCATAAAGACATCTTAAGTTTGTTCGACGCAGAGGATTTGACTCTTTTCGCATTCGACACAGAGAAGAAGGAAATCTTCTCAAAAGTTCCTCACATCGATGGTGTAGAGGAAGTCCGCATCCCCATCACTGAACAAAGTCTCGCCGGATTCTGTGCCAAATATCTTCGCCCTGTTAACATTGCCGACGCGTACAACATCCCAGAACTTCAAGGCATTCATCCGTCCCTGCTCCACGATACATCCTATGATAAACGAACCGGATTCAGAACCAAGCAGGTCCTGACGTATCCGATCGTAGCCGACAACAAATACTTGATGGGGGTACTGCAACTCCTTAATAAGAAAAGCGGCAGTCGATTTACTCGAAAAGATGAAGAGGCCGTTGATGAGATTGCAAAAGCGCTCGGCATTACGTTCTTCAACCTCCGTAAGATCTCAAAAAAGAACCCGACGAAGTTCGATCTCTTAGTCAGCAATAACCGCATCACACAAAATGAACTCGACCAGGCCATAGCCGACTCGCGGAAAGGGATGAGCGATCTAGAGAGTCTTCTCATCGAAAAACACAAGATTCCGAAACTCGACATTGGCAAATCGCTCGCCCAATTTCATAAGTGCCCCTATATCGAATACAGCGAACGCACCATCGTCGACGTGGAATTACTGAAGAACCTTAATGTCGACTATCTCAAGAAGAACCACTGGATGCCGCTCAAGCGAGATCGTACGGCCATCGAAATCCTGACCGACGATCCGGGAGATCTTGACCGCGTTCAAGACATCAAGCGGACCTTTCCAGGTCTTAACATTCGATTCGCCGTCAGCCTTCGCCGGGACATCGCCCAATTTTTGAGTTCCGCGACCGGGCAGAGTGACACCGGCGGAGGACGCAAACTCGATGAAAATGTGTCCGATATTCTCGGCGAACTGGTGACAGAGGCGCAGTCCGAAGCAACTGAAGAGTCTGCAGGCGGAGGACTCGACGAAAACGACAGCGCAATCGTCCGCCTAGCCAACCAAATCATTGCCGATGCCTACCGGCAGAGTGCGTCGGACATTCATATCGAACCGTACGGAGAAAAACGCGAAACGCTGGTCCGTTTCCGAGTCGATGGAGAATGTTTCGAGTACATGAAGATTCCGCAGAGTTATCGCCGTGCAATCGTCTCCCGACTCAAGATCATGGCCAGCCTGGATATTGCCGAGCGCCGCAAACCTCAGGACGGAAAGATCAAATTCAAACTTTCGGAGACAAAAGAAATCGAACTCCGCGTTGCGACCCTCCCCACAGCCGGATACAACGAAGACGTGGTCATGCGTATCCTCGCGGCGAGCGAACCACTGCCTCTCGATAAAATGGGGTTCTCGGATCGGAACCTCAAAATGCTGAAAGAGATTTCAGAAAAGCCTTATGGCATCATTCTCTGCGTCGGTCCGACGGGCTCTGGAAAGACAACCACGCTGCACTCAGTCCTAGGCAACATTAACACCCCGGACATCAAGATATGGACTGCCGAAGACCCGGTCGAAATCACACAGTATGGCCTGCGCCAAGTGCAGGTACAGCCGAAGATTGGCCTCACCTTTTCCACTGCTATGCGCGCATTTCTCCGCGCCGACCCCGATGTCATCATGGTAGGAGAAATGCGGGATAAAGAGACGGCCGATACCGGCATTGAAGCGTCGCTCACCGGCCATCTCGTGATGAGCACGCTGCATACCAACAGCGCCGTCGAAACGGTTACTCGCCTGCTCGACATGGGCTGCGATCCATTCAGCTTTGCCGATGCCATGCTGGGTGTGCTGGCACAACGGTTGGCTCGTCGAATCTGCAAAGACTGCAAAGAGCAGTACATCGGAAGCAAAGAGGAGTACGAAGAACTCCGACTGGGTTACGGGCCTGAGCATTGGGACAAGCTCGGTATCAAGCAAGATAATACATTCCGCCTTTCCCGTGGGAAAGGCTGTGAAACGTGCAACCGTTCAGGCTTTAAGGGACGGGTCGCCTTGCACGAACTTCTGCTGGGCACAGACCAGATGAAACGAATGATCCAGCAGAAATCGCGCACCGAGGATATGCTCAAAACCGCAATTGAAGAGGGAATGACAACGCTGGTGCAGGACGGGATTCAAAAAGTCTTACAAGGCCTTACAACCAACAAAGAAGTCAAAGCGGTCGCCATCAAATAGGCCTTCTACTTTATTCAATACACCCTGCTTTCTGGGGTCAGCCCCCTTCACTCTCTCCCCACAACCATGTAGAATGCGCCGCGCAGTATTGAATACTTATGATACGAATCACGTCGCTTTTCTTGGCCCCACTACTCATTCTCACGGGATGTGAATCCACAGACCGTGTACTCACAAACGCTGAACGGGTACTCGGGAGCCGAACTAGCAGGACCGTGCTCGACATTGCCACGGGCAAAGACCCCAAACTCATCCTCAAAGAGCGCGTCGACGCCTATCAGCGAGACCCCGAATCCGTGATCAGAGATCTGCGGACGATTCAACGTGATTTCAACACCCTCATGACCGCATTGACCGGACGCGTCCGACAAACCTGGGGCGAGAAGGAAGTACAGGTCCCGGAACAGAAGAAGTACGTGAAGTACACCCAGAACTACATGAGCCGAACCATCGTCGACTTCGACAATGGGACGATCACCGTAGAAACCTTGGATGACAAAGCACCGAAAGAGAGCTTGAAAAACGCGATCATCACAACCTTGCTCACACCCGACGATCCACGCTCCGTCGATCTTTTTTCCGACAAGCCCGTCACGCTGACCAGTGACCGGCCTCCATATTTATTGGGACTGGTGCAGGATCAGCAAGGACAGTCGATCCGCACCCCGGCACAAGCGGAAGCGTTCGCAACATCAACGATCGAGGGCGCAAAGACGCGGACGGTGGACATGAACGGGGGGGCAAAGCAAGCACTGATCGCCGAAATCAAGATGGTGGCAAACTTCTCGAACAAGCAAGCGGAAAAATACCGAGCCACCGTTACCCGATTTGCGGAGCAATTCAAGATCAGCCCAAGCCTCATTTTTGCTGTTATTCGAACGGAAAGCAACTTCAACCCCTTCGCTGTTAGTTCCGCCCCCGCCTATGGGCTCATGCAGCTCGTACCGACCAGTGGCGGGCGAGATGCCTACCGAAAAGCAAAGGGAACGGATACGATTCCATCGCGTGAATATCTCTTCGATCCAGAGAACAATATTGAGTTAGGCAGTGCCTATCTCAATGTCCTGTCCTACAATCTGCTTGAAGACATCGGGAATGAGGTCTCGCGAGAATATTGCGTCATCTCGGCTTATAACACAGGCCCACGAAATGTCTTTAAAACGTTTGCGAGTGACAACAGGACTGCCCTCAATCAAATTAATAACCTTGAACCACCAGCAGTCTACGACCGATTACGCAACAACCTCCCCTACCAGGAAACGAGGGACTACCTCGTCAAAGTCGTCACCTTCCGAAAACAGTTCGTGGCTCTCCCCTAAAGGGGTAAATCAGTGCCTGCTGAACGCCCATAGTACAGTTGAGGACGATTGACACTCGCGAGGTGACAGAGGTGAACGTCAGGCCGTCAATACCGGCCCAGACTGGGAGAGGTGTGTAATGACGCTCTGGAGATATTTGTTCACGGCTGGCGAGAGTCCCTCAAACTCCACACCATAGGTGTACTCTTTACCCCACCGAACCGTCGCGGCTTCGATGACCGTTGCGGTTGTCTGATCTGGAAAGCGAAGATTCATGGCGATTCGGTCTCCTGGCGTAATCACCGCTTCCGTCATCACACGTGCCCCTTTAGTGGACACGTCAAAAATTATCCCTAACCCCTGTTCGACGGCCCCCTTTCTGATCACACCGACGCGGGCCAATGAACAAGGAAATGGAGCCGGCACTCGTACGCGGAGGTGTTTGCGTAATTGTGAGGTATTCTGTCCAGTGATGGCCTTCAAATCTAGATCTTCCATATTGTTTCCTCTTTCGCCAAGCCTGCAGCCTTGTTGCCTTAGGTCAACCATTTACGTGACGGCTGAGCCAGCCATTTGCTGGCTAGCCCATTGACCAAACACTTGGTCAGGCGGACCACGGCGAGTGCAATAACAGCAGGAACAGTGTCATTGGATAATCGAAGGGTGAGTGAGATCTGATCACCAGGCTTGATCGATGCCTCAGGGCCCACTCGCACGCCGTGTAAAGACGGGTCCACATCCACCTCGTGAGACACAGAGTATCTCACGAGGGGTCGTTTGGGAACTATTTTCGAAACTTATGCACGTATTGCAGGCGAGGCATTGCGCGAGGATGGCTCGGCGTGATCTCCCCTGGGGTTCGGACGGCGGTGTCGGCTGGCAAACCTCGAGCGACTTGGAGCGGAATGCTCGTCCCGATGTGCCCGACTATCCTCGCCATGCATCACCGGCAACGAAGTTCTGCTTCCCGGCGCAAGCGGGACTGCATGTCCCAAGAGGCGCTCAATATCTCGAAGTTGCTGCCGGTCTTCACCTGTCACAAAACTTGTGGCGCGGCCGGTTGTCTTCATTCGAGCCGTGCGGCCAATACGATGGACGTAATCTTCTGGGCAATTGGGTAGATCGAAATTGATCACGTGGCCGATGTTCGCGACATCGATCCCTCGTGCAGCAATATCCGTCGCGACCAGCACCCGAAATGACCCACGTCTAAAACCTTCTAGCGCGGCGCGCCTCTGTGAGAGACTCCGGTCTCCATGCAACACAGCCACTCGATGGCCTTCGCTACCCAGCATACGCCCCAACCGATCGGCACGGTGCTTCGTCCTGGTGAACACCAGAGCCGTATCCTGATCGGCCTTCAATAACGACAAGAGAAGATCGGGCTTCTCGCCGTGGGAGGTGTAATGGATCCCCTGCGTGACCCCATCAGCTGTCGTGGCAGACGGCGCGACCATGACGCGCACCGGATTCTTCACATTGGCTTGAACCAATCGAGCTAGATCTGTCGGCAGGGTGGCCGAGAAGAGAAGAGTCTGTCGCTCTTCAGGCAACGCATCAAGAATCTGATTGATCTGAGGCGCAAAGCCCATATCCAACATCCGATCCGCCTCATCCAACACCAAGATCTTCATAGACGACAAGACAATCGTGCCGTTCCACATGTGATCCAGAAGACGCCCAGGCGTCGCTATCAAGATGTCTGGTCGCTGTCGCAACCCCCGTACTTGGGCTTGCATATCGGCGCCTCCAACTATGACGGTCGCGGAAATGCGCCGACTCCGGCCAAGCTTATCAATCGTCGTCAGGGTCTGCAATGCCAGCTCACGGGTTGGCGCTAAGATCAATGCCTGCGGTTGCCCCTTCGGCAATGCAGCGAGTCGTTCGACGATTGGAATGACAAAGGCTGCGGTTTTACCCGTCCCGGTCTGGGCACATCCAATGACATCTCGCCCAGCGAGCGCGGGCGGAATGGCTTGTTCTTGAATGGGCGTGGGTGATGCGAACCCGGCATCAGCCAGGTCCCGGAGCAGCCCCTCGGACAAACCGAGGGCGTGAAAATTGGCGTGAACAGAGGTATTCACTACGCTATCCTTTCAGTATGATCGCATTTATGACGGGATCAGAGAACCGAGGGGAGAGACAACCGAGAAGGGTGCAACTCCAAACTGGACCTGGTCGCGATGCGATCGCGAAGTCCGATATAGTTTGTACATCTCCTCGCCGGACAACCACGAGGTAAATGTAGTGTTACCTTACAACATGGCCGCCCTGGCGTCAACCAGTTCCTCAATAGATTCGAAAGACTAGACAATTGATAGTTCATGCATCTTGTCGCCTACTCCTCTACCATGAGCCTTGTAGCGAGGTTTGACTCCTTCACAAATTACATGTTATAAGATATTACCTTGCAAGCTATTGTCCTCTCCGTGCACTCCTCGTACTCACTCCCAGTGTTGGCAAGATAGTCTGGGTAACATCACCAACCTGATGCTCCTCCGCCTGAATGGTAGAGGCAGACATCCAGATAGCGTGGCAGGTCCATTAGTGGAGCTGAAACAGAGCTATTGAGTTTCTCTGTCAGACAGCCACTGACTTGAGCTTCGTGTTTGTACAGTTTGTACAGAAGGACGCTCCATGAATCTCGCTTCAGTTTGGAAAAGTCGCAAAGCAGGAAAGAAAAAATCCGCTCATAAACCGAAAATCCGCTGGCAACTGCTAGGGTTGACTGATCCCAATTCGGTCGACAATACATCCTCAATCGAGGTCATCAGACGCGAAGTCGCTTCGTTGGCAAGACATAGTCTTGGAGAAGATACCCGTTTGCGTTCCACTGCCAAGGCAAGCAAAGCCTCAGACGGGAGAAAGAAATCATTCAGTACCAGTCCCCGTGGAAAGACCGACCAGGCAGGGAACAGCATCTGAGCGATACCCTACCTATAAACGGTGAAGCGAGAAAACATACTCATATCCACCGCTCAGAACTTCCTCCAATGGCTCATTCACAATCTTATCGGTACGGCTGCATTGCCTTACCTCACAGGAGTACTTGGTGTCCTCTCCTATGCCCCTTCGAACCGCGAGACGAGCGCTAGCTCTTATCGATGGAGATGCTCGCGGCATCCAACATGATACATGGTCATGAGTAACTGCATCTTGTATGTCGGCGGCCTCGCAGAAGCGACTTCTGATTGTCAGCTCCGCGACTTATTCGGAACCTATGGCACCGTCGTTCGCGTCCATGTCATCCGACACAAACACAGTGAAAAATCTGCCGGCTATGGTTTTGTGGAAATGGGCTCAGGTGAGCAAGCTCGCCATGCCGTCAGTTCCCTGGAAGGGGCATTGTTTGCAGGCAATTGTTTGCGACTCTACGTCACGACTTATGCATCCATTCTCGCCTAAGCTTCCCCTCAGATGGGCGCAAAGGGGATCCATCGATGAGTCGGGTCAATTGGAAGCTGTTGCAAAACCGTTACATTCTAGAGAGCACGCCTAATTCCTGTCCTGCAACCTCGGGAAGGTCTGACTAATTCACAATGCCGTATAGGAGCCAGCCGGATTCCTCTGCGTTTTGAGCGCTAGCTAATTGAAACTCTTAATTATTCCGGCCTTCCCTAACAGAGCTTAGCGCGCTCTCCCATCTCCTCATGGCCCCCCCCATCTACAATTTCGTAGTACCAGTTCGCCGCTCACCATGATCTTCTGGTACCCAGACTGGTCATTGCAACCGGAACCGACACGCTATTTCTTCTTTCCGCAAATATCGACGGTCGCTTGGACTTGACCATCTCTTGGACTGACCATCATCCGAGCACGACACGAATGTGGTGCTCGCCATCCTTAATGAGAGGAATATTGTCGCGGCCGATTATTTGTTTCCCATCAAGCTCTACCAGCGTCACGCCGCGACATACATGGTGCGGGTTTTCCACCGTGATGTCATAGACCGCCGAATGATACCGAAAACGAATCGAGTACCTCGGCCAGTGGTGCGGGACACAAGGATCGACGGAGAGCGTAGCACCGCGCAAGCGGAAACCGAGTATCCATTCAATTCCAGCCCGGTAGAGCCACCCGGCTGCGCCGCTGTACCAGGTCCATCCCCCACGTCCGACATGTGGGGACTCGCCGTACACGTCGCCGGCGACGACGTAAGGCTCGACTTTGTAGCGCTGGACGCTCGCTCGCGAGGAGACACGATGAACAGGGTTCAACATGCGGAACAACTCGCCGGCCTTGTCACCTTCACCCAATGCCGCGAAGGCCAGCACGGTCCAGACCGCCGCGTGGGTATATTGACCACCGTTTTCTCGGACGCCTGGGACATAGCCTTTGATATAGCCGGGATCCCTCGACATCTGATCAAAGGGTGGTGTCAACAGACGGATCAGTCCATCCCGCCGGTTCACAAGATGCCGTTCCACTGCGGCCATGGCGCGTGCGCCGCGGTCCGGATCTGCCGCGCCGCTGATCACTCCCCAGGACTGAGCAATGGAATCGATGCGGCATTCCGGATCTGTAACGGAACCAAGTGGCGTCCCGTCATCGAAGTACGCGCGACGGTACCACTCGCCGTCCCACCCGTCCCGCTCGATTGCGGCCTTCAATGCACTCACATGCAACCGCCACGTTTCGGCACGCGCACGCTCCCCGCGCTGAGCCGCCACCTTGGCGAACTCCCAGAGCACCGTATGCAAAAACCACCCGAGCCAGACACTCTCCCCCTTGCCCTGCTGGCCCACACGGCTCATCCCGTCATTCCAATCTCCGGTACCCATGAGTGGAAGGCCGTGACTGCCGACGACAAGGCTCCGGTCCAACGCACGTGCACAATGTTCAAAGAGGGTGGCGCGCGTCTGTGACACACCTGGTTCAAAATAGGATTCATGTTGTCCCTCAGCCAACACCGGCCCTTCCAGAAAGGGCACCATTTCGTCCAGCACGGTGATGTCGCCCGTCACTTCAAGAAACTGGATCACCGCGTAGGGCAACCAGAGCAGATCGTCGGAAATGCGGGTTCGCACACCGCGTCCGGACGGAGGATGCCACCAATGTTGAACATCCCCCTCGACAAACTGCCGCGCAGCGGCCCGCAGCAGATGCTCGCGTGTGACATCGCGTGCCGCCACACTCACGGCCATGACATCTTGAAGTTGATCGCGAAACCCATAGGCCCCGCTCAACTGATAGAAGGCCGCACGTGCCCAGACGCGGCACACCAGCGTTTGATACAGCACCCATCGATTCAAGAAGATGTCCATCGCACGTTCAGGCGTATGGACCTGTACGACGCCCAAGAGGTCGTCCCATCGACTGATGACCTCACGCAGGAGCACGTTCACGTCCGCCCCACGATAGCGCTCGAGCAACAGACGAGCCTGTTCTCTCCCCGCTGTCTGGCCGATGAACCAGACGATCTCCGCGCGTTCGCCTGCTGCCAGCTCAATCGACTGTTGAAGCGCCGCGCAGGGGTCGAGACCGGCACCGACCCTGCCGGATAACGGCCCACCCAGTTCAAGTGCCAGCGGATCCTCAAGAGTCCTATTGCGACCCAGGAATTCCGCGCGATCACCGGTCCACGAGGTATGCTTCCCGGCAAGATCGGCAAACGCGATACGCCCCCCGAACTCACCGCCCCACGCATTCCTCGCAAACAACGCACCGGTTCCGGAATCGATCTCCGTGACAATGTATGGATGGGAGTCACTTCGGGAACTTCCCAGCACCCACTCAGCATAGGCCGTAATGGAAAGACGCCGAGCGCGACCGGACGCGTTCTGCAGCGTGAGTCGCGAGATCTTGATCGAGTCTTCAGGCGGCACAAATTGCAGCAATTCTGACAGGATACCGTGTGAACCATGATGAAATCTGGTATAGCCCTGCCCATGACAGGCCACATAGGGCGCCGGATCATCGCGAATTGGCAGCGCTGTCGGACTCCAGACCTCTCCGGAATCATCATCACGGATATAGAGCGCCTCTCCCGACGGATCAGACACCGGATCGTTCGACCAGGGCGTCAGCTGATTTTCGTGGCTGTTCAGCGACCAGGTAAACCCGGAGCCGGACTCAGAGACGAGAAACCCGAACGAGGGATTCGCAATCACGTTGATCCAGGGTCGTGGCGTGCGCAGACCTTCACCGAGAATGGTGACATACTCCCGTCCATCGTCCGCGAAACCACCCAGGCCGTTAAACAATTCGAGCTCCCATTCCGGCAACGGGACATCCAGGCGTTTGTGGGCACGCCGAATGGGCCGGGTAGGCGGGGAAGGACTGTGCCGGCGCTGTAGTCGAGTCACCTGCTGAGCCAACGTGCCACGCCGGCTCAGCAGGACGACCCGGGCCACCTGCTGCATCAGCTTCTGATCTTGTGCCGAAAGCAGGTCGGTCCGCAGAAGGTAGATGTTGCCCCGTACCCCGCCGGTGTCCGGACAGAGGCGCAACTGACTGCCGCGCACCAGCGACTCCAGCGAGCCTTGCAGATCCTGTTCGTAGGACGGCGGCTTCTCGTTCAGAATGATCACATCGGCTGAGACTTGCCTCATCCGCCAATACTCATGTGCCCGTAGCAATTGCCGGACGAGATCGACGTCCTCCGTTCGATCGATACAAGCCAGCACAATTGGCAGATCACCTGAGATGCCCTGGGCCCACAGAGCCGCGCGGTCCAGCGTGCTCTGGCTCAGTGTCTCGGACGACGGCCGCAGTGAGGCATCAATATATAACACCGCATTCGCGAGCCGCTGGAAGAGCTGGGCTTCGTCGGTCCCGATACCGAGGTGATGCAGTTGGACTTGTGCTTGGGTCCAGGCCAACGAGACGGCCCGCTCAAACACTCTCGGGTCGCTGTACTTGTCGGCCAACTCCAACACGTGATCGCGGGCTTGGCCGACAATGGTTGAAAACACCACGCGCACGGTCCCGCCTGGAGGCACCCGCACC
>Ga0224505_10000485_pt1 | contig 27086 bp, 23 predicted proteins | sample SF_Jan12_sed_USG_FD_169102 | JGI IMG/M metagenome (GOLD analysis project Ga0224505, IMG submission 169102) | Sediment microbial communities from San Francisco Bay, California, United States - SF_Jan12_sed_USGS_4_1 | ecosystem: Environmental > Aquatic > Marine > Sediment | place: USA: California... | reverse complement strand
AGCAGAGACTGCCGGACTGGCTTTCGGAGCCAGGCAAAAAAAGTGGAAGACGTCGTGTGCTCTGGTTCCAAGTCCTGATCAACAGAACTCAGCGCAAGCAGGGCGACATTATTGAGCGCAGATTCATTCGAGTTCTGATTTTGGATATACCCTAGTTGCACGGTGAAGCAGAACGTAGATCCTTGGCCCGGAACGCTTTCGATACTGACCTCACCGCCCATCAAGGAAACTAGTTGTCGGACGATCGCCAGGCCGAGTCCTGTCCCGCCGAATCGGCGCGTGGTTGAGCTGTCTGCTTGCGAAAACGCGTTAAACAGACGCTTCTGAGCCTCCTGAGAGATCCCGATTCCGCTGTCCTTCACCTCGCATTTCAGCCGTATCCGTTCGTCCTCCTGGGAGAGATAGTGAACGCGCACGGATACGTCCCCTCGTTCCGTGAACTTCACGGCGTTCCCTACGAGGTTCAACAGGACTTGCCTGAGCCGGACCGGATCGCCGAGGACCACGTCGGGCATCTCATCCGGAACGAAACAGGTCAATTCCAAGCCTTTTTTGCTTGCCGGTTCGGCGAAGAGTTCAACTGCTTCCTCGATGGTCTGACGGAGACCAAACTCGAGTTGCTCCAGCACCAACTTGCCCGCCTCGATCTTGGAGAAATCCAAAATGTCGTTGATGATACCGAGCAGAGCGGTTCCGGACCGGTGGACGGTTTCAGTCATGTGGCGTTGGCGGTCGCTCATGTGCGTGCTCAGCAAGAGTTCGGTCATGCCGAGGACGCCGTTCATCGGGGTACGAATTTCGTGGCTCATGTTGGCCAGGAATTGAGACTTTGCCGTGTTGGCTGCTTCGGCGGCGTTCTTAGCGGCGGTGAGTTCTTGAACGGTCGTGGATAGTTCAGCCGTGCGGCTTGCCACCATCTGTTCAAGTGATGCGGTAAAGGATTGAATCGACTGTGCCTGAACCGTGACGAGTTGGGTTGTGCGGTTGACAAGTGCGACCATGTGCTCGAGCTCCCCGCCGACGTCGGATGTGGACAGAGAAGCGGATTGTTTCAAAGGGGTGGAGCTTTCTGCTGGCAATGGACCGGTCTGGCTCAGCGTGTTCAATGTCATCTGAAGTTGCTCGGCTGTGTGCCGGAACAGTATGGCGATTTTACGAGTGCTGAGCTGGGCGATGAGAACTCCAGTTCCGATCAGAAACATCGTCAGGAGGATTGATTCACGCACCCCGCGGGCGACCTCCTTGTTCAAGCTGGCGAGGGAGAACTCCATCCGTACCCAGGCGGCAATCTCCGCCTGGTCACGCAATGGTTCGATTGCGATGAGCAAGGGGATGTCATTCGCTGCTTTGTCATGAGCGATGACTTCGGCGCGGTCGATCTGAGCCTGATCCAGATGAGACTCATGCAATGTTCGACCGATACGTGTTGAGTCGGTCGAGGCGATGACCATGAGATCGGGGTCGAGGATATCGACGGAAAGAATATCTGGGTCATCGCGATAACTGCCGAGGGCTTCTTGGATTCGATAGAGATTATCAATGACGGCTGCGGATCCGATGATTGTAAACGTGCGGCTGATGGCAAGTGCGCGAGCATGCGTCGAGCGTTCGAGAGCATGCCGCATCTCTATGAGTCTCATTCCTGCTGTCACTACCATGATGGTTCCAAGGAGGAGTGAGAGCACCACCGTTACCCGAAAGCGGAGATTGTGCTTCCATGCTAGTCGGATTCGCGAATAAAGTGCCTTTGGGAACGGCTGGTCGTGTGTCATGATTCCGTGGTCAACGGGACATGCCATGAGGGAATGGCCCTGTCCATTCCTAGATCGTGATGCCGTGCATGCAATGGCAGAACTATAGCCATGGACATTCGCAATGATGAGTATCGGAACTGCTAGGCGTCCTTGCGGCAGACCGTCTCGCTAGAGGTATCGGTCCGGACGGTCAACAACTTAACGTAGGACTGGTGCAAAACACGCATCAAGTTTGTGCGGTAAGCAAGTGTTCTCGTTTGACGTGGGCGCCTTGTCTGGGTGTCCATCAGGTTGCCGCACCCTTTCCGCAATTATTAAACAGCTACTCGCTCCTACCGATACTTCTCCAGGGTGTCCTGCTTCCATGCCCATCGTTTCTGCCTGAACCCCGTTGGGCGTCTGTTTGTGGATATTTCTTGTCAATTGAAGATCATTTGTTATCGTCGAGCAGGCAGAAAGAGGAACGTTTCATTCAGCGGAGTAGTTGACCATGTTGAATCGCCTCTCCACGGCCTTGGTGGCAAGCGCAATTCTCATCATCACGATTCTATCGAGCTTCATCTTCCCGGATCCTGCGCAGGCCATTCCGGCCTTTGCCAGGAAGTACAATGTCAATTGTACAACCTGCCACACGGCTCCGCCGATTTTGAACCAGTTCGGACGGCGATTTCTCGAAAACGGCTACCAACTGCCTGGCACGCAAGACGGCGGCATCATTGGCAAGAAAAAGTTGGGCGATCTTTCGTTGGATGACGTGACAAATTATCTCGCGCTGCGCTTGGTGGGCAATGCGGTGCAGAATTGGAGTGTGAAGAAACAAAACGCTGCTGAAGGTATCGAGAACAAGACGGAATTCACATTTCCCGACAATTTCGTGCTATTCGCCGGTGGTACCGTCACTAAGAATGTTGGCTTCATGGTCGAACTGGGACACGATGTTGCCGAAGGGGGCACCGCAGTCGAGCGAGGTTTTGTCACGTTTAACAACATCGGGGCGTACAATTTGGCCCACCTTCGGGTGGGGAAGTACGACCCAAGCACTTACTCTTCTTATGCCACCGTGCGCCAGCAGCTAGGAGATGTCGGCGAAAGCTTTGCGGGAGGTTGCGTCGCGTTTGCACCCTGCGCCTTAACGCGCGCCGGTCTTGCACCAAGTGCCTTCGCGACCAAGTTCTACGGGTTGTATGATCGATCGGGCAATGTGCTGTCTCCATTCGCCGCATCACTCTACAATTCCGGCGCGGAGGTCGGCATCGATATCCATGGACGTCCATTCGGGGATTGGTTCCTCTATCAAGTAGGTATTTTGAACGGCGCGAATGAAGGATTCGGCGATTCAAATAAGGGAAAAGATATCTACGGGATGGTGCGCTTCGATTACGCCAGATCACAGAACTTCTCCGCCAATATCTCCGGATTCATCTACCATGGCAATAGCAATGCGAAGGTCCAAACACAGGAAGATGTGAACTGGCATCGGTGGGGCTTGTCGGCTCGCGCGACGTATAAGATGGTTGATGTGTATGCTGCCTATGCCGTCGATAAGATCAATAAAACCCCGGCTGCGTTGTCGGGCTTACTCGACTCCACGGCCACCGGTCTGACGATCGGTGCCGACGCCTATGTGACGGACCGGACGTTGCTCTCGGTGCGCTACGACAACCTGGACGCCGGCGGCATGTTGGACCAACGAAAGTCCAGCACCTTTGTCGGTGTACAGGCCAAGTATTATTTGCGGACCAATGTTGCGGTGTATGTACGCGACGATTTCAACATCAGGAAGTCCGAAGGAGGCGACACCGGAGAAAGAAATCTCCGCAATGCCTTTTTCACTGGCGTCGATATTGTTTTCTAAGGAGTCATCATGAAGAAATGGGGCACTGTCCTGATGACAGTTCTGGTCTTCTTGGCAGGGGAAACCACGGTGGTGTTCGCTCTAAAGCCTGAGGAGAACCGAGCGACGAGGGAGCGAGGGAAAATCACTTTCGAGCGGTCCTGCATGTTTTGTCATGGCGAGGAAGGTAAAGGCGACGGCCCGGCCGGCTGGTTTATCGGACGCTATTCCGCTCCGCATCCTCGTAACTTTACCGTGGAAAGTTTTAAGTTGCGCAGTACGATCTCCGGTGAGCTTCCGACGGACCAGGATCTCTTTCGCACCGTGACGCAAGGTATTCCTGGGTACATGCCGTCCTTCAATGGCTTGACGGAAGAAGAGCGTTGGGAGGTTATTACGTACGTCAAGTCGTTCAATCCTGCGTTTAAGGAGGGAACGCCGACGCCGATGCCCATCCCACATCCTCCATTTCCGTCATCCGATGAAAGTATCGAAAACGGACGAGCGCTCTACCTCAAGTACGGCTGTCGAGGTTGCCATGGTGACAACGGGTATGGCGATGGTCCAGAGTCGATCAAAGGGAATCTCAAAGATGCACGCGGGCTCCCGATCGCCGCAGGGAATCTAACGGACCGGTCCGCTCTGAAAAACGGATCAACGCCGCGCGATGTGTATCGAAGCCTAATGACCGGTCTGGATGGTAGCCCGATGCCGTCATTCGCTGATGCATTGAATGGGAAAGAAAATGAGGCGTGGGACTTGGTCTATTACATTCTTTCGTTGTCGGCTGACAGAGGGGGTCTGAGATGGTGATGGGTGTGTTCGATCAGATGCGTTGGATCCGATGTGGGCTATGTGGTGTGTTCTTAGCCGGGTCTTGGGGAAGCGTGGTGCCGATCGCATCGGCAGCGGATTCAACTCAGCCGGTGTATGACTGGGAACGACCGATCGGCAAACAGGGAGATCGAAAGTCTCCAAGACCTGCTCGAAAACCACTCAATCCCGTTCCTTCACCGTCCGAGCGACCACGATGGAAGAAACCTGCACCACAACCGCAAAATGACCTGGAGATTGACACGCTACGGGAGGCGCAGTCCCCACAGTCAACTGAGTCACCGCGTGTTCCGAAGGGTGGAGTTGTGGCAAACGAAGGCGTTTCATCGGCTGGTCCCATGGTTGTCGGGCGAGTGATGTATCGAGGACCTGTTCCTGCACCGATTCAGGTGCAGGTAGACCGAGACACCGAGGTATGCGGCCAAGTTGCGACGATCACAAGACTGTCCGTTGATCCCGCGACCCACGGTGTCCGCGATGCAATTGTGCATATCGGTTTAGGGCAGGAAGCAGTGGGTGACAGTCCTGTACAAGTTTCGGTCGTGCAGAATAGGCACTGTGCGTTTTCCCCTCGCGTGGCGGCGCTGCGTGCCGGAGGAGCGACGGAAATCTCCAATGCGGATCCGGTCATGCATAATACAAACATGACCCTCAACAGTCGAACGGTTGTGAACGTTGCGGTGGTGGCTGGCGGGAACCCCATCCGGAAGCCGCTGAAAAAGGAAGGTCTGCATCTCATTAAGTGCAATGTGCACAAGTTCATGCAAGCCTATCGGTATGTTTTTACAGATCCTTTTTTTGATGAGACCAACGAAACGGGGCAATTTCAGATTGCGGGATTGCCACCAGGACTCCATGCGGTGTCTGTGTGGCATGAAACGCTGGGAGTGTTGCATAAGGAAATCCAAGTTCCAGTCCGTGGGACGGTGACCATCGAGTTTGAGTTTAAATAGAATTGCGGCTTTCTAAATAGATCGAGGAAAAGTCGGAGGTCTTTATGGGTTTGTTGGGTAATGAAAGGGGCGCATGTTCACTATGCGTGACGACCGTTCTCACGGCAATCATGGCAATTGCGATCGGTGGTACCGTCCACTACACCCTGAAGGGGCATGAGCAAGAACGAGCGACACAGTCGATTGCACAGGCACATGCAGCCGGTGAGCGGCAGGCCGTAGCAGTCAGTCGAGTCTTTGCCTCGCTGGGAGGCGGGCTGGTCCAGACGGACCTCTTCCGAATCCAGGAAATGCTGCAGGCCGGATTCGCTCAAGAGGGACTCGTGGATGCCGTGGTGCTTGATTCGGAGAATATGATTGTGGCCGCAAAGAATCCATCTCAGATCGGGCAGCAAGTTCGAGATATTGCTTGGGTCTCAGTGCGAGCACAAAATCAGGAAGTGGTTTCTCGAAACCCGGATCAAGCCAACCAGTTTCTTTTGACAGTCGTCGAACCCATGAAGGACCAGGATGAGACAGTGGCATGGGCAAAAATGACCTACTCCCTTGCTCAGCCTGCCGTGAGTCTGCTCCCTCCCGGGGAGCGTCTAAAGAGGACGGGGATCTTGATTGTGCCGCTCGCTCTGCTGCTCTTTGTCGGCACATTGATCGGTATGCGATGGATCGAACATCAGCAGCAAGAACGAGATGATGATGCAGCTTTCTCCGATGAGGAAGAAGAGAACAAGACTCCGGCGGTCAGGAGGCTGAAGAAGGCGAGCTAGAGATACCTGGAGGGATAGCAAGGCCAGCTAGGATCGATGTGGGCCATCTGCCACTGGCAACCATCAGCGAATAGGCCGGCACTTCGGTCCAACACTTACCGCATACGAGTTGTTGGGCTAATTGTGTGAAAGCTATGCCGCTTTGGCCGCTCGGCGCTTTGCCACTTGACCTAAGATGTCGAGTGCGGCGATCCGGTAGGCTTCGGCGTAGGTCGGAAAATTGAAGATGTTGTCGATGAACGATTCGATCGTTGCACCGCTCTGAATGGCTAATTGTCCCAGGTGTACCAGCTCTGTAGCGGAATCTCCGACAACCTGTACCCCAAGTAGCCGCTCACCCGCTGGGTCCGCCACCATCTTCAGAAGGCCGTGGCCAGCCCCTGATATTTGGGCTCTGGCGATTTCCTCAAACTTTGCGCGTCCGATCAACGGATCTCTATAACGCTCCCGCGCGCCCATCTCATCAAGCCCGATGCTGGCTATTTCCGGAATCGTATAGATGCCTAATGGGATAGTCGAGGCGGCATCCCCGATCGGGAGATTGAGGGCGTGGCGGACAGCCCGCCGGCCGTGCTCCATGGCCTTGGACGCCAATGCCGGTGCACCGACCATGTCGCCGACCGCATAGATGTGGGAGACATTCGTCTGACAGTATTGATTCACAGGGATCACGCCTTTATCGGAAACCACGATGCCCGCCCCAGTGAGATTGAGGTCTTCGACGTTGGCTTGCCTCCCTAGCGCGACCAGCATCTTTTCCGTATTGATGGTCGTGCCGTCGCTCAGCTTCGTGACGACATGCGCGACCTCGTTCCATCGCACGCTCTCGATGCGCTGTCCGCCGAGATAATGGCCGCCCTGCCGCTCAAAGCTTTTAATGAACTGTTCGACGAGTTCTTGATCCATAAATTGAAGGGGATAGGGAGCACGATCGATGAGGGTGATCTCTACTCCTAACAATGCAAAGATGGACGCATACTCACAGCCGATTACACCACCTCCGACGACCGCCAGTGATCGTGGCAAATAGATCATGGATAGCAGCGAGTCGCTGTCAAGGATGTGCTCATGGTCGACGGGAATGTCATCGGGGTTTCTCGGGCGTGAGCCTGTGGCGACCACGATGGTATCGGCGGTGAATTGTTGTTGCGCTCCGTCTACGGTTTGCATCTCGAGCATATGTTCGCTCATGAAACGCGCTCGTCCGTGAAACAGCGAGATGCCGTTGCGCCGGATCTGACGGCTCATAAAGGAGTCGTGTGCCTGGACGACGTCTTCAAGATGGCTCAAGAGAGTCGCAATTTGAGTATCTGGCTTGAGGTTGAATTGGAACGCTTCTCCTGCCCGTTTGAGCCGATCTAGGTGAAGCGCGCTTTCACGCAATGTTTTGCTGGGAATTGTCCCACGATAGACACAGCTGCCGCCGATACCACGTTCTCGCTCAATTAGGGCGACACGTTTCCCGGTCTTGGCGCCTTGAACCGCGGCTTTTTGACCGGCGGGGCCGGCGCCGATCACGATGATGTCGTAGGCGCTTGGTGTGCTCATAGGTTTATCGCATTCACAATGGTTAAGACCTGCTCTTTGGTTGTCAGCAGTTTATCGACGTCTTGAGGGTACAGGTTCAACTCTGCGAATACCGGATGATCACGGAAACTGTCTTCGGGCATTTCTTCAGGCGTGAGGAGATGGCTCGCCAATCGATCCGCAAGAAAGGTGAGCATGCATTCCTGGCGGAAGGTAGTGGTATGCTCGTAATCTCCGTAATATTGGATCGCATCCGCCACTTGTTTGGGCAGACTCCATTTTTGGGCGATCAGAACGCCCACACGGGTATGGTAGCCCTCGATCAATGTTTTAACATGAGATTTGTTATCCAATATCGTGGCTAGTGCTTTGACCCATTTGCTGCTTTGTTCTCGAGCAATCGTCGTGGTTGTTCGCAGGACAACGGGTTTCCCGATTTCATGCAATAGTCCGCAGAGATAGGCGCTTTCGACATTCATACGTTTCGCCCGGGCGACTTCTTTTGCAAAGGCCCCGGTGGCCAGCGAATGCCGCCAGAGCTGTTTGACTTCATCTTCATATCCCGGTACTTGGAACGCACCGACCTTCAATGAGGCGGTAAAGGCGATTTCCGATAGCAGGGTGATCCCCAACATGGCGACAGCGTGCTGGAGCGAGACGACCGGACTCCTGGGCATGTAGGCTGGCGAATTGGCAATCTTCAAAACATGAGCGGCGAGGGCTTGGTCTTGATGGATCAATGCTGAGAGCTTCGCCGCATCGGCATTTGGATCTGACGCGAGTGCCATCACTTTACTGGCGGCTTGCGGGAGGAGGGGGAGCTCTATCTCACCGGTCTCAATTTTCTGAATTAGCGACTGTTCCAGCTGCTCAATGGGGTTAGCTGCGGACCCTATTCCCGATGCCATAGAAGCGAACTCCTTGAACGAGCGTCGGTCGGTTACGACTACCTTTCTCGGCTGATCTCGGGCGAAAGTTTAGTGGTCGTGACTTTGGGCAGATGGCAGACTATACTTCGTGGTCTTTGGGGGGGGAGGGGTATGAGTCGAAGTCCGATCATGGTAATCGTCATAATTTTAGCCGTTGCGGGAATAGCATCTGTATCGAGTATGGCAGCTGAACCCACCGCGAGTGCCGAAAAGGTTGTGAAGGAAGCTCAGGAAACGATCGAGGCAACCAGGGAATATACGACTCAGCAGAAGGAGGCATTCCAGCGGAAGGCACAACAGGAGTTGGTGGCTATTCAGGAGCAAATCATCAGGTTGCGGGAGAAGATCGCGAGGGCCTCGGAGTCCACACGGGCAGATCTTCAGCAGTCGCTCAATGAGCTGGAAAAGAAGAAAGACGATGTCAGGCAGAAATTAGATGCTTTGAGGGAAACCACTGATGAAAAATGGCACCAAGTTCGAGAGGGGATGAATGCTGCCCTGAACGAACTCAAGCATTCGTACCGGAAACTACTGTCACATTTGCCATGATCAGCTACATTGTGGAGTATTTGCGATGAATGTTGTCACACTTGCCGATTTTCACCAATTCAGCAGTGGGAAGATGAAGAAGAACAATCTCTTCCAAACGGATCGATTCTTCTGTGATGTCTATTGTTTCGAGCCAGGCCAAGAACAAAAAGGTCATGTACATGGCCATCAAGACAAGGTGTATATTATTTTGGAGGGGCAAGGAACGTTTCAGGTCGGCACCGAACAGCGGGTACTTGGTGCGGGCCAGGGCACGATGGCTTCAGCTGGAGAAGAGCACGGGGTGAAAAACCATACAAGCGGGCGGCTCAAGGTACTTGTCTTTGTGGCTCCTAACCAAACCTGAAACCTCGACAAGAATCGATGTCAATGAGAAGGGGGAGAGAGCCTCAGGCTCTCTCCCCCTTTGCGTGTGATCAGCTGATCACAACGTCTCTTCGTCCAAGAATTTCCGCCTCAGGGTTTGTAGCAGGACCGGTCAGCTGGCTTACCGTCGTGCGAGAACTGATTTTCGTACGCCATCACTTGCCAGATTTGCTCCTCGGATAGAAGTCCCTTATTACCCTTCATCTTGGTCTTTGGGATCCCTTCGGCGACGCGCCAGAACCAGTATGCGTCTGAGAAGCGGCAGACGACTTTCGGATCACGAAGGTCCCGCGCACCCTTTTTCTTTGGTTTCCCGTCATCCCCGTGGCAACTGCTGCAGTTGACCTCGGTCTTGAATTCGCCTTTATAAATCTTCTTGCCCTCTTCAATGGCTTTTGGATCGGTCCATCCACCAGCCGGCATTTTCTTATCAGCATACTCGGGTGGAACCGGAGCCAACGGGGGCAGATCCTCAGCGGAGGCTACACCTCCGGAAAGCATTAGGGCGCATCCCATTGCTAAAACTGAAACGCGTACGGTCCTTCGCATTCGTACCTCCTGCTTAGTTGTAGTGGATATTGGGCCTGTGTATTTACTTGAGTCAGATTACATCCTCATATGAACTATACCATAACTTATTTTGTCGGAAAAATGAAAGCATAGGAGAGCGGGCTGCGCGCCCATGGATAATGACTTTATTGGTATGTAAGTCTTACCAGTCCTCACAGGAGCTTGGATATAGAGCAGCCGATCGAGGACACGATCGTGCTTTATGCATGATCGGCTATTTAATAAACTGTGTAGCTGCCTCGACGATGGATCGCACTCCAATGCCATAGTGATCTACCAGCTCTTCCGGTTTCCCGCTATGGGGGATTTCACGGACAGCCAGTTTATGGACCTTGATCCCCTCGGTAGCAACGGCACTCAGAACAGCATCACCGAGTCCACCATGGGCATAGTGGTCTTCCACCGTGAGGATGCGCCCCTGCGTCGATCTCCCACTACCTAATAAGGTGTTTCTATCGATAGGAGCAATGCTGTAGAGATCTATAACGCGAACGGTGATGCCGGCTGCCTTCAATTGATCGTATGCTTTCAAAGCTTCAAATAAGGTCACGCCAGCGGAGACGATCGTGAGCACATCGGATGGGCTCTCTCGGAGAATTTTGCTGCCTCCAATGTGGAACATTTCTTCTGGTCCATAGAGCACAGGACTTTTAGGTCTACCGGCTCGCACATAGACCATCCCCTTGTGATTCGCGGTGACTTCAATCAAGCGATACATTGAGTTGCCATCTGATGGATAGAGCACGGTCACATTGGGCTGGGCTGCCATCATGGCGATGTCTTCGAGTCCCATTTGGGACGGCCCATCCTCTCCGATGCTCACGCCGACATGTGTACCGACCAGCTTGATGTTTGACCCGCTGATCGCGGCCATGCGGATGAAGTCGTAAGCGCGACTTAAAAAGCAGGCGAACGTGGCGGCGAAGGGGATCTTTCCGCAGGCCGCCAGCCCAGCGGCTGCGCCCACCATGTTTTGTTCCGCGATGAAGCTCTCAAAAAACCGATTCGGAAACTTCTTGCCGAATTTGTCGGTGTACGTGGAGTTCTTCACATCGGCGTCAAGCGCGACGACGAGGGGATTCACGGAGCCGAGTGTCTCAAGGGCGAGTCCAAATGCTTCCCGTGTTGCAATTGATTCGCCGATCTTGTACGGGGCTGGCGGCATGGTGCCGATGGTGTGGGAAGGGATGGTGGCAACCGATGGTTTTGTAATGTGAGTCGCTGTGCCGGTTGGGCTCAATTGCTTTGTGAGCTCGTCGAGAGCCTTCTGGGTCTCGTCCCCTTTTTTCAGGGGCTTCCCATGCCAATCTGGTTTGTTCTCGATGAGAGAGATGCCCTTTCCTTTATAGGTTTTGGTGAGCAGTACGGTCGGTCGTCCCTTCGTACGAGCAGCTTCATCGAACGCCTTGAGTATGGCGCCGAAATCGTGGCCGTCGACGATAAGCGCATGCCAGCCAAATCCCGCCCAGCGGGAGCGGTAGGCGTCCATATCGTGCTGTAGCATGGTGGGATCACTTTGTCCAAGACGGTTGACATCCACGATCGCACACAGATTATCTAAACCGTACTGGCGGCCAACCTCGGCAGCTTCCCAAACAGATCCCTCCACCGATTCACCGTCTCCCATGAGAACGTAAGTTCGGTACTCAAGGTTGTCGACGAACTTTGCATTCAACGCAATACCGACCCCAACCGGAAGTCCTTGACCCAGAGAACCAGTCGCCATGTCAACAAATGGGAGCCGAGGCGTTGGGTGGCCCTCGAGGTCAGATGTCAGGGTGCGTAATTTTAAAAGATCACTCACAGGGAAGAGTCCAGCTTCCGCCCAGGCTGCGTATAACAATGGGGCAGCATGCCCCTTTGAGAGAACGAAGCGATCGCCGTTGAGCGCTTTGGGATTCTGAGGATTGTACCGCATGACGGAGAAAAACAAGGCGGCGACGATATCCGCAGCCGAGGCGCAGCTCGACGGATGACCACTGCCTGCTTCGCTTGTGGCCCGCACGCTGTCGATGCGGAGTTGGGTTGCCTTATTGTGTAAGGTCGTAAGCAATTCTGACGAAGCAGGTGAACCAGCCATTGAAGGTCCTTTCAAGATCGGGACGGAACAGTGTAAATGAACTAGTTGTCTATACTATCTTCCCAGTCAAGAAACAGAAGGTGAGGCTAACAAATCGCCTAGGTGGAGGTCAATGAACAAGCTCCCCTGGTTTTTCTCCAGGGGAGCTTAATTGGGGATAGGCAGCACTGTGTCAGGGTTGTCTCAAGCCCCGGCGGGAGGTGTGATCGCGGAGGCTTCACTCGAACAGGGACTCTCGAGGCTACCATAAGCGCTCACGGCAAAGAAGTATGGCGTGTTAGGTTCAAGCTCAGCAATGGTTACATCTGGAGCCTCAGCGGCAATTCTGTCGTCGTAAGCGCATACACCTGGATCCTCGGACGGCTGCTTCCCGTAATGGACATAATACCCCTTCACTTTAGGATCTGGAACTGGTTGCCACATTACGCTTGCGGCTGCTCCAGTTGGCGTAGAAGCCATAGAAATGGTCGGTTTTCCCTGTGGCGCATCAATTAGAGAGGCGAGCGAGTCTTCTTCGGGGTCAGATGCATTGAGATCAGGGACAAGGTCAGTAGACGAATCGGCATCAGTTCCCTCCGCCAACAAAAGGGGAGAATCAATGGGCTCTTCCCCACCGAGAACTGGTTCTTCAAGAGTAGGGTCGAGCGTAGAGTCGTCGGTTGTGTTCGTAGGTTCATTGGTATCTGCTGATGTGGAGAGCGAAGAAATGGCGGGACCTCCTCCTCCTTCGTTATCGCTACACCCAGTTAATGGAAGCGCGATAACGCCCAGTATGATCAGACCAGCTATCGATCTCGTGAATTGCCGATACAAGAAGCCGACCGAACTTGCATTTTCCAGCATACGAATCTCTCCTATTCAAGATGAATTGCTGTAGCTCCTTGCAGCTCAAGTATGCAAGGCTGGACGAATCTGGGCAAAGCAAATCAAATGCCAGCTCGAGCAATTTATAGTTTTCAAATTAATCAATTAGTTATGCATTTCATCATGCTGGTGAAGATGGAATGTGTGAAGGGTTCACCATTCAAGTACCGTGATGATTAGCAGGGGATAAGATACTGAAAAATCAGGGAGGAGGGGTTTCTTGTGTTCGGCGCTATTTTTTCTTGAGCAAACAAGTCTCACATGAACGAGTCACGCCCGAAGTGATTAAGGGGGGATAGGCTGGTGATCAGTGCGATCTTTAAAATATCTAAAAAGCAGATAGCCGTTCGCGAAAACCACGATCAACAGGATGCTATAGGTCGTCACCGGTGAGGCAAGGTCTAACTCGACTAAGACTCGAGACAGGCCGAATCCCACAATTATCCCGTCGAATGCCATGCAAATGCGCCGGAATGTTTCTGGATCCATCAAGCGAATGAGATACGTTCCGAGCGGAATTCCAACTATGACGCTGGGAACAATATACGGAATAATTTCCATGCTGCCGGCACTGTAGAAACCGATAAACCCGTAAGCGATCGCTGTGAGTGACGACTCCGCCAGACGAATGATCCCCAAGGCAGCACGGAAGTCTTGTTTCGGATAGCCTTGATTGTTAAAGAGGAGAGCCAAGGGGGGGCCGGAAATCGTCGTGACGGAGTAGAGCGTGCCGAGCCCTATTCCAAACGGTACCCCTATAGCTTTTTCAGCGCGAATGGGTTTCCGAATGCCAGCAGCCTGGAGAAGAATCAAGGGCAGCAGAAAAAAATAGGTGACAAATTTGATCCATGCTGGTTGCACCAAAAAGAGAAGATAGCTGCCGATGCCGACTCCGACCGCCAGGCCGCCAAGAATAGGAGCGACACGCCAGAAGACGTTGGGGATGCTCTTCCGGTTGATGAAGAGAACATAAGTGTTGATGACGAGTTCGATGAGCACAAGGGCCGGATTCAAGATGCGATTGGTGTAAAACAACAGGGCGACCGGAACGGTGATGGAGGAAAAGCCATAGCCTAGGGCGCCATTTACTGTGGCGGCCACAAACGTAATGAGGACTAGAACGACTGTATCCATCAAAGGTCAGACTTCCGAACGGTTGGAGGCAAAGTCAGCAAGCGTATAGTGATCGAGGATCCCGGCAATTGCATCGCGGACCGCGCCCATGACTTGTTGGAGAGGACACCGTGTCTTGTTTGCATAAGGGCATTCATTGCATTTTTGATAGGCGGTCTTGCTGACGCACCCAATTGGCGCGAGTGGGCCATCAAGTAGGCGTATGACGTGACCAAGTGTGATCTCCCTGGGCTGTTTGATCAGCGTGTATCCACCCTTGATACCCCGTCGGCTTGCGACGAGCCCCGCTCGTTTGAGTGTGAGGAGGATTTGCTCCAAAAATTCGATCGGGATGCGTTGGCGATCCGCGATTTCATGGCGCTGTAAGGTAGTTTTCCCATGTGCAATCGTGAGCTCAAGTAAAGCCCTAAGGCCATATTCGCTTTTTTTTGACAGTTTCACAGCTGGTTCAATATGCAACTAACTTAGTCAACAAGCACAACAATAGGGGAAAGATACCTGCTTCGTCAAGGTGAAATTAACCAGGGCACTTCACGTATGTCGCTCTATTCGATGAGTATCTATAGGTTCGTCTTGGTTCTTCATATGCAACCATAAGTATTGAGTCATCTGTTTCCTTGACAGTGGAAAAGCATTCTTGCTAGCCTGCATTCTTCTAACGTAAACATCTAGTCATCTCTCCTGGTCAGACAGTAGGTTCTGTGAATTTTCAAGACCTTATTCTCGGCCTTCATCGATTCTGGGCCGATCAGAATTGTGTCATCCATCAACCATACGATATGGAAATGGGTGCTGGGACATTTCATCCAGCCACATTTCTGCGATCACTCGGCCCGGAGCCCTGGCGGGCGGCCTATGCGCAACCATGCCGCCGCCCGACGGACGGCCGCTATGGTGAAAACCCCAACCGTCTCCAGCACTACTACCAATATCAAGTCGTCTTGAAGCCTGCTCCCGACAACATTCAGGAGTTGTATCTCGACGGTCTGGCTCAGCTGGGGATCAACCCTAAGCATCACGACATTCGCTTCATCCAGGATGATTGGGAATCCCCGACGTTGGGGGCGTGGGGACTGGGGTGGGAAGTACGGCTTGATGGGATGGAGATTACCCAGTTTACCTACTTCCAGGAGATTGGTGGAGTTGAACTGAGTCCGATCACAGGCGAGATCACCTATGGCACCGAGCGCATTGCGATGTACTTACAGGAAGTGAACAACGTCTTCGATCTGGCTTGGACCGACAGCATCATGTATCGAGACATTCATCACGAAACCGAAGTGCAAGGTTCTCGGTACAACTTCGAACAAGCGGACGTGGCGATGCTCATGCACGCGTTCCAGGCGAATGAAGCGGAGTGCACGCGGTTGCTTGCGCAGGGTGACCAGCGCGTGACGTTGCCAGCGTATGACTACTGCATCAAGTCGTCCCATCTGTTCAACCTACTCGATGCGCGCGGGGCGATCAGCGTTGCGGAACGGACGGGCTACATCGCCCGGGTGCGGGCGATGGCCAGGCAATGTGCCGAGCGCTATCTCGACGAACGAGCAGCGATGGGACATCCACTATTGGGTCTTGAAAGTAGAATCATGAAGGCGGGTAGGCCTCGTTCAAAGGCCGGAGCAAAACGAACGTAATAGGTTATGGCGACTCAAAAGAAACCAGGACGCCGGAGTGCTGCGCCGAAAAAAAGCAGAGGGACCTCCGCACAGTCCGTGGCCGAACTGTTGCTGGAAATCGGGGTAGAGGAACTGCCGTATCAGTTCATTGGCCCCGCACTGGCCTCACTCAAGGAATCAGCTGAACGTCTATGCAATAATCAGCGACTCACTTTTCAGACTGTTCGAACCATGGGCACGCCACGCCGACTGACAATCGTGGTTGAGGGCTTGGCGTCGAGACAGACCTCCGTGACGAAAGAGGCGATGGGGCCTTCGAAGGCCGTCGCGTTCGATCAGGCCGGACAGGCGACCAGAGCCGCTTTAGGATTTGCCGCAGGCCAGGGTGTTGCCGTTCAAGACCTTCACGTTCGTCAGACTCCCAAGGGTGAATACCTTTTTGCGGTGAAACGTGAAGAAGGCCGTGCGACTGCCGCTGTGCTGCTTGATACACTGCCGCAATTGGTATCGGGCCTCGCATTTCCCAAAGCGATGAAATGGAACGAAGCCGGCGTGCGCTTTGCCCGTCCGATCCGGTGGGTCATGGCGCTCTATGGGGGCTCGGTACTTCCTATCGAAGTGGCTGGCATCAACGCATCGAATCAGACGAGGGGGCATCGAGTCTTAGGGGGAGGGAAGTGGATGTCCATTCGCGATGCCGCCTCCTACATCGGTACATTGGAGCGCCAAGGCGTCATCGTTGACCCACAGCGCCGCCGCAAGCTGATCGAAGAACAAATTGCTGCCATTTGCCACAAGACCGGATTTCAATTGAACGCAGACGAAGCCTTGCTCGACCAGGCAGTGTATTCGACAGAGCAGCCCATCTCGTTCCTCGGGTCGTTCAAGGATGCCTACTTAGATGTGCCGGAGGAGATTCTGATCACCTCGATGAAGGAACACCAAGGATTTGTTTCCTTGCGTCAGAAAAACACCGGCAAGCTGGTGGCTCATTTCATTGCCGTGGCGAACAACCGCGTCAAGGATATGTCTCTCATTCGCGAAGGCAACGAGCGGGTGCTGGCGGCACGGTTGGCCGATGCCAAATTCTTTTTCGACGAAGACCGGAAGGTGCGACTCGAAGAGCGGACGAAGAAGTTGGGTGGAGTGATGTTCCATCAGAAGCTCGGCACGATGGCGCAAAAACAGGAGCGGGTGAAAAAACTGGTTGGTGTCATTGCCGCGCACGTGTCTCCAGGACAAGATGAATTACGCCAGATTTGTGAGCGGGCGGCGTTGTTGTCCAAGGCTGATCTCCTGACCGGCATAGTTGGCGAGTTTCCGGAGTTGCAAGGCATCATGGGTGGTGAGTATGCCTTGCACGACGGAGAATTGTCCGCAGTGGTTCAGGCCATTCGAGAGCAGTATCTTCCACGCGCGATTGAAGGAGAGTTGCCCAAAACGGTTGCGGGACAAGTACTGTCTTTGGCTGACCGCCTCGATACGATTGCTGCATTTTTCTCGGTCGGCATTGTGCCGACAGGTTCGGAAGATCCGTTTGCGTTGCGGCGGCATGCGACCGCGATTGTCCGGATTCTCCTCGAAGGGAAACTTCGAATCAATCTGGTGAACTCCACCAATCAGGCCATTAACCTGGTGGCTGATGACGGGTTCAAGAACGTGCCGGGATTTGAGCGAGAAGGACTTCGTCAAATCACAGAGTTTGTTTTTGAACGTGTTCGGCACTACGTCCGGATCGTGCAGGGCCTACGCGACGACATCATCGACTCGGTGTTGAAGTCAGCCTATGACACGCCGGTGGATCTTGTCGATCTTGTGCAGAAAATGAAGGCCGTGGAGATGGTGACGAGGAAGCCGGAGTTCGATCCCTTAATCGTCGGCTTTAAACGAGCGCATCGGCTTGTGGAGAAAGAACAGTGGGAACCTCAGCAAGTCGAGACGGCGAAGTTTCAACACCCGTCCGAATCGGCGCTTCACAAGGCAGTCGTCGAAGAGCGAGGGAAGATGGGTTCGGCCCTAGAGAGTGGTGACTACGGCAAGGTGCTGGATTCCTTGGTTGGGCTCAAGGCGGTCATCGATGACTTTTTCGCAGCTGTGATGGTAAACGCAGAAGAGAAGGCTATTCGCAGCAATCGATTATCGTTGCTCAAAGAGGTCGATGAGTTATTCATGTCATTCGCGGATTTTTCCCAGATTGTGGTACAAGGGCGATAGGTCGAGTTGGACCGAAACAGATCGGCTCTCGCGAGGATCGGACAGAACGGGAGTTGCGTATGGATCAGCCGGTGACGGACGAATCCCGTCGGGCGGACAAGATCCGACGATTTTCTCTTGCGATCTCGCTGGCGCTGATCGTGGTCTGCAATGCTATCATCGTGGCTGGGTTCAGACTGAGTGGCTTTAATTTGGATGACTTGGTGAAGACTCCGGATCTGTTCAATGCCAAGCAGGATGTGTGCCTTCGGCTGACCTGGCAATCATTGCCGGGTGCGAATGAGCCAGTTCGGCTCTGTTCAGAATGGCTCAATCTTTCCGACCCTAATGGGAAACCACATCACCTCCAACCTGATACGAAACTTAAGAAGGGACTTGACGGCCAGTACTATGTCGATCAAGGTGTGCAGGCTGACTATCGGCTATTACTGCTGATGCTGTTTGTCACTGCTATTATCATCGGGGGCGTACGGGCGAAGTGGTTCTTGGTGAATCGCTATCGGCTCCGGTTGGAATCATCCGACGGCCGCGGTGCGTCCCCCGCGCATTGATACGTATTCTTCTTGGAAGGAGAAGTCACGTGGCAAAGAAATACGTCTACTATTTCGGCGACGGTAAGGCCGAGGGCACGTCGAATATGAAAGAGCTGCTTGGGGGTAAGGGCGCCGGATTGGCGGAGATGACCAATTTGGGAATATCAGTCCCGCCTGGGTTTACGATTTCAACTGAAGCCTGCATCGAATATTACAGAATCGGGAAGAAGTATCCTCCGGGCATGTGGGATGCCACATTGCAGGCGCTGAAACGCGTCGAACGTTCAATGGGGATGGGGTTTGGGAATCCTGAACGGCCGCTGCTGGTCTCCGTACGATCTGGAGCCCGGGCGTCGATGCCGGGCATGATGGATACTGTACTGAACGTCGGTCTGACCACAAAGACTGTCGAAGGATTGGCGGCCAAGACCAGGAACGACCGATTTGCGCAGGATAGCTACCGACGATTTGTGGCGATGTTCGGCAGTATCGTGATGGGTGTGCCGCGCGAACACTTCGAAGCGATTCTGAATCTCAAGAAAGAAGAAATGGGCGTGAGACACGAGACCCAGCTCGATGCGGGCGCTCTGCGCGATCTCGTGGAACGGTTCAAATCTCTGGTCAAAGAAGAAACGAGCAAAGCGTTCCCCGACGATCCGAATGAGCAGCTTAAGCTGGCGATCGACGCGGTATTTTCATCCTGGAATGGCGCGCGTGCGATCACTTACCGCCGGCTGAACGGGATTCCTGATCACTGGGGGACGGCGATCAATGTCGTGGCCATGGTGTTCGGAAACATGGGCGACACCAGCGGTACTGGGGTGGCCTTCACGCGCGATCCCAATACGGGAGAACGGAAGTTCTTCGGTGAGTGTTTGATGAATGCGCAAGGAGAGGATGTGGTAGCCGGAATCCGGACGCCGCTGCCGGTCACGGAGTTAGGGCGGACCGTACCTCCCGCCTATAAAGAGCTGGAACACACCTACAAGCGATTGGAAAAACATTACCGAGACATGCTCGACCTGGAATTTACGATTCAGGAGGGCAAGCTCTATATGTTGCAAACGCGCGTCGGGAAGCGGACCGGTATTTCTGCGGTGCGCATCGCCGTCGAGATGGTTCATGAAGGCTTGATCACCAAGCGTGAGGCAGTGCAGCGGGTCGGTCCGGATCAGCTCGCGCAGTATCTCTATCCGATCTTCGATACGCAATCTGAAGCGGGTTCAACCCCATTAGGCAAGGGGTTACCGGCCGGTCCCGGCGCGGCAGCAGGAAAAATCGCGCTCACACCGGATCGCGCGGTCGAGATGAAAGCGGCCGGGCAGCGAGTTGTGCTGGTTCGCGACGAAACCAGCCCCGACGATATTCATGGCATGAATGCCGCGTCTGGGTTTGTGACGTCGCGAGGCGGAATGACGTCGCATGCGGCGGTGGTGGCGAGGCAGATGGGCAAAGTCTGCGTGGCCGGCTGCGAGGCCGTGGAAGTCATTGATACCCAATCGGTGCGGATCGGGTCAAAGGTGTTTCACGAAGGGGACTACATCTCCGTCAACGGGTCGACCGGAAACGTCTATGACGGAGACATTCCCGTCATGGAATCCGAGATTATTCAGGTGGTGCAGGGGAAGCTGGATGCGAAGCGGTCGCAAAAGTATCAGCTCTTCTCGACGATCCTCTCATGGGCGGACAGTGTGCGGACGATGAAAGTGCGGGCGAATGCCGATGTGCCGGACCAGGCCAAGATCGCCCGAGGGTTCGGCGCCGAAGGCATCGGGCTCTGCCGCACAGAACATATGTTCTTTGCCGAAGACCGTATTCCGATCATGCAGAAGATGATTCTGTCCAGAACGAAAGAGGATCGGGAAAAGTATTTGGAGCAGTTGTTGCCACTACAGAAGCAGGACTTTATCGGGCTGTATCGTGAGATGGAGGGATTCCCGGTTACCATTCGCTTGCTCGATCCGCCGTTGCACGAGTTTTTACCGAAGCGCGAAGAACTGATGGTGGAGATCGCCCAGCTCGAGTTAACCGGCGAGGACGGGGCCAAGTTGGAAGAACAGCGTCGTTTGCTCGTGCGGGTGGAAGAGTTGCACGAATTCAATCCGATGCTGGGGCTGCGCGGATGCCGGCTGGGCATTACCATGCCTGAGATCACGCGCATGCAAGCCCGCGCCATTATCGAGGCGGCCTGTGAGCTGGCCAAAGAAGGCAAGAAGATTGTTCCGGAGATCATGATCCCGCTGGTGGGCATGGTGGCAGAAATGAAGTCGCAGAAGGATCTCATCCGCGAGGTCGCGCAAGAGACCATGAAACGCTACAATGTGAAACTCTCGTATCTTGTCGGGACGATGATCGAATTGCCGCGCGCCGCCGTGACCGCCGAACGGATTGCCGGAGAGGCGGAGTTTTTCTCGTTCGGGACGAACGATCTGACCCAGACAACCTTCGGATTCTCCCGTGACGACGCCGCGAAGTTTATCGACCACTATCGGACCGTGAAAATCATGGATGCGGATCCGTTTGCCACACTTGACCGGGAAGGGGTGGGGTCGTTGATGAAAGTGGCGATCGCTGGCGGGCGTACGTCACGGCCTGGGATCAAGCTCGGCATCTGCGGTGAACATGGCGGCGATCCGAGTTCCGTCGAGTTTTGCCATCAGCTCGGGTTGGACTATGTGAGCTGTTCACCCTTCCGTGTGGCCATCGCGCGGTTGGCGGCGGCACAAGCTGCGATCGCCGCAGCAGACGCCAAGCCGGCAACATCCAAGAAAGCCGTGAAGGCGCGTGGAAAGAGGGTGAAGACCAAGAAGGTATCGCAGTCTGTGAAGCCGGCCAAGCCGACGCTCAAGAAGCCTTCAAGCGGCCGCAAGAAACGGTGACGGACCGCACACGAGATCTCCACTATATGACCCTGGCGCTTCGTCTTGCGGTGAAGGGCCAGGGAACGACAAGCCCGAATCCAATGGTCGGAGCCTTGGTGGTTCACCAAGGTCGAATCGTCGGCCAAGGGTTCCACCTCCGACCTGGGACTCCTCACGCAGAAATTCTCGCGCTCCGGCAGGCGGGCAAGCAGGCTCGAAGTGGCACGCTCTATGTGACACTGGAGCCGTGCTGCCATCTCAAGAAGCGAACTCCCCCCTGTGTCCCTGAAATTCTTCGCTCTGGTGTCCGTCGCGTGGTGATTGCGATGCAGGATCCGAATGCATCGGTAAAGGGAAAAGGAGCCGCCTCTCTTCGACGGGCCGGACTCTCAGTCACGATTGGGGTTGCTCAGCGAGAGGCGGAGGAACTAAACAAAGCCTATTGCCATTGGCTGAAGACAGGCCGCCCCTATGTGACGCTCAAAGCGGGGATGACACTTGATGGAAAGCTGGCTACAGCCTCTGGTGAATCTCGATGGATTACGGGAGAGTGGTCTAGGAGAGAAGTCCATCAACTTCGCGGTAGTGTGGACGCCGTCCTGATTGGAATCGGAACAGTTCTGACTGACGATCCGTCTCTGACTGCGAGAACTGGGCCTCGATTGAAACAGTTCACGCCACGTCAACCTCTTCGCATTATTGTAGACAGTCGCCTACGTACTCCGTTCAAGGCACAAGTTCTGGCGCAACAGGACCTGGCTAAAACGATCATTGCCACAACGGCTGCAGCCCCAGCGGCTCGACGATCGGTTCTGCACAAGAAAGGCATAGAGATTCTCACCTTGCCCGCTTTGCAGGGACGTGTTTCATTGCGCGCGCTGCTCACGCAACTCGGTCGGCGTGGTCTCATGTCCCTCCTTGTCGAGGGGGGAGGTGAGATCAATGCGGCGCTGCTAAAGGCCAAGTTGGTCAATCACGTTCGCCTCTATATGGCGCCGCTGCTACTTGGTGGGCAAAATGCCAAAGGGGTGATCGGGGGAACGAGTCCAGCACGACTTGCCGGTGCAATAGCGCTGCGGCATGTCGCGATACGGTCCGTCGGTCATGATGTTGTGGTGGAAGGAGAGTTGTGATCCTCTGGCTATGGAGTATCATCCTGTCGGCGTCCTTGGTAGGCACTGTCGCGCTCGGCTTTGCCGAATCGTCGATTCAACCGAGTGAGGGTCTTGCTTCGCTCGTCTATCGATTCCTCGATACGAGTGAGGCGCACGAAGCTGAACGTCTCTTGCAGGCTATTCTGTCTGATGACAAGGCGTCAGTCGAAGTGGTTTCTCAGATCATCGGGAGAGAAGGACCGTACCAGGGCCAACCCGTCGGAATGCTTCCGAGCGAACAGATCATTGTCCGTGGGCATACCTATCCGTTGTCTTTGTCTATCCCCGAGTCGTATCAGACTTCGAAGAGCTATGCCCTCATTGTGTGTCTGCATGGATATGGTTTTACCGGTGAAGGGTATTTGGAACGGTGGCGAACGCGGTTGGATGAAGGATATCTCTTGGCGTGCCCAACGTATCCGTCTGGCGCGTGGTTTACCAGGCATGCCGAGGACCTGGTATTGGAAACGATCCGGGAAGTGCGACGGCGGTACCATATCGATCCGAATCGGATCTTCCTCACAGGCATGTCGAACGGAGGGATTGGAGCGTGGCTGATCGGCATGCACCATGCGCCACTGTTTGCGGGCCTTGCACCAATGGCCAGCGGATTGGATGATGTGTTACTGCCGTTCTTGGGGAATCTTCGCAATACGCCTGTGTATGTCATCCATGGAGTGAAAGATCAGGTGATGCCGGTGAGGCTGAGCCGGTCGATCGTCCGAGAGTTGGAAGCACTTGGCTATTCGCATGTGTATCGCGAACATCAGCGCGAGCATCCCATCGCAGGAGGTCACTATTTCCCGAAAGAAGAGCTGCCCGATCTCATCGCCTGGTTCAATAGCCAGCGCCGCGAGCCGTTACCTACAGAGCTGACCGTCGTGCGCGATGCCAGCCACTTTCAGTCGTTTAACTGGATTCGGATCGACTCGACTGACTCAATCGCAGCGTTTTCGCAGGACTTGGTCGACAAGCGAGATGAACGAATTAAGCGTCGTGAATATGCCAAGGTCGGCGCATCGATCGTAGGAACCAATCGCATTGAGGTCACTGCTGAGCGGGTCCAACGATACAGCCTGTTCTTGAACAGTCAGCTCATCGACTTGTCTGAGCCTCTCACGGTCGCCACAAATGGGCGTCCCTCATTCAGTGGCGTTGTGTCGCCGTCGGTTGAAACGTTGTTACGGCAGGCCAGGCAACGACAGGATCCCCAACAGCTTTATCCCGTCCATCTCACCATAGCCATCGAAAAGCCCACCCCATGAGCTCCGCTTGGTGGTTCTCGCGACGACACATCGTTGGAATCGTCATCGCGGGACTCGGAGTGGGACTGCTCTTCTCGTCTGAGCAGGGGAGGGCAGAATCGTGTTCCTTAGTACGTGACCATGCTGGGCTGACATTTCCTGTTGAGCGAGTGGATCCGGCCTGGACCTGTAGGCTCCAACCCATTGTTCAGGGCCATACGACTGAGAGCAAAATAGGGCCTATCCGAGCCGCTCTATCTGAATCGATGTATCAGCATCTCCTGGATCACCCTCCGTTTACCGCTGCGTTGATCCGGCGACTCCATCTCGGCCGCTACGAGTCAGAGGTGAGAGGGCCGGGAAGATTCTGGGGAGATGACGGTGAGGGGACCAAGGGCATCGTTCAGCTGGTCTATGAGGACCTAGATTCACGTATTTACTATCTCGAAGGATCGCATGAGAGTCGGCTGCTTCCACATGTGACAGGGAAGGCGGTTATTTTTCTCAGGACCGGGGTCGTGAGAGAGCCACACAGCCACGAAGCGATAGATAGCACATTGGTGGCCTACACCAAATTGGATAATTGGTTTCTCGCTGGGGTGGTGTCTTTTCTCCACCCACTTGTCGCCAAGATTGTCACAAGCAGATTGCAAAAGGGAGTGGAGACCGTCAATCGATTAGGTGTTGCGATGAGGCAAGACCCTCAGTGGGTGTTATCTGAAGCGGCAAAGCCACCGTCGTTACCCGAAGGGCAGGTAGTATTCCTAAAAAATGCGCTGAGCACCGATCCAGACACCGACAAGGCGCTTCCACACCACAGATCCTTCCCATGACAACATCCCGCAGTTTTATGCTGATCTGTACGGTCGGCATTTTTTGCTTCATTAGCTACAATATGGTGCGGATGCCCGCACTCGCCTTGTTCGCTGAATCTCTCGGCGCGAGCCCGGAGCGGATTGGTCTGATTGTGTCCGTTTCGACCTTGACGGGCGTCTTACTCAAGCTACCTTCCGGCGCGCTCTCCGATATCTATGGCCGGCGCGTCTTGTTGCGAATCGGCGTGGTGGCGTTCGGGCTGCCTCCATTTCTCTATCCTTTCATTACGGATTTGGATGCGCTGACGGCGCTACGGTTTCTACACGGGTTGGCGACCGCCATCTTTGCCCCAAGCGCCTTGGCTACTGTGGCGGAGCTCTATCCGGAACGGCGTGGTGCGGCGCTTGGGACCTATACAGCCTGTACGCAGTCTGGCTCACTGTTGGGGCCCTTTCTCGGCGGGTACCTCATCCATGCAGCAGGGTTCTCCACTGCGTTTGTCACGGCTGGCGTCTTTGGCTGCATCGGCATGGTGTTGTTCTATAGCCTTCATCTTGACGTCTCCGTGCCGCAGAGGAACAAACAGGGGACGACGGTTGTGCTGTCCGAAATGTGGAAGGGGTTTGCCGCCGTCGCCAAAAATAACAAAGTCCTGATCACCAGTATGACCGACGCCGCCAAGATGATCGCGAACGGGGCCTTGATGGCTTTTTTGCCGCTGTACGGAGTTTCAGCAGGGTTGAATCCGGGCGAAGTTGGCCTGTTGTTTACTGTTCAGGCCGTCACATCATTTTTCTCCAAGCCGATTATGGGTCGGATATCTGACCGAGTCGGTCGCCAGCCGCTGATTATGCTTGGGCTACTTATTTGCGCCGGAACCTTTGTCTGTATCCCGCACGTGTCGATGTTTCCCGTCTTGCTCCTGCTGTCGGCTGGGTTTGGATTCGGTGAGGCGGTCGTATCATCGTCCTCCTCGGCGCTTGTGGCGGACAGTTCCGAGTTTAAGAGGCTAGGGGCTGGTATGGGTATGCAAGGGACCATCATGGACATCGGGCATGCAAGTGGGCCACTCTTAGCTGGTGTGCTGATTGGACATCTCAGTTATGCAGTCGCGTTTGCCATCATTGCAGGGATTCAACTTTGGGCCGCAGGAATGTTTTGGGTTATGATGAAACGAATGTAGACGCTGCTATCTTGATCGTGGCTGCGATATAATTGGCGCATGATGAAGGAGATAGCGATCGAGAATCTCGTGATTGGTGCACTAGCCACTGTGGGCGTTGTCGTGCTGATTGTGCTGTTTGTCTATGTGGTGAAACAGATCATTCTGAGGAAAGACTGATGTTCTCCGGCATTGTCGAGGAAATGGGCGCCATTACCGTCCTGAGAAAAACGCTTGCGGGAGCCAGGCTCACGATTCTGGCTTCGACTGTAATGGACGATCTGAAAATCGGTGACAGTGTGAGTGTGAATGGAATCTGTCTCACGGTGGTCTCGAGAAACGAACGCGATTTTTCTGTCGAGGTCTCGCCTGAAACACTCTCGGTGACGACGCTCGGCGGCTTCGCCGTGGGCATGCCGGTCAATCTAGAAAGAGCCATGAAGCTCAACGAACGCATCGGCGGGCATCTGGTGGCCGGTCATGTGGATGGGGTGGGTGTCATTCGCAGCCGGCAGCAGGATAGCAACGCCATCGTGTTCACCATCGGCGCACCTCCGGAGATTCTGCGCTATTGTGTCACAAAGGGTTCCATTACTGTCGATGGTATCAGCCTAACGATCAATGCGGTGACAGAGCACGGGTTCAGCGTCGCCATCATTCCGCACACGGCGAAGGTGACAATCCTTGGCCTCAAGCAGGCAAACGACACCGTCAACCTTGAATCCGACCTCATCGGCAAGTACGTCGAGCGTCTGCTTCAAGAGCGGAGCCAGCTTCCTAAACCCACCATCAGCATCGATACAGACTACCTGCAGAAACGCGGGTTGATTTGAGCCAATATCAGCACTCCTCACGGTGTTCTACTTCCGTACCGACTGCGAAATAGCAGAGGTACTGGGCGTCCTATCTAGAACACAACCCAGAATAATACGACTCCCGCTGTTGTATTTGGAGTTATGATTAATTGTTGGGTATGGAGGGAATGAGGGACGCGGCGTATGCTGATGGTCGCCCAGGATCATCAATCGTGTGGCACATACTGGAAGGAGACGCCGTGGGAACGAAGACGGTCAACGAGTTCACGAATCCAGGGATTCCTGTTCCGGCGTCGGATGCCTTGACCGAGGTGTTGCGGGAAGGGGCGAGACGAATGCTGAAGGAGGCTGTGGAAGCGGAAGTGCAGGAGTTTCTGGACCGGCATGCGCCACTGAAAGACGGCAACAACCGTCAACGGGTGGTGCGGAATGGCTATTTACCGGAACGGACGATCCAGACCGGGCTGGGGGACGTCGCCGTCACGGCGCCCCGCGTGCGAGACCGGGAGG